>Ga0209101_1002688_pt1 | contig 11454 bp, 11 predicted proteins | sample ConPoolayeCmetaG_FD_185481 | JGI IMG/M metagenome (GOLD analysis project Ga0209101, IMG submission 185481) | Hot spring microbial mat communities from California, USA to study Microbial Dark Matter (Phase II) - Cone Pool mat layer C metaG... ... | reverse complement strand
CGGCGGGCAGCGGCACCCACGTCCCCTCCCCGGCCTTGAGCCGCAGCAGGGCGGCGCGGCCGGCCCACACCCCCAGGGGGCGGCGGTGACCAGCCTCGAAAAAACCGCTCCCGGCCACCACCGCACCCACCGGCCGCCCCCCTTCGTACACCGGCTCCCGCCACCACAGCCACACCCCGTCCACCGCCGCCTCCACGGCCACCGTCCGCTCCCCCAGAAGGCGCAGCCCCACCGGCGCCCGCCGCGCCGCCTCCGCCCAGGCCACCGGTGCGCCCCGGTCGTCCACCAGGATGAGGGTGTCGAGAGACCGAAAGACACCCGCGCGCACCTTTTCGGCATGGGCGAACAGCTCCTCCGGTTGCGCCTCACCACCACCGCCCACCAGCAGCGCCTTGAGCTCGCCGCGCTGCGCCTCGCGCGCCAGGGCGTGCCCGATCTCACTCACCTGCTGAGAGATCGCCGCCGCGGCGCGGGTTGGGGTGACGGCCGCAGGCACCAGGGCGTCCACCCCCAGGGCGGCGAGCGCCAGACCCGCCGCCAGCCCCACGTGTCTTCGCCCAGAGGCGCCACGCCAGGCCAGGGCCAGCGCGGCCAGCACCACCGGCACGCGCCACAGCAGACTGGCCAGCGGGAGGTCGGGCCAGGGGCCGGCCGCCAGCGTCGCGGCGAGGCCCGCCGCCAGCGCGGGATAGCTCAGGCGGGCGCCAGCATGGGGATCTTGAGGCCCGTACGGCGGGCGCATGCCACGGCCTCCTCGTAGCCGGCGTCCACGTGGCGCATCACGCCGGTCCCCGGATCGGTGGTCAGCACCCTCGCCAGCCGGCGGGCGGCAGCGTCGGTGCCATCGGCCACCACCACCATGCCGGCGTGGATGGCGTACCCGATCCCCACCCCGCCGCCGTGATGGATAGACACCCAGGTGGCACCCGCGGCGGTGTTGAGGAGCGCGTTGAGCAGCGGCCAGTCGGCAATGGCATCGGAGCCGTCCTTCATGGCCTCCGTCTCGCGGTTGGGGGAAGCCACCGAGCCGGCATCCAGGTGATCCCGGCCGATGACGATGGGGGCGGAAATCTCGCCGCGGGCCACCAACTCGTTGAACTTCAAACCCGCCAAGGCGCGCTCGCCGTAGCCCAGCCAGCAGATCCTCGCCGGCAGCCCCTGGAAGTGCACCTTCTGCCCCGCCAGGGTGATCCAGCGAGCCAGCGCGGGGTCCTCCGGGAACAGTTCCAGGATGGCTTCATCGGTGCGTCGAATGTCGGCTTCTTCGCCGGACAGGGCGGCCCAGCGGAACGGCCCCTTGCCCTCGCAGAACAACGGCCGGATGTACAGCGGCACAAACCCCACCACCTCGAAGGCGTTCTCCACCCCCGCCTTAAGGGCTTGCCCGCGCAAGTTGTTGCCGTAATCGAAGGTGACGGCGCCGCGCCGCTGCAGCTCTAGCAACAGGCGCATGTGCTCGGCCATGGTGCGGTACGCCTCCGCCTTGTAGCGCTCGGGGTCGGTGGCGCGCAGCGCCAGCGCCTCGGCGTAGCTCATGCGGTTGGGAACGTACCCGTTGAGCTCGTCGTGCGCTGAGGTCTGGTCGGTCAACAGATCGGGAATCACGCCCCGCTCCAGCAACCTGGCGAGCAGGTCGACGGCGTTGGCAACCACCCCGATGGACACGGCGTTGCCAGCCGCCCGGGCGGCCAGGGCGCGGTCGATGGCGGCATCCACGTCGTGGCTCTTCTCGTCCAGATAGCCGGTGGCCAGTCGCTTGTCGATGCGCGCCTCGTCCACCTCTGCAGCCAGGAAGGTGGCCTCGTTCATGGTGGCAGCCAGCGGCTGGGCGCCCCCCATGCCCCCCAACCCGGCGGTGACCACCAGTCGCCCGCGCAGCGTACCGCCGAAGTGCCGGCGCGCCGCGGCGGCGAAACACTCGTAGGTGCCCTGCAAGATCCCTTGCGTGCCGATGTAGATCCACGACCCGGCGGTCATCTGACCGAACATGGTGAGGCCGAGGCCCTCCAGCCGCCGGAACTCGTCGGCGGTGGCCCAGTGGGGGACCAGGTTGGCGTTGGCGATGAGCACCCGCGGCGCGTCTTCGTGAGTGGTAAACACCCCCACCGGCTTGCCCGACTGCACCAGCAGCGTTTCGTTCGCCTCCAGACTGCGCAGGCTGGCGACGATGGCGTCGAAGCACTCCCACGAGCGCGCCGCGCGGCCGGAGCCGCCGTACACCACCAGCTCCTCCGGGCGCTCCGCCACCTCCGGGTCCAAATTGTTCATGAGCATGCGCAGCGCTGCCTCCTGCGGCCACCCCTTGCAGCTCAACTGCGTCCCCCGCGGTGCACGCACCACTCGCGGCTCACTCATCGTCTGTGCCTCCTAAAAAGCTCTAGTCCTCCGCCGGTCGTTACCGGACGGATCTATGCTAGCGCGACTTTGCAGCTCAGCGAGGGCGGCCGCGGCGAGGTGGACACCCGGCGCGCGCCGGGGCCAGCGGCGGCCAGCGCTGCAGCTGCCACGGGTTCGCGCCGCTGGGGCGCCGACCACAACAGCACACTGCCCCCGCCGCCGGCTCCGCACGCCTTGCCGGCCAAAGCGCCGGCGCCCACGCCGGCCTCGATCACCCTCTCGAGCTGTTGGGACGATACCTCCGGCGCCAGTCGCCGCCGCGACCGCCACTCGGCGGCGATGGCCCGGCCCACCCCCACCTCGTCGCCGGCGAGCAGTGCGGCGTGACACGCCCGCGCCGCCTCGGCAATGGCGGCGAGCGCCGACGCCGTCTGCGCGTCACCGTCCACCCGCCGGCGGTACACCTCCCAGTTCACCAGGCCCGAGTGATGGGAGATCCCGGTATAGATCACCGCCAGCCGCCGCTCCACCCAGCGGTGGCGGCGGGGCAGCCGCCGCACCACCTCCCCTCCCGGCACCAGCTGCACAGCCAGCGTACCCCCGACGAGCGCCGGGTAGTAGTCCTGGCAGCCGGTGGGGGCCTGCAGCACCCCCGCCTCCAGATCCTTCAGCAGCGCCACCAGCCGGGTGGGAGCGGCGCGGCGCCCCGCCAGCGCCAGGCAGGCACGTGCCAGCGCCACCGCCAGCACCGAGGACCCGCCCAGCCCGGAGCCCACCGGCAGCTGCTCGCCCACCTCCACCTGCACCCCGCCGTGAGGCAGGAGGGCGAAAGTCACCGCCGCGGCCAGGTGCTGGGTTGACTGGTCGGGGCTCAGCTCCACCAGCTCACCCCCCGGCCCGCGCAGGCGCACCACACCCGGCGCGGCGCCGCGCCACGCTCGCAGGCGCACCCCCTCGCCCAGCGCCGTGGAAACCACCACCGCGCCGGGGTGCAGGCAGTACAGTGGCCATAAATCCAGGGTGCCGCCGGCCAGATCGGCGCGCGCCGGCGCGAACACCTCCACCTCCGCCGGCGCGCCCACACTGGTCCCGCTCATCAGGCGCACCGCGCGCACGGGACCTTCCGCCCCACCCGGGAGCCCCGCTCACCCATCAGCTCGACCCGGTGCGCCAGCCACCGCAAGCCGGGACGCCTCCACCTCGCCCGGCACCTCCAGCAGCGCCAACAGCGCCGCGGCGCGGGCCGCAAAGGCCGGCCGGTCCTTCTCGTCCAGGGGTGGCGCTGGATCCTGCCCCAGGCGCAAGGGGTTGAGGTAGGAGCCGTGGCGCAGCACCCGGTAATCGACGTGGGGCCCGGTGGCCAGACCGGTCGCACCGACGTATCCAATGATCTCGCCTTGCGAGACCCGCTGGCCCACCGTGAGGCCCTTGGCAAAGCGGGAGAGGTGCAGATAGCCGGTGATGTAGCCGCCCGCATGGTGAACCTCTACGGTGTTGCCGCCTCCCCCTTTCCACCCGCGGAAGGTGACCGTTCCATCGGCCGTCACCATCACCGGCGTTCCCTCCGGCGCCGCGTAGTCCACTCCCCAGTGAGGCATGGCGCGACCAAGCACGGGGTGCATCCGGCTGGCGGAAAAACGCGAGGTGACTCGCGAAAGCTTCAGGGGGGCGCGCAGGAACTGCTTCTTCAGTGGCCGTCCCGTCTCATCGTAATACCCCGCCCCGCCGTTGGCGGCGAAGCGCACGGCGGTGTACCGCCGCCCCGCGGTGCGGTACGACGCCGCCAACACCGGCCCGTACGCCACCGTCCGCCCGTCGGCGCGCACGCGCTCCACCAGCACCGCAAAGCCATCTCCGCGCTGCACCTCGCGGTGGAAGTCGATGTCCCACTGGAACACCTCCGCCAGGGCCAGCGCCAACCCGTCCGTCTCACCGGCGCTCACCACCGCTTCGAACAGCGACGACCGCACCTCCCCCGCCACCACCACCGGCTCTCGTTCCACCGGCCGAGCCTCGCGGCGCCCTGTAACACCGCCTTCCGTCCGCTCCAGCACCACCTCTACCGACCAGTCCGGCACCAGCCGCAGCGATCGCAGCACGCCGTGCAGATCCCAGCGTCCCTCCGCCATCAGACCCACCGGCAGCGTGCGCACGTCGAGCAGCCGGCGCGCTTCCTCGGCCCACTGGTGCGCCTCCTGCGACCCCAGCCCCAGGCGATGGAGCAGCCGGATGAGCGTTTCCCCCGGCCCCAGAGTCGCTTGGCGAACCACCTCGGGCATGGACAGGGGTACGACCACCGGCGCGGGCCTGGCAGCCGGGGGCGGCGGCGCGGTGCGCAGCCACACCGCCGCGGCGACAGCGCAGATCAAGGGCACCGCCAGTGCCGCCTTGCGCCCCGCAAGCCTCACTTCCGCGCCCAGCTTTCCAGCAGCGCCCGCACTTCGTTCAGGGCCGGACCCGCCTGCGCCAACACGGCTCCGTCCGCGCTGACCAGCAGCACCACCGGGGCGCGGGAGAGTTTGAACGCCCTTGCCAGTTCGCCGCGGGCGTCCACCACCCGCGGCCAGGAAAATCCCCGCTGGGGCAGCCCTGCCAGCCCCTGCGCCGGGTCGTCCTGGAAGAGCACCACCACGCCACGCCAGCCGCGCCGGCGGGCCGCCTCCTCCACCTCCGGCAGCACGGCGGCGAACTCCTGCGCCCCCGGCAGCCAGGAGTTCCACAGCACGACCACCCCTGGACCCGGAGTGAGCACTTCGGCGAGGGAGAACGGCGCTCCGGCAGGGGTGCGCAGGTCGGCGGCGGGGAGTGCCAGCGCGACGATCACCGAGGCCACGGCCGCGTTCATCGCCGGTCAGTCTAGCAAAACACAAACCCGCGGCCCGTGAGCCGCGGGTTGGATGAGGGCAAGCAGAGAGTTGCCGTCAGTTGATCGGCAGGGAGCCAGCGACGCGGCCCTCATCCCTGCGCAGCACGCCGTCCACGTCCAAATCCTCCGAACGCAGGCGCTGCGGCCGAGCATGGATGTAGTTGTAGCGCACGCCGTAGGACAAGAGCGCCTTCTCCAGCAAGCGGCGCCCGCGGTAGAGCCGGGACATCACCGTGCCCACGGGGATGGCGAGGATCTCGGCGATCTCCTTGTACGAGTACCCTTCGATATCGGCCAGCAACACCACGACCTTGTAGTTGTGCGGCAGCGAAGTCACCGCGCGGCGCACCTCGCCGTCGAGGGAACCGTCGATGAGCTCCTGCTCGGGGGTCGGAACCACGGCGCCCCCGGTGCTCAGCAGGGCCGACTCGAACGTCTCCTCCAGCTCCCCGAACTCCACCTGGGTCGGTACCAACTTGCGCCGCCGGTACTCATTGATGAACGTGTTCTTCAAGATCTTGAACAGCCACGCCTTGAGGTTGGTGCCCGGTTGAAAGCTGTCGTAGTGGCGAAACGCCTTCAGGTACGTCTCTTGCAGCAAATCTTCGGCGTCGTCGGCGTTGCGGGCCAGGCGCAGGGCGGTCTTGTACAGCTGATCGCGGTAAGGAAGGTCTTCGTCGAAGTTCCAGAAACCGTTTTGTTCCATGGCGACCTCCACTTCGCGAACTATTGTATATGAAAACGAGACCGGGTGTCAAGACCCTGAGGGCCGTGATCACCCGGTTCGTCGATCTTTTCCTCGCCGCCCCCCCGGTCCTGCCTCCCTTCTGCGCCCCAACGCACCACGACCCGCCTGGCGGGCGGGTCGAGTGCAACGGCCGGCGGGCCACCTCACCCAGGACACGCCGTCGAAGGGGCGTTTGCCCGGCCTCACCGCGCCGGGCCGGCGCAGTCTCCCGCGGGGGGTTACTTACCCAAAATGATGAATGCGATGACCAGAGCGTAGATGACCAGGGACTCGATGAATGCGAGACCCAGCAGCATGGTGATGCGGACCGGACCCGCGGCGCCCGGGTTGCGCCCCATCGAGGTGCAGGCAGACGCCACCGCCCGAGCCTGTCCGAAGGCGCCGCCAAACGCCGCAAAGGCGATGGCAAACGCCGCGGCGGCAAACTTGGCCACGTCCCGGGTGGACGACACCGCACCCGCTTCGACGCCTTCGGAGGCCAGTGCCGGCGCCGCCATCCCCAACAGCGCGAGTCCCAACACCACCAGCAGTACGTGCTTCTTCATCGACCGTATCCTCCTTCCTCCTGCGAGGTCCTTTCGTGCTCTTCTAGTGCTCTTCGGCAACCGCCTCCGAGATATAGACCGAGGTCAACATGATGAAGATGAAGGTCTGGATGGTCGTCCCGACGACGCCCAAGCCCATCATCGCCCAGGGGATCACGAACGGCACCATGGCAAAGAAGATCCCCGACGCCGTGTGCTCCCCAAAAATGTTGCCGAACAACCGCAACGCCAGGGAGAGCACCCGCGCCAGGTGCGAGATGATCTCCACCGGCAGCATCAAAGGCGCCAGCCACCACACCGGGCCGGCGAAGTGCTTGAGCCAGCCGATGACACCATGATGCCCGACCGCGACGATGTTGTAGAAGAGGAACGCCGTGATGGAAAGCGCGAAGGTGGTGCTGGTGTTGGCCGTGGGCGGCTGCAAGAAGAAGATCAGCCCGAAAAAGTTCGAGATAAAGATGAAGAAGGTCAGCGCCGCGATGAACGGCACGAAACGGGCACCCGCATGGTGGCCGATGACGTCGTTGCACATGTTGCGCAGGCCGGCCACCAGGACTTCCAGGATTTGCTGCAGTGTGGACGGCTTCTCCAGCGACAGGCGGCGTCTGACCACCCCCAGCAGGGCCCCGATCGTTGCCACCACCAGCAGCGCCATGACCACGTGGTCGGGCAACCAGATGCCCTCCTCGCCGGCCACCCCCATGGCCTTTTGCCACCACTGGGGTGGAGCCCCTAAGACCAACGAAATCAGTGCGTTGACCGGATGAAACAGGAAGGAGACGTGATGTTCCACCTCACCCTTGCCTTTCCGCGGGTCGCTCCCCCGCCCCCTCCCAAAACCCCGCGCTTGCGAGAGCGATCACATAGCACCCCACGCCAAGCGCCACCGCCCAGACATCCACGTACCTCTTGAGGCCGAACAGCCCACCGAAGAGGACCGCCCACAGCGCCCATCGCCCTGCCAGTTGCAGCACCGCTGACAGCGAGAACCGGGGCCGCCCAGGTTGCAGCACCCTTGCGAGCGCCCCCTCCAACCAAAGTCCGTTGATGATACCCACGGCGGCGGTGGCGGTCAAGACGACGGCGGCAGCCTCGTGACCCAGCGCCCAGACGGTGATCGCCGCGGCGACCGTGAGCACCGCCCCAATGACCGCCGCGCGCCGCGCCACCATTGCTACCTCCCGCCTCCCCCGGCGTTACGATCCTCTTCCTCGCCCACCCGGGAAGCGATTCGGAAGGCGTTGAGAAAGCCGGCAATCACCCCGAAGCCGGAAAAGACCCAGGTGAGCCATGGCTTCGTGCCGAGCGCGCCGTCCAAGAACTTCCCCCACAGGTAGCCGATGCCGATGGCGATGGGAAAGGCCAGCCCCACCGAGGAGGCGTCGGCGGCCCGGCGCAGCGCGGCGGCTCGGCGGCGGCGCTCCTCGCTCACGGCAGCGCCACGCCCACCAGCGCCAACGTCGCCCGCGCCGCCGCCGCGAACGGCGCCGGATACACGCCAATCAACAGTACGAATACGCCGCAGGCGCCGATGGCTCGGGCAGTCCACCGGGCCGCCACCACCTCCGCCCCCTCCCCCTCGGCCGGCTCCCGCAGGTACATTTGCATGGCGATGCGCAAGTAATAGTAGAGCGACACCGCCGACATCAGCACCGCCACCACCACGAGCCACACGTAGCCGGCGTTGACCGCGGCGGCGAACACGTACAGCTTGCCCATGAACCCGGCGGTGGGGGGAATTCCACCCAGCGACAACAGGAACAGCAACATGCCGAACGCCGCCAGGGGCTGCCGGCGGGCCAAGCCGGCGTAATCGGCCACCGTTTCACCGGCGTACCCTCGGGACTCCAGCAGGATGACGAAACCGAACGCCCCCAAATTGGACACCAGGTAGACGAGCATGTAGAACAGGACGCTCTGCACCCCCAGCTCGCTGCCCGCCAACAGCCCCAGCAGCGCATAGCCGGCGTGGGCGATGGAGGAGTAGGCGAGCATGCGCTTGACGTTGTCCTGGGTAAGGGCGGCGAGGTTGCCCCAGATCATGGTGGCTGCCGCCGAGCCGCCCACCAGCCACACCCAGTAGGGCGCCAAGGACTCCAGGCCGCCCAGGAAGACCCGCAGGAAGATGGCAAACGCCGCCGCCTTGGGACCCACCGACATGAACGCCGTGATGGGTGTCGGGGCGCCCTCGTAGACGTCGGGCGTCCACATGTGGAAGGGCACCGCCGCCACCTTGAACAGGAAGCCGCAGGCGAGCAGCGCGAGGCCCGTGAGCAGAGCCGGAGTCGCCGCGACGTTCCGCAGCGCGGTGGCCATGGCGGCCAGATCCAGCGTCCCCAGCTCGCCGTACAGCAACGACAGGCCGTACACCAACACCCCGGAGGAAAGGGCCCCCAGCACGAAGTACTTGCTCGCCGCCTCGTGGGATTTGACCTCGCGCCGGAAATAGCCGGCCAGCACGTAGGTGGACAGCGCCATGAGCTCCAGGCCCACGTAGATCGACGCCAGGTTGGTCCCGGAGGCCATCACCATCATCCCCACGGTGGCGAACAGCACCAGGGAGTGGTACTCACCCGGCCGGTAGTCGTGGCGCTGGAGGTAATCCAGCGACATTACGACCGAAAGCGCGGCGGTGAGCAGGAAGAGCACCTTGAAGAACACCGCGAAGTGATCCAGCACGAACATCCCGGAAAAGAACGCCCCCCCCGGTTCGCTCTCCTCCACGGCCACCTTCAGGGCGATGGCCGTCGCACCAAGCGACGCCAGCGCCAGCGCGGCAAGCCCGCCGTGGCGGCGGCCGCCACCGCCCACGCCGGCCAGCAGCACCACAAGGGCGGCGAAGGTCAAGGTGAGTTCCGGCAACAGGGCAACGAGGTCGGCGCCGATGTTCATGCTCAGTGCTCCTCGCCGTGTCCCTCGTGCCCCTCCCGCGCCTCGGCCGGGTCAGCGGGCAGCGCCGGCAAGGCCGCCACCGCGCGGCTTTCCAGGTAGTCCGGGTCGACCACCCGCACCACCCGCTCGATGGAGGGCTCCAGGATGCGGAAGAACGGCTTGGGGTACAGCCCGATCCAGAAGCACAGCACAATCAGCGGGATGAGCGTCCACTGCTCGCGCCACGTGAGATCTTTGAGGCCCTTGTTCTCCTGGTGCGTCAGCTCCCCAAAGAACACCCGCTGGTACATCCACAGCATGTACGCGGCGCCCAACACGATGCCGGTGGCGGCCAGCACCGCCCACCACACCGAGCGGTTGAACGCCCCCACCAGGATCGTCAGCTCGCCGATAAAGCCGTTTAAGGTGGGCAGCCCGATGGACGCCATGGTGATGATCATGAACATCATGGCGTAGATGGGCATGACCTTGGCGAGGCCGCCGTAGTCGGCGATCATGCGCGTGTGCCGGCGCTCGTAGACGATCCCCACGAGCAAAAAGAGGCCGCCGGTGGACAGGCCATGGTTGATCATCTGCAGCACCGACCCCGAGAGTCCGTGGGGGTTGAGAGCGAACATCCCCAGCATCACGAACCCCAAATGCGACACCGACGAGTACGCCACCAGCTTCTTCATGTCCTTCTGGGCCATGGCCACCAGGGCGCCGTAAATGATGCCGATGATCGACAGCGCCACCATCCACGGCACCGCCTCGCGGGTGGCGTTGGGCAGCAGCGGCAGGGAGAAGCGGATGAACCCGTAGGTGCCCATCTTCAGCAGCACCCCGGCCAGGATCACCGAGCCGGCGGTGGGGGCCTCCACGTGGGCGTCCGGCAGCCAGGTGTGGAACGGGAACATGGGCACCTTGATGGCGAACCCCACGAAGAACGCCAAGAACACCCAGAACTGGAGGCCGTGGGGGATGCCTGGGGCGATTTCAAAGAGCACCCGCACGTCGAAGGTGGCCGGGTTGCCCAAACCAGGCAGGCCGATGGCCGCAAGCCCACCGGCGTTGTAGAAGTACAGGGCCAAAATACCCACCAGCATGAGCACCGAGCCGACCAGCGTGTAGAGGAAGAACTTGATGGCTGCGTAGAGTTTGCGCGGACCGCCCCAGACCCCGATCAAGAAGTACATGGGCACCAGCATGACTTCCCAGAAGACGTAGAAAAGCACGAAATCCAGCGCCATGAAGACGCCCAGCATGCCCGTCTGGAGCAGCAGCAAGAAGACGTAGTACTCCTTCTCCCGGTGGGTGATGGCGGTGAACGAGCTATAGACCGAGATGAAACCCAACAGGGTGGTGAGCAAAATCAGCAGCACCGAGATCCCGTCCACGCCGAAGATGTACTTGGCACCGATGGCCGGAATCCAGTTCGCCTCGTAGAGGAACTGGAACTGCTCGCCGTCGGGCACGTAGCGGAACCACAGCGGCACCGAGATCAAGAAGTCGAGCCCGGAGGTCACCGTGGCGATCGTCTTGATCGCCCGCGTCTGTTCCGACTTGCAGAAAAAGATAATGACCAGCGCTCCCAGCAGCGGCAGGTAGCAGATCTGATTCAGGGGGTTGGACAGGAACTCCATCATCGCTCTCGCCTCCGCCTCACCTACCTACCGGCCCAACCACAGGGCCGCGGCCACCATCAGTACAAAGCCCACGGCCATGGCCAGCGCGTAGGACTGCACCACGCCCCACTGCAGGCGACGCAGCCCGCGGCTTGCCAGCTGATTGATGTGGGCCAGCAGGTTCACCGCGCCGTCCACCACGTTGAGATCGAACAACCCCGAGCAGAACGACGTCCCCACCGTGACGTGCCGGGTGCCGTTGACCGCCCCGTCCACCACGTGGGCGTCCACGTCCCAGCAGGCGCGGGCCAGTTTTACCGTGCCGGCCACCACCGTCGCCTCGTAGAGCTCATCCACGTAGTACTTGTTGGCCACGGCGCGGTAGAAGGCGGGCAGGCGCTCGGCCAGGCGCTGGGGTTTGGTAAACGCCTGGGGGCCGAAGTAAAAGCTGCGGGCCAGGGC
>Ga0209101_1002682_pt1 | contig 11489 bp, 8 predicted proteins | sample ConPoolayeCmetaG_FD_185481 | JGI IMG/M metagenome (GOLD analysis project Ga0209101, IMG submission 185481) | Hot spring microbial mat communities from California, USA to study Microbial Dark Matter (Phase II) - Cone Pool mat layer C metaG... ... | reverse complement strand
CACCAGCCCTGAGGTGGGCGGCTGTGGGCACATCCCATTCCGTGCAGCTCGCCACAGACGTCTGTGGCGAGCTGCACGGAATGGGATGTGCCCACAGCCGCCCACCTCAGGGCTGGTGTGGTCTGAGTGATCGTCGCGCCAGAAGGTGGATCAGGCAGGCGGGGAGCGGCCGGCGCCGCGAGAACATGAATGAACCCGTAGACGGCCGCGCCCCCCATGCTCCAGTCGAAGTCACAACCGTAACGCGTGTGGGAGGCGACACGCGCATCACCCCGCCCATCGTTCTGCACGATGAAAGCGACGTGATTCCAACTGTTTACCCCATCCCAGTCGTAGGCCATGACATCGCCCTGGTCGAGTTGGGTGGCTGCTGCACGCGCTACGCCGCGCCCGCCGCTCAGCAGCCAATTGTACTGATTCACTGCACGAATGATAATCCCATCGCTCACATAGCAGGCAGTGCCGGAGAGATTGTGCCCTACGCCAATGCTGCCAAAGTTGCTCAGCCCGCCGGCATAGAGACAATGCGACACAAAGTGAGCACAATCGCCGCTGCTGGCACAGGCCGCGCTGTTCTCGGCGTAGGAAATGCCCACCGGACAATACATCTGGTCCTCTGTGCAATGGCCCAGCGCATAGCCGACCGCTCCGGCGCGGTCATAAACGACCTGCACGTTCGCGCCCCCGGCTCCGCCGGCAACGTTCCCGGCCGACCGTCCGGCGGAGCTTGTGGGGGGTACGGCAGATGGACGTCGCCCGAATACGGCAGCCAGCCCAGGCTGTAGAGGTTGCGATCATCGGCCAGCAATCGGACCTCCCGTCCATCCCGCGTAACCAGACGCAACGAACTGACGCCCGTGCGCCTGTCGCGGACTGAGAAATACAACACCTGCCCGTCCGGCGACCAGTACAGCGGCGAAGTTGCTGTATCACCGGGCGGCAGGGCGGTCAGAGCTGAACCTGCGTGCTCCATGTGAGATGGGCCACTCGCGCTCGCTACATGGTACAGCACGTAAACTGAGACAGCAGGGCGCTCTGGGCATAGAGAACCACTCTCCGGCTCAGAAGCCTCAGCACGGGCCAGAAACAAACACACCAGAGCCAGAATGATGAGAATCAACAGCGGAAGCACTGCCCGCGACTGAGACTGCATGGCGCTTACCTTGTTTGATCATACCTCCTGATGAACCCAGGTCATTCCCCAACCGGTACGTTTATGCTCAATTGGTACTTTTATTATACCACATTTCAGCAAAAAGTCAACACCAAGTAAAAGAAAAGTAAAATATGCAACCGAAGCTTCAGCCGGAAGTGAGACTGGTGCAATCAGGCTGAGCGGCCTGTCAACGCCTCCAGCCGTTCTCGTAGTTTGTCCAGCTTCGTGCGGTATGCCGCCAGCCTCTCTTCTTCGCGGGCGACCACATGGGCCGGGGCCTTCTCGCGGAAGCCGGGCCGCGCCAGCAGCTCTTCCGCGCGTGCGATGGCTGCTTCGGTCTCCGCCGCCTCGGCCGCCAGGCGCGCGCGTTCGGCTTCCAGGTCCAGCAGACCGGCCAGCGGGAGGTAGACTTCGACGCCGCCGATGACCAACGTCAGTGCCTGTCCTGGTTTTTGTGGCAGGTTCGCTTCGATAGTCAACCTGGTGGGGTCGATCCGCGCCAGGCTGACCAGCAGCTTGCTCTGCGCCCGCAGCAAGTCGGCCCGTTCGCCGGCCGCGATGATGGCTTCCACCGGGCGTCCGGCGGCCACATTATACTCCGCCCGCGCGTTGCGGATGGCCCGCACAATTTCCATGACCAGTTCCATGTCTTGCTCAGCCTCGCCATCCGCCGGGCCGGCTTCCGGCCAGGGGGCGATGATCAGCGCGTCGCCTTCATGGGGCAGGTTCTGCCAGATTTCTTCAGTGACAAAGGGCATGAACGGATGCAACAGGCGCAGCGTCCGCTCCAGCACATGGACCAGCACCTGTTGGGCCAGCGCCTTGCCTGCCGGGTCGTCGCCATACAGGCGGGTCTTGCTGACTTCGATATACCAGTCGCAGAATTCGCCCCACAGGAAGTCACGCACCTGCCGGCCGGCCTCGCCGAACTGATAGTCCTGCATCAGGCGATTCACGTCGGCGATGAGCCGATTGTGGCGGCTGATGATCCAGCGTTCGGGCAGGGGCAGCTCGGCCCATTTGCTTCGGAGCAGCTCTCCGGCGTTCGACGGGGCGACGTCACTGCCGTCGAGATTGCTGACCACGAAGCGGGCCGCCTGCCAGATCTTGTTGGCAAAATTGCGGGCTGCCTCCACTTTTTGCACGGACAGTTTGGCGTCCTCGCCCGGCGTGCTGGCCGTTACCAGGCTGTAGCGCAGGGCATCGGTGCCGAATTCCTCGATGACATCAATGGGGTCGAGGGCATTGCCCAGCGACTTGGAGTACTTACGCCCAAATTCGTCGCGCACCAGGCCATGCAGATAGACCACTGAGAAAGGGATCTGTCCGGTCATTTCCAGGCCGAGCATGATCATTCGCGCCACCCAGAAGAACAGGATGTCGTAGCCCGTCTCCATGACGGTCGTCGGATAGTACTTCCGCAGGTCCTCGGTGTCATCAGGCCAGCCCAGCGTGGAAAAAGGCCACAGCCCCGAAGAAAACCACGTGTCAAGTACATCCGGGTCTTGGCGAATGTTTGCGCTGCCGCAGTGCGCACAGGCCGTTGGGTCTGAGGCGGACACCGTTTGCTCACCGCAGTCGTCGCAATACCACACTGGGATACGGTGGCCCCACCACAACTGCCGCGAGATACACCAGTCGCGGATGTTTTCCATCCAGTTGTAGTAGACCTTAGCGAACCGCTCCGGCACGATGCGAATACGCCCATCCTTCACCACTTCGATAGCCGGCTCGGCCAGTGGCTTGATTTTGACAAACCACTGGGTGGACAGGCGCGGTTCGATGATCGTGTCGCAGCGTTGGCAGTGGCCCACCGAATGGTGATAGTTCTGGATCTTGACCAGCAGGCCGTCGGCCCTGAGTCGCTCGACCAGGGCCTGACGACAGGCGAAGCGGTCCATGCCGGCGAATGGCCCGGCGTTTTCATTCATCGTCCCATCCTCGTTGAGCACGTTGATCTGGTCCAGGCCATGCCGCAGGCCGATGTCGTAGTCCGTCGGGTCGTGGGCCGGCGTGACCTTCACCGCTCCCGTGCCGAAGGCCTTGGCGACCACTTCGTCGGCGATGATGGGGATGCGCCGCTCCAGCACCGGCAGTATGGCCGTGCGGCCCACCAGGGCAGTGTATCGTTCGTCGGTTGGGTTCACGGCCACGGCGGTATCGCCCAGGATGGTCTCCGGCCGGGTGGTGGCGACCTGAATCTCGCCGCCGCCCTCGAGCGGGTAGCGGACGTACCACAGTTTGGTGGCCTCTTCCTGGTGGATGACCTCCAGGTCAGACACGGCGGTGCCGCAGCGCGGACACCAGTTGACCAGGTACGTCCCCCGATAGATCAGCCCCCGTTCGTACAGGCGGACGAAAGCGACGCGCACGGCCCGCGACAGGCCCTCATCCAACGTGAAACGCTCGCGGTCCCAATCGCATGATGCACCGAGACGACGATGTTGTTCGGTGATGCGGCTGCCATACTGCCGCCGCCAGGCCCACACCCGCTCGATGAACTTCTCACGGCCCAGCTCCTGTCGGCTGGTCCCCTCGGCCAGCAGGGCGCGTTCGACCACGTTTTGCGTGGCGATGCCGGCGTGGTCGGAGCCGGGCACCCAGAGCGTGGGGTGGCCCAACATGCGATGCCAGCGGATCATGATGTCCTCGATGGTGGCGGTCATGGCGTGGCCGATATGCAGCGCGCCGGTGATATTGGGCGGCGGCATCGAGATGACAAATGGCGGCAGGCCGCTGTGCCTGGCCTGATTGGCTTCGGGTTTGAAATAGCCGCGCGCCTCCCACCAATCGTACAGCCGTGTCTCGACTTCGTGCGGGTTGTAGACTTTGCTCATCGAGCGACGGCCGTCGCTTTGGGCCGAACCGGCGTCCTGATGCGGCGCGTCGGAATTGTGTTCGGTTTTCATGGTTGATGCCTCCTCAAGATGCAAATAAAAAACCCTTTCGCCTCCAGGACGAAAGGGAAAGAATCCTCACGCGGTACCACCTCGGTTCCGATGGGACACGCAGTTGCCCATCGGCGCTCAGGCAGTGATAACGGGCAGCCAACCCGTGAGCCCCTAGCGACTGCTGACAACGAGCTGTATGCCGTCGTCCGTCGTTCAGTGCCCCGGCTCCCAGGCGACCTTCAGCAGGCGATTTCCCGTGAGAGGCTCTCAGCCGCTGACCTCTCATCTCTGGCGGGCCGGAACCTGCCTACTCCTCCTGTTCGCGGCCTTTGTCATATTGCTGGCGACATTATAATTGAGTTGGCGTGAGTTGTCAAATCCACCCACGGTAAGCATCGCGCCGACCTGACAAGTTTGCGATTATCTGCTATAATGGCGACTGTATACTCGCATTCTGGAGGCGATGCATATATGAGAATTCGGGTCGAGGTGCGCGGTTCGCAGCGCGACTATCTCTCCTCGGACGAGCCTATCCTGGATTTGGAGCTGCCGCCGGGCGCTTGCGTCGGCGATGCGGTGCGGATGCTGGGCATCCCCATTGAAAGAAGCTGGAACGCCGCCATCCGCAGCCGCCTCGTTTCCGACAGGGACCCGCTGGCCGACGGCGACCACCTGGTCATTTTCGACGTCATCGGCGGGGGATGACTTACTCGATGCACCCAATGTCCCGTAATCTGAAATGTACTGGTAATCTCGTTCACATCATTCTTTGTTGTTCAGGAAGGAGAACTACATCGTGAAAGGGTATGCAGGGAAGATTGTGCGAGTTGACTTGACCACACGCCAGATCACAGTGGAAGAGCCGGCAGAGACGTTTTATCGGCGCTATTTGGGTGGCGCAGGCATCGCGTCGTACTACATGCTGAAGGAAATTCCGGCTGGCATAGACCCACTGTCCGCCGAAAACAAGTTGATCTTCGCCATGGGGCCGCTGACCGGCCTGGCGTTGTCCGGCGCGACACGGGGTTGCCTGGGCTTCAAGGCGCCTCTGACCGGCGCCTATGGCAAGTGTGAGGTGGGTGGCATCTGGCCGATGGACTTCAAGCGGGCTGGCTACGATGGCTTGATTGTCAGCGGCAAGGCCGACCGGCCGGTCTACATCTGGATTGACCCGTTGGGCAAGGTGGAAATTCGGGAGGCGAGCCACCTGTGGGGCAAGACAGTGCAGGAAACCCAACAGGCCATCCAGGATGAAGTGGGTGAACCACGAGCGCGCGTCGCGGCCATCGGGCCGGCGGGCGAGAACCTGGTGAAATATGCGTGCATCATCTGTGACTTGAAGGACGCCTTCGGGCGGGGCGGTCCAGGCGCCGTCATGGGCGCCAAGAACTTGAAGGCTATCGCCGTGCGCGGCAAGGCGATGCCGGAGGTCGCCAATCCCGACAAGATCAAGGACATGGCCAAGTGGTTCGCCCAGAATCTGCGCGACATTCCCATTTTCAACAAGGGCTTCTCTGACCTGGGCACCGGCGCAGCGATGGAGATGTTCAATGAAATTGGCAACCTGCCGTCCTACAATTTCGACGGCGGTTTCTTCGCAGATACCGACAAGATCAGCCCGCTGGCTATTTCCAACACCATTCGGATCGGGATGGAAGGATGCGCGGCCTGCAACGTCAAGTGTAAGCGCGTGGTCGCCTTCGACGAGCCTTACAAGGTGACGCCGGAGCTGGGTTGCCCCGAATATGAGACGTTGGGTACGCTGGGGGCGTGCTGCGGCATCGGCGACCTGAAAGCCATCTGCTGGGCCAACCAGTTGTGCAACCTCTATGCGCTGGACACCATTTCGGCCGGCATGACCATTGCCTTTGCGATGGAATGCTTCGAGAAAGGTATCTTGACCTTGCAGGATACCGGCGGTCTTGATCTGAGCTGGGGCAACGCCGAGGCGATGATCAGGCTGATCGAGATGATTGTCCACCGGCAAGGGATTGGTGACTTGCTCGCCGAAGGCACGCGCATCGCCGCGCAGCGACTGGGACGTGGCGCGGAGAAGTACGCCATGCACGTCAAGGGCCAGGAAATGCCGATGCACGACCCGCGCTTGAAAGCGGGCATGGGCATCATTTACTCCATCGCCGCACAGGGCGCCGACCACAATGTCGGGCCACACGACACCGCCTTTACGATGGAGAACGCCAATTTCGACAACCTGCGCGCCATGGGCGGGCTCGACCCGATTCCGACCGATGAGCTCAGCCCGGTCAAGGCGGCCAACACCAAGGCGGCGCACTGCTGGTATCTTTTCTTCGACTCGGCTCTGATCTGTATTTTCGTACCCTGGAGCCTGAATAACGCGGTTGAACTCATCAGGGCAGCGACCGGCTGGGAGTATTCGGCGCACGAGGCCATCAAGCAGGGCGAACGGGTCGCCGCATTGGGCCGCCTGTTCAACCTGCGCGAGGGGATCACCGCCGAGCAAGACCGTATGCCCGAACGCATGTTCACCGGTACGCGAGAAGGCGCGCTCAAGGGCAAAGGGCTGGACCCGGCCAAGATGGCCGAGACCATCAAGCTGTTCTACGCGATGATGGGCTGGGACCCGGAGACGGGCGTCCCCACCTATGAGCGGCTGGCCGAATTGGGCATTGACTGGGCGACCAGCTATTTGCCGCAGTACTACAAATAATCTCAAGCAACGGACTTTTCGTTTCGCGATCACCTTTAAGGAGAGCTAACCTTATGGCTACAATGTCGCACAGAGAGCGAGTGATGACAGCTGTGTCGTTGAAAGAACCAGACCGGGTGCCGATGGATCTGGGCTCGCATGTCAATTCCAGCATCCACATCGTCGCCTATGAGGCGTTGAAGCGCCACCTGGGCATTCAGATTGACAGCCTGCCCCCTCTGGTCAGCAAGATGATGCTGGATGTCCGTGTTGATGAGCCGGTCTTGCAGGCGTTGCACATTGATACGCGGGGCGTGTTTGCCGGCTTGCCCGAGCAGGGCAACCCGGACGACCTGAAGGGCGGGGAATGGATTGATGAATGGGGCGTGAAGCGCGTCATGCCGCCTGGCGCGCATTACTACGACATGGTCTTGCCGGCGCCGTTGGGCGGCGACATCACTGTGGCCGACATCGCCCACTATCCCTGGCCGCAACCGAAAAATGGCGCTGTTGCCGAGAACCTCAAGAAGCAGGTGAAATACCTGCGCGAGACGACAGATTGCGCCATCGTGCTGAACTTGCCGTCGGCTTTTGTCCACCAGAGCCAGTACATGCGCGGCTTCGAGGACTGGTTCATGGACCTGGCAGCGAATCCTTCGTTGGCCGAAGCCATGTTCGATGCCTGCCTGGAAGCCAAAATGGCCTCCGCCGAGATCATCCTCGATGCGGTGGGCCGCGACGTGGACATCTTGCTGACCTCAGATGATATGGGCACGCAGCAATCGCTGATGTTCTCGCCGACGACCTATCGCAAATTGTTCAAGCCGCGCCACAAGCGGTATTTCGATTTCATCCGCAGCAAGAGCGATGCCCCGCTCATGATGCACACCTGCGGCTCGGTTTCGGCCATTCTGGACGATTTGATTGACATCGGCGTACAAATCCTGAACCCGGTGCAGACCCGCGCCCAAGACATGGACCCCGTCTACCTCAAGAAGACGTTTGGCGACCGCATCGCATTCTGGGGTGGAGTGGACATTCAGACGGTGTTGCCTTTCGGCTCGCCGGACGACGTGCGCAACGAGGTCAGGCATTTGTTCGAGACTTTGGGCGAGGGCGGGGGCTGGGTGCTGTGCCCCTCACACAACATTCAGCCCGAGGTCCCGCCGCAGAACATCGTGGCGATGTACGAGGCCGGCCTGGAATTGGGGCAATACGAGTAGGCCAACGGGCCGCAGGTCCGCCATGCGCTGGCGCAGGCCTGCGGCCCTCCCCACCCCGCTTTCTCGAGCACTTTCACTGCCTGTCGCCCTGAGATGCGCGGCAGTTTAGGCATGGATGGGAACCTCGACCACTTGGCTCTCGATAGTCAGCGGCAGACCCTTCTCTCGCCTTACTTCCAGGCAGAGTTGAATAGCTTCCCGTATGTTTTCCAGGGCCTCCTGTTTGGTTCTTCCTTGGCTCATACAACCCGGAATAACCGGGCACTCAATCACGTACCAGCCTTCCTCGTCCTGATAGATTGTCACGGGGAATTTCTCAGATTTTATCAACTGACCTCATCCTCAACGCCAATATGGACATATCGAGACGACCACGTATAGTGTGCCATCAGGCGGTCAGGAGGTCAAGCTGGAGGGTACATCGTCTCGTCATTCTGAGCGAAGCGAAGAATCTCAACGCCTGCCAGCGCGAGATGCTTCGCCTTCGGCTCAGCATGACGGAAGACGCTCCCTCCGGTCATGCGAGCGAAGCGAAGCAATCTCCGGGTTGCGGCTTGAGATTGCTTCGTCGCCCTGCGGGCTCCTCGCAATGACATCTGGCGGTATTTCTTCCCCCATTAGCGGCGCACCCATGCGCCGTGGAGGAGCACAGAATGACAGCCAGCCCCGTTCCGGTAGCTGTTGAGCAAGCGGCTCAATCGGAGGCTCTCGCGCTGTTCCCCCTAGCCCTTGACCGCGCCCAGCGTCAGGCCGCGCACCAGGTAGCGCTGCAAGAGCAGTGCCAGCAGGATGCCCGGAATGATGGCGATGATGCCACTGGCGGCGATTTCACCCCACAGGATTTCGTGGCCGCCGACCAGGCTGGGCACCATCACCGTCAGCGTGCGCACAGCCTTGCGGGTGAGCAGCAGGGCGAACAAGAACTCGTTCCAGGTGAAGACAAAGGAGAACAGCGTCGTCGCTACCAGACCTGGCGCGACCAGAGGCAGAGCGACCAGGCGAAACGCTGCAAACGACGAGGCGCCGTCAATCAGGGCCGCTTCCTCCAGCTCGGTGGGCAAGTCCTCGAAATAGCCTTTCAGCATCCAGATGACAAAGGCCAGCACGAAAATGGTGTTGGCGATGATGAGCACCGGATAAGTGTCGAGCATCTTGAGTTGCTGAAAAATGAAGAAAATCGGCAAAGCAGCAGCGACTGGTGGAAACATACGTGTAGACAATATCCAGAACGACAGGTCATCGCCGCCGGTTTTCCAGCGGGCCAGGCTATAGGCTGCCGGTGCGCCCAACACCATCGCCAACGCGGTCGTACCCAGCGACACAATCAGGCTATCTACCAGGCTCTTGAAGCCGTTGCGTCCATCCGGCGGCGGGATCATTGCGCCGATGTAGTTGTGCAAATCTATTTTCTCCGGCAGGAAAACCGGCGGGTAGGTGAAGTATTCCTTCTGGCTCTTGAACGAAGTGACAAATGTCCAACCCACCGGGAACAGAAAGAATATCAACGCCAGGAGCAAAATGATGTAAATGATGACGCGGGTGCCGAGTCGGTCTTTTTGGCCCATGGGTCCTTAAGCCTCCCCTCCGCGTTGACGTTGCAGGTAGCCAATGAACACTTTGGATACAAAGATAATGACAATGAGCTGAAGAAAAGCCAACGCGGCCGTGTAGCCGAGACTGAACTGCTTGAAGCCACGCACATACGTGTAGAAGCTGATGGTCTCCGTAGCGCTGCCTGGGCCGCCGCGCGTCAAAAGATAGACGATATCGAACAGCTTGAAAGCATCCATGAAACGGATGAGAAACCCGACCACCATGACCGGCGCCAGCATGGGCAGGGTAATGTACCACAGAGCCTGCCATGGCCCTGCTCCATCCACCTCACCTGCTTCGTACAGTTCGGTCGGGATGGACTGCAGGCCGGCCAGCGCGATGAGGATAATAAACGGCGTCCACTGCCAGATGTCTACGACGATGACCGATGGCAAGGCCGTCGAAGTCTGAGCCAGCCAGGCCGTGCCCTCGAACTTCCCAAACGAGAACATCTCGATGAGATAGTTCAGTGGGCCGAATTTGTCGTCGTAAATCATGTCCCACATCATGCCGGAGACGACAGGGGCGATCATGACCGGGATCAGCAGCAGGGAGGTGATGAGCGACCGGCTGCCGCGCAGGCGGTTGAGGAGCAGCGCCAGGCCAACTCCGAAAAACATCTCCAGTCCGACGGCGGCAACAATGACGATGGCGGTAACCCGCAGCGCGTTCCAAAATCTGGCGTCGCCGAGCAAGACATCCGCATAGTTCTTGAGCCAGATGAATTCTGCTCCCTTCATAGACGTTAGTTCGTATGAATGAAGGCTCAGGCCCAGCTCGATTAGAAACGGCACGATGGTGATCAGGAACAGCAGGATGACCGCCGGCAAGACGAACCACGTCGGTGTCCACCGTCCCACTCGCAGGCCGACTGCGGTATGTTTCCTTTTTGCTTTTGCTGGTACCGCCTGGGTCAGGGTTTTTGTGCTCATGATGATGGGTCTCCTGTGTGGGGGCGCAAATCAAACTGCGCCCCCACTGTGTTGGCATTCGAGGCTATTTCACCAGACCGAGAGCCTTGTAACTCTCCAGAGCCTGCTGCCACAGCTTAACCTGCTGTTCGCGGCCCAGCTTGTCGGTGATGGCGTCCCATTCCTTGGCGGCAGCCGCCAACGCCTGCTCAGGAGTTTCCTCGCCGGCCAGGGCCTTCTGGACGTGGAGGTCCAGCGCGTCGGTGTAGGCCGCGGAACCCGGGATGAAGATCTCAGGGAAACCAACGGCCATGTTGGCCTCCACACCTTTCAAGTAGATCTCGGCGGTCTTGACATCCGCGAACATCTTGTAAGCTTCAGGGTGCGCGAAGTGAGAGTAGCGATAAGGATCGAGACCGGTCAACATGGTGGCGACGTCATCGAGGCTGCGGTCATAGCTGATGTGCTTGGCCACCCAGTAGGCCGCTTCTTTGTTGGCCGAATCTTTGGCAACGGCCAACACGCGACCGACCGGCATCATGGCGCGGTGCACCACCGTGCCGTCGGCATGTTTCCAGCCAGGCACCAGTGCGACGCCGACCTTGCCCACGATGTTGGACAGTTGCGGGTCGTTGGACTTCTTGGGCACGTCCGACCACTGCATGACCATAGCTACATACCCTTTGAGGAAGGCATCCTTCAGCTCCTCGTAGCCATAGGCCAACACGTCAGGCGGAGCGACCTTCATCTCGTCAATCATGTTCTGCAGGCCCTTGACCGCCTCGGGGGTGTTGATGGTCGCATTCATGTTCTCGTCGAAGTACATGCCGCCGGCGCTGGCAAAGCGGTTCAGGAACCAGAACACGCTGAAGCCGCGCATCCCGTAGAAAGCAGCGCCATAGAAGTTGTGGTCGAGGGTCTCGCCGCCCAGCTTGTCGCCCTTCTTGCGAGTGAAGAACTCGGCCACTTGCAGGTAGTCCTCCCAGGTCTCAGGCGGGACCAGGTCGCGGCCGTACTTGGCTTTGAAGGCGGCCATTTCGTCAGGAT
>Ga0209101_1002680_pt1 | contig 11495 bp, 10 predicted proteins | sample ConPoolayeCmetaG_FD_185481 | JGI IMG/M metagenome (GOLD analysis project Ga0209101, IMG submission 185481) | Hot spring microbial mat communities from California, USA to study Microbial Dark Matter (Phase II) - Cone Pool mat layer C metaG... ... | reverse complement strand
ATCCTGATCATCGAGCACCGCGTCGAGGACGTGCTGGCGGTGCGGCCCGACCTCTCGCTGCATATGGAGGACGGGGCGATCACCTACGCCGGGTCGGTCGAGGGATTGCTGCAAAACGCCGACTATCACAGCGTCAAGCTGCCCGCGCCAGTGGTGATCGAGCGGGCGCGGCGCGATGGGCGGCGGGGTAAGGCAGGGATCGGCACGCCCACCGTCCACGCCGCGCGGGCCGACGCCCCTCCCCTGATCGAGTTCCAGGACGTAACCTTCCGCTACGGCGATGGCCCGGTGGTGCTCCAGGACGTGACCCTAACCATCCGGCAGGGCGACGTGATCGCCGTGCTGGGGCCGAATGGGGCGGGCAAAACCACGTTGGTCAAGCACGCCATCGGGCTATTGCGGCCCGTCAAGGGGCGGGTGCTGCTGCGCGGGCAGGATACGCGCGACCTCTCGGTGGCGCAGATGGCCCACACCGTTGGCTACGTGTTCCAAAGTCCGCGCCACATGCTGTTCGCCCCAACCGTGCGCGAGGAGCTGGCCTTCGGGCCGCAGAACCTCGGCCAGTCGGCGGAGGAGATCGCCATTAACACCGAGCGGGCGCTCCAGGTGGTGGACCTGGAAGCCGAGGCAGGCCGCCCCCCGCTGGCGCTGAGCTTCGGCCAGCAGAAGCGGGTGAGCATCGCCGCTGTGCTGGCGATGCGCAGCGGCGTGCTGGTGATGGATGAGCCGACCGCCGGGCAGGATTACGCGCACTACATGAGCTTTATGGACGCGGTGGTGGGCCTGGGCACGGACGAGGAGAAACCGTACAGCTTCGCGGCGATCCTGTTCATCACCCACGATGTCGATCTGGCGGTGTGCTACGCCAACCGGGTGCTGCTGCTCAGCGACGCCCATGTCGTGGCCGACGGCCCGCCCGCCGAGGTGCTGGCCGACTTCGACCGGCTGCGTCGCTGCCGCGTCCTGCCGACCTCGCTGCTGGAGGCCAACCTGAGCCACCTGGGCCGCACGGGGCGCTTCATGCGGGCCGAGGCGCTGGCTGGGGCATTGGCAGGGGCGGCGTGAAGAAGGAGAGTCCACGAATGACGCTCATGACACGAATTGATTCAAAAATTAGCGTCATTCGCGTAATGAGCGGACTCTCTGGTTGGGTATTTCGCGGGCGGCGCGGGCCGCGCGCGTGAGCCGTCGTGTTCTCTGGGTGTCCTAATTCGACAAGGAGGAAAGGCCAACATGGAGAACAAGTACATTCGAGGTCTGGTGTACGTTGTGGTGGGCCTCGTCATCCTGGTAGCGCTGCTGTACCTGGGCGACGTGATCGCCGCAGCGACCAGCGGCGGGGAGTCCTACGGCGTCACCGCCGCCCCCATGCTGGGGACGGGGGGCAACATCCTGGGCGGCTGGCTGACCTGGGTGATCGTCGGCGGGATTCTGCTGTACGTCATCTACGTCCTGTTTGCCGAGGCGGAGATGTTCAAGGTCGGCACGCGGGAAGTCGTGATGATGGCCCTCGGCGCGGCGCTGTACGGCGTGCTGGCCTGGATCTTCAATATCGTGCCCGTGCCGTCAGTGAGCCTGGTGGCGCTGCGCCCGGTGGTGGTGATCCCGATCTTCTTCGGCTTCGCCTTTGGCCCGGCGGTGGGCTTCTTTGCTGGGGCGTTCGGCAACGTGCTGGGTGATGCGCTGACCGGCTGGGGGGTCTTCCCCATCTGGGATGTGGCGAACGGGCTGATGGGCTTCATCCCCGGCCTGGCGGGCCTGTACCTGATGCGCGAGCGGCGCGGCAACATCCAACTGCTGCTGTGGATTTCGGCAGCGGTGCTGGCGCTGGGCGTGATCCTGCCGCTGGTGGCCCCCAACATCACCGACCCCTTCACCGGCGAACCGGCCAACTTCAGCGCGTGGTGGTATGTGATGCTGGTGGTGCTGGTGGTCATGCTGGCGATGTCGCTGGCTCCGCAGTACTGGCCCTACCTGCTGATCCTGCTGACGCTGGCTTTCATCGTGTTCGGCGTGCTCGACCTGATCAACAACGGCTTCTCGTGGGGCGTGGTCGTGATCTGGGCAGTGGCGCTGCTGTGCGCGGTGGGTGCGTGGTTCGTCAACAGCCGGGCGGAGGCGATCAGCAAGTGGCTGGAAACCGAGGACACGCGCACCCTGGCCGTGTGGGGCACGCTGGGCGTGATCGTCGGCATTGGCTTCGCGGCGATGGCCGACATCTTCTACAACGGCTACAGCTTCACCACGGCGTTCATCGGCGAGTTCGTCCCGGCTGCCGGGCCAAACACGCTGTTCGCCGTGATCCTAACCCCGCTGGTGTATGCGGCCTGGAAGCAGGCCCGTGCGCAGACGGGGCGGTAGGCAGCAATGGGCGGTTCGCATTGAGCGATGAGCGAATTGCTCGGCAGGGGGCAATGCTCCCCACATTGCCCCCTGGCTTCTGCATTCGGAGAAGCAGCGAGCGGTTGGAGGCTGTCCGCTAAACCGCCCACTGCCAATCGCTAACAGCTAAGAACTATCACCATGCTCGTCAACTGGGCCTACGTAGACCGGGGCACGTTCTTCTACCGGCTCGACCCGCGCGCGCGGATCATCTTCATGATCTGCTGCATCCTGGCGCTGGGCTTCATCCCCTTCGGGCACGGAACCGGCATCTGGGATATGCGGCTGATCCTGGCGCTGCTGGGGCTGGCGATAGCACAGATCGTTGCCGCCCGGCTGACGTGGCGGCAGATGCGCCGCTTCTGGATCGTGATCACCATCGTCGCGGCCATGCTGTCGCTGATCACGTTCCTGACCGGGCGCGGCGCACTGGAGGTCTATGACACGACCCGCGAGCACGTGATCTGGAATCCCTCGGTGACCCTGTTTGGGAGCACGTTGGCGTTCCAGATGAGCGCCGAGCGGCTGGCGTTCCTGATCTCGCAGCTTTTGCGGATCGTCACCTTCGCGGCGCTGTCGGTGGTGATCCCCTACACCATCGACCCCTCGCTGTACGGCATCACGTTCCGGCGGTTGGGCCTGGGCGATAAGATCGCCTACGCGATGGAGATGGCCTTCCGCTTCATCCCCACGCTGGGCCGCGACCTGCAGATCACCATCGATGCTCAGCGGGCACGCGGCTTCGAGCTGGAGGGCGGCAAGGGCATGGGCCTGATCCAGCGCATCCGCAACTTCGCCCCGTTGCTGATCCCGGTGACGGTCGGGGCGGTGGTGGAGGGCGAGGAGATCACCGACGCGATGGACCTACGGGCCTTCGGTGTGGGGCCGCGCACGTGGCTGCCGCAGCTTCGCTACCGGGCGGTGGACTACCTCTACATCGGCCTCGGCGTGCTGATCGTGGCCGCGACCATCGTCGGCAAGCGGGCGGGGTTCGGCGGGCTGTGGGTTCCGCCGTTCCTGCTGCCGTGAGGGCCACACCAGCGCCGATTCCGACTCCCGTGTATACTGAGCCTGACTCAAACCCACGCACGGGAGCCTTATCATGCTCAGGCCACTCCGCACCTTCAACCCCCTGATGTTGTTCGGCGCGGCGGCAGCCGTGGCCGTGATCCTGGCAGCGACAGCCATCGCCGACACGGTCGGTGCGCCCGCCACGTTCCGGCTGGCGCACCTCTCGCCGGATGCCCCCGCCCTAGACATATACGTGGACGGCGTGCTGCACGACTCCGGATTGCAGTTCGGGCAGGTCGGGCCGACGCGCTCCAACGGGCGCAACGGCCCGATGGTGGTCGCGGCGCGGCTGGCGGGAACCTCACCGGAGAGCTTGCCGCTGATCAGTGCCGAGGTTAATCTGCACCCCGGCACGGCCTACGTGGTGGCCGTGGCGAACGTGCTCACCCACCTCCAGGTCGGCGCGTATGCTATCGCCACCGGTGACCTCTCGCCGGGGTTCGCGCGGGTTCAGGTGCTCCACGCCGCTCCGAACGCGCCGCGCGTCGGTGTGCGGGCAGATCGGGAGGTGATCGCCAGCGGGCTGGGCTACCTGGAAGACCCCGTCTACCTCGACGTGCCGCCCGGTGAGGCACGGGTGATCGGCTTCACCGCAGAGACGCCCACCACCCTGCTCTTCGACCACACCCGGACGCTGGAAGCAGGAACGGTGGAGATGGTGATCGTGATCGGCCCGCCGTACGACGGAATCTTCCTCACCGCGCGGCCCGGATCGTAGGGGCGTCAAGGCGCACGGGATAGGGCTGCCCTCTTCGCCCCACAGAGCAATCCACCCACCGGGCAGGCTCGCCAAGCAGACGCTTCAGGTAGCCGCCCGCCATGTTGGATATCTCCTTGGTGTGGTAGGATGGATGATATTAGGGCCTACGATACACTCAGACGCCAAGGCGCGTGCAAGGTATCGTAGGGACGTGTTAGGTGTGCCGTCGCCCTTACGGGCCGGAACGGATCGCCGGGCAAATGGCAACAGACGCTCTCCCCCTTGACCAGATTCTTCACGGCGACTGCGTGGAGGTGCTCAGCGCCCTCCCGGAGAAGTCTATCGACCTGATCTTCGCCGACCCGCCGTACAACCTGCAATTGCAGCAGGCACTCTGGCGGCCCAACATGACGAGGGTGGATGCGGTAGACGACGAATGGGATCAGTTCGCCGACTTGAGCGCCTATGATGCGTTCACGCGGGCATGGCTCGGCGCGTGCCGCCGCGTCTTGAAGGACACCGGGACGCTATGGGTCATCGGCTCGTATCACAACATCTACCGGGTGGGAGGGATTCTCCAGGATTTGGGGTACTGGATTCTCAACGACATCGTGTGGGTCAAAGTGAACCCCCTCCCCCAGATGAGGGGGGTGCGCTTCGCCAACGCACATGAGACGTTGATCTGGGCCCAGAAAGTGCGCGGCGCGGCCTACACCTTTCATTACTGGGCGATGAAGGCGCTCAACGACGACCTACAGATGCGTTCCGATTGGGTATTGCCAATCTGCTCTGGCGCGGAGCGGATCCGGGTAGACGGCGCGAAGGCCCATTCGACGCAGAAGCCGGAGGCGCTGCTGTACCGGGTGATCCTCGCCAGCAGCAACCCCAGCGACGTGGTGCTCGACCCCTTCTTCGGCACGGGCACGACCGGCGCGGTGGCGAAGAAGCTGCGCCGCCGCTGGATCGGCATCGAGCGCGACCCGGCCTACATCGCAGTAGCGCAGGCGCGGATCGACGCGCTGGAGCCGCTGCCGGAGGAGGCACTGATCTTCCAAGACCGGCGCAGACAGCCGCGCGTGCCGTTCGGCACGCTGATCGAGCGCGGGCTGCTCCAGCCAGGGCAGACTCTCTTCTTCCGGGGGCGGGATGACGTGATCGCTACCGTCCTGGTGAACGGGCACATCCGCTGGGGCGCGGTCGAGGGGTCGATCCACGTCGTCGGTCGGGCGATCCAGGGCGCGCCGTGCAACGGCTGGGAGCACTGGCACTACCACGACCCACAAACCGGCCAACGCCAGCCTATCGACCGGCTGCGGGAGATCGTCCGCGCGGGGAGGCAAGCAGGCGCGGGGTGACCCAGCGCGGTTCGTGCCCTGAATCAACAAGGGCGACGGCCCACCTGACGGTGCGGAGCCGGTCGCCCCTGTGTGTTGGGTCGCCGATTGGGAGGGCGGTTAGTTCGCCGGGATGGTCAACTCCCAGGTGATCGTTCCCTCTCTGGCGTTGGTCAGGTTGCGCAGCCGCAGGAAGAACCGCTCCTCCGGCTCCGATACCCCCTCATTGGAGACCCGCACCAGGAAGGTCTTGAGGGTATCTCCGGGGTTGAACGTCAGGCGGAAGGTGCCATTCGATTGTGTGACGATGTTGAAGTCGTTGCCTTCCGTGGCGCAGTTGGGCGGGCACAGGGTGGCGTCAGCGGGCTGGTAATCCACCGTCACCGTCCGACCGGACGCCGTGCTCAGCTCCACTGTGATGGTCACCTCCGTATACGACCCCACCGTGGCCGGTTCCTCGATGCTGGTGTCGCCGACGCCGCCGACGGTCGAGTTGGTGATGCTGATGGACGGCATGGGGTCGTTGTCTTCAATGGTGACCGTCACACTGGCGGTGCCGAGCGTGGCCCCGCTGGGGTTGCTCAGCGTCAGGCTGAACGTCTCGTCGTTTTCGTCCAGCGTGTCGTTGACGATGGGCACGTTGATCGTCTTGACCGTCTCCCCTGCCGCGAAGGTCAGCGTGCCGCTGACCGCGCTGTAGTCACTCGGCGCGGTGGCTGTGCCATTGCCGGATGCATACCTGACCGTCACCGTGCTGCCAGGGATGCGATCCAGTTGCACCGCAATAGCGAAGCTGCTGCCTTCATTCGTGGATAGGGCATTGGTGCTGAGGGCCACCACCGGCATGGGCGTCGCCGTGGCCTGCGGGGTCGCCGTGGCCGCCGCAGTTGGCCCCGGCGTGGGCGTGCGGGTCGGGGTCGGGGTGCGGGTCGGAACGCGAGTGGGGCCGGTCGGCGTGGGGCCTGCCGAGCCGGGGAAGCTGGGCGGCGCGACGGGCTGCCCGCCACCATAGGGCATCGCCAGCACCAGCGCCCGCACCGACGGGCTGGATGAGGGCGAGCCGATGACGAAGAACGAGTAGATCACGCGGGCCTTCAGGTCTAGCTGCCCCATATCGATGATCAGGCTGTCAGGGGGCGCGTTCGGGTCTTCCTGGAAACCGGGGAAGATCACCCGGTAGTTCGTCCATACTTGCCAGTTGTACACCCCGGCCACCAGATTATCGACGACAGACGGATCTTCGACATAGCCCATCGCCTCGACGACCTTGGTGTTGGTGGTGCGGTTGATCACATCCAGGCGCGGGCCTTCAGGCACAGCGTGGAAGAACTGCACGCGGGTCTCGGTCTCGGCCAGCGGCCCATACACCGGGATCAGGTAGGCCCCGAACTGCGCCCGCTGCTTGATGTTCATCACCGGGACCATGTAATACTCGTTCTCGCCCACGTCCTTGTACCCGTCCACGATGGGCGGGTCGGTGATGGGTGCAGCCGCGTCGCGCACCACGATGTAGATCGACCCAGCGGTCACCTGAACGGGAAAGGTCGCCTGCGAGAACGCTAGGTTATCCCCGATGAGCTGATCGTTGATGTAGATATCCACCGGCGGGGAGTCGGGGGAGAAGTTTCCCACCATGACGAACGCTTTGCCCGGCGTGGGGGTAGCCGTCTGCGCCAGAGCGATCAACGGGACGGCTGCCACAATCAAGATGGCGACAATACCGAACACAATACGGAGCTTAGGGGTCATCGCAGGCTCCTTTGAATCGCGGCCAATCCGACATTTCCAATGATAGCACAGGTTTCGCCAGAGGGAAATCGCCGCCAGGCGGGGGGGTCAGCGCGGCAGCCCTCACTCCGGCAGCACCCAGATTATTTCATCGGGCGGTGGCACGGGAACCAGCAGGTATACAGAGACCCAGGAGTTCCACAGCACCAGGTTCGCGTCGTCGTAGCCCAGGTCGATGCGGAAGCCCTTCACTGCCCCGCCCACGTCGAGGGCGTGGCCCATGCCGTAGCCCGGCACGTATAGGGGCGTGCCGAGCGGGATCACGCGCGGGTCGGTCGCCACGATGCCGCGCACCACCGGCGCGCCCGTCGCCGAGAGGCCAAAGAAGGGGTCACCGGGCTGTTTATCGCCCGCCGTCGAGGGGCTGTAGGAGGTCGCCAGGACGCGCAGCACGCGCCAATATTGGAGCGGGCCATACGGCGTCTGAAGGGTGCGGATGGTGATCCGTGTGCCATAGGCGACGGTACGCGGCTGCGGTTGGCGGCTGATCCACTCGCCCACCACGGCCTCGCTGACGACCCGACCGTCCTCCAGCCGGGCGTGGATGCGCCGCTCCAGCACGCCCGGCTCCCCCGGTGCGATCTCCCGCCGCTGATCCAGCGCCATGTCCGGGTCAGGCACGTAGAGGGTGCCGAATGGCACAGCCTCCTGTTCGACCCGCTCCTCGACGCGCACGCGCACGAGGCGCACCGTCAGGCCGGGGCGAAGCGACTCAGCCGGGCTGGGCAGGCTGTAGTCCTCGCCGCTGAGCGCCAGCCCCATCTCGGCCAGCAGCCCACCGACGGTGCGCTGGTGGGTGCGGGTCAGGCGCGTTTGCCCGTCGGCGATCAGCGTCACTGGCGTGGCCCGTTCGAGGGTCACCTCCAGCGGCCCCGTGACCGCCGTCTCCAGCGGCGGCGAGACACGGTCGGCGGCGTACAGGGCGTACCCGGCGGCGATCAGCGCCCGGCCTAGGGATCGCTCGGTGGTGACGAAGCTCACGTCCGTTGCGGCGCCAGTCAGCGAATCGATCTGGTGGACGAGGATGGGTTGCGCGCGGGCCACACGAATCTCGCGCGGCAGGGGGGGAAGGCCAGCTAGGTCGGGATCGGCGGCCACCTCGCTCGGTGAGGGACGCAGCGCCCGCTCGATCACCACCGCATCCTGCGGGCCGAGCGCGATCCCCAGCTCGGCCACGATGGCCTGCGGGTCAGTCTGGCGCGTCGAGGCGAGGAGGGTCTGCCCGTCGGCGTGAACGATCACCGGACGGAGACGCCCCACTGCGATCACCATCCCTGGCTGGAGGGGGGTCTCGGCGGGCGGCTCGATGTAGACCGCTTCGTCGAGGGCCACCCCGGCCAGCCGCACCGCCCCGCCGACCGTCCGGCGGTGGGTCGCCACCTCCACCGGCTGGCCGTTGACGATCACCGTGACGTGCGTCGAGGTCAGGCGCCACAGGGACAGTGCGGCGGCCAGGATCGCCGCCCCGACCAGCCAGGGCAGCAGCCGCCAGACGATCCAGCGGCGGGCCTGCATCCACCCCGGCGATGTGGTGCGTCGCCGGGGCTGCCAGATGGACTTCGGCTTTTCGCCGGGCATGGGAAGGCGGGAATAGTTCATCGCCGGTCGTTCATCCCTGATAGCCTCCAGCCCGTGAACCACCCCAGCTCATAGGCCAGACGCAATGAGGGCGCAGGGGAGAGAGCCAGGTGACCCTGCGGCACCCGGACCGCGCATCTTAGGGCTGCTTCCTCCCGGACCTGACCCGGTTCGAAGGCATCCGCCGCGCAGGACCCGACTCTCTCCGCTGCGTCCTCGATGGCGCAGCGACCCGTTCGCTCATTCGTTGCGCCTCATTGTACCGCTCCTGGCAGGAGGGGGCAATGGAGTGGCGGTGGGGGGTCAGGCGCGGTTTGTCATGCTCCGGGTTGCGGGTAGAATAAAGGCGATCTGCTGACCCCGTGCGGAGGAGCCAGAGGCGATGACCAAGACATTCGATGAGCTGATGAAGATACTCGAAGAGAAAGGCGCGATCCCCGACGAGGAGGCAACCCGGCTCATCAAAGAGCACGGCCCGCTGACCGACGACGAGAAGAAAGACCTGGCGGCGGCGATCAGGATGAAGCGGGCACTGACCCAGGGTGGGGAGAAGAAGGAGAAGGACGAAGACGAGAAGCAGCCCCCAGCGGCCAAAGAGGAGGTCTCGATGGACGACTACCTGCAGGCGCTAAGCGTCCTTGACTCCGACGCGGCCTCCCCGGAGGACAAAGAAAAGGCTCAGAAGATCAAGGAACAGTTCGAGAGCCAGTAGCACACTCGTGCCCCTGAAAGTGAGACCCCGCCAGCGTCCGCGCTGGGGCGGGGTCTGTTTGCTTCAGGGCGTGGGTGGAAGGTAGCAGATAGCTCGCTGGCAGCTTTCTCGCCCGCTCCACCGCCTATGGCTCAGGCACGTCGGAGGCCATCCCGGCAGGCGCTTCAGGCATCACGATCCACAGGATGATGTAGACGAGAATGCCCGGCCCGCCCAGCAAGGCGAACACCACAAACGCGATCCGTACAATGACCGGATCGATCTCCAAATACTCCGCCAGCCCGCCGCACACCCCGGCAATCATCTTGTCGGTGGTGGAGCGCATGAGTTTCTTCTCGGCCATGAAGTTGCCTCTCCTGTTCTTGGTGACTGGACTACTCCCATAGAAAGTCCACCATTCAGGACTCTAATACGCAAACCCCGCTGAGAGGTTGCCGTTGCGCCCTCACCCCCAGCCCCGTACAAAGAGCCACAGGCCTTTTACCTCAGCATAGCGCGGCGGCTGACTGGGGAGAGGGGTAAGGGCCTCCCGCTAGCGGTGGAGGGGGGCCTGTGCTATAACGAGGCTGCATGTACCACCAACGGGGGTATGTTGAGCAGCGTTCAGATGGGCAACAGGCTCGGCCAGTATGAGCTGGTCGAGGAGATCGGGCGGGGCGGTATGGCGGTGGTCTACCGTGCACGGCAGCCCCACGCTGACCGCGACGTGGCCGTGAAGGTGATCTCCCCGGACTATGCCCGATACCCGTCAGTGATCCGTCGCTTTGAAGGCGAGGCCCGTGCTGCCGCACGGCTCCAACACCCACACATCCTGCCGGTGTACGATGTGGGGGTGGAGCGGGGGCAGCCCTATCTGGTGATGGCCTACACGCCGGGTGGAACGCTCAGCAAGCGGCTGGCGGCGCTTCCCCGCCGGGCGGAAGGCGATCCGTCCGATCCTCGCATCCCCGTCGGGATGCCGCTGGCGACGGTCGTGCGGCTGACGGCCCAGATCGCGACGGCGCTGGATTACGCCCACGCGCATGGGGTGGTGCATTGCGACGTGAAGCCGGGCAATGTTTTGCTCGACGAGCAGGGCTTTGCCTACCTGGCTGACTTTGGCATTGCGCGGCTGGCCTCCGATGTGCCGGAGTTGGATGGCCACACACCCGGAACCTACGCCTACATGGCCCCGGAGGTCGCTGCCGGGGATGCGCCAGGCCCAGCCAGCGACGTGTATGCGCTGGGCATCATGGTCTTCGAGATGCTAACGGGCTGCCGCCCGTACGAGGCGCATGACCGCCGTTCGGTAGTGGAGATGGCCGGACGTGCGCCCCCCGATCTGCTGGCGTTGCGCCCCGACCTGCCACCGGGGGTGCGGGTGGTGGTCTCCCAGGCGCTCTCCCCCCAGCCGGAGAGCCGCCCCGCGCACGCTGGCTCGCTGGCGCTGGCGCTGGCGCGCGCCGCTGGGTTGGAGCAGCTTGTCTGTGCCCCCGGAGTCGTGGACGGGACGGATGCAGCCGCCGGTCAGGAGGGCCATGATCAGCCGGCCAGGAAGAGGGACCAGCCGGGCGCTGTCAGCGAGCGCGCGACTCCGACCCAACCTACCACACCTCCCCCCGACGTGCCAGGCTGGATTCCACCCGACGAAATCGAGACGCCTCCGCCGGAGGAATCACCAGCGGTTCAACCACCAGCGACCGCCTCTTCCGAACCCACCCGCCCACAGCCGCGCCTGCTCGCCTCCCGCGAGCGCGCCTGGCGGGCCAGCGGGATGCATCCCTCCCGCCCGGATAGGCTGGCGCTGGCTGCCTGGGTGATCGGGCTGGTTCTGCTGGCGGCGCTGGTCGCTGTGCTGGTGATCGTGCTGGCCTCCTGGTCACCGCCCGGCGCGGGCCTGATCGCCGCCCTGGCGCTGCGATGAAATGGCTGCCCATTGCGCCAGGCAGGC
>Ga0209101_1002679_pt1 | contig 11499 bp, 10 predicted proteins | sample ConPoolayeCmetaG_FD_185481 | JGI IMG/M metagenome (GOLD analysis project Ga0209101, IMG submission 185481) | Hot spring microbial mat communities from California, USA to study Microbial Dark Matter (Phase II) - Cone Pool mat layer C metaG... ... | reverse complement strand
GCATTATCCTTGAACTCTTCATCATATCTTCGCTTTTCCATCTCTTCTATCTCCTTTCTTCACTAATTTATACTTCGGAGATACCGTCCGTCAATAAGGGACCACCCCATATAGTGTTTGTGATAACGCGCGCAACACCAGCCATTACAAGCCCATCATCATTAGAATCAACAGGAGAATAGCCATAATATACCGCGCTGGCTTCTGAGGCTGCGGCATTGGTTGGCTCATCAAGCCATGAGCTTACCACTTCTTTCAATGAACCATTGGTATCGTAATCATAGCGTTTCCATGAACCATCGGCATTTACAATCATGGCCAATTTACCGTATTTATATGCAGGAGCATCATCATAATAAAACCTTTTCGTTGTAAGCGCGGCACCACCATAGTCTTCTATGTGTTCTACAAGTTCTTCACCCCAGTCAAAATTCACATATGTGTCTTTTGTCTTTGCTACCAGTTTATTATCAGCACCGCGAATTTCTCTCTCAACAACACGCCCAAACTGATTTGTCGTATTTATAACAGAAGAATTACAAAGCCCATTGCCACTTGACAGCGTCCATTTATTATCCCCTTCATCATACACATACAGATTAGTCACCGCTTCGCCACCTGCCTCATCAACTATTTGCAGTTTATTTGTAGTCTCAGGTTCAGGATTACTTATTGTATGAACACGGTATGGCACAGCTCCTATCTTTATCCTATAATAGCCATCCGCTCCTTTTTCTGATTCCACATCTTCAGAATGATAAAACCGCATCTCATATTTATATTCATTATGCACAACTATATTAACAAAACATTCCGGCGCCTTGATCTGCGCAGGTTTCTGCGTGCCGCTAAAATACACTACTTCAACATTAGATGCTCTTTCCGTTATATCCAGTCCTTCCGGCGTGGCTGTTTTTCTTGTTATTTTATCTGTCTTGATCTTTATCCTCCCCGCATCACGGTTAATCCCGCTGCTCTTTGGCACAGTAGGATTATCAGAAAAATGCGCCTGCAGCATCGGAGCATCCGAACTTCCAAGCCCGAATATGGAATTTATGCTGCACAACCCGTGTTCCACTCTATCTTTACTACAACTGGAACATCTACATCCTATTGGAACACTGCCACACCACCAGCAGTTTTCATAACGAGAGTGTTTCGCTGTCACCTTCAGGTATCCTATCCCACTGTCATCCGTAACAGTAAAGGTAAATTCCGTGCTTTTTTTTACATTCTGCAATTCCGGCTGAAAGTTTTTCCCTTCACAGTCGCTTAATAATTTATCATCCCACGTTATTTCACCAGGAGATGGAATAACCGTAGGAGTATACTTACCGGAACCCCCATTAGGTATATAAGCCTCTGCAGGGGGTGTCATAATCACTACCCCAACAACATCTATCCGACCAACAGCCGTATTAGTGCCATCACCTTCTATATGTACTGTACATGAATACTGTTGACCATAACCCGCAATAAGATTCTTAACTATTATCCGTTTCCCACCATCCAGCACTTCAGCTATTTCACTGCCAGGCGGCACTTCCCAATTATAATAAACTGTACCTATCGGTTTATCACATGTAATAGAGCAGGTGAACTCGGCGCTTTCATGAATGCAACAAATTGGTGGACCGGAAACAGATGCACTCCATGGATCAACTGCCATCGCACAAAATGGAGCTATATAACTCACAAGTAAAAGGAGCATTACTACCACCGTATGTTCTCGCATTCTCAAGTCTGTCCTTCCTACCATTAAAAATTCCTCCCTGAGACTATTTCATCTTTTATCCAGGCAGCAGCCACCCGAAATATCTTCCCAATAAACTATGATAGTTCTTTACCCATATCACCTTATATGAACCAAATTTATGTATGCTCAACGAAACCTTTCTTTGCTTATATCTAGCTATTACTTTACCTTCTCCGTGCATCGGCTTTACAGCAGCCTTACCAAACCAGGAGGGAAGTATCAGCTGTATATCCACACAGGGTTTTACAACTGCTTTGAACCTCGGCTTTTTACCTTCTTCGTTAGATTTATCATCCGTTATATAGTCAAGATTACGCAAAACAATCAGCATGCCGTGTTCGCCTGCCCATGCAGTATATAACTTTACACCTTTCTGTTTATCGCCTATAGTATTGGTGGAGGCACATATTAGCGGAGATAATAATCTCATCTGTTTGCGAATCTCTTTATTCAAAGAGACTATCGTTTCCATCAATTGCGCATTATCCTTGAATCCACGATCTTGAAGGTGCCGATATCCATAATAACATACCCCCTTGCATCCCTGCACAAGCGCTGTCCATAACAGCACCTTCAATTCTTCAGGCTCAATGTATCTTTCTTTCTCCCTGTAAGCCTCAGGTATCCACATAAATGGACGGGGACGCATTGCAATATATCCGTTATGAAACTGTATATCCTCCTTTTCAAAGAAATGTGCAGGATCGTGGTAATGGCTAAGGGCAAAAGGATGCACAAATGCAGTATCTGTCAGTGCAGCATATAAATCCCACTGCGCCGTAAATTCAGCAACGCAAAAGTGCACTGCTGATAATTTATCCGGAAAAGTATTATAGCTCTTTATCCTGTCGTTCACAGCAGGCATGGCATAAAAGCCATTCTTTTTAGCAAATGCATCCTGGCAAGTTATATCCCCACCTATCGTATTGAGTATCATTACAACCGCAGGATCAGCATCCAGATTCAATCCTTTGCGTAATTTGCTTTCTTCTTCCTTCGGAAGCATCATCGCATCTATCAATATACCAGCAAATGCACGAACCAAAGCCTGACTCACTGTATGATCCTTGAACTGAACCTTTACATAAACAGGCATGCCTGTCCTTAATTTTACCGGTGGCTCAAATGCCAGAACACATGCATCTTCGCGCGCTAAACCACGAAGAATTTTATACCTCTTTATTTCCTCACCGTTTACCCATAACCGACGCACTGAAGCGCGAGGTGAAATATATTGCACATACATTTGACTGTAATCCACTGCATAAGTTATCGCTGTTATCGCCTTCTCAGGCATCTCAAAAGCAGGCATTCCCACCCTGATCAGACGACCATCAGTTGTATGTATGGTAAAAGTCTGTGCAGTTGTAATCAGTTTGCGAAAATTGATCTGCAGCATCACCGTAGCATTCGGCATCGCTGTAGCGCATGGATAAAATTGCCACCAGTTAATGCCCTGCCCAAATATATAATCCTGAGGCTTATTTACACTGCTCTTTTCACCCTTCTTTGCCGCATCTTCCGCCGCAAGTTTTCCAGCAGTCTCCATGCTAAGAAGTTCTTCACCATTCAATTCAACAACACTGAACGAAATCGGATTGGTCCCCCTGTTGGTCAGGTATATTTCCGCCGTCATATAGAATGTGCCCGGTTCACTCGGCCGCCTGTATTGGGCAGCAACCGCTATCCCATCATGCACATTTTCAACCTCTTCCTCTTCACTGCTTATATGACCAGCCGGAATAGAAGTGCAGCCAGTTGCAATACCACATATTATAAATAAAAATATCTCAAAAAAATATCTTCTAATAAAAGCAATCATAATCACTTTCTTATCTACTTACTTACCTGCTAAATAATACCTGCACATTTCATTCAAGCACCGTATAAACTACCAGCCCAACAATACCTTCGCTGTCTTCTACAACTCCGGCGCGTGGATCGCGTCCCTGCAGATATTCTGTAAAATTGTTGACTCCATCTTTATCGCTGTCTACCTGCGCATCATTAACACGGGGATTCAAATGATAACTAACTTCCCACCCGTCAGGCATCCCGTCATCATCAGTATCAGTATCAAGAGGATTTGCACCATTTTCATACTCACCTAGATTATTCAGCCCATCACCATCATTATCTCCCGTTCCAGTCTCATCAAGATCACCAAAGTATTTCATCTCCCACCAGTCCTTGAGTCCATCTTCATCTTCATCACCACGAAGATCAAAATCAAATACCTGCTTCAATTGCCCTATATTTGCTATCGCCCAGTCGCAATCATCAGTGGAAACATTACTCCATGGATAGTTGGTGGTATAAGAAACTTCTATCAGCCTATCATAGACAAGTTTTGCCGCCTGTTTAACCTGTCCTATGTTTACAGTACAGTAGTTGTTAGCATTTGAAAAATTCCTCACATATTCCCACAGCTCAGACCCAGCACCGCCAGGAATATTCTCTTCAAGCTCATCGTATGCATTGGTCATGAACCATTTTAATTGACCCAGAATAACTGGCGCATAATCAGCAGATGCTTCGTTTGTGTCCACTACCCCCCTATCCACCCACCATGGAGGAATAGCAATCGCTTCCATCCCCAGCAAAAATAACAGAAAAATATATTTATACGATCTCTTCATGAAAAAACTCATCTTGTAAGATATGCTTCTTTTATCTTCGCATTTATATCTTCTTCCGTATATGGCGTGAGGCCTGCTTTAAGGCGAAGTTTATTTATCTCTTCAAGAAATACCTTGCTCACCGCAGCTAATAATTTATCCATGTTTGCCAATTTCGTCAGCTCAGCAATAGCTGCATCTTTCGCCGCCTGTTTCTTCTTCGCATCCAGAGTTTCCCACCCTGCTTCATATTCCTCTTTCGTTACAAATACCCTATAGCGAATCCTTTCAGGTAAATCACCGTCGGCTGGTATACGCTGCACAACAGAAGTATTATCTTCTTTTGATATGTAGGATGACATAAGCTGATCCGTTGAAAGATCTGCTTCAAAAATATATTGTTCAGCTAAAACCAGCATAGAAATAAATATATTAACCGCTAAAAGCATGTAAAAATATCTCATGTTTATCTCCTTATTTTGAAACCACAAATGAGTATCCAGTTAAGATTGTCGTCATTGTCAGGACCAAACCACTTAATGTCTCGCGACGGGCCCAGTTCCATCCAATCCGTTAGCGACCACTCATCATAACCACCAGCTGACAACACTATCCGCGTCCAGCTACTACCCATCAGAGTATATTCTACAGGAGCAATTGATATGCATCCGCCTGCCCTATCATCTTCTCCATGTATCGCAAATAGACCATGTGTCGCATTACGCGGAAGAAACAGCGATGAGGCTTTCGTCGGAGATTGCCACGTGTCATTTGGATTCCCATTCAATAATAGATAAAATGACACCTTCCATATATGCGCACCGTCCGCACATGTAATAAATCTTACTACCCCAGGCGTTGTCCCTGCTGTCCTGTTCGTGGTAAGGATAGCACCTATGCAACGATCATTGCCAACATACCACCCACACCAGTTAGTATTATATGATGGCGCTGTTGTTGTATTGGTAATCGCTACAGAATAAGGAAAGGTAGAATTCTCGTAATCTATATAAACATAAACAATATTCGTTCCGGCAGGGATTGAACTTATCGTTTTATTTATGGGATTCCTTATCTGCCAGTATTTATCGCGGCATATCCCCTCCCCATTGGTTATTATTACAGAATTTGCGCTGTCCCATATAAGCCATGCATCTTTTATATAGCCAGGTGATTCACCAATTATCGTCTGCCACGAACCATCACCCTTCAGAAATTTATTGCCCTCACCGACAACACTGCTGATCAATCCTGTTGTGCCAGCACCAGTAAAAAGTGCTTTGTTCGTAATATTATACCAGTTGCGGTAAAATGAGCCTTCATGTCCGTCAAAAGTACCATTGAAGTTTAATGACCAAGTATTATCTATACCATCGGATACCAGCAGTGCATTATTAACAGGAGACGGAGCTACAGTAGCTGATTTACGAACTTTATTCGTAATAGTAGGATCTATCTCCTGGGTAACAACAGCCTGCCAGCTCCCATCGCCTTTCAAAAATTTACCGCTGTCGTTCGTTGTGCTGTTTATTATCCCTGCCTGTCCTGCCCCACCAAATATACTTTTGTTTGTTATATTTATCCAGTCGCGATAAAATGAACTGCTTTTGCCTTCTAATCCACCACCATCAAGGTATACTCCGCTGTTCGTATTATTAAGATAGAGACGCCCTGTCACTTCATCATAGTAAAAATTCGTAAGGGCAACCCAGTTGCTACCATTATGAAAAAGTAGATTACCTTCATCTCCTGATGGCATGTTCGCACCCACTCCACCACTGTATGCTCCATCTCCAGCATCCCCATTCGTATAAATACCCATCAGCAGATCACCCTGACGCGGAACCCTCAACGGACCGCTTACTTTTACATCCCCTACCACATGAAGCTGGCAAAGAGGTTTATTGGTGCCTATCCCTACCTTCCCCAGAAAATAATTTGTGCCATCAGGTTGTGTCCCATGAATATAATCACCGCTTACTCCAGCACCATGTATCATCTTGACCGCATAACCAGCCGCCAGAAATATAATCAATACGATGTTTTTCGTTTTCACTTTATATCACCCTCCGATCGTTGAAGTAAAATATCTCCGTCAAGTTGCAATTTTATCTTGCGCCCGCTTACATCCAGATCCTCATGATATACCCCACCCTTTATTATCAGCACCCCATCTTCAGGCACAGTAGCCAGACCGGCTTTTATAGTCTTCTTCGGCCCATGGTTACCACTGATGAAGCTACTCATGCCACTGTAGGTGTCTCTACCATTCATGCCATCTACATAAATTATCCTGCCACCCTGTATCGTTATTGAGACTTCGCCTGATTCACTATCAGCAAGAGTATCTGTTTGTAGAGATGTCTCGCCTGTTGTGTTTTTATACCCAGCCGCAAGAGCTTCCAGGGAAATAGCGCCTGATTCAATACCAGCAGGAATAATTCCATCCTTTATAACAAGATAATAACGACCTAGCTTCTCTGCAGGTATCCTGTCTTTGATAGTTATCTGCTTCTGCCCCTCCCCATACCCCCTCACAAGGGCTGACCAGTTCCTGTATGGATTAAACTTGTTTGTGCTAATATCCTGAAAATACACTTCTATGGCATCAAGTGATTCATTATTCTCTATGCAAATGCTTACCTCTTCATTACCACCTTTTATCCACTTTATCCGTGGATATGTATTTTTACGGGAAAATACCTCTGTCCTATATGGACTCTTCTCCACCCACATAATGGGAGTATCGTTCGTAACCTTTACCCAGAACGCTTCACCAATACTTATCCTCTCAACAACATCTGTAACAAAAGTTGAAAGAAAAGTATCTTCTGCCCTGATGGATGTGCTGTAGGGATAACCTATATGATTATATACAGGCGAAAGTATAATGGAATACTCTTCGTCTATGAGTATCTCTCCGCTAAAATAAAATTGCTGAGTATAACTCTGATTGTTCCTGATGAAAAAAGCGCTGCCTGCACTAATAGCAGGCTTGCTTGTTACACCCCCCACATGCCACTGCCCATCTTTATCTTTCCATAAGTCATCATATCTTTGAGATGAGGCGTCCCATATAAAAATATGGTCTGAGGATGAGCTGTTGGTTGAACCGGTAAGTTGTTCGCCTATCACTGCTTCAAATGAATCATCAGGTGGATCAAACGGCTGGGAAAGCGCACTGTCGCTATGAGGTGCTAGATAAATACGTAAAAAACCGTATGGCGGAGCTATCTCTCCACCAAAAATATGCGCAGGTAGTAAAATTATGGCAATAACAAAAAAGCGTATGAAAACTTTTAAGGAAGAACTACACAGACAGACAGACAGACAGACAGACAGACAGACGCAGGTTTTGTACCAACTCGGGTTATTTTTTCGTTCATTACATTTACCTCATATAGAGTTATACCCCCCGACTGCTTTTATCACCAGATAGAAAAATATTTTTCTATAACCATGTCAAATGTTTTTTTTAAATTTCTTATAAAAAATATACATCTAACCTTCGGCCGTTATTTTTCACCCTTCCTGCTTTCCCGGCGTATCTTCCTCCTTAATTTAAGGTAACTCTTTTTTCCACAGCTAATCCCGATTCTATTACTTTTTGCTTTCTTAGCATAAAAAGAAAAGTAATATTTCCCTGTTCTAAAGAGAAAGGAATTACAAAATACAACAATGCAAAGTAAGTATGTCTTCGCCAGTATATACAAAACAGCAATTATACTCATCTTTACCGCCACTGCCTACGGTTCTCCCTCAATTATCTGTGATAATCCAGTTTATAATTTCGGATCAGTGCCTGATACAACAACAATCACCCATACTTTTATTCTTCAGAATGCGGGTGACGCAAATTTAATTATTTCAAAAGTAAAAAAAGGATGCAGTTGTTCTGATGCCATTATCAGTACGAATGTTATCCCACCGAGAATAAATTTTACCCTTACCACAAAGCACCATCTGAAAAACAGGCAGGGACAGCAACGACTGAGCGTATACCTTCATACCAATGACCCCAAAAATCCGTATTTCCAACTTCAATGCAGTGGAGAAGTTTTACCACACAGTAAATCATCAATAAGTGCATTATCATCTGCTACTGTCCATTTACCATCCACCAACTACGTGGAAATTGAATTCTTTTTTGAATCAGGTTGTGTGAACTGCGCTAAAATCAAAAACAATATATTCCCTTCTTTAGACGCTTCTTTCCATGGCAGATATATTATTAAAAACAGGGACATAGGTGTTTTGAGTAATTATATAACGCTTGTCCATTACATGAATCATGCCGGTATAAAAGATAATGCGGATGTATTTATCGTTATCAATAAAAAAGTAATACTTGCCGGGTATAATGACATAGCAAAAAATATATATCATGCTATTTCTGCCTGTTTGACCAATATTCATGTTCCTTCATTACAATCTTCTCGCATAGCCCCCAATGAAATTGATGTGCTTTACAAACGCCTCAAACAATTTCAATGGTTCGCAATTATGTTCGCAGGATTGGTTGATGGAATTAACCCCTGTGCAATTTCCACTATAATTTTCCTGATAAGTTTCTTAGTCGTGGTAAAAGCTGATACCAATAAAATTATGATGGTCGGCATCCTTTATTGTTTATCGTCATTTTTTACATATTTCGCCATTGGTTTCGGAGCTTTTCGGGTGATCCATTTGTCCTGGGCATTTCCTTTGATCAGAGAAGGAATAACATTATCCATGGCAATTATCCTGGGAGGATTGGCTTTCTTCTCTTTCAGAGATGCAATTAGATTCAACCGCTCAATAAGTCCACGAGAAATAACACTGCGCATGCCTGACAAAATCAACCGCCTTGTTCACAGTTTGATCAGGCACAAAATTAGCAAATTTCATCTTGCAGTTGCTGCCATAGGACTGGGAAGCCTGGTAACAGCCATTGAATCTATTTGCACAGGCCAAGTTTATATCCCAACCCTTGTTTATCTGGTAAAAGCAGATGAGAAAACCTGTCAGAGCTTATTTTACCTTGTTCTCTACAATATGGCATTCGTTTTGCCGCTGTTGATTGTATTTTTGTTGGTCTGGCGCGGCATGCAATTAGAAACCCTCGTCGCATGGAGCCGTAATCATGTCGTAATAAGCAAACTTATCATGGGCACTTTCTTCCTTCTTTTGGCATTGGTGGTTTTGTTAGAAGGCTAGCAAAAATACTATGTTCTTTTGGCTTCTTATTGACAGAATTTGCCTTTGCTGGTATCGTTTGGTTATGTTGAGTTGAACTTTTATTAGTGCAAAGCTAACTTAATAAATATCCATTCCCTAGAGGATCAAGGATATATGAAGGAATTGTTACTTAATATAATTGGTGGTTTATTAACCGCAATGGTAGCTATAATTGCAAAGCGGTATTGGCCTTTAATAATGGATTTATTTGATCGCGAGAGCCGTAGACAGGCAAAACAAATCTCTGGATTATGGACTGCCAGGGAAGTATTCGCCGATAAGACTCATGATGAATTCTTAGTTGAAATTCGCTGTGTCAACGGAAAAGTAAATGGTATGCACAAGTGTCTGAATGGCGTAGACCGAACAGGTGAATTTCCTCTATCAGGATCATACAAAGATCATATTCTAAATTTCACATGGATACCTCTGGATAATTCCCTTTTAGAGTCTGGCACAGTAACAGCGAAGCTTATACGAGATAAAGAACTGGAGGGACATGGTCTTTATATAGAACCGGCTGATGGGAAGATTTATACTTCTGAGTTCATTGCCAGTAAAATAAGCAATGGATAATGACCTATCCCGCAGATTTCTTTTATATCCGAGCGAGCCAACAGGATGAAATCGCAGAAACTACCAGAATTATATCCATAGAAACACATAGAAACCGGTCGGGATTAACACAGATAATTTCTTTCTGTGTTTTCCTCTGTTTTTCATCTATGTCCATCTGTGGATCTCTCTGGGTAGTTTTCTATGTTTATCTTAACTATCATCTCTGTGTTCATCTCTGGAAATTCTCTCATGGGCAAAATGCATGCCGCACTTCTCTAACACACAACATACCACTCCCACCACCCCAGTCCCCCCCTCAAAAAACAGTCCAATTTAGCAGAATTGCCAAAATCGTTTTATTTGCTTGTATTTGTAAATTAGCAATGCAATTATTTATTTCCTCTTAGATGATTTTGGGAAGAGCCCATGACAAAAATAACGGTAAACAAAAAAAATATTATCAATTTGATAAAACAACTCCTTACTGAATTAGGAGAAGATCCTATGCGAGAAGGACTGCGCGAAACACCAAGAAGAGTTGCCGAATCGCTTATTTTTTTAACAAACGGTTATCGGCAGAAAATATCCTCTGTAATCAACAATGCCATATTTGAAACACATTCCAATAATATGATTATCCTTAAAGACATTGAAGTATACAGTATGTGCGAACATCACATGCTGCCATTCTTTGGACGCTGTCATGTCGGCTATATCCCCAAAAATAAAGTTATCGGCGTAAGCAAAATTGCCCGTATTGTTGATGCCTTATCGCGTAGACTTCAGGTTCAGGAAAGATTAACCGCTCAAATTGCGCATGAAGTAAAAAAAGCTCTGGATGCTGAAGGGGTGGGTGTTGTGATGAATTGCCAGCATCTATGCATGATGATGCGCGGCGTGGAAAAACAAAACTCAACAATGATTACTTCTTCGGTACTGGGTAGTTTTCATGACGATGCCCCTACCCGTGCCGAATTCATGAATTTAATTGGAATGCCACAAATATCAAAATAGGATTTTTGCAAAAAGATTTGACTTTTTCAGGATATCATTATAATTGCAACGCTTATTTGAGGTACTGGGGGTATAGCTCAGTTTGGCAGAGCGTCTGAATGGCATTCAGAAGGTCAGGGGTTCGATCCCCCTTACCTCCACCATCGGCCCATTAATCATCCTGTATGGATCTCCCATCTGCAATTTTGTAATGAAGACATAGTTTTCATTCCCCACTTAAATGCGCTAACTGTTCTGTTCGCTGACCAATCATCATTCAAATGGAAATTCATTATAAAAAGGGATGCAATGGTTTGCTTGATTCTTTTTACATTTTGAAATAAAGTAAATGAGTAG
>Ga0209101_1002677_pt1 | contig 11511 bp, 11 predicted proteins | sample ConPoolayeCmetaG_FD_185481 | JGI IMG/M metagenome (GOLD analysis project Ga0209101, IMG submission 185481) | Hot spring microbial mat communities from California, USA to study Microbial Dark Matter (Phase II) - Cone Pool mat layer C metaG... ... | reverse complement strand
ACTGAGCGGCATAGGCTTTGACCCAGTTGGCCACACTCTGATGGTTCACACCCAGGTGTCGGGCTATCCGCCGCAGATTCATCCCATCAACGTACATCCGTACGGCTTGCATTCGTACTTCATCGCTGTATCCATGCCGCTTAGGATTGGGCGTGTAGCGATATCCGCAGGCCTTGCATTTGTAGCGTTGACTCCCAACTTCGGTCCGCCCTGATTTGACCTGTTGCTTCTGGTTGCTGCATTTTGGACATTGCATGACACTATTCATGACACTATTATTGCACATATCCAGACAGTTAGCCACTCCCTAAAAGAGAGTGTCACCATGACTGCTAGGCATCCCCGCTCCGTTTTTATCCTGCCCCTGCTGGCTCTGTTGATGGGCGGTTGCAATCAACCAACGCCGGCTCAAACAGGCGAATCCGCTTTAGCAATGGCGGGCATAGGTGAACCGACGTCCCAAGTGACTGGCCTACTATCTTCCCCGTCGCCATCAGCACTTCCTGCCCCCGCATTGACAGAGCCAGCCGCCCCCTCGTTTATGCCCTCGACAGCCGCGGTGACACTGGATGTGGAACTGTTCTATGCCGAGCGCTGGATGCGCGTGCGTCAACAGGTAAGTGTTCAGAATACGACATCCGACGAGTGGAACGAGGTTGTGTTTAATGTGCCCCTCCACGCTATGCCGGAATCCTTCTTCCTAGATGCGGTGACCGTTACACTAGGGGAAGAAATACAGAATGGCACCCCCGGCTTTTTCGGAACCGAAACGATCCTGCGTGTGCCGCTACCGCGCCCGGCCCGGCCCGGTGAGACGATAGAAATCGAGTTGCGTTACCGGGTTGTGATTCCCCCTGTTGGCCCCACCGATTGGCCCCCTATTGGGACGACGGGCTGGACGTTTGATTTGATTCAGGCAGGGGAATGGTATCCGGCGCTTGTCCCTTACCGTGAGGGGGAAGGCTGGCACACATGGGACTATCGGCCAGTTGGCGACCCAACATTTTACCCCCTGACTGACGTAAGCCTGAATGTCACGACTGAGGAAGGGGTGACAGTGGTCAGCGGCGGCCCGCTGGGACAGGAAGACGGGGTCTGGCGGTTTCATGTGCAGGGCGCACGGGGGACTGCCTTTCTTGCCAGCGACCGATATGAGATGGCAGAGGGTGAGGCAGAGGGGATTGTTGTGCGGAGTTACTATCTCCCCGAACATAAGGAGGCGGGTCAGGCGGCGCTGGAGGTGGCCGTCCGGGCGTTGACACTCTTTAGCCAGCTTTGGGGGCCTCCCCCTTACCCCAGCCTGATGGTGGCAGAGAATGGCTTCTTCGGGGGGATGGAATATTCGGGACTGATCTCCATCACCAATTATGCTTACACAGTCTATCAGGGACAGCCCAACTCAATACTGACTGTGCTGGTCGCGCACGAAACAGCCCATCAATGGTGGTATGGGGGAGTGGGCAACGATCAGGCCAATGAGCCTTGGCTGGACGAGTCTCTAGCTTTCTACAGCGAACTGCTTTACCTAGAGCATTACCACCCGGAGTTTACAGACTGGTGGTGGGAAAAGAGGGTTTTCCAGTACAGCCCCTACGGGCCAGTAGATGCTACCATCTATAGTTACTCAGACAGTGCGGATTTCATCCTCTCCATGTATGGACAGGCGGCCCAGTTCTTGCGCGATCTGCGCCGCCAGATGGGAGATGATCAATTCTTTGCTTTCATGCGGGACTATTATGAAACCTACACGGGGCAGATCGTCACTGCTGATGATTTCTTCCACATGGCCCGGCAATATGCCAATGTAGATTTGACGCCGCTGTTTCAGGCCTATTTCGCCAACCCGCCAGATTGATACAGAAGCGGCTTACCTTATAAGCCGGAACGCCCATATAGCCATCAGCACGATGATCCCCGCCCAGATCATGATAATCACGGCGGCGGCAAACTGGCCAATCCGCCTGCCGCCCTGCACAGTAAGTTGAGCTTCCGCACGGCACTCAGCCATCACCGCTGGCGGGATCATTTTCAATGCAAGGGCTACTCCTGCCGGGATCAGCACCAGATCGTCCAAGTAACCCAGCACTGGCACAAAGTCGGGTATCAGGTCAATGGGGCTGAAGGCGTAGGCTACGACAAGGACGGCAAATACTCTGGCGTACCATGGGGTGCGGGGGTCTCTGTAAGCCAGATACAGGGCATAGGTCTCAGCTTTAAGTTGCCGGCTCTTCAGCTTCCAAGTTTGCCAGAGCGTCGGTCTGGTCTCCATCCAACTGGTCCCTTCGTTAAAAGAGCCGCCCTGGCTGGCTCATGCGGGCGGCTCTTTCAGGCGAGACGCTGTTCTCAGGAGGAAGCAGGCTCGGTATCCACAGCGCGGAATACTATCCCTTCTTCAGTGGCATCCACGATGACGTGAGATTTACCCTTGAAGTCACCGCGTAAGAGACGCACAGAGAGCGGACTCTCAACGTATTTCTGCATCGCACGCTTGAGAGGCCGCGCCCCAAAGGCTGGATCGTAACCCTGACGGGCAAGCCACTTGCGGGCGTTATCGGTCAATTCGACCGTTAAGTTCTGCTCCTGCAAGCGTTCTGCAATGTCAACCAGTTGCAGGTCAACAATCTGCTCGACCTGTTCCAGCGTAAGCGGCGAGAAGATGATCACCTCGTCAATACGGTTAAGGAACTCAGGCCGGAAGGTCTCCTTAAGAGCCTTCTCAATCTTGTCATGGTCAGCCACTATCTGGGGGTCGCTCGTCGGAACAAAGCCCAATGTGCCGCCTTTGCGGGCAAACTCCGTCCCTAGGTTGCTGGTCATGATGATGACTGTGTTCCTGAAATCTACTGTACGTCCCTGCCCGTCGGTCAGACGCCCATCGTCAAGAATCTGCAACAGAGCATTCCACACGTCCGGGTGGGCTTTTTCGATCTCGTCGAACAGGATCACCCGGTAGGGGCGGCGGCGGACTGCCTCGGTGAGCTGACCGCCTTCTTCATATCCCACATAGCCGGGCGGCGCTCCAAACAGCCGAGCTGTGGTATGTTGCTCGCGGTACTCGCTCATGTCAATCCGGAGCAGGGCATCCTCATCGTCAAACAGGAACTCGGCCAGTGCTTTTGCCAGTTCTGTTTTGCCAACGCCTGAAGAGCCAAGGAAGATAAATGAACCGATAGGCCGGCGCGGGTCCTTCAGGCCGGAGCGGGCGCGGCGAATGGCGTCCGAGACGGCAGATATAGCCTCATCCTGCCCGATGATCCGCCTGTGCAGCGCCTCCTCCATGCGCAGCAGTTTCTCGGCTTCGGTTTCCATCATCTGGGTGACGGGTATGCCGGTCCAGCGGGCAACCACCTCTGCAATGTCCTTCTCATCCACGATCTCGTCAAGGGTATTTTCCTGCCGCCATCGGTTGTAGAGGACATCATACTCCGCCTGAAGCTGGAGACGCTGGGTCTTATACTGGGCGGCCATCTCGTAATTCCGCGCCAGACCTGCCTGTTCCTCCTCTGCCATCAGCCGCTCGATTTCATTCTTCATCCGTTTCAACTCCGGCGGCATGGAATAGAGCGCCACACGCAGTTTGGCGGCGGCCTCGTCCATGAGGTCAATGGCCTTATCAGGCAGATGGCGATCAGTGACGTACCGGTGGCTGAGCCGTGCGGCGGCTACCAGCGCGGCATCCGAAAAGGTGACGTTGTGATGTGCTTCGTACCGCCCGCGCAGTCCCTTGAGCATCTCGATAGTGTCTTCGATTGACGGCTCTTCGACAAAGACCGGCGCGAAGCGGCGCTCCAGCGCAGAGTCCTTCTCGATGTGCTGGCGGTATTCATCCAGCGTGGTTGCGCCAATACACTGAAGTTCGCCGCGTGCCAGTGCGGGCTTCATCATGTTGCTGGCATCCAGAGCGCCCTGGGCGGCTCCCGCTCCCACTACCTGATGAATCTCATCAATGAAGAGGATGATCTCGCCTTCGGCTCGTTGCACTTCCTCAATGGCCGCTTTGAGACGCTCCTCAAATTCGCCGCGGAAGCGTGACCCGGCGATCATGGCGCCTAGGTCAAGGGCCACGATGCGCTTGCCCATCAGAATCTCCGGGATGTCATTGCTGACGATTTTCTGAGCCAGCCCCTCGACGATGGCTGTCTTGCCGACCCCCGCCTCGCCGATCAGCACGGGGTTATTCTTAGTGCGGCGGCTCAGAATCTGAATCACACGCAGTATCTCTTCATCGCGTCCGATAACGGGGTCGAGCTTCCCTTCGGCGGCCATGCGTGTCAGGTCGCGGCTGTATTTCTCCAGCGTGCGGTAGCGGGCCTCTGCCTGCGGGTCAGTGACACGTTGTCCGCCTCGGATGCGCTGGATCACTTCAAGCACTCGCTCGCGTGTCACGCCGGCCTCACGCAGAAATCGGGCTGAGGGCGTGGTACGGGTATTCAAGATCGCCAGGAAGATATGCTCAGTTGAGATGTACTCATCATTGAGACGGGTAGCTTCTTCCTGAGCGCCCTCAATGACGCGGTTAACACGCGGCGTAATGAAGACCTGCCCTGCCATACCACTGCCGTAAATGGCCGCTGAACGGGGTGTGTTACGCAGGTCCTCGTCAAGGCGGCGCTTGATTTGCTCCACATCTACATTAAGCGCCTCCAGAATCTGGGGCGTTACGCCGTCTGGCTGTTCCAGCAAGGCGAGCATGATGTGCTCAGTGTCAATCTGAGTATGCCCGTAACGTTGCAAAATCTCCATTGCACGCGACGTGGCATCCTGAGCACGCTCGGTAAAACGGTCAAAACGGTTCATAAGTCTATATTCCTCTACTACTTAAGTCTACCTATTGATGAACTAAACGATACTAGCCGGCCACACCTTTAAACAGCCTAGTGCCATGCATATAAGATAGGCCATTGGTGAAAGCGATAATGGGCTGGCAGCTGTTGGTAGGGTTTGGTTAAATTAAGCCCCCATTTGGCTGAGCCGATGCTCACTTTATAGCCAGCACCATGCAGGATGGTGAGTATCTCAGCCAAAACATCAGGCCGATCAATTAGGTGATGGACTTCGATAACAGCCTTATCAACCCAGCCTAGCCGATCAGCACAATCACGCAACACCTCCAGCTCGGCACCTTCGATGTCTAGTTTCAGAAAGTCTATCTTACGGTTCAAGTAATTTGCCAGGCGCACAGCCCTTACCTCAACAGTGTCGCCTTTTTCCTCCTCGGCAGTACAAATGTGACCTGCTTCTACCAAGCCACTGGCAAATGCTATGGTTGTATCTTGTGTCCAGACTGCCGCCTCGACCACCTCAACGTCCCCAGCGTGATTGGCTTGCAGGTTATGGCGCAAGACGCTACAGAGCTCCTTATCCGGCTCGAAGGCGACGATCTGCGCTTGTGGAAATAGATGCTTATAGCGTAATACGCTTACGCCAATGTTTGCACCACAGTCTAAGATGTAGGGTCTGGGATCATCATTGCAGAAATCATTGACCCCGTCAATAAACAGCTCCCCATACATTGTTGCCAGCGAGCGACCGTCAACGTATTCGAACCGTTTACCCAACAATCGCACTTGGCCATGCTTCCCCGGCGGCTGGCGCTCTAGGTATCGTGTCACTGGGAAAAGGCGTATCTTCTGGATCAACTTGGCGAACTTACGCCGCCAGCGGGCCGGGAAATAACTTATTTGCCCCATAAGCCGGCTCTCAGCGGTCACTAGATGCTCTCCTTAATTTGCGGGGAGGGAGGCTCCCTTTTAAAAGACACCTCCCCGACATGATAGTGTAGGCTGAACGCCTGTGCAATCTGGACCGCAGCCACCTGCTCACTTGCTCCGATTGTCTCGCTTCTTAGTGGGTTATTCTATCAGAGGTACGTTAGAAACGTATTTGCGGCCTCACCCAGCCATCTCACGATAAACGGCGACGGTCTGGGCGGCGACCTGAGCCTGAGTGAATCGGGACAGCACACGCTGACGGCCACTTTCGGCAAGCTGACGGCGCAGAGCTGGGTACTGCATCAGCGATTGCAGGCGTGCTACAAGCGCATCGAGATCATCCTCAGGGAAGATCAGGCCGGCGTCTCCGATGACCTCCGGGATCGCCCCGGAGTTTGACCCAACGACTGGCACTCCGCAGGCCATTGCCTCAATCAGCACACGCCCAAACTGTTCCTTCCAGTTGGGTCTGGTACGCGAGGGCAGGACGAGAACGTCAAGCTGGCGGTAGCGGGAGGGCATCTCAGTTGAGGGAACAGGGCCGTCAAAACTGACGCTACCACCAATATTGTACAGGCCAGCCAGCTCGCGTAGTGCTTCACGCTCCGGGCCGTCGCCGATGAAGTGCAGATGCCATTTGCCCGGCAGACGGGCCACGGCGCGTATCAGCAGATCAAGCCCTTTTTCCGGCACCAGCCTGCCGACGTAGCCGATTCGGAAGTGTGAGGCAGGCTGGGGCTGAGCAGGCGGAGAGAAGAGAACAGGGTCTACCCCGAATTGAGGAATCACGGCCAACGGCCCGCGATATCCCTTCTGGCGCCAGACGTCTGCCGCCTCCTGATTCCCGACAATCCCGTATTGAACATTCTGCAAGACCCAGTGTTCCATCTGGGCAAAGGGAAAAGGATAGCGTCTGAGCAAGTTCTGCCATGAAAAGAAAAGAGCCTTAGCTCCTGCGCGGCGGGTCAGCCGCAGGGCATGGTAAGTAGCGAAGTTGTACGGCTCTTCGTCAATATGGACAATGTGGGGTCTCACGCTGTCAATGCAGTGTCTGAGGCGCGGGTAGAAGTGCAGGTGGAAATGGCCATTGAACCAGACAGGCTCAACAAGCAGGCGGTAGCCCTGGGTATGTGCTCTCTCTAAGGACAGGAGGCCGCGTGTGTCCTTCCATGCAGGGGGCACGACCAGTGTTAGATCAATATCCGGGCAGGCGGCGATCTCCTCCAGCTTACGCTGGTAAGTCCCGACTAGGCACGCTTTGGAGATCATCATGACCCGCAGGGGCGTAGTGTCAGAACGTTGAGTGGCCAAAGCAAACCTCGCAAGAAAATCGCAGTATTTGAGACCTCTCTACAGAGGCGGGAGGGTGATTAACCATAGCGCCTGATCTACAGCGTTAACAAATACAACGAACTCGCCCGTCGGGGAGACACTCCAATCTCCAGCCTGCACACGGAAGGACAGATGCTGGGGATCGGTCAGCGGCATGGCTTGACCTGTCTCAGCATCAAATTGCCAGATGCGATGGCTGGGTGTATTAAGCTCCATGGGGATGACTAACAAATGAGAGCCGTCACGCCAGCGGGCACTGCCAACGACCTCCAGCCTGTAGTGCCATCCCCCGTCTGCGCGGATGACCCACAGGCCGTTATTTTCTGGCTGCTCGGTGTCAAGGGTGATGGTGTAGAGAATCCATTCACCGCCCGGCGCAATGCTGGCTGAGCGGACATTCTGGTTGCGAACCAAAACATGTCTTGAACCATCTAGAATAGCAAGGCTGAAAAGGGCCGCCTCATCATCTGGCGCGTCTCTGCCAGCCAGAAGCAGGTGTTCATCGTCCAGCCAGCCTGTGATTCCTCCGCCATAGATGGTGATCACCTCGCGTGCGTTGCTTCCATCTACATCGGAGATGCTAACCACTACCCGTTGCCGGTCAAAACTGCCGGTGTCAAAGATCGCGGCCCAAGCTAGACGGACACTATTTGGAGAAAAGAACACCCGCCGCCCGCCGTTAGGGATTGTCCAGTGTTGGTTATATACGGTGTCTTCCACAACGGTTTCACCCTGCTCATCGAGATAGGCAAGGTAGCGGCCATCAGGGCTGGGCAACCCTATCCTCTCACTGACCAAATGAACCGTTCCCCCTTCAACACTCACTCCATAGATACCGGTCGGGGCGGTCGGCTCAGGCCGGTCAATGAAACGTACCTCCTGCCCGTCCGGTGACCAGAACGGCTGAACACAGCAACCCGGTTCAGTCAGGCGGATCATCGCTGGTTCGGAAGGGGTGGGGCTGGGATCAGGTAGCGGTGTATTGGTAGAGCGGATGCGTGTTGGAATAGGCGGAGGTGTTGGAGAGGGGAGCGGTGTGACAGCAGAAGCGGCAGGCAGGCAGGCTACAAGAGAGGCAAGGGGTATCAGAACAGCAAGGTGGACCAGGGAACGCATAGCTAGTACCAGTCCGGCGGCCAAGGATGGGCATAGTCGTTGAGTATTTCACCACCAAAGTCAACGATAGGTTGATCAGTGGGGGTCATCCAGCGGCGGGGGTTGTCCAAGTCCCGTTCAAAGCCTCCCAACGGCCCGAACAGGGCCAGACTATCCCAGTCAGCATCAATCAGGAGGACAGGATTATAAGCGTAGCCGTATGTTGCGTCACGAATCTCTAGATGGAGGTGCGGACGGGAGACACAGTTCAGGTCAGGATCACCGCTGTAGCCGATCACCTGCCCTGCACGAACCGGCTGGCCAATGTAGGCAACAGGGGTCTCAAGCAGGTGCCCGTACAGCGAGACAAAGCCCTCAGGATGCCAGATCAGCAGGTTGTGCGGCCCTGATCCGTGCTGGCGGGCATCAATCTTAGCAACTTCACCATCGCCGATGGCAACTACTGGCGTACCACATGAGGCGGCAAAATCCACGCCAAAGTGAAGTCCCTGTCCTCGATCATACCAGCGTTCCCGCCAGATATAAGCGCCCTGCGTGTTGCCAAAAAACTGAATTACATACCATGTTCCGGGACCCGGCGGGCTGTCAAAAGGAAGCCGAAAAGGCGGGACAGCCGGCCAAGGCGGGGGGGTCTGTGCAACGGATGCCGCCTGCACAGTGGGTGGTATGTAGGCTGTCAGGCTGAGGAGAACTACAGCCGCCATGATTCGCAGGAGGGCCGGCGAGCGCACTGCCACTGGCTACTCTCCCGTTCGCAGAGGCGTCCATGCCCCTGCCGCCTGCAAAAGGTCAGCGAATGGATCGTGAGGCGGGATTTCGGATACAGCAGGCAGATGGCGATGAAACGACTCGATAGGGCGCAATACGTCGCGGATTGCTTTGTCCGGATGCCGCCGCTTGAACATGCCGTGCTGGGTGACGTGACAGAGTGCCGCCGCTTCCTTTGCATCCAGCCATGGACGTATATCGAGCGCTAGGTGAGCAACATCATGCTTGTTCCAAATGCGATCCTCAATGTTGGGTACTCGCGCCGCAAAAGAATAGAAGTAAACTGAGTTGCCCATATCCTCAACTGCCGCCCTGACAGCTCGATGGACTAGCTGGTGAGCGGGATGACCATATTCTCCGTCACTGCCGTGAGATAGGACTACCTCAGCCCCCACGTGCTGAATGGCGGCCTGTATCTCTCTCTTCAGCGTGTCGAAATCAGCCTCGAAGGGATATAGCTGATCATCCGGCCCTGCCGGCGGGTCAACGTAGCCTAAAAATTGAATGCTCGCGAGGCCAAGCGCCTGACCAGCACACCGCAGTTCCTGCTCGCGGACAGCCCCCAATTCCGGACGTTCACAGACGGGCGGCTCTCCCATTTCGCCGCCTTCCCCGCGGGTGGCGCACAAGAGATGAACCTGTACTTCCTGACTGCTGAGGAAGGCCAGTGTACCGCCGGTCAGCATAGTCTCGTCGTCGGGATGGGCGCCTATTACCAGGATAGATTTCATGTTGATCACCGGATTGCTTGCGATCTCAAATGCCCTTTGATTATACTCTGGTGAGATCGGGTAGCTACAGCCAAAAGAACACAAAGGGGTTGTTTAAGTCCATGAGCGAGTTACCTCAGTACGTCCCAGAAGAAGGTCAGGATGAGCAGGCTCGTATGAAGGGGCTGATAGAGTTTCTAAGTGCCTACATCGAGCAGTATCACGGGGGGTGGGTCAGGCTGGTAGAGTTTGACGGCGAGAACCTGACCGTCGAACTAGGCGGAGCCTGCTTGGGCTGTCCTCTCTCTCCGGCGACACTGCGCGGCTGGGTCGAGGGAACAGTTCGTCAGTTCTTCCCCAACATCAAGACAGTGAAAGGGATTGGTGTTTAGCTGGAGAAAAGGCGGCCTAAAGCTGGGACAGGCCCACCGGCGGCTTAAGAGGCGGCCTGATGCCCGGTACAGGGCCATAATGAAAAGGCGGTTCTTCTGCTTTACCGGTGCGCCAGAACTTGATAAGTAGGTCACATTCCTCTTCGATGGACAGGTGAGTGGTATCGAGCTTTACAAGCCGGCGGTCTTCCATGATCGCACGCTCGCGGCGCAGGCGGCTGAGCAGGCGATGACGAATGGCCTTATCGCGGTAATGCTGTTCACTGCGCAGGTGCATACGGCGCAGAATCTCCCCTAGCTCGCAGGTCAGGCACACCACCTGCCCGGTCTCGGTAAGTAGCTCAAAATTGCGCAAATCCAGCAATGCCGCGCCGGTGACAACGATCACGGCACGGCGTATAAGGGATGCCTCCCGGCACAGGTCGTGCTCCAGTGCCCGCAGGCGTGAGTCGCCATATAGCTCACGGATTTTGGCGATGCTCATGAGTTCCCGTAGCTCGATCTCCTCATCCACATCCAGAAAGTCCACGCCCAGCCGGCGGACAATCTGCCGCCCAATGGTAGTTTTTCCAACCCCTATGAAGCCGGTCAAGACCAGATTTTTGTAAGGAAGATCGAGGCGGGAAATCTGACCGGGATCAAATGCCATCTCTTTAGCTCGTCCCTGCAACTGATTAGGTCGAGCGGGTTTCAACCCGATGGATGATCAAGTTGCCCTGGTCGGCATGGCGGACAGCAACGATCTCCAGATCGGCAGGATCGCCTGAGGTCGTGACGTACTGCTGGAGACGGATACCAAGCGGCTGTCCCAGAATCATGGCGCCAACTAGCCCTAGCGCAATCAGGGGAGCGCGTTGGAGTTTGCCGAACCGCTCCCGTTCTGAGCCAAGTAATGCGACCAGCACGGCCACCGTGCCCAGTACGGCCACGGTCAGCAGGTTAGTCCCGCAGTTGGGATGAACGGCAAGCTGATGCTCACCTTTGCGCAGTCGTTCCAGTGCACTGGATACACAGGCCCGCACATCTTCGGTGGGGATATTCCCATACAGCCAGAATCCGCCCCCGTCTGAGCGTCCTACTACCCGCAGGTGGGGGATACGTTGTGCCAGCAGGTGGATGGTGGCATGCTCAAGGCCATGATTACGCCGCACACGCCGGATGAACGGAAGGTCAAGTATGGATTGTAAGAAGCCCAGTCTTTCTTGCATTGCCTGTCTCATTTCTGGATAAACCAGCCCAGCATCTTCCCAGCACTGACAGGATTATAGCACATCGCTTGATGGTTGCTACGGTCTTGGGAGTGCTCAAAAGGGTGGACATGGTGTTAACGGGTCAGGCGATTTTAGCCCTCCATATCCACTCTATTAGCCACTCCCTCCCCGTAGTATTCTCAATAAAAATGCGACTCCGTGATAAAGTTGTAGAGACAAAACCAACAACAGAATCACGGAGCGCTGATGGACAGTATAACACGGATTCGAG
>Ga0209101_1002675_pt1 | contig 11514 bp, 9 predicted proteins | sample ConPoolayeCmetaG_FD_185481 | JGI IMG/M metagenome (GOLD analysis project Ga0209101, IMG submission 185481) | Hot spring microbial mat communities from California, USA to study Microbial Dark Matter (Phase II) - Cone Pool mat layer C metaG... ... | reverse complement strand
GCGGCGGTATTCCGCGTAGTTCATAAACTGCTGGTGATTGCGCAGGTAAGTCAGTGCCTCGTGAACCACCTTGCGCGGCGCGGTGGTCGGATCGTCCCTGGCTGGCGGCCCCAGTTCGGCACACCGCTGCTCCAACTGGGCAATGATCTGCGATACTTGCCCGCTCCACAGCCACTAGGCCCAACGACAGTACACCGGCCAGCCCTCCACAAACTTCCTTCCCGCCAGCGCAGCCTGGAAGACCCGCGAAATGGCGTGGATGAAATCCAAAATCGGCGTGTAGTCCCAGAAGTGACTTCGCCAGATCGTCCGATTCACCTCGGCTCCATCACCCAAAAAGGCCTTGCGGACTGCTGCCGCAAAACCTCGTTGCCAGGCCACTGCCGCCAACATCACCCCCAAGGCAGCATACGGCCGCTTGGTGGCCACCACAGTCCTGACCCGCACTTGCGGGCTTTGCGCCGCTTGATCGGTCTGCACCCGCTCGCTGGCCGTGGGAACCTCGCTTTTCCCGTCGTCTTGCGGTACGTTGCCGCAAATCTCCCGGGAAAGCTTCACAATCCGGGGCGGATCGAGAAACTGCCGGGGAATCTGGGGAACCGGATCGACTTCATGCACTTGGCTTTGCAGAGTGGCCAAGCAGCCGATCTTCGATTCCCGCCAATATGACGAACGACTTTCGCGGTCTTCTGCCAGCAGCGGCTCGGCCGTCGGTGCTTCGCTAATCTCTTCCGCCGGCGGAGCTGTGCAACGATCGTGGATTTGCAGCCTACCCCCGTCCAGGCTCACCATCACCGCCGCTGGGGCACTGGGCAACGGACAACCGCCCAGCTTCTCACCCAAAGGCAATGCCGACCACTGCTCTACCAACTGGTCCCGCTGGGCCACACGCAATTGACCAATACGCTGCGTCCACCGCTCCACCTGCCGCCGCTGGATCTCCAGTCCGGCCAGCTCCCTAAGGCTGTTGACCGCAGCCGGGAAAGAACCATCGTCCACGCAGGCGTGCACCATCATCTCCCCCACGTCCGGAGTGTGTGCGTCGGTTTTGCAGGCAGGCATTTGGAAAAGATGAGAATGGATAAACTGCGAGAACAGGGTAAATTGCGGGGACGCCGCTGGCTTGTCAAGTGGTGGCGTCAGGTGCGGTTTTGGGATGGAAAATGGGTAAGCTTCCAGCGCCAAAGCTGCCCCAACCAAGTTTTCCGCCTACAATCGAGATACACACGGCCGGCTGAGTGTGGGCAGCTAGGGGTGGGTCGTAGTATATGGCGCCAGCCGCTATAATGCAGGTTTCTGCTGCTAGTTCTCTAAGCATGGCGAACCCATAAGCCCCAAGGCCGGCTAACCAGTGCCGGCCAGTCGTCGCATTAGGAGAGTATGGCGACGGTGGGCGCGGCAGGTGTGTTTGGACCATGGTTTACGGCATCGGGAAGTTCAGCCTATGAGTCAGACCGAAACGGCTCCCAATCACTTGCGGAAAGAAGCGACCACAACTTTGGGTCTGACGGCCGAGAATCTGTACGAAAAGTGCATGGCCCTGGCCCGTAATCTTTGGTGGACCTGGCAGCCCGAGGTGATAAACCTCTTCCGGGACCTCGACCCGATTCGCTGGCGCCAGTTGGATCATAATCCCATCGCGTTGCTGTCGGAGTTTACCCCGGAGCGTTTGGAGATGCGAGCGTCGGAACTGGTGCTGCACAGCCGCATCAACCATGCCTTTCGCCGGCTGAAGGAGTATCTGAGCGAGACGCCGCTGTGGGGCAGGACGCGCTCGGGGGTGTTGGGTTCCAAGCCGGTGGCTTATTTTTCGTTGGAGTTCGGGGTTCACGAATCGGTGCCGATTTACTCTGGCGGATTGGGAGTGCTCTCCGGCGACCACATAAAAAGCGCCAGCGCATTGGGAGTGCCTCTGGTGGCAGTAGGGCTGTTCTACGACCAGGGGTACTTCAAACAGCACTTGGACATCAACGGATGGCAGCAAGAGGAGTACATCAATCTGAAAGTTGAAAACCTGCCGATGGAGCCTGCCCGCGGCCCAGACGGCAAGCCCATCACGGTAGAGATTCATACTCGCACCGGCCGCCTGCTGGCCAAGGTGTGGTTGATGCGCGTCGGCAGGGTGAACCTGTATTTGCTGGATTGCGATGTGCCGGGCAACAGTCCCGAGGACCGCGAGCTGACCGCCCGGCTATACGGCGGCGACAATCGTACCCGCATCCGCCAGGAAGTTGTGGCGGGAATCGGCGGGGTCAGGGCTTTGCGGGCGTTGGGGATTTATCCGGGCGTGTATCACTTGAACGAAGGGCACAGCGCTTTTGCCACCCTGGAAGCGATCCGCATGGTTATGAAAGACGACGGCAAAAGCTTCGACGAAGCCCTGCGCGAGGTCGCCCGCCACACAGTCTTCACCACCCATACCCCAGTGCCCGCAGGCCACGACCGGTTCGACCGCCATCTGGTCGAGGAACACCTGGGACCGCTGCGCGACGAACTGGGCATTTCGCTGGAACAGTTGATGGGGTTGGGCCGCATCGAGCCGCAGAACGAACACGAACCGTTCTGCATGACCGTGCTGGCCCTGAAGCTGTCGCGTCATGCTAACGCGGTAAGCAATGTCCATGGTCACACTTCACGGCGGATGTGGTCGCATCTGTGGCCCTGGCGGGTGGAAGAGGAGGTTCCCATCGGCCATATTACCAATGGGGTACACATCGAAAGTTGGCTGGCATGGCAGATGCAACTGTTGTTCGACCGCTACTTTCCGGTGGGGTGGATGTCGCGGATGGGCGAGCCGGAAGTGTGGCAGTCGGTGCATAATATCGATCCGGGCGAGCTGTGGGAAACGCACTACTCGCTGAAGAACCTGCTACTGGCGTTTGTACGCCGGCGCGTCAGCCGCCAATGCCGCCGCCGCAGCGAAAGCGACGAAGCCGTCGAGGCAGCGCGGAACATTCTCGACCCCAACACCCTGACGATCGGCTTCGGCCGTCGGTTCGCAACCTATAAGCGCGCCGATCTGATACTGACCGACCTGGACCGACTGGCCAAACTGGTAAACGACCCGGTGCGACCGATCCAACTGGTCTTCGCCGGCAAGGCTCATCCGGCCGACGAGCCGGGAAAGCACCTGATCAAGCGCATCGCCAGTTTGCGGCACGACCCGCGCTTTGCAGGCCGGGTGGCCTTTATCGAGGATTACGACATCAACGTCTGCCGACATCTGGTGCAGGGAGTCGATGTGTGGCTGAATACCCCGCGGCGCCCGTTGGAAGCTTCTGGCACCAGCGGGCAAAAAGCGGTGCTCAACGGGGTGTTGCACCTTTCGGTGCTCGACGGCTGGTGGGCGGAAGCCTACGACGGCACCAACGGCTTCGCCATCGGCCGTGGAACGCATCATGCTGACCCGCAGGTCACCGATGCACGCGACGCGGCCGACCTGTATCGCGTGCTGGAACAGGAGGTGATACCGCTGTACTACGATCGGGATATCGACGGCCTGCCGCGGCAGTGGATCAAGCGAATGATGAACTCCATCAGCTCGCTGGCGTGGCGATTCAGCGCCCAGCGAATGGTGGCCGATTACGTGCAACACGCCTACCTGCCTGCCGCCGGCGGAACGACTTGCGACATGAACTTCAGGTAGGCAGCAACTCGCACCGCAGCAGCGCGGGGGCGCAGCGCAGTTGACGTGCAGACTTGCGCAAGCACAAAGCATGCTGAGGCGCTTGCCGCTGACTGGCCGAGCGGCAAGCGGCCATTCTGCGGGTACGGCGCGTGGCGGTTTGCTTCGCCCAAACCGATGCGGAGCGCTTACAGCGGTTGCACGGCAGTTTAGTGGGGATTCGGGATATTGGTAGTATTGGCCAAACGATCATAGGCGACCCGCAAGGCAATGAACATCCTGGTTGTCATCGGTCATCAGCGAGTGGGAAGTTTTTGCCACGCCATAGCCGCCACGGCCATCGAAGAGCTGCGGCGTGCCGGGCACCAAGTGGTGTTTCACGATCTGTACCAGGAGCGGTTTGATCCCATCTTGCGGCACGAAGAAATCGAAGACATTGGCCGAGTGGACCCGGTCGTCCGCCGGCATATCGACGAGCTACTGGCCGCCGACGGCTATTTGATCGTGCATCCGAACTGGTGGGGGCAGCCGCCAGCGATGCTCAAGGGATGGGTCGACCGGGTAATCCGCCAGGGCGTGGCCTACCAGTTCACCGCCGCGGGGGTGGAAGGCTTGCTCACCGGCAAGAAAGCACTGGTGTTTACTACCTCCAATACTCCGCGCGAAGAAGAGCTGCGACTTTTCGGCGACCCCCTGGAAAACCTGTGGAAGAACTGCATATTCGGTTTCTGCGGCGTGAAGGATTTTCTCCGCCGGAACTTCGAGTCGATCGTTCTCAGCACACCGCAGCAGCGCGCCGCCTGGCTGGATGAAGTCCGCCAGATCGTCCGCAGCCATTTCGGCTGACAACATGAGCATGCGCCGTTTCTCCGGCCTTTCCAGCAGCCAACTACCCAGCGCGGAGGGGTAGCACGGTGCGCGTAACGCTAGCCGTGCGCAGCCAAATGGCGGCAACGGGCTGCGGCCGCATCCCTTGTGGCTCGTCTATGGCGTTCGAAATCCGAAGCTAACTGCGGGCACGACGGGGCGTGGTCCTTTAGGTTGCCTTGCAAGATGCGCGCACCGCCCGCACACGGTACGGCGTAACAAACCAACGCCCACCTTTGGCATACTCGACTGTGGGCGCGCGGAACTTCTATCCTCGTAACCCATTGCAACGAGAAGACTTGTGCACTTCGGAGTGCGAAACTTGCACCGATGACACAAATCTTGGGCCCGAGGCAGTAACCATATACCCAGCAATGGGTTAAACCCACTGCGTGCCTGGGCACGCTCGCTTAACCAATTACTAACCTCATTGTGATACTTCTTTAACCTTCCATAGGTAGGATGGATAGTGTTGGAGATGCCAGTTGGAATCGTTACGGGAACAAGTAGATGAGTTTTATAGCGTCGAACAACTCAGCAGGTGTTGGATCGGCGCACAGCCTTGACAGATTTACGCTGGGCATGCGCATTCGCAGTGTGGTTGACGAGTTGCAGCGCGATCCACACCTGATGGGTATAGATAACGCTGTGGCAAGCATCCAGGAAGTACTTCTGGAAGAGTTTCCCCCTGAGAAGTTCCACAGTAATGTCAGCCGCAGCAGCCTGCGCGGACAGCTCCTGGCCGGCATCCGCGATGGCTCGCCGGTAGTGCTGGCCTTCGCACAAACCGAGATAGTCCCGCAGGGCGTCTGGTCTTGGCAGGTTCATCTGGTGGAGATCGGCGGGGTGGCTGCGCGCATCGAAGACATGGTGGTCACCATCAAAATGCCCGACGGCAGTGTTTGGCGCGGCCAAAGTGGACTGCGGCAGCAGGTGTTGTTGATACCGCCCTTTGGGCGCGTAGAGCACAGATGGTCTTGTCCCATTCAGTTGTGGCGAGGCGGCACGGTCAGACTGGCCTATTTCGGCTACTACGGGCCGCAGGACCGCCTGATAACCGTCCACTGCTCGGCAGTTTGCCCATGGGCTTAGCCGCAACTGCCTGTGCGGCACGGCCAGCCGCTCCGAGGAGCCCTTCGGGTAAGATCGAAGTCGCCGGTTTTGGGGCTGCGTGCGCCATCTGATCGGGTGGTATTGGGCAACCGGGCAGATTTCTGAAACGGCAATAGCCGGTCAGCTTGTGCGCTCTGCACGTTGGGCGCGCATCTGGTAGCGCAACTCGGATGACCAGGGTCGGTCGTGGTTTACCATGCCGCGTCAGCCGTCGCGACCTTAGCGCGTCGAGCCATCCGACCGAGCCCTCCGACATCAAACTGCCCAGCCATCAGCTCCCTTCAGTTGCGGCCGCAGCCAGTCGTAAGTTGGCGGCACAGGCTTTACGGCTCCATCCCACATTGACGCTGGGCTTAGCTACAACAACCGCTTTTCAAGCCGCCAAGCTACAATGAAAGTAGCACTGGGAGCGGCGGCAGTGGCGGAAATCAACCTTCTGACCTTGCTAGCGCTAGCGCAGTTGTTGTGGGTAGCAGGGCTGGCGGTATGGATCATCCTGGAGCGCCGCTCGCCTGCGGCAACAATCGCCTGGATATCCGTGCTGGCCTGGCTACCCCTGCTGGGTATTGCCGTGTACCTGGCAATCGGCCCGCGGCGCTTGCGGCGAAAACGGCTGCGTTACCGGCGCGCCCGAGCTTATCTGGCGGCTCTAGCGGGCACGATGCGCTGTCCACCGGGCGAAACACCGGGGTGTCCTTGGCTGTCCGAGCCGCTGGCCCAGTACATCACGCTGCTGCAACGGACAGGTCAGGCGCCGCCGACCCAGGCACAAAGCCTGCAACTGTACATCACCGGCGACGAGTGCTACGCGGCCATCGAGGAAGCCATACAGTCAGCTACCCACCACATTCACCTGGAGTATTACATCTGGCAGCCGGACGCCGTCGGCACGCGACTGCGCGATCTGCTGTGCAGCAAAGCCCGCCAGGGGGTGCAGGTACGACTGCTGGTCGATGCCCTCGGTTCGGCCAGCTTGGGCCGCCGCTTCGTGCGACCGCTGCTGGACTGTGGCGTACAGTTCGCCAAGTTCAATCGGATTTCGCTGGCCCGGCTCCGCCCAGGGCTGATGAATTTCCGCACCCACCGGAAGATCGTGGTTTGCGACGGCCGGGTGGGCTTTACTGGCGGCATCAACGTGTGCGACGAGCACAGCCAGCGGCAAGTCGGAGCGCGAGCGTGGCGCGACACACACTTGCGGATCGAGGGGGCGCCAGTCGGCTGGCTCCAGATGTTGTTTCTGGAAGACTGGTATTTTGCCGCAGGCAGCGCGCCGCGCGACACGGCGTACTTTCCCGAACTGCCGCCTGCCAACGACGGCCCCTGGGTGCAGATCGTGGCCTCCGGTCCGGATCACGAGCACTATGCGATCGAAAAGCTGTACTTTGCGGCGATTGCCGGCGCGCGGCAGCGGGTGCTGATCACCACGCCGTATTGCGTGCCCAACGAAGCGATATTTGCGGCGCTGGCCACCACGGCCATGCGCGGTGTGGAAGTGAAGATGCTGGTCCCCGCCCGGGGTGATTCGCGCCTGGTCGATGCCGCCGCCCGCACATACTACGAGGAGCTGGCGCAGGCCGGTGTGCGTGTATATCAGTACTATCCGTCAATGTTGCACGCCAAGACGATGGTAGTCGATGACCAGTTAGCACTGGTAGGCACGGCCAATCTGGACAACCGCAGTTTTCGGCTCAATTTCGAGGTGGTTGCGGCCATCTACGACAGTGCGTTCGCCCAACAACTGGCCGATGTGTTCGCCGCCGACATGCAATTCGCCACCAAGTTCCGGCTGCGCGCGTCTCGGCGCGCTCCGATGTGGCGCAGACTGGGCGAAGCTACCGCACGGCTCCTCTCGCCGCTGCTATAGCGTTCCCCGGCATTGACCTCCGTTGCCCGTGCCCAAAACGAATCTTACTGCGATTGCAACGCGCCGCAGCCGCTGAGGAGATTGGCAACGGCCCGCGCCCGGTCGGAGCGCAACTTGTTTCACTGCCGGGCCGAAGCGGGTTCAGTCTGCTTGGCGGCCGCCAGCGATTCCCAGGTGTTTATCAACTTGCAGTACTGCGCTACCGCTTTCTCCCAAGTGATGTTGCGATCGCGCTTCGACAAATCGATTGCGGTCTCCACGGCATTGCGAGAGCCGATCTTTTCCACAACCATCCGAAGATGCGCCCCAGCACTGCTGATCATGCCTGGTCCCTTTCAAACAGTGGCCCAATGGCAACTTGACCGCCTAAGGTTTGTGACAAGTGGTTCAGTATTTCTTCTTGCCCCGCATCGAGGCTCCTTACCCGAAGCCCCAATTCCGCGGCTTCCTCCCTATCAAAAGCCATGTTCTGGGTAATTCTCTACCAGTTTTCGGGCAACCTGGTCGGCGTTTTCCGGCTCTAGGGCGGGGCGTAGTAATCGCCGGGCATATCCCTTCCCCACCTTCATGGCCCTGGAGGTCTGTGTGTATCGCACTACATCGAGTTTACTGAGCAGCGGCTTGGTCAGCGTTGTCACGAAGCGCAAGGCGTAGGGCAACACGGTTCTGGCCTTCATCCCGTGCGAGTTACCAGCAAAAACATGGCATTGTCGAACATCTACATGGCGAACGCTGCCAAGCGCTCCAGCGCCTGCACTTCATCCAGCCCCGACAGATGTTCCTCCCGTTCTCTGTGATAGTATTGTACATCCAGCGGCCCCAGCTCGGCGTCCTGCGCCATAACTATTTCATCGGCTCCCAAGGCCGATAAGGTAGCGGAGCTCTTCGCAATCCGGGGTATCACCGCTACAAAACCGCCGGAGTGAGCTCTCAGCATCTTGGCCAGCCGGTAAGCAGCCCTGGCCTACCCACCGACGGAGTCGATCACCAAAGCAATTCTCTGATCTTTTGCCAGGCCCCGGTTGCGGAACCCTCGAAACGCTTGGAGAATCCGCTCGGAAAGCACGTTCCAAGGGAACTCGCTCGGCGCATGGCAGTCAAAGTTGCCAGCCTGAACCAGCAAACATGCCGGCAACCCAAGCCACCCTTCCAGCCGGTGAACCGCCTCTGCCAGTTCGTCGGGCAAGTCTCGTTCTGGACTTGGAAAGGCACAATAAAACCGTTTGCTATGCCCCGAAACGGCTTCGCCTGCGCATTGGCCGACACTCGGCTGCTGATCCGAAGATGGCGTCTCGGCTGTATGGTCCATGATGCACAACCCTGGTCGCTTACGGCGTAACTTGTGCGCCTTTTTGCGGAAATGTTTTCAAGTGACCTGGAGGGCCACGCTTTGTCGTGGCCGCGCCGGCCGCGCCCGCGGACGCGACCGCTGCGCGTCCCCCTCCATAATAACTTCCACTTGGTCGCGGCGATAGGCCGCATTAGGTTCCTTGCCGAAGCTGACCCAAGCGAATTCCCACCTGCGATCAAGATGCACACGCCTGAACCCACTTGGCGAATTGTTCGAGTCAGTCTAATCATTCCGGCCGGCCAACTTGGCGGTTACTTGTCCGGACAGCACCACGATGTGCGACCGATTGATGTCCAGCATATACACTCGCTGGCCGTCCGGGCTGATAGCAATCGGCACGTGCTTGCACCCCGGGACGATCTCAGCGATGCCTACTATCCCCAGAAACTGCCCGTCGATCGAATACCGCTTGATGCGCCCCACGCTGGCTTCGGAGGTGTAAACTTCGCCGGCGGGGCCGAAACGGATATTCATCGGATTGCAGCAACTGCCGAAGCCTTCCTCGCCGGCCCTTTCCGCCCTGCCCCAGGCAGCCAGTTGCTTTCCCTCGCGGTCGAAGCGCAGCACGCGCTTGCGCGAGTTCTCGGCCACATACAAATCGCCGTTGTAGGTCTGGATGTCCATCTGCCCGCAGCAACCGACCAGCCGATCGACGATCCGTTGCGGATTCTTCAGATCGTGGTCCAGGCGCCACACACAATAGCCGAAACCCTTGGGCGAAGGCGTGGCCACGAAAACATCCCGCTGGCTGATGGCGATGCCAGTAACGGCCGCCTTGGATAGCATCGCCGCACGCTTTTGCAGTGCCGCCACTTCGGGCGTGATCATCAACTGCCGACGCTCTTGCTGCAATTGGGTTACCTTCTCGACCAGCGGTTGGTACTCGTCTTGGACGGCCTTTAGCTGCTGCGGGTCGTTGCGGGCCGCCTGCAACCGCTTGGCTGCCTCGCGCAGCTTCTCCATTAGTTGTTTAAGCTCGGCGTCCAGGGCTTCCAGTCTGGCTTTTCGGGCGGCGGCCTCCTGGGGGTCTTCCGTCTGTTGTTTGCCGGGCGGGTGCTTTGCTGCCGGATCGGGCAACGGCGGCAGCGGACCAAGCTCGGCCATTTGCGGCGCTTCGGCCTTAAGCAGCACTTTGCCCGCTTTGTCCAGCTTGGCCAGTACTCCCTGGCCGCCGACCAGCACAGTGCCATCTGGCCCGACGTTAATCGCCTGCGGCGTAAAGTCCAGCTTCCAGGTATCGAGCAATTTGCCATCAGGGCTGAGTACTTTGATTACCGGAGTGTCGCCGGTGAGCTTGGCCTCCAGCCCGTCTTTGCCCATCGTCAAAGTGATCTCTTGCCCGCCGCAGGCTGCCAGGATATTCCCGTCGGCGGCAAGGCAGAATGTGCGTACCGGCATGTTCTGCTCGCCGGCCGGAATCGTAATCGTGCCCACCTGCTGGTGCGTGGGATGAAAGCGCTTATCGACCAGCACATGAATCTGGTTCTGCCCCGGGTTGAGGATGAAGACCGTCCGCCCGTCGCGGCTGACTTCCACTGTAACCCGCACGCAGCCAGTCTCGTACACGGGCAAGCCCACCATGCCGAGGAACTTGCCATCGGTACTGAAGCGTTTGATGGCAACCGGGGGGCCAGATTCGGCCGCCAGCAGTTCTCCGTTGGCTGTAAAGCGAAGATTCTTCGGTTCGCAGCAACCGCCGAAGCCGTCAGCCGCTTTACGGTCGCGGCGGCCGAAACTGGCCAGCAATCGGCCCTCGCGGTCGTAACGGTTCACGCGATGGCGGCCGTTCTCGGCCACCCACAGCTCGCCGTTGTGCGTCTGGATGTCCATCTGACCGCAACAACCCGAAAGCCCTTTGACGATCAACTGCGGGCTGTTCAACTGGTGATCGAATCGCCATACGGCATAGCCGAAGCCGGTCGGAGCGCGGGTAGAGACGAAAACATCCTGCTGGCTGACGGCGATGCCAGACACTTCGTAACGCATCTGCTGCTGGAGGGCTTTCAGGTGCGGGTCTTCGGGCGGGTCGGGCTGCGCCGGCTGTGCCGGCTCGCCGCTTAGCCCAAGTGCCTTCATCACAGCGCCCAGTACACCAGCCGACTTGGACTCCGGCTGATTCTGCTGACTGTCTTGCTGTGACAGGTCTTGCTGCGAACTGCCAGCCTGGGGTGCGCCCGGCCTTTCTTGGTCTTGTCTTTCCGGCCGATTGTCTTGTTCGGCAGGCTGCGAATCCGGCTTGCCCTCGGCTGGCTTTGCACCTGGCAAATCCACGACCAGCAACGTTTTGCCTTCCGGCGAAAGCTTGGCCAGTTTTCCCTGCCCGCCGATGAACACCGTCCCGTCGGTGTGCACGCACAAGGCTTGCGGCACGACCTCGGTTTTCCAAGTGCCCAGCCGCTTTCCGTCCGGGCTGAAAATACGGACTTCAGCCGGCTCGGTAACCACTTCCGCTTTGACTTGCTGGGTCTTCGCGTCGACCCGGTAAACCAGGCGGCTGCCGCCCACCCCGGCAAGAATGTTCCCCTGCCGATCCAGACAGTAGTTGTGCAGACTGCCGCTGCGAAGCTCCTCGCCAACTTTGATGATTCGCGACTGCTCGTGAGTGGGTTGCCACGCGGGGTCCTTGCGCCGGGCCTCTTCTTCCTGGCGAAGCTGCTCCTGATAACGCCGCATGGCTTCGTCGAGTTTCTGCTC
>Ga0209101_1002674_pt1 | contig 11517 bp, 9 predicted proteins | sample ConPoolayeCmetaG_FD_185481 | JGI IMG/M metagenome (GOLD analysis project Ga0209101, IMG submission 185481) | Hot spring microbial mat communities from California, USA to study Microbial Dark Matter (Phase II) - Cone Pool mat layer C metaG... ... | reverse complement strand
TGGCCCAATTGAGCACCCCCACCACCCGCTCCAACTCGATGACCACCGGGGCACGCAGGTGAGGGATGCCGTTATAGGCCGTCAGCTCCACCATCTTGGGGTCAATCATGATGAATTGCACCTCGTCGGGGGTGCGGGTGCACAGCAGCGAGGCGATGATGGCGTTCACGCACACACTCTTGCCCGAACCGGTCGCCCCGGCGATGAGCAGGTGAGGCATGGCCGCCAGGTCGGCAGCGACCGGGTTGCCGGCCACATCCTGTCCCAGGGCGATGGGCAACGGGCCTTTGATCTGGCGAAAGGCTTCGCTTTCGAGCACGGTGCGCAGCGCCACCAGCGCGACCTGGGAGTTTGGGACTTCGATGCCGACGACCGAACGCCCCGGCACCGGGGCTTCAATGCGGATGGGCGAGGCAGCCAGCGCCAGCGCCAGGTCGTTGGCCAGATTGGCGATCTTGCTCACCTTGATCTTGGCCCGCTGCACCCGTCCGTTGCTGTCCCGTTTTTCCAGATAGCCCGGTTCCACCCCGAACTGGGTGACGGTCGGCCCCTGGTTGACCTCCACCACCTTGGCCGGGATGCCAAAGCTGGCCAGGGTGTCCTCGATGATCCGGACCCGCTCACGGATTTCGGCCTGGCTCAGCTCCTGCTCGGTGGCTTCGGCCAGGATTTCGTCCACGGGGGGCAGTCGCCAGACCGGTTCCCCGCCGATGATGCGCGGAAACAGGCTGCCCCGGGGGCGGTCATAGGTCGGGCGGCTTTCGGCTTCGGTCGGCGGCAGCGGGGCTGCCGGCTGCCCGGCCGGGGTCTCCCGGCGGTTGAGCCGGATGTCGTCCTGCCGCTCGCGGTTCAGCACCCGCCGGGCTGCGGACTTGAGGGCCGAAGCCGCTTCGGCCAGCGATGTGCCCAGCAGCATCATCAGGCTGATGATGGACAGGGCTGCCAGCACCAGCCAGGCCCCCACCGTGCCCAACGCCAGGATGAGCAACCGGCTCAACCCATAGCCAACGTAGCCGCCGCCACCTCCCCTGGCGGCCAGGGCCTGCGGATCGTCGCCGCCGGCCAACAGGTGCAACAGGGCCAATCCCAGCAGAAAAAGCAGCAGAGCGCCCCACGGCTTTTCCCGCTCGATGGTTATCTCCCGGCCCAGGCCGATGAACACCAGCCACAGCCCCACGCCGCCCAAACCGATGGGCATCAGCCACACCCCCCAGCCCACCCCCTGGCGCAGCAGTTGGATCCAGCCTTCCATCAGCGCGCCGCGCTCCACAGGGATGAGGCTCAGCAGCGTCAGCAGGGCCAGCAGCAGGAGCAGGATGCCGACGATCTCCGGCCGCACCGTCATCCTGCCGTCTGACTTTTTGCTTTTGCTCCTGGTGTTGCGCCTTCTGGCCATCCTGTCCGCCCCTGTTGGGGTGCATCAACGCCCGCCGACCCGTCTATCCGAAAAAGATCTCGCTCCCCTGGACCACCGGCGGACTGGAGTCCGCCGTGCGCGTCTTCGGACAGGCTTTTATTATACCCCGCTCCACGGCCTGGCGCAAATGTTCAGCCCCACAGCTCTGCGGCAATGTCGGCCAGGCCCAGGCTCAGGAGCGTATCGCGGGAAGGTCGGCCTGTTTCCCAGTCCCAACCGCGATGGGCGTAATACTCCCGCAGCAGCGGCTCCATGCGCGGCGTGTGGCCCCGCGAACCGTTGGCCATCGGCAGGAGCAGCAGGGTGGGCAGCCGGTCATTGCCCCGCCGCACACCCATCCGGTTGTTGAATGCCCGCTTGAGGTTGAAAATCCGCTCGCCGGTGCGCTGCCAGCCAACCGCATCCGCCGACCGGCCGGTGGCCGCCGACAGCAGTTGGGCCAGGACCGGGGCGGTGGGGTTCACAAAAACGCACATGATGGCGCTGTTGTACAGCGTGCGCCAATCCTGGAGGCGGGCCACAACCCTGGATTTGCCCCGCGTCCGAAAGCGCCCGCCGGGCAAGATGCCTACCTCCGGCAGGGTCAGGCCCATGTCCACCGCATACATGTCCCCCTGCATATGGCAGGCCCCCCGCGGTGAAGTGGCATAGACCACCGCCATGCCTGACAGGGCTCTGGGATCGTGGGCAGCCGGTTCCAGGCCGTTGACGTGCACCGCCAGGTCCTCGGCCCCATAGCGGGCGGCGATGCGCCTGACCCCGTCGGCCAGCACATTGCCGAACCCCTGCCGCCGGGCGATCCATTCCAGCAGGAGCTGCGCCGTCTCAATATCTCCCCAACGCAGGGGCAGGCCCCCGGTATCGGCGGCGGTGAGGAAGCCGCGGTCGTACAGCAGGTAGGCCAGGGCAATAGAGGAACCGGCGCTGATGGTATCCAGGCCGTAGCGATTGCAGAGGTGGTTGGCATAGGCGACCCCCGGCAGGTCGCTCACCAGCAGCATCGAACCGAGCATGGCCACCGTCTCATACTCCGGCCCATCCACCACCTCAACGCCGTAGGGGGTATCTTTCAGCGTCACCTGGCGGCCACAGGCCACGACACACCCATAACAGGGTACCGACCGGACCAGGATCGTCTCGGCCATGGTCGGACCGCTCAAGTTGGTGGCCTCTTCAAAGAGGGGTTGGGTCCAACCTTTGTTGGGCAGGTTGCCCCACATGATGCTCATGTCCACGAACGAGGCCGTGCCCAACTGGCGGTAGACCTGCGTGGCGAGGTCGGCGGTGACATTCTGGAGCGCCTGCCTGGCTGCCTGGCGGAAGGCCTCCGGATCGGCCAGGGGGACGCGCTGCCGGCCCCGCACGGCGATGGCTTTCAGGTTTTTGGAGCCCATCACCGCCCCCATGCCGGTGCGGCCCGCTGCCCGGCCGTGGTCGTTCATCACAGCCGCGTAGAGCACCCGGTTCTCGCCGGCCGGGCCGATGCAGGCGACCCGCACCTTCGGATCGCCCAGTTGGTCGCGCAGGCGCTGCTGGGTTTCATAGCTGTCCAGGCCCCATAACCCCGTGGCTTCGTGGAGGGCTGGCGGTTGCCCTTCGATCACCGACAGCCATACCGGTTTTTCTGCCCGGCCACGGATGACAATGCCGTCGTAGCCGGAAAATTTCAGCTCTGCGCCCCAGAAACCGCCCGAATTGGACTCGCCCCAGATGCCGGTCAGAGGGGAAAGGGCGCACACTTCATACCGCCCGCAGGAGGGGGCCCGCGTGCCCACCAGCGGACCGGTCATAAACATCAGCGTATTCTCTGGCCCCAGGGGATCGGTATGGGGGCCCAGTTCGTTGTAGAGATAGCGTGCCGCATACCCTGCCCCACCGACAAAATCGCGGGCCAGGTTGTCATCCAGTGCCTCTTCCCGCACCGTGCCGGCGGTCAGGTCCACGACCAACAGTTTGCCCATGTAGCCGTTCATGTTGCTCCTCTGACCAATGTACAATGTTGACCCGGCAGGCTTACCACAAAGGCACCAGGACACGAAGAATTATGTCTTGGTGGGTAACTATCTACCCGCTACCTTCCCGCAGGTTAGAAAGTGGCTGGCAACAGGGCGAGCAGCTCATTGTGGCGCACTGAAATGCGGAGATTGCGCCTAAACCTGCGGGAGGGCAGGCAGTTAGAGGAAATTGACAGAAATTCTTTGTGTCCCTCGTGTCCTTGGTGGTTTTCAGCCTGGCTCTAAAAATCTACAGTCTGACCGTCAAAGATGCAACGATAGAGCTGTTCCACCTCCTCCTCTTCGGGGAAACGGAGGTTGACAGTCATAGCGCTGTCGTTCATGGCATTGTCTACCAGTCGGGGGAGCCGGTCCTGGAACTCTTGCGGCGAGAGACCGGTTTCCCTGAGGGTGGTGGGCTGGCCGATGCGCCGGGCCAGGCGGCGGATGGCCTCCGCCAGGCTGGCCGCGCCTTCCTCCTCATCGGATGCCGGCAGGCCCAGGAAGCGGGCGATGTCGGCATAACGGGTGGGCAGGGGACCCCGCACGTTGAACTCGACCGTATAGGGCAGGCACAGGCCTACTGCCCGGCCATGTGCCATCCCCAACACAGCGCCCGCCGAATGCCCCAGGGCGTGGGCGATGGCGGCCATCGAGTTGCCAAAGCCCAACCCGGCGATGGTGGCCGCGTTGTGCAGCCGCTCGCGGGCCTCCGGGTCCTCGGCGCCATGCTCGCAGGCGCGGGGCAGATAGTCGAACACGAGTTGCACCGCCTTCAGGCACAAACCGTCGGAAAAGTCGTTGTGCCACTGCGAGGTATACCCTTCGACCGCATGGGTCAACGCGTCCATGCCGGTATCGGCAGTGATCGGGGCCGGCAGATGGCTCACGAAAACGGGGTCCACGATGGCCAGGTCCGGGATATTTTCCGGGTGGCCCACCGTCACCTTGCGCTGCTCTTCCAGGTCGGTGAGGACGATCGGCCAGGTGACCTCGGCGCCGGTGCCGCTGGTGGTGGGGATGGCCACCAGGTGCGCTTTTTGGCGCAACCCCAGCCGACCGACCGGCGCCACCTCATCAGGGGCCAGGTCAGGCCGCTCATACTGGATCCAGATCGACTTGGCCGCGTCCAGGCACGAACCGCCCCCCAGGCCGACGATCCAGTCCGGCCCATAGGCCAGAGCCTCCTCGGCTCCCCGCCGCACGGTCTGGAGCGATGGATTCGGCTCCACGCCGCTAAAGACCGCCGACTCGATGCCGGCGGCAGCCAGCCTGTCCTGCACCTCTGCCACAAGCCCCAACCTGAGGAGGTTCTCGTCGGTGACGATGAATGCTCTCCGGCCCTGAATCTCGGCCAGGTAGTCCAACGCCCCCTCGCCAAACACGATCTCTGGGCTACGGAAGAACCACATTCCACCCTCCTAATATCTAATATCTAATATCAACATCTAATAAACACCAGAAACCGTTAGATATTGGGTATTAGACATTGGGTATTAGATATTGGGTATTAGATATTAGCTATTGGCCGGCCTGAGCCACAGCCGCGTTCAGGTCTTTCATCAGGGCTTCGACGTTGATGCCATGGGCCAGCGCACCCTGCTCGATATTCTCAAAGCGGGCAATGGCGCAGCCAAAGCACATCAGGCCGTGCCGCAAAAAGACCTCGATGGTCTGAGGATATTTTTGCACCACCTCACCGATGGGCATCGTTTTGACAATGGTATTCATTTTGCTCTCCTTTCATGGTTCACCATACAACATTCGACCTGTGCAGTCAGGTTCCAATTCACCGCAGAGCACGCCGAGAGCGCACAGATTTTTCCGACTTGCTCAGCCTCTGCATTTATCGGTTCATGTCGCCGGGATATACCCGATCCTCCAGCCGGGCGATATATCGTTCCGCCTGGATGGCTGCCCGGCAACCGGCTCCGACCGACGTGGCGATCTGGTGGTAGTTCCAATCGCACACATCGCCGGCTGCCCACACCCCTTCCACGCTGGTCTGCCCATGTTCATCGGCCACCAGATAGCCGTTGTCGTGGAGCGCCAGTTGGCCGCCGAGAAAATCGGTGTTGGGCGCATAACCGATGGCGATGAACACCCCCTGCGTGGGAAACAAATGCTCCTCCCCTGTTCTCACATTCCGCACCCTGACGCCGGTAACAAAATCTTCACCTGTGATCTCGGTGACAACTGTGTCCCACAGGAAGGCGATCTTTTCATGGCGGAAGGCCCGCTGCTGCAACAGCGGTTCGGCTCGCAATTGGTTGCGACGGTGGATGATCGTCACCTTGCTGGCAAAGTGGGTCAGGTACAGAGCCTCCTCCACGGCCACATCGCCGCCGCCGACGACGACGATCTCTTTGCCGATATAAAAGAAGCCATCACAGGTAGCGCAATAGGAGACTCCTCGCCCCGCAAATTCCTTTTCGCCGGGGACGCTCAGCTTGCGCGGTGAGGCACCACTGGCCACAATCAGGGCCAACGTTTCATACTCACCGCCGTAGGTCGTGACCTTAAACGGCCGAACCGACAGGTCCACAGCGGTAACAATATCCATCTCGATGCGGGTCCCGAACCGCTCCGCCTGCTTTTTCATCAACTCGGCCAGTTCTGCGCCGACAATGTCCTCCGGAAAGCCGGGATAGTTGCCCACCTCGCTGCTGAGGGCCACCTGTCCACCCAAGGCCGGTCCGGCGATCAGCAAGGGGTTGAGTTGCGCCCGTGCCGTGTAAATCGCCGCCGTGTAGCCGGCCGGCCCGCTGCCGATGATGATCACCTTTTCCATGTGCTCATCCTCTGAAGCCTATGGTATGCAGGGGCATTGTACCCGCTTTTCTGCTCTTTGGCAAAACGCAGTGCCGCACAAGCAACCCTGGGCAGATCCAATCCCTGGAGGGCAGGCTTTCAGCCTGGAAAGGCTATCCTACTACCCTCCCGCAGGTTTGGGCGCAATCTCTGAAGTGCGCTGCAATGAGCGGCTCGCCCTGTTGCCGGCCACTTTCTGGCTGCGGGAGGGTGGCGGGTCGGAGGATGCGGAGGAATCATAAAAAAACCGGCGGCCTCTGCGTCTCTGCGGTACAGGTTCTTTACAAAGTCGCCCTCTTCGGGTATAATCGGGTTGTCGCCAGTACCGGTCGGACCCATACAGAAAGGAAAGTGGCACAATGGCTTATAGTCTGCTGGGAGCCCACCTGAACTCGACCGTGAGCGGCCTCCCCGAACTGATCAGGTCCTGGAAGCCTCCTCTCGTCGTCCTTCTCGATCACAGCGACGTGTGGCACGGCGTTAAAGCGGAAGCAGCCGACACGATCTTTGTGGGGCGTATGATCCTTGACCAGGAGCCCGATTTCAACGCCCCTGCCCTCGATCCTCTCCGTGCTGCCCGTGACCACTGTGACCGGGTCCTGCCCTGGGCCGAGCGGATGGGCGAGACCTATAGCTTCTGGCAGGGGGTCAACGAGCCGATTGTCCAGTCAGCGGAGGCGATGAAACGGTATGCTGACTTTGAGGCTGAGCGGACGCGCCTCATGGACAGCCACGGCTTTCGGGTGGTGGTGGGCAGTTTCTCGGTGGGCAATCCCGAGCTGGCATACTGGCATGACTTTTTGCCGGCTCTGGAGGCCGCCCGCCAGTACAACGGTGCGCTGGCGCTGCACGAATATGCCTGGCCGACCCTGGACCGCGACTGGCCCTGGTACCTGCTCCGCCACCGCAAGGTGTATGACGGCGATCTGGACCACAACTGGGAGGGGTTGCCTGCCCACTTGAAAACTCTGCCCCTGCTGATCACCGAATGCGGGCTCGACGGTCTGATCGAACAACCTTCACCACGGGGCTGGCGGGCGTTGTACAGCGCCAGCCAATATCTCCAACAACTGGCCTGGTACGATGCTGAACTGCAAAAAGACCCTTACGTGGTCGGGGCGGCCCTCTATTGCTTTGCCACCCCCGATCCCCAGTGGAAGTCATACGACCTGTGGCCAGACCTGGCCCAGACCCTGGCCCAGCAGGCCACGCCCCTCTATCGCCTGGCCAGGCCCAGACCTGCCTTCGACGAGGATGCGCTGCTGGCCCAGGTGTTGGGGCGCCTGGAGCGGATCCTGCAAGCGTTGAAAGGTAACTATTCGCGGTGACTGAAGTCACCCGGTGGGGCCTCCGGCCGCTGGTCGGCCTGTGCCGACCGGCGCGCATCGGCGTAGGCCGACACCCGGCGCCAGGCGCCCAAAAAGGCCGATTTCAATCGGGCTGAATTTTTATGATTCCTCTGCGTTCTCTGCGTGCTCGGCGGTGAAAATAAGGGAGGTTTTTCAGTACGCTCCTGGAGTCGGCGAGCCGCCGATCCGCCGCATCGGTTGGTTCAGGAGGAGACAGTGGCACAACCCAAAGTATTCGATCAACAGGGGCAGGAACGGGACTGGGCCTGGCTTGCGGCCAACTTTGGCGCAGTCCAGGTCCAGCAGGCCCAGGTAACCGAAGGGCAGGTGTATCGCCTGGTCAGGCTCCAGGACGCCGAAGGGCCGGCCGTGCAGGTGGTCCACGTCGAAAACCGGGCGGGCCAGCCCCTGGCCGGCGTCCGAGTGGTCCGCTCCTGGCCTGGAGCTCCCCCCCTGCCCGACTGGCCGCCGCCCGCCAGCCGCTGGCGGTCCCAAGGTGTGTTTGGCCAGACCAATGCCAACGGTGACATCGGCTATGGCCTGGGTCATGGCGACTATTACTTTGCGCCCAATGGGGGAGCTGGTGCCGTGTGGGTGGCCGATGCAGCCGGCCCTTCGGACCTGATCACCGGGCTGGGCATGTTGGGCGGCACGGCGCATCGCCACCTGAACCTCTATTACCGGCTGGAGGAGGTGAAGCCATCGCCCACGCCACCTGAGCCGCCGCCTGTGGACCTGCCTGACGAGCGGTGGCGGAAAATCTTTGAAACGCTCGACCAGATCATCTCCCTGCTCGAAGAGAAGGTCGGGTAGATCACACTCATGGGTCAAGGGCTGGGGTCTTTCCTTGACGCCCCCTGCCAACAATGCTATAATCCCCCGGTGCCAGGCACCCGTCCGTCGGCCTGGCATCTATCAAACAAGGATCCGAGGGGGGCATGACAGAGAATCACCAATCCGGCGGAGAGGCCAGGCCGTCCCGGCCCGGCATCTCGGCCTTTTTCCCGGCCTACAACGACGGCGGGACCATCCCCAGCATGGTCCTGACCGCGCTGATGACGCTGCGCCAACTGACCGACGACTATGAGGTGATCGTCGTCAACGATGGCAGCGCCGACTACACAGCCCAGGTATTGGACGAACTGGCAACCCGCTACCCCGAACTGCGTGTTATCCACCATGAGCAGAACCGGGGCTATGGCGGTGCCCTGCGTACCGGCTTTCGCAGTGCCACCAAGGAGCTCATCTTTTATACCGACGGCGATGCCCAGTACGACCCCCGCGAGATGGTCCGCCTGTACCAGGTCTGGGGCGACGATGTGGATTTCGTCAACGGCTACAAAATCAGCCGCTCCGATCCGCTGCACCGGATCATCATCGGTCGCCTCTACCACTGGATCGTCAAGCTGGCCTTTGGCCTGCGCCTGCGCGACGTGGACTGCGACTTTCGGCTGATGCGCCGCCGCATCTTTGAGGTCGTCCACCTCAAGTCCGATTCCGGCGTTATCTGCGTGGAATTGATGAAAAAGGTGCAGGATGCCGGCTTTCGCATCAAAGAGGTGCCGGTCCACCACTACCACCGCGCCTATGGCAAAAGCCAGTTCTTCAACTTTCGCCGCATCTGGCGCACCGGCGTGCAACTGTGGGGGCTGTGGTGGGAGTTGCGCTGGCCCCAGCTCATCGGCCGGAGGAAGCCATGACTCAAGAGATCGACCTGCCCTACAGGGAACAGTTTCGCGGGAAAAAGGTGCTGATCACCGGTGGCCTGGGGTTCATCGGCTCCAACCTGGCCCATACCCTGGTGGACCTGGGGGCCGAGGTGCTGATCGTAGATTCCCTCATCCCCGACTATGGGGGCAATCTGTTTAACGTCGAAGGGATCAAGGACCGGGTGCGGATCAACATCGCCGATGTGCGCGACCGGTCGAGCATGGACTACCTGGTGCAGGGGCAGGACTACCTGTTTAACCTGGCCGGTCAGGTGAGCCACCTGGACAGCATGAAGGACCCCTTCACCGACCTGGAGATCAACTGTCGCAGTCAGCTTTCGATCCTGGAAGCATGCCGCTACAACAACCCGCAGGTGAAGGTCATCTTTGCCAGCACGCGCCAGATCTACGGCGTGCCCGACTATCTGCCGGTGGATGAGCGCCACCTGCTGCACCCCACCGATGTGAACGGCATCAACAAGATGGCCGGGGAGTGGTATCACATCGTCTATAACAACGTCTATGGCGTGCGGGCAGCCTCGTTGCGGCTGACCAACACCTACGGCCCCCGCATGCGTGTCCGCGACGCCCGACAGACCTTCCTGGGGCTGTGGCTGCGTCTGGCCGTCGAGGGCAGGGAACTGGCCATCTATGGCGACGGCCGCCAGGTCCGCGATTTCAACTATGTGGACGATGTGGTAGATGCCCTGTTGCGCGTCGCTGCCGACGAGCAGGCCAACGGACAGGTCTATAACCTGGGGAGCGATGAGCCGATCAGCCTGTTGCACCTGGCCCAACTGCTGATCCGGTTGGCGGGCAAGGGCAGCTACCGGCTCGTGCCCTGGCCGGAGAACCGCAAGCGGATTGACATCGGCGATTACTATGGCGACTATCGCAAGATCCGTAGCAAGTTAGGCTGGTCCCCTCGTGTCTCGCTGGAGGAGGGCCTGCGGCGAACCCTGCGCTACTATGAGGAATATGGGCCCTATTACTGGGATGACCGATGAGCAAGCGGATATGGCCGGCCAGAAGGAGGAAGGATGCCGTCAACGATCCCTCTGGGCGATCTGAGTCGGGAATATACCCTTCTCCGCTCTGAGATTGACAGGGCCATCGAGCGGGTGTTGCGCCGGGGTTGGTTCATCCTGGGCGAAGAGGGGGAGGCGTTTGAGGCCGAATGGGCAGGCTATTGCGGCGTGGCCCATGCCGTGGGGGTGGGCAACGGCACCGAGGCCCTCTACCTGGCCCTGCGGGCGGCAGGCATCGGCCCGGGCGATGAGGTCATCGTCCCGGCGCTGACGGCGACCTTTACCGCTCTGGCCGTCTCGCTGACCGGAGCGACGCCTGTGTTTGCCGACGTGGACCCAAAGCGTTATACCCTCGATCCGGCAGCCCTGGAAGCGGCGATTACCCCCCGCACGGCGGCGGTCGTGCCGGTGCACCTCTACGGCTGCCCGGCCGAGATGGCACCCATCGTCGAGATCGCCCGGCGGCACGGCCTGTTTCTGCTGGAAGACGCAGCCCAGGCCCACGGCGCTCGCTACCAGGGCAGGCGGGTGGGCAGCCTGGGCGACGCGGCGGCCTTTAGCTTCTATCCCAGCAAAAACCTGGGAGCCTATGGCGATGCCGGGGCCGTTGTCACCGACGACGCAACCCTGGCCGAAAAGGTCCGCATGTTGCGCCACGGTGGTCAGCGGCGCACCTACGAACATGAACTGGTGGGCATCAACAGCCGCCTGGATGAACTCCAGGCCGCCATCCTGCGGACCAAGCTGCCCTATCTGGACGCCTGGAATGAGCGGCGACGGCTCCTCGCCGCCCGCTACACAGCCGGCCTGGACACCTGCGACCGGTTGGGGTTGCCTGTCACCCCTGACGATGTCGAGCCGGTCTATCATCTGTACGTGGTGCGCACCCCTCTCCGCGATGCGCTGCGCGACTATCTGACCGGGGCGGGAGTGGGCACCGGGGTCCATTACCCCAGGGCGGTTCACCGCCAGGAAGCCTATGCCGGCCTGGGCTACCGGGAAGGTTCCTGCCCCCACGCCGAGATGGCCGCCGCCCAGGTCCTGTCGCTGCCCATCTTTCCCCAATTGACCATGCAGGAGGTCAACCAGGTCATCCGCCTGATCCGCTTTTTCTTTGCCATGAGGTGACCGGCCTGTCTGTGGACAGGGGTGACAGGGCGACTCAAGTAGGGGCAGAGCGGCGCCTGGCCCCATATGCATCAAGTTAAG
>Ga0209101_1002673_pt1 | contig 11522 bp, 6 predicted proteins | sample ConPoolayeCmetaG_FD_185481 | JGI IMG/M metagenome (GOLD analysis project Ga0209101, IMG submission 185481) | Hot spring microbial mat communities from California, USA to study Microbial Dark Matter (Phase II) - Cone Pool mat layer C metaG... ... | reverse complement strand
GCCCGGGCCATATCGTCCAGGAGGGCTATCGTCTCCCCGATGCTCTTGTTGGAGAGGGATTCGGCGCTGTTCACCTGGAGTTGAATGGGCGCGGAGGCCTGAACGATCGTGCTTTGACCTTCCGACCCTGGAAATTGAGCAGGTGCGAAGGCTTGAGCATTAAAGGCCTTAAACTGGAGGAGAAGGGCCGTCAGGTCATCGGCCAGGGAGGCCGGGCGCTCGGCCGGCCGGCGGGCCAGTTGCTCCCGCAGGGCCTGGATGTCCTGGAGAATGTAGCCGATATCCCGCCGATCGGCCAGATAGTGGGCCTGGTCGCTTTTCAGGGAACCCAAGCGGGCGTCCAGGATACTGGCCTGGTTGCGGGCCTGGAACTCGATCAGCGCCTGCTCGACCGCCTCCAATTCTGCCTGTGCCTGGGCCAGTTGTCCCTCCAGTCGTTGCAACTCCTCATCGCTGGCTCCGTAGACCCGGTTGGCATACGCCATAAAGAGTTCCGCCCACAAGTTGGCGATCCGCGCCGCTTCTTGTGGATCGCGGGCGCGGGCCGTCAGCCGCACCACGCTGGGGTCTGTCCCCCCTTTCGCCTCCACTCTCTCCTGCAGGTCTCTCAGCGTCTCTATCTCTGCAGGCCGGGGGTTCAGCCGGGCAAAGAGGGCTTCCAGCACCTCATCCCCTTCGGCCAGGTCCGGGTAGGCCTTGTAGGCCGGTTGTTGAGTGAGGGTCTCAAAGCGGGGGTCAAATTGCATCATATACTGCGGTTGTCTGACAATCACCAGCGCCGTCGCCTGGTAGGTTGGAGGCAACAAAAAACTGACCACCAGTGCCACCAATGCAGCAACAAGGGTCAGTCCGATGATCCAATATTTGTGCTTCCACAAAACAACGACGTACCGACGCAGATCGATTTCTTCTTCCACCACAGCCCTCTCCGGGTTGATTTTTATCAAGAACTGGACGCGGATGCCTTTGAGAGTTGAGGCTCCAGCCGGTTTATCTCTGATAGTTCAAATCCGGCTAAAGCCTCGACTCCACTACAAGCAAGATTCGCCAAGAGCCCGGTTTGACAGCCCTCAAGCCGCTTCCAAGAGTGAAAATTTGTTTTCGAGCCGCCACGCCCTTGGCGAATTGCTATGTACTTTGCCGAAGGCTTCAATGACTTGGACGAGCAGATTATATCACAAACCTTTCGGGATGGCAAAAACACAATCGACAACCGTTCAAGCCCGGCTTGGCCGAGATGGTGTATCGCATCCTGAACGTATCCCAAATGAAGACCAATCGTCCGGTAATTACCCGGCTGCCCGCCGCCTTACGCCGATTAGTGTCTATCCGGAAAACCGTACAAGCGGCATCCCTATGCCGCTTTAACCGACGCATAGGGATGCGTCGGCTGCGTTTTTCGGATAGGCTCTAGAAATCGGCCTTTGTGGGCGCATGCGGCGCCAGGCGTCGGTCTGCGCCGACGGCGTCGGTCTGCGCCGACGCGGCCGAAGGCCAAAAAAGGGCGACTTTCGGCATGGGTAGGCAGTTACGAGCAGCGAGCAAAACGGATAAAAAAACGCTCCCTTGGGCAGGGAGCGTTCATGCCTTTGACAATTTAGGAGCCTATCCGAAAAACCGTACAAGCGGCATCCCTATGCCGCTTATATCGACGCATAGGGATGCGTCGGCTTTCGGATAGGCTCTTAGGGGTCAGGTCAAATAGTCGCGCAATTGGCGGCTTCGACGTGGGTGACGCAGCCGGCGCAGCGCCTTGCCTTCGATCTGGCGGATGCGCTCACGGGTGAGGCCAAACTTTTGCCCCACTTCTTCCAGCGTATAGCTGCGTCCGTTTTGCAGACCAAAACGCAGGCGCAAGATGCGTGCTTCGCGCGGTGTCAACGTGTTGAGCACCTCTTCAACTTTGTCGCGCAGCAAATTTTGATACGCGCTCTGTGTCGGCGTGGGGGTGCTCTCATCCTCGATAAAGGAGCCGAGTTCGCTGTCTTCTTCTTCGCCAACCGGGCGCTCCAGCGACAGCGGTCGCCATGAGACCTTGAGCATCCACTGTACTTTGCGCGGTTCGAGGTCCATTTCTTCGGCAATTTCTTCCGGCGTCGGTTTGCGACCGTGCTCTTGTTCGAGTTGACGGGCTGTTTTATACAGGCGGCGGATGCGGTCGCTCATATGCACCGGCACGCGGATGGTCCGTCCCTGATCGGCAATGGCGCGGGTGATCGTCTGGCGAATCCACCATGTGGCGTAGGTGCTAAAACGATAGCCGCGTGTGTGGTCGAACTTTTCCACTGCCTTCATCAAACCCAGGTTGCCCTCTTGAATCAAGTCCAAAAAGGGCACACCACGGCCCATATACTTTTTGGCAATGCTCACCACCAGCCGCGTGTTGGCCTTGATCAGGTGTTCGCGGGACTGACGCGCTTCTTCGATATCTGCTTCCAGGCGCTCTTTTTCATCCACGCTGAGATCGGGATTTCTGAGCTTGCGTTTTGCTTCGCGTCCCCGACACAGTGACTTGGCCAGTTCAACTTCTTCATCCAACGTCAACAGCGGCACGCGCGCCATTTCTTTCAGGTACAGCCCTACCGAGTCATCGCTCGAGATGCCGCTGAGATCGAACATGTCTTTTTCCAACTCGAGTTCTTCGATCTCTTGGATGGCCACCTCGTCGATTTCACCGACTGCCTCGAGGGCCTCATCCTTGTGATCGTAAACTTCGATGCCTGCTTCGTTCAGGCGAATGAAAACTTCTTCCAGCTCGTCCATTCGCTCTTCCGGCGAAGCAAACATCTCGATAACGTCATCCATCGTCAGGTAGCCTTGTAAATCGGCTTTTTCCAACAGTTCTGCAATAATGTCGGTTTCTGGTTCCAAATCGCTCATTTTGTTCCGTGCCTCAAAAGTTGTAAAGTAGCCATGCGTGGATCGATATCATCCGGTGAGCAAGTGCATGGCCCCTCATTTAAATTGTGTCCACAATTCGGGCATAGTCCTTTGCAATCGGCTTTGCACAACGGCTGCATCGGCAGGGCAACCAGCACCAGGTCTCGAAAAATGGGTTTCAGGTTGACCCATCCTTCACCGTCAATCGGACAGGCCGGATGGTTGGCCGATATGTGTGATGTCAGGCGAAAGCGTTCCTCTAACTCGATATCAATTGTGGTACGCATCGGCTCCAGACATCGTGCACACTCGGTGTCGATTTCGGCTACAAACGTGCCGGTACCCAAAATGCCGCGGTCGGTCTGCAAAAAGGTTAATCGTCCTTTGAGCCCTTCAACCGAAAGGTCCTCATCGAGGTCGAGAAAGCCCAGATCGATTTCAAAGGTCAGCGTAGCGCCGATTGGGGCGTGTAGCAATTCGCTAATGTTGAAGCGCATCATTGTTTAACATCTCCTAACCCGACAACAAGCGAAAAAAAACCGGTTTATAAAAAACCGTCCTCTAATAAAAACCGAACCTGATCGATCTGGTAGACACAGGAACAGGCCGGATTCTTGAGTTTTTGTCTGGGTCAGGTCATAAAAAAACGCGAGCTCCGAATCAGATGGTCACGGACAGCTTGCGCATTGCTCAAAGTGTTTAAATTATAACACATGAATAGGGCTCCGTCAAGGCTCTGCACGAGTTTTAATTTTATTTATGTCTATACACAAGACGGAAGACCTCGAATCTTACCGTAAATATCCATAGATAAAATAAACAAACACAGAATGCGCTTGCGCATTTGAAAAAAATGAGTAAAATCAATTACCTGCTTGTGTCGGTCAATCCGATACCTGGACATAAAATGGTCGGTGGATAAAATGAAGCGTTTGACAAAGCTTTTCTTGGTCTTGACAATTGCCGGAATGGCGTTACTCGGTTATGGCCACCTGGTCTATGCCTTGCCGCCGCTACAAGGGCAGGGAATGTGTGCGATCACCTCGCCCACGGCCGGAAGTTTGTTGCGTGGGCAGGTGGTGGTTCGCGGCACGGCTACCCATCCCAACTTTACCGGCTACCAGATTGGCTATGCACCGGATCCTAACCCAACCGGTGAGTGGAAATTCTTTGCCGGCGGACAATCGCCGGTTCAAAACGGCCAGTTGGGCGTTTGGGACACCACGCAACTGCCCGATGGGGCCTATCAATTGATTATGGAAGTGTTCCGTGCCGACGGGAACAAGGACCTTTGCTTTGTCGGCACGATGCGGGTCAACAACTCGGCGCCGACGGCGACCTTTACACCACCCCCCTTGCCGACGGCCGCCAATACGCCGACACCGTTGCCGACGGCTCGAATTACAGCAACGACAACCCTCACTTCAACAGTGGTCATTGAACAGCCGCCTACGTCAACGCCGCGCCCAACGCCGACATATTCGGCGGTCAATAACCCAACGCCGACACCGTCGGCAGGGACGTTCAAGCTGCCTTTTGAACTCGGCAGTCTGCGTGATTGGTCATGTAAAGGGGCACAATTAACGCTGATCGTCACCGTTGTGGTTTCCGCGTACTTTATCATTCGCAATGCCGTTGCCGCCGGTGTGCGCAAGCTCGGTCAGCCCAGGGATGTGGAGGGCTTTCATCGCCGTCGGCCACGAGAGTACTAACCTGATTTTCAGGCTACCTGGGCCCTGGTCGGCTTGCGACCAGGGCCTTTTTTATGCGCGCACCGTCAGGCGGAGCGTTTTTCCGGCCCGCCAGAGGGTTAAGGAAATCGGATCGCCGGGAATGACCTGGCTCATCAGTTGATGAATATCTGCCACGCTTTTGACCGGACGCTGGATCATTTCGATGATGATGTCTCCCTTCTTGATCCCTGCCCGTTCGGCGAGTGACCCCGGCTTGACGCTGCCGACAAAAACGCCTTGTGGATACCGGTCGGTTGGTTTAACGCTGGCTGCCGAAATGCCTAAAGCAAGTTGAGGACGCTCTTGCAATGGGAAAAGCCGACGCAAATGCGCCATGTCAAAGCCGACCAATACCTGGTCGTCGATCACGATCACCGGGACCTGGCGTTGCCCGCTGAGGCGGGCCATTTCTTCCATGGCTATTTGGTTTTCGCTCACGTCGTAAACGGTGAATTCAACGTTTCGCCTTTTGAAGAATTCGAGCACTTGGAGACAAATTGCGGATGTATAAGAAATATAAAGTGTAATTTTGGGTGATGTATTTTGAGACATTTCAATTCTCGGGCCGGGTAGTGGTTCCTGTTGATGATTATATCATGTTTCAACGCGGATGCAATAGGATTGCGTTTTCTTAATGCTTTTGTAACCCTTTGTAGAATTGGGTTATGATATAATGAGGACGTAAACAGAAACGCCATTCGGTTCCCCCCCGCCGAATGGCGTTTCTGTTTTGTCTTTTCCGGTTGCATCATCGCAAGAGCGAACAAGCCGCCGGCGGAATCGGCGGTTCGTTAGGCGTTAAGAGCCTATCCGAAAAACCGTACGAGCGGCATCCCTATGCCGCTTATACCGACGCATAGGGATGCATCGGCCGCGTTTTTCGGATAGGCCCTAATTCCAGATGACAATCTCGGTGGGTTGCGCCAGCTCGATCAATTTTTTGCCCTGTTGGGTTCGGTTGGTGACCGGAACGCCGGCGGCGGGCAGACGTTGACGCTTGCCGTCTACAGAGAGCACATCCACGTTGGTTCGCTCGCCGATCCGGCCGGCAGCAATGGCAGCAATGTTGCCGGTGGTTTTGGATTTGCTCATACCCTGCACGCCTTGAGTCCCCCGGCCCTGAGGTGAAAATTCGCTCACAGGCACCTGTTTGATGTAGCCCGTTTCACTGACGATCAACACGGCCTGTCCATCTGGGTCGGAGAAAACGCTTCCGCCGAGCAGGGTGTCTTGTTCGCCCAACTTGATTCCGGCCATACCGCGCGCGCCGGGAGTTTGTTGTTCCCCAATGGTCTCGGCCAGGATGTGCAACACTTTCGAGTCGGTGAAAAAAAGCACCGAACCTTTTTCTGTGCATACGCCGGCAAAAGCGACCGTGTCTCCCTCGACCAGGCCGATCATTTCGGTCCAATTCATCGGTACGGCATTTTGCAACACCGCTTCCAGTGCCGTGCGTTTGACGCGGCCTTGTCGGGTGCCCAAGATCAGAAATTGGGGGGGCTGAGCCGGCGTGTCGGTGACGACGTGGAGGTAAACGATGCGTTCGTCCTTGTTCAGGCCCAGTTGGGCAAAATCGCTTTCTGAGGGCAATTGACCGACCGGCACCACCCAGACTCGTCCGCCTGAAGAGACGAACAGAATGCGATCGGTGGGTTGAGCATCGACGCGCATGCGGTGGGCAACCACGGCGCGGGTGGTGACACCGGTAGAGACGCGATAGGCGTAATCGGACGTATTGATACGCAAAACACCCTGTGTTGTCACCACCACCGTTTGTGGAGCGGTGGGCACGGCCAACGCCGATTCGGTGATAATGCCTTCGCTTTCGCCCGGTGCGGCCTGGATGATGGTCGTTCGGCGCGGGGTAGCATATTTCTTTTTGATTTCTGTCGTTTCTTCTTTGATCACCTGGAGTTGTCTGGCTTCCGAAGCCAGCAACGCTTCCAGATATTTGATCCGCGCTTTGAGTTCTTGTTCTTCTTCTTTGAGGCGGGTGCGTTCCAGGGCGGCCAGCCGCCTGAGTTGCATGTCGAGGATCGCCGTGGCTTGAATTTCGGTCAATTTGAACTTGCTCATCAGGTTGGCGTGTGCCGTTTCGACGGTGCGGCTGCGACGAATGGTGTCGATGACCTGGTCGATGTTGTCCAACGCAATCAACAGCCCTTCGACGATGTGCAGGCGCTGTTGGCGGCGCACCAGTTCGTAACGGCTGCGGCGTTGAATGACTTGAAGTCGATGCAACACAAATTGTTCCAAAATCTCTTTGAGGCCGAGCACGCGCGGCTCGACAATGCGCGTTTCACCGTTTTCGGCCGGTTTGGGCACCAAAACCAGGTTGTTCACCCCAAAGGTTGAACGCAAAGCCGTGCGACGAACTAACATTTCGAGTACGTCGTTGGGGTCGGCCTGACGCGAGACATGCACGACGATGCGCATTCCCTCGCGGTCGCTCTCATCGATGATGTCGGTCACGCCGGTGATCTTGCCTTCACGCGCCTCACTGGCAATCCGTTGAATAATGGTGGATTTTTGCAATCCATAAGGAATTTCGGTGATCACAATTTGGTCGCCGCCACGTCCGCTGCCCCGTTCGACATCCATTCGCGCCTGACAGATAATGCCGGCCTGTCCCGTTTCATAGGCTGTTTTGATGGCGTCGGTTTTGACATCCTGGTTGTCTATGCGGTCAAAGCGATAACGGAAAACCAGGCCGCCGGTGGGAAAATCGGGGCCGGGAATGACTTTGAGCAAATCGTCAACGGTGATCTGGTCGCGCTGGGTCCACCGCTCACACATCAAGATCACGCCGTCGCAGACTTCGCCCAGGTTGTGTGGGGGCAGGTTGGCGGCGAAGCCGACGGCGATGCCCGAAGACCCATTGACCAGAATGTTGGGAAAAGCCGCCGGTAACACGGTTGGCTCTTTGAGTGAGTTGTCAAAGTTGTCTTGCCAATCGACGGTTTCCATGTCGATGTCGCGCAACATTTCGGCGCCCAATGCCGACATTCGCACTTCGGTGTAACGCATAGCGGCAGGAGCATCACCGTCAATCGAGCCAAAGTTGCCCTGACCATCGATCAGCACGTCGCGCAAAGAGAAATCTTGGGCCATGCGGGCCAATGCGTCGTACACCGACTGATCGCCGTGGGGGTGGTATTTGCCCAACACTTCGCCGACCACACGCGCGCTTTTGCGGTGCTGCGCGGTGGGGCCGAGGTTCATTTCGCCCATGGCATAGATGATGCGCCGATGGACGGGCTTGAACCCGTCGCGCACGTCGGCGATGGCCCGATCGAGCAGGGTATAGTGGGCATACTCGCGGTAGGCATAGCCCAACTCGTCGGCCAGTTCGATGGTCTTGTGTGCCGGGGCGAGAGCTTGATCCAGGGCTTGCTGTTCGGCCCTGGTGGTGCGTTTAGCTGGCGTTGCTGAGCGTTTGGCCATTTCTAATGTTCTCCGTTACCATTACCGTTCATGATGTCGAGCGTTTCCCAGGTGTCGAGTAGCCATTTTCGGCGTGGCTCCACGGCACTGCCCATCAGCCTGGACATCAGGGTATGGGCACGGTGCGCATCGTCAACCGTCACCTGGACATGGTAGGGGTTCAAAATGCTTTCGTGTGGCTTGCCTTCGTCGTCCAGTTCGATGCCGGGAGCGAGTACGGTTTTGGCCATTTCTTCGGCGCTCATTTCGCCTAACCCCTTGAAGCGGCTGATGCGAATGCTTGGTGGGACGTTGCCGTTTTTGACCCCCCATTCCTTGAGCACGGCATCGCGTTCTTGATCGTTGAGCACATAGCGGATGTCATCTCCTTTGACCAGCTTGTAGAGCGGTGCCCGGGCCAGGTAAAGCCGTCCGGCTTCGACCAGTGGACGCATATGGCGGTAGAAAAAGGTGAGCAAGAGGGAAGCAATGTGTCCACCGTCTACGTCGGCATCGACGAAAATGACCACGCGATGATAGCGCATTTCTTCCAGGTTGAAATCGGCACCGACGCCGGCGCCGATGGCAGCAATAATGGCCTGGACTTCGCTACTGTCGAGCATACGGGTGATTTTGGCCCGCTCGGTGTTGAGGATTTTGCCGCGCAAAGGCAGAATGGCGTGCAGGGTGCGGCTGCGCCCTTGCTTGGCCGACCCCCCTGCGCTATCTCCTTCGACCAGGTAGAGGCCGGTGTAGCGAGGGTCTTCGGTGCGCACGTCGGCCAGTTTGCCGGGCAACACGTCGATCTCCATCATGGCCGAACGGCGGGCCACCAGTTTGCGTGCCTGGGCGGTGGCTTTGCGTTCGTCGGCAGCGGCCGAGCAGAGTTCGACGATGGCATCGCCTAATTTCGGTTTCTTTTCAAAGAGTTTCATCAACTCGTTGTAAACCACCGAATAAACGCCCGGTCGCACCGGCGAAGCCAGTTCATCTTTGGTTTGACTGGTGAATTGTGGTTCGGGCACCAATACCGACACGGCCAGGGTTTGTCCAAACATAGCGTCGGCGCCGTCAATTTTGGCATCTTTGAGCAGTTTGCGCTTTTGTCCCCATTGGTTGAGGGCGGCGGTAAACGCCTGACGTACGCCGGAGACGTGGGTGCCGCCCAGGCGGGTCATGATCGTATTGACAAAACTGACCGTTTCACCGGCGGGGTCGTCGGTATATTGAAAGGCTACGGCAACCTTGACCTGATCTGGCGTGCCCCCTTTGTGTTCCAGCTCGAATTCACCTTCGATGAGCACCGGTGCGCTGTTGGCTGCGATGGGAGTCCGTTCCTCGTTCAAATACGCCACCAGGCCGGTCAGGCCGGTGTAGGCTTTGTGCTTGCCGGTGTAAACGCGCTTTTCAACTTTTTTGCCGCGCATGTCGCACAGAGTGATCGACGCCGAAATCAAAAAAGAGGTCATATGCAGGCGTCCGGCCAGCGTTTGACGATCGAACTCGGTTTCTTCGAGCAGCGAACCATCGGGCCAGAAACGGACGGCGGTGCCGGTGCCGATGGATTTGTCGGCGCGTTTGCGCACCTCGGCCGGCAGTTTGGCATATTCGGTATGCCGTTCGGTCAGCACGCACAACACTTCATCCTGGTGGGGATCGAGCACATGAACCGGTGTTTGTGGCACCCCAAAGGCATGTTCCTGACGAAAGCGCAATCCGTGGCGTTTGACGGTGACGATCAATTTTTCAGACAGGGCGTTGGTGCCCTTGACGCCGACGCCGTGCAGACCGCCGGATGCCTTGTAGGCGTTGCCGCCGAATTTGCCACCACTGTGCAACACGGTATAGACCACTTCGAGCGCAGCTTTGCCCTGGTCTTCTTTCCACCAGGGGGGAATGCCCGAACCGTTGTCGATCACTTCGGCACTGCCGTCGGGGTACAAATTGACCGTGATCTCGGTGCATGCACCGGCCAATGCCTCGTCAACGGCGTTGTCCACCAGCTCGTAGACCAGGTGATGCAGGGCGCGCAGCCCCGTTCCGCCGACGTACATTCCCGGCCGTCGGCGAATGGCCTCGACTCCCTCCAAAACTTGAATTTCCTGGGTTCCATAAGCTCGTTCTGTCATTCCGTTCACTCCAGGTATTCCTCGACCGGATCGGCTCAGGCGCCAGCCGGTCCGATATATCTATTATAGCACAAACGTTCTAAAATTACCAGCCCGTCTGCGAAAATCTTGGTAGGGTGGGCGATGGCAATGCCGGCGTCCACCCAGGCAATGACGTCATCCAATCGAGTATAGCATACTTGACATAATGATGCAAGCGACCCGCTTGGAAGACGTGCATTTTACTTGTTTTGGTCGAAATGTCAAAATCGACGCGCCATCGTCGATCGTCGGATGAACGACCGTTTGGCAAAAGGTTAAAAATCCCCTATAATCAAGGTCAACTCTGGCTTGTTCGTTTGCTTTGGTCAGATTGCTGCCCGGCATCGGACGGGCTAACCGGCTAAAGCCTCAACTCCACAAACAAGTCGGCATAGGGATGCCGACTCCACAAGTTGGCCAACTCCACAAGTCGGCCGACTCCACAAGTCGGCCGACTCCACAAGTCGGCCGACTCCACCAGTCGGCCAACTCCACAAGTCGGCCGACTCCACCAGTCGGCCGGAGTTGAGCCTTCAGGCGGACACAATACGTGGCCGATGCATCCCTATGCGTGGCCGACGCATCCCTATGCGTGGCCGACGCATCCCTATGCGTGGCCGACGCATCCCTATGCGTGGCCGACACGCGCAAAAATAGATTGGGAGACAAAATGAGCATAGGTACGGATGAAAGAGGCGTCTCACTCCGTTCAGGCTGGGTCGATCTGGCGATCTATGTGCTGGGCGGGTTTGGGTTGTTTCTGGTTGCCAGCCTGGCAGTGGGGATGTTGGTTGATCGACCTACTCTTGGGGTGACGGCCCTGGCTTTGTTTTTGAACGTTTTCTTTATCGGCGGCGGGGTGTGGATGTGGGGCGTGCGGCCCGGCAAGACCTCGTGGCGCGAGATGGGCTTTTGGCCGATGAACTGGCAGTGGACATGGCTGCCGCTGGCGTTAGGGGTGACGGTGGTTTTTTTGCCGCTGCGGGCCCTGCTGGGCGTGCTGGTGCAGCTTGCCCTCGAAGGCAACCTGGACAGCCTGCAAGGGCGCACCGATGTGTTGACCGCCGGGGGCGAATTCTCATTGCCCGGTTTTCTGATCACGCTGATCGGTGCAGGCATTCTGGTGCCGATCGCCGAGGAATTGTATTTTCGCGGCTTGCTTCATCGATGGTTTCAACCGCGCCTGGCTTTTTGGCCGCGCGTGCTGATCAGCTCGATCTTGTTCGGGCTGGCCCACTTTGACAGTGTGGGGGTAGTTGCTTCCAGCTATGTGATGGGAGTGGTCAATGCGGTGGCTTATGAAAAGAGCCGGTCGCTGTGGCTGCCCATTCTGATT
>Ga0209101_1002671_pt1 | contig 11527 bp, 7 predicted proteins | sample ConPoolayeCmetaG_FD_185481 | JGI IMG/M metagenome (GOLD analysis project Ga0209101, IMG submission 185481) | Hot spring microbial mat communities from California, USA to study Microbial Dark Matter (Phase II) - Cone Pool mat layer C metaG... ... | reverse complement strand
GCCGTGCCGACGTCGCCTGCCGACGATGCGCAGCGCCAGGAGATGCGATCTCGTCTGGCCGAGTTCTTTAAGCAGCAGTACCCCACCGGCAGCGCGAGTGAGGCCGCGCCGCCGGCGCCGACGGCCGATGCGCCCCTGCTGAACAGCAGCGCAGCAGCAGCTTCGCCGGGGTCCATGCCCCCTCTGCCGGGACGAACCTGTCCCAGCCCGCCACAGGAACCGGTTGATGCCGCGGCGGCTTCGGCACTGCCGCGGCCGGTCGCGCCGGCCTCGCGGCCGGCGCTGCAGCTCCACAATGCGTACCTGGTGACCGAGTGCGAGGATGGTCTGGTGATCATCGATCAGCATGCCCTGCACGAGCGCATCATGTACGAGGAGCTGCTGGCGAGGCTGAGCCGCGGGCCGCTGGAGTCGCAGCGTCTGCTGATCCCCGAGGTGCTGCCCGCCACCCCCTCGCAGATCGCCCTCCTGGAGAATCTCCAGCCGCTGCTGGGGCGTCTGGGCATCGAGCTGGCCGTGTTCGGCCCCGACAGCGTGGCGGTCCAGGCGTTCCCGACGTTTCTGGACCGTCTTGAGCCCGGGCGTTTCGTCCGCGAACTGCTGGAGCGGGCCGAGCAGGAGCTGCTGGATCTGCATGATGAGGAGCTGCTGCACGGCGTCCTGGACATGATGGCCTGCAAGGCGGCCGTCAAGGCCGGCGATCCCCTGTCGCAGCCGGAGATCGAAGCCCTGCTGGCACGTCGCGAGCTGGTGGAGCGCTCCAGCAACTGCCCCCACGGGCGGCCGACGACGCTGCGCCTGACCCTGCGCGACCTGGAGAAGCAGTTCAAGCGCACCGGCTTCTAAAAGCACGCCAGGCACAGACGACCATGCCCACTGTGACCATCAGCATCCCCTGGCCCCTGTGGGTGTACGCAGGTATGAGCGTCGTGACGTTCCTGGCCTATCTGATGGACAAACGGCGCGCCGTCGGCGGGACCTGGCGCATCCGCGAGAGCATGCTGCACCTGCTTGAGCTGGGAGGCGGCTGGCCGGGGGCGTTGGTTGCCCAGCAGGTGCTGCGGCACAAGAGCAGCAAGGGCCGTTACCTGCTGGTCTTCTGGGCCATCGTCGCGCTGCACGGGGTCTTGTGGGCATGGTGGCTGGGATGGATCGCGATCGGGGGGCGATAGAGTTTGGCGCCGTGGGAGGGCGAAGCTCCTGCCAGGCCGGCGCATGTGCGTAGCGTGCCGCGGCGGCTCGCCGGGAGGCTCTCCCCGCCTTCGGCCCGCTGTCCTCTACTTCGCCCCCTGTGCCCACCTGATCAGAATGTCCGCCACTTCCGGCCGCGAGAACTCCATCGGCGGGCGCTGGCCGGCTTTGAGCATGTCGCGAACCTTGGTTCCGCTGAGGAAGACCTTGGTCTCGGGGCCGTGGGGGCAGGTCTTGGCGCTGACCATGCCCTCGCAGACGTTGCACCAACTGCTGTGCTCGAACTTCAGCGGCGTGATGCCCAGGTCTTTGGGCAGGTCGAACTGATCGAAAATCTTCTGGGCGTCGTACGTGCCGTAATAACTGCCCACGCCCGCGTGGTCGCGGCCGACGATGAAGTGCGTCACCCCGTAGTTCTTGCGGATGATCGCGTGCAGGATGGCCTCGCGCGGCCCGGCGTAGCGCATCGCCAGGGGCATGACGGTGAGCATAGTACGGTCTTTGTTATAGTACTTGTCGATGAGGACGCGGTAGCACTCCATGCGCACGTCGGCGGGGATGTCGTCGCTCTTGGTCTCGCCCACCAGCGGGTGGATGAGCAGGCCGTCGGTGATCTCCTGAGCGCACTTGGTGAGGTACTCGTGGGCGCGGTGGATGGGGTTGCGCGTCTGGAAGGCGGCGATCGTGTTCCAGCCCCGCTCGGCGAAGGCCTCGCGCGTCTTCGCCGGCGGGAGACGGTACTCGGGGAATTCCGGCTCGTAGTTGGGACAGACGACGTCGACCGGGCCGCCCAGACAGGTGTTGCCCTGTCTCAACACGGCCGCCACCCCCGGATGGGCCTCATCCTCCGTGCGGTAGACGCTGGGGATTTCCAGCGCCTTGTCGTGGGGATACTTCTCCTGCACCGTCATGATGCCCAGCAGGCGCTTCTTGTCGTCCAAAAGCGCCAGTTTCTGCCCGACCGAGATCTTCGCGGCCAGTTCGTCGGGCGGGCACAGTGTGACGGGAATGGGCCAGACGGCGCCGCTGACGAGGCGCATATGTCGGCAGACGGAGGCGAAGTCGGCCGGCCCCATGAACCCCGTGAGGGGCGAGAAGGCGCCGATGGCAATCATCTCCAGGTCGCACTGCTCGCGCGGCGAGAGGATGATGCAGGTCAGCGACCCGGCCTGCTCGGCGGCCTGCTTCGCCGCGGCGGGTTCCAGAACGCGATTGACAAGCGGCCCGCCATGCGGGGCGATCAGTGCCATGAAAAGCTCCTCGGTTGATGTTAAGGGCGGATAAAATAGCGAGTTTGAGGTGGGGGACAAGGGCGGGCGAGGCGCCCCGGCGCCTCATTGCCTTGGGCAAAGCCTTCTCTATACTGATCGGCCCGGCCGCTGGGCCGGGCCGGCGCACCTGGCCGCTTCGGGCAGCAACCGCCGTCGCGGTGCCGGTAATTGGTTGGAAAGTCCAAGGAGCAGCCTCATGCCCAGTTACAGTACCGCTGACATCCGCAACGTCATCCTCGTTGGACACGGTGGCAGCGGCAAGACCACGCTGGCCGACGCCATGCTGTTCGCGGCCGGCGCCGTCAACCGCAAGGGCTCGGTGGTCGACGGCAGCAGCTTCAGCGATTTCGAAAAGGAAGAGAAAGAGCACAAACACTCCATTTATCCTTCCTTCCTTCACCTGGACCATCAGGGCAAACGCATCAACATCATCGACACGCCGGGTTCCACCGACCTCATCGGCCAGGCGCTGGGGTGTCTGGTTGCGGCCGACACGGCGCTGCTGACGGTGAATGCCCAGTCGGGCATCGAGGTAGTGACGCGGCGCATCTTCGAGGCCCTCAAGGAGCAGGGCATGGCGCGGGCGATCGTGGTCAATCGCATCGACCTTCCCGACATCGACCTGGAGCAACTGGTGAGCCGGCTCCGCGAGGGCTTCGGGCCCGAGTGCCTGCCGATCAACCTGCCCACCGGCGGCGGCAAGGGCGTGGTCGACTGCCTGCTGAACAGCGAGGGGTCGGCCGACTTCGGCTCGGTGGCCGACGCCCACAGCGCCCTGATGGACCAGATCGTGGAGATGGATGAGGCGCTGATGGAGAAGTACCTCGGCGGCGAGCAACCCACCGAACAGGACATCCACGCTGCCCTGGGCAAGGCGATGAACGCAGGGCACCTGGTCCCCATCTGCTTCACCGACGCCAAAAACGGCGTGGGCGTCAACGAGCTGCTGGACGCGATCGTGCGGCACTTTCCCAACCCCCAGGAGGCCAATCAGCGCGCCTTCGTCATCGGAGAGGGCGAGCAGGCAAAGCCCTTCCCCTACCGGCAGGATGTCTCGGGCCCGCTCCTGGCTCATGTGTTCAAGGTGATGACAGATCCGTTCATCGGCAAGCTGGCGGTTTTCCGCGTTCACCAGGGCAAGGCGACGGGCCAGACTCAGGTCTTCCTCGGCACCTCGAAGAAGAGCATCAAGCTGGGACACGTTTTCAACCTTCAGGGCAAAGACCACCGCGAGACGGACGCCGTGATCGCCGGAGACATCGGCGCCGTGGCCAAGATCGACGAAATCCGCGTTGGAGACATTCTGCACGACGATCATGCTCTGGACGACGTGCGGCCGCCGAAGCAGAATCTGCCCACGCCGATGTACGGTCTGGCCGTCAGCCCCAAGGCGCGCGGGGACGAACAGAAGATATCCGGCGCACTTCAGAAGATCACTGAAGAGGACCCCACCTTCCGGGTGGTCATGGACCGCCAGACCAAGGAGCTGGTGATTTACGGGCTGGGCGAGCTTCATCTGCGGCTGGTGCTGGAGCGGCTGAAGAATCGCGGACTGGAGGTGGAGACCAAGCCGCCGAAGATCGCCTATAAGGAAACGGTGACCGCCAAGGCCGAGGGGCATCATCGCCACAAGAAGCAGACGGGCGGGGCCGGACAATTCGGCGAGGTGTACCTGCGCATTGAGCCGCTGGAGCGCGGCAAGGGCATCGAGTTCGTCGATGAGGTCTTCGGCGGCGCCATCCCCAACCAGTTCATCCCCGCCGTGGAGAAGGGCGTGCGCGATCTGGCCGACCAGGGGGTGCTGGCCGGCTATCCGATCGAGGATGTGCGCGTGATCGTCTACGACGGCAAGAGCCACCCCGTGGACAGCAAGGAGGTGGCCTTCCGCACCGCCGGGAAGATGGCCTTCAAGGACGCGGTGCTCAAGGCCCGCCCGGTCCTGCTGGAGCCGATCGTGAACATGCAGGTGACCGTCCCGGAAGATAAAGTCGGGGCCATCACGGGCGACCTGTCGGGCAAGCGCGGGCGGATCCAGGGGACAGACATGCTGCCCGGTGGCATGGCCGTTGTCACCGCCCAGGCGCCGCTGTCGGAGGTGATGCAATACCAGAGCCAGCTCAAGAGCGTGACCGGTGGCCAGGGTTCATTCTCGATGGAGCTGAGCCACTACGACCCTGTGCCGCCGCACATCCAGCAGCAGATTCAGGCCGCGTACAAGCCCAAGGCCGAGGAGGAATGAGCCGGCCGGTCGGCTGGTCGGCTTATAAGCTTTCCCGAATGTTATAGGCCGATTCCGCTTGCGGTGTTGGCAGGCGGCAGTATAGTGGGGTCTGCTTGTGACGGGATCGAGGCGATCGGGTCATTGACACCGGGGTGTGACCATGACGCTCGAGAATCTGCTGGCCTGGTGGAACCTCATCTTCATCGTGCCCGGCCTGTTGGCCGTACTCTACCTGACGCTCTTTGTTTTCAGCGGGCTTGAGGCCGGACCCGGACAGGCGGATGCGGACGCCGATGCCGATTTGGATGCGGACGCCGATGCCGATGCCGATGTGCACGCGGATGCCGATGCCGGCGCCGACATCAGCGCCGATACCGATGCGGATGCCGACATCAGCGCCGAGGCCGATGCCGATGCCGACGTGGACGTGGCCGCCGACGTGTCGGCCGAGGCCGAGGCGTCTGCGGATGCGGCGGATGGCGCGCACGCCGTGTCAGCGCATATCGGCGCACCGGTTTACTTCACCGTCCTGAGCTGGCTGGGACTGGGGCGCGTGCCCCTGAGCCTCTTGGCCATGTCCCTGCTGCTGTTCTGGGGCATCGTCGGCTTCGCCGTCAACACGGCCATGCGGCCGCGTCTGGAGGCATGGGGGCTGGCTGCGCTGCTGCCGTTCGTGAGCGTGCCCGCCGCGCTGCTGGGCAGCGCGCTGCTGACAGCGCTTTTCGCCCGCGTTGTGGGCAGGTGGTTCCCGCTGGCCGAGACCTACGCCCAGCGCAAACAGGAGCTGCTGGGGCTCGAGGGCGAGGCGCTGTATCCCATCGATCAGAAGTTCGGAATGGCGTTTGTTCGGGATTCTCGCGGCGAGGTTTTTCAGCTTCCCTGCCGCGTGGCCAGTCGCGATGAGCCGATCGCCAAGGGCGCCAGGGTGCGCCTGGTGGGCTACAACGCGCGCCTGGGCGTCTATCGCGTGACCGCGGCCAGGTGATCGCAGTGGTCTGAAGCAGGAACGCTGAGAGGCGGAGGCATCATGATAGCAATTCTCTTTCTCGTCGGCGCCGCGATGGCCATCGGGGTATGGTTCGCGCCGGTCCTGGGAACGCTGGCACAGTCGATTCTGTCCAGCATCGGCGCTCTGATCGTCCTGACCGCCGCCGTCATGACCTTCATCGCCAAGTTCTACCGCAAGGCGTCGGCCAACATGGCCTTCGTGCGTACGGGCATGGGCGGAGCAGTGGTCATCAAGGACGGGGGCAAGGCGGTGCTGCCGGTGATCCATCAGGTGGTGCCGGTCTCCCTGGAGACCATGCGCCTCAACGTCGAGCGCCGCGGGCCTCACGCCCTGATCACCCGCGACAACCTGCGCGTCGACCTCTCCGCCGAGTTCTACATCAAGGTGCAGGCCAACGCCGACGACATTCTCCAGGCCGCCCGCTCGTTGGGCGGGCGCAACGTCCAGCCCGACGCCGTGCGCGACCTGGTCCAGGAAAAGCTGGTCAGCGCCCTGCGCACGGTGGCGGCCACCAAGGATCTGGTGGAGCTGCACGCCAAGCGCGATGAGTTCGCCAGCGCCGTGCAGCAGATCGTCACCCACGACCTGGCGAGCAACGGCCTTACCCTCGAATCGGTGACCATTTCGGCACTGGACCAGACCGATCCGACGCAGCTCCAGGAGCGCAACGTCTTCGACGCCCAGGGTCTGCGCAAGATCGCCGAGATCACCCAGCGGGCCAAGGTGGAGCGCAACGAAATCGAGCGCGAGGCCGAGCGCCTGGTCACCCAGAAGAACGTCGAGACCCGCAAGAAAGTTCTTGACATGCAGCGCGACCAGGCGGAGTTCGAGGCCGAGCAGAAGATGAGGGTGGCCAACGTGCAGGCCGCCCGCGAGCGCGAGATCGCCGAGTTCCGGATCGCTCAGGACGAGGCGGTGGCCCGCCGCGACATTGAGAAAATGAAGGCCGTCGAGACCACCGAGGTGGAGCGCACGCTGGCCGTGGAGCAGGCCAATATCGCCAAGAAGATCGCCCTCATCGCCAAGACCAAGGAACAGGAGACGGCCGACATCCTCAAGAAACAGACCGTGGAAGTGGCCGAGCGCGCCCGCGAGGTGGCCATCGCCCAGAAAGAACAGGAACGCGCCGCGGCCCAGGCCGCCATGCTCGCCGCCGAGGCCCAGCGCGAGGCCGCCAACCAGAACGTCAAGACCGTCCAGATCACCGCCGAGGCCCAGCGCGAGGCCGAGAAGAAGCTCATCGCCGCCAAGCAGGTCATCCAGGAAGGCAAGATCCGTGAAGAGACCGTCGCCGACGTGCAGGCGTATACCAGGGTCAAACAGGCCGAGGCCGAGCGCAAGGCCGCCGACCTGCAGTACGAGGCCAAGCTGCGCCTGGCCGAGGGCGACGCCCAGTCCAACATCCGCCGGGCCGAGGGCGAGAAGGCCATCAAAATGGTCGACGTCACGGTCGAGCGGGAGAGAGTCAACGTCGAACAGGCCCGCGTCGACGTGGAGCGGCAGAGTCTGGCCAACAAGCAGGAGTTCGAGGACGCCGCCCTCAAGTTCGAGCTGGAGAAACTGCGCATCGAGGCCGAAAAGGAAGTGCGCATCCAGACCGCCCAGGCCATGGGCCAGATGCTCGCCAAGGCGCAGATGCAGATTTTCGGCGATCCGGATACGATGACCCGCATGTCGGAGCGCTTCATGCGCGCGGCCAGTTACGGGATGGCCGCCGAGGGTCTGCTGGCCACGCTGCCGCCCCAGGTGCGGGAGACGCTGGCCAAGCTGGGTGATGCCGCGGTGAGCCTGGTGGGCAAGGCCGGCGGCAACGGCGATGGAAGCGGTGGGGCCGGCGCGCCATCGACGGCATCCGCAACAGTTGCGCCGTCCGCCGCCAGAACGAAGTCCGACGGCAAGGGTGGCGGCGACGAGGCCTGATCGTCATGTAAGGCGCGGGGCCAGGCCCCGCGTCCGATTGTGCATATCGCGTTCGTTCACGTCGCGAACCTGACATTTCAGGAGCGGGCGAACATGGCAGTCGACTCCGGCGCATCCGGCGCACATCCGCTGCCGGACATCGATGACCTGTGGCGCGACGACCCCGTCGCCGCCGAGCAGCGCCTGCGCCTGGTGGTCCCCGCCGCCGAACGCGCCGGCGACCCCGCCTATCTGGCCGAACTGGCCGCTCAGATTGCCCGCGCCTGGGCCATGCAGGGCCGCTTCGACGACTGCCACAAGCTCCTGGACAAGGCGCAGAGGATGCTCTCCCCGCAGATGCAGCGCCCGTCGGCGCGATGTCTGCTGGAGCGCGGCCGGGCCCTCTTGCTGGAGCGCCGGACGAAAGAGGCACAGGCCGTTCTGCTGGAGGCCTGGCAGTCGGCCCGCGCTTCCCGCCACTATGCCGTGGCCGCCGACGCGGCCCACCTGCTGGCATCCGTGGATGAGGCGGAGCCGCTGGCGTGGAGACAGCGGGCCGTCGAACTGGCCGAACAGGCCGGCGTGGAGGCTCAAAAACCCTGGTTTGGCCAGGTCGTTTTGGATATTGGCATGGCGCAGCATGAGTCGGGACATTTCGAGCGTGCCCTTCAGTACTTTCGCCGCGCCCAGGCGTGGGAGCATCGCCACGGCCACGATGCCGCTCATCGCCGGGCCAAGTGGTGGGTGGCGCGCACGCTCCGCTCCCTGGGGCGCGCCGCTGAGGCTCTGGAAAAACAGCGCGAGCTGATGCTGGAATACGAGGCGGCCGGCCATCCCAGCGCCATGGTCTATGAGGAGATGGCCCACTGCCTGGCCGCCCTGGGGCGTGAGGATGAGGCCCGCGCCTGGATGTCTCGCGCCCATCGCCACCAGGCCGAGGAGCATCCGCTGGGTCCGCACACGTAGGAACATCTCGCGGCGGGGCGATGGGACGGCGTCGCTTTCGCCCAGGCGCGGCGGCCCGGCTCGCGTCTGTCGCCGGGCTGCGCGCTGGACCGACCAGAGCGTTGCGTGGCGATCCGCAATTTGCACTGCGAGTGGCATCAACGTCGCTTCTTCGGGGGGCTATACGTTACTGCAAAGGCCTGACGTAGTTCACAAGAGTCCCCGGCGGCGGTGCGCATCGCCACCAGGACCCAGGGGATCGACGTCATAACCAAACAAGGAGCGCCCGCGTGCGAGCTACAACCCCTATCGCCCTGACCCTCTCCCTGCTGCTGGCCGCCGCGGCCGGCGCAGTGGAAGTGCGCCAGTCCGACGGCGCTGTGAGCCTGTCCAACGGACGCATCGACATCACCGCCTTACCCGACGGGATGCTGTCGGCCGCCGTGCTGCACGATGGGCAGCGCGCTGACGTGCTGCGCGGCGGGATCAGCCAGGTGTTGCTGCGCGGCCAGCAGCCGCGCAACCTGCTGGCGGATCTCAGGCCAGAGTTGGGCATTGGCCGCTTCAGCGACAGCTTCGGCACAGGTCGGTCCATCGAGCTGACATACCGCACGCCCGAGGCGACGGTGCGCGTTGTGCATATTCTCTACGAGGGGACCGAGCTGTTCACCACCGAGGTCTTCATCACCGCCTCGCGCGACATCGCGGTGACCGGCATCACAGTGCTCAGCGGCGACCTGGACCTGGGCGCTGGCGAGGTACGGGTGCTGTCCAATCCGCGCGAGTGGGACACCCGTATGTCCGTGCTCGGCGGGCGGGAGTCCCGCAGCATCTTCTGCTCGGCGCTGTACAACCGGCAGAGCGGGCGCGGCGCGGTGCTCGGCGCGATGAGCGGACACGCCTCGTCCATGGTGCGCAGCCGCATGGGCAGCGGCGGGCCGCATTTCGCTCTGTTCACCGAATATGGCGGCCCGGGCGCCGGCGAGCTGCGCATCGCCGCCGGGCAAACGGCGCGCAGCGGAGCCCACGCCGTCGGCCTGCCCGCCGACATCTTCGAGGGGCTGGAGGCCTACGGCGCGGCCGTTCGAAAGTACAACAACATCAGGCTGTACGATCCGATTCCGGCGGGCTGGTGCAGTTGGGATGCGTTCAACTGGATCATGCAGGAGAAGCAGATCTACGACACCATCGAGAAGATCAAAAAGTTGCGGCTTGCGGAATACGGCTTCAACGTCCTGCAGATCGACGACGGCTGGCAGCGCGGATGGCGCTGCAGCGGCGACTGGCAGTACAACCCCAACCGTTTCCCCAATGGCATCCGGCCGATCGCCGAAGCTGCAAAAGAGGCCGGTTTCACTCTGGGGCTGTGGATCGGGCCGTTCAGCGACGAGGACTTCCGCAGCTCGGGGGGCCCCGACGGCTCGCTGCGCGAAGGCGCGCCGGGCTGGATGCGTGCCGCGGTCCCCGTGCTGCTGAACTATCCGGAACTGATGACCGGCTATGCCGCCGGCCGGCCGTCGGGCCACTACGACCTTTCGCTGCCGGCGTTCAAAGAGCACCTGACAAGCATCCTGCGCCGACTCACCGGCGAGTATGGCGCCAGCTACATCAAGGCCGATTTCGTCAAGGCCGGCGACGTCGAGCACGACCGCAGCCTTCCCTATCACGACATCTACCGCAACGCCCTGCTGGCCATGCGCGCCGGCATGCCCCCAAACACCTATCTGATGACATGCGTCTCGCCCGACTGGAAGGGCCTGGGCATCGTGGACGGCCAGCGCATCGGCGACGACGTATCCACGTCCTGGCGCGGCATCAATCCCACGCTGCTATGCGCTGCGGGCCGCTACTTCACCAACGGCAACTTCTGGTGGAACGACCCGGACCAGCTTCATGTCGTGGGCGGTGTGGACGCGCAGGGGCGGCAGCACGGGCTGACGATGGACCAGGCGCGCGCCTGGGCGGCGCTGGTGGCGCTGTATGGCGGCGTCACCCTCACCGGCGATCCGATCACCGAACTCTCCGAGGAGCGGACGAAGCTCTTCACGCAGTGCCTCCCGCCTACCGGCCAGACGGCGCGGCCGCTGGATCTTTTCGACGTCATCACCGAGCAGAGCCCCCAGCGCCACAGCAGCCTCTGGGCGCTGCGGATCGACAAGCCGTTCGGCGCGTATCACGTGGCCGCAGCCTTCAACTGGACCAACGCGGCCGCCCAGCGCACGCTGGACCTGGGCCGCTTGGGCATCGCGGCCGGGCAGCGCCTCGTTATCTACGACTACTGGAACAGCGCGCTGATACCAGCGCCGGCGGACGGGAAACTTGTCCTGGATACGGCCCCCACCTCCTGCCGGCTGCTGGTCATCCACGGCGATGACGGACAGCCGCGGCTGTTGTCTTCCGACCGGCACCTGGTCTCCGGCGCGGTCGACGTGATCGACGTGTCGCGCCAGGATTCTACCCTGCGCGGACGCAGCCAGAAGCTGGTGAGCGGTGTGCCGTTCAAGTACAGCTTCTACGTGCCCGCCGGACAGCGGCTGGTCGAAGCCACATTTGACGGCCGCCCCGGCCAGGTGGAGATGCGCGGCGAGAACCTGGCGGTCGTGACCTTCACGCCGTCGCAGCCGACCATCGAGTGGATGGTGCGGTTCGCGGCGCCGTGAAGGCGTTTAGCCGGCCCGCTCGCGGGCCGCTGCGTGAGCATCGAGTGGTCGGTGCGCTTCGCGCAGCAGTGAAACGCCTTCACGCCAGCGGGACGTGGGGCAGGCCCAGCGACTGCGCGACGGCGGCGTTGACCACGCGGCCGTCGGCGAGGTTGACACCAAGCGCCAGGCCCGGGTCGTCCGCAGCGGCGCGCCGATAGCCCTTGTTGGCGATGGTCAGGGCATAGGGGAGGGTGGCGTTGCACAGGGCGATGGTGCTGGTGCGGCCGACGGCGCCGGGCATGTTGGTCACGCAATAGTGGACGACGCCCTCGACGACGTAGGTGGGCTC
>Ga0209101_1002670_pt1 | contig 11530 bp, 9 predicted proteins | sample ConPoolayeCmetaG_FD_185481 | JGI IMG/M metagenome (GOLD analysis project Ga0209101, IMG submission 185481) | Hot spring microbial mat communities from California, USA to study Microbial Dark Matter (Phase II) - Cone Pool mat layer C metaG... ... | reverse complement strand
CGGCATCTCTATGCCGCTTATACCGACGCATAGGGATGCGTCGGCTGCGTTTTTCGGATAGGCCCTTATGCCGATGCATAGGGATGCATCGGCTACCGGCTAAAGCATCGGCCAACCGGCTAAAGCATCGGCCAACCGGCTAAGCATCGGCTACCGGCTAAAGCATCGGCTACCGGCTAAAGCATCGGCTACCGGCTAAAGCATCGGCTACCGGCTAAAGCATCGGCTAACCGGCTAAAGCCTCAACTCCCGAAAATGTTGATCCCGAAAACGCTGATAAGAGTTGCATAAGGAGGAATAAATGGAATCATTTTTGAAAACCGACGTGCTGATTGTCGGCGCAGGGGCATCGGGCATTCCGGCCGCAGTAGGTGCGGCGCGGACGGCGGCGCGTGCCGCACGGACGGCGCAGGTTACGTTGATCGAGGAGGATCCGGTCATCGGTGGGGCGACCACCGATTACGGCGTGGATATGCTTTGTGGTGGGCCGGTAACGGGAGTGATGAAGGAAGTGGAGGAAATTTTGCGCGCCCGCTACAGCCCAACACCGGAAGCCTATTTTTTCCTACCGGGCAGTTTTCAACGCGCGTTCTGGCAGTTGCTCAATGCCGAGCCGAACCTCCGTGTGATCACCGGCGCGCGGGTGATCGAAACGCTGGTTGAGGCCGGACGTGTGGTGGGTGTGCGTGCTGAGCGGGGTTTGGGACGCACCCTGACCATTCACAGCCAGATCACCGTCGATGCCACCGGCACCGGCGCCGTGTCGATTTTGGCCGGGTGTACGCCGATGTACGGACGCGATGCGCAAAGCGATTTCGGCGAGCCGCATGCGCCGCCTGAACGTGATCTGGAAGTACAGGAATGCACGTGGATGTACATCAGCCAGCGGCTCGGCGACGGGCCGGAATTCGATATGATGAAGCTTGACCATGTGCGTTTGGGGGTGTTGGTCAACGGATTGGGCTGGTTTCATGAGAACCCGGAACGAGCGATGCGCTTGCGGCGCGGCATTTATTTGCATTGGGGGTGCCGCGTGCGTTGCGCCGATACCCGTGACAGTGTCGAACTGGGTAAGGCGCAAACCGAGGCGCTCCAGGCGATGGAACGTGATCATGCGCTGCTGCGCGAGGCCGGCTATGCGGTGTACCTGGCCCCTCGTCTGGGCGTGCGCGAGTCGAATCGCATTCGCGGTGAGCATGTGGTCAGCGAGAATGACCTGCGCTCCGGCGTGCTGCCGCCCGATACGATTGCGGTGGGCACATACGGCATTGATATCTGGGGAGAATACAAAGGAATCACCATTGAGGAAAGGGTTACCCCGGCTTACGGCATCCCCTATCGGGCCTTGCTGCCGCTCGGCGTCGACAATCTGCTGCTGGCCGGTCGTTGTATCAGCGGGTCGCACCTGGGGATGAGTGCATATCGCGTTATGCCGATCGCAGCCAGCATCGGTCAGGCAGCAGGCGTGGCGGCGGCCTTGTGCACAGCTCAGAACAAGACGCCGCGAGAGTTGAGCGTGCAGGACGTTCAAGATGTGTTGCGATCTCAAAATATGCAAATTGATTTCAAATAACGTACTGACTCTGGCGAATCTATATCGAATGGTGGAGTCGAGGCTTTAGCCGGACGTTAAACGCCAGAGTTTTATATTTCTGTCAGATGCTCAGGAGTGTTGAATGGACGCCGATTTTCAAACACTGGCCACACAGTACAAGACGGCATTGCTGGAGGATGTGATTCCCTTTTGGGAACGACACTCGGTCGATTGGGAGGTGGGCGGATATTTTACGTGTCTGGATCGGCAGGGCAAGGTGTATGACACCGACAAGTTTATGTGGCTGCAAAATCGTCAGGTGTGGACCTTTGCGATGCTTTACAACCGGCTGGAAACAAGACCCGCCTGGCTGGAGATTGCGCGTTGCGGCGCCGAGTTTTTAGCCCGACACGGACGCGATGCGGAGGGAAACTGGTATTTCAGTCTTGACCGGCAAGGGCGACCGTTGGTGCAGCCCTACAACATTTTTTCCGATTGTTTTGCGGCAATGGCCTTCAGTCAATACGCGCTTGCTTCTGGGGAAGATTGGGCAAAAGAGGTTGCCTTACAGGCCTACAACAATGTGTTGCGCCGCCGCGATAACCCCAAAGGACAATACAATAAGGCTTATCCGGGCACACGCCCGCTCAAATCGCTGGCCATTCCGATGATCCTGGCCAACCTGACCCTGGAACTGGATTGGCTGCTTCCCCCTGCCCGGCTGGATGAGGTGCTCGACTGGACCCTAAATGAGGTAATGAGCGATTTTTACGATTCAGAACGTGGTTTGATGTATGAAAACGTTGCTCCTAACGGGAGCCATGTAGATTGTTTTGAAGGACGGTTGATCACGCCTGGCCACGGCATTGAGGCGATGTGGTTTGTGATGGACATTGCCCGACGACGTGGCGATCGGGCGCTGGTCGAGCAAGCCATCCAGATTGTGCTGAATATCCTCGAATTCGGTTGGGATAAGCAATACGGTGGTTTGTATTACTTTATGGATGCCGATGGACATCCGCCACAGCAATTGGAGTGGGATCAAAAGCTGTGGTGGGTACACCAGGAAACATTGGTTGCGTTGGCAATGGGCTATCGGCTAACCGGATGGGCGGCATGTTGGGAGTGGTATCGGCGGGTGCACGAATATGCGTGGTCACATTTTGCCGATCCGGAGTATGGGGAGTGGTTTGGTTACCTCAACCGGCGAGGTGAGGTGTTGTTGAACCTCAAGGGCGGTAAATGGAAAGGATGTTTTCACACGCCGCGGGCGATGTATATGTGCTGGCAGCAGTTTGAGGCGATCAGACAAACAAACGAGGAAAAGGGGAAAGAATGAGGATAACCGGTACGTTTTTGGACGAGATCACACACGATATACCTTCTAACAATTGGGGACAGGCCGAGTGGGCAGCAGATTTTGAGGTGATGCGTGAAATCGGCATCGATACGGTGATCATGATCCGCGCCGGTTGGGGGCGCAAAGCTGCCTGCCCATCGAAGGTGTTGGAAGAGCGGGTTGGCATTTTTCCGGTTTATGAGGACCTGGTTGAGATGTTCCTCGATCTGGCCGAGGAAAACGGCATGGCTTTCTTTTTGGGCACATTCGACTCGGCCACCCGTCCGGCGCGGGCCTGGACGCTGGAGGAAGAGCTTGACCTGGGCAAGGCATTTATCGATGAGGTATGGGCCAAGTACGGCGCGCGCAAGGCGTTCAAAGGCTGGTATCTGACCTTTGAAATCGGTCGGATGGAAAAGCGACGGGTGGCCTGCCTGCGCGAATTAGGCGCGCATTGCAAACGTCGGTCGCCCGACCTGCCTACCCTCATCTCGCCCTATCTCTATGGCGCCAAGCTGGTCGACGATCCGTTGACATTGGAGCAACATTACGCCGACTGGGATCAGATTTTGGGCGAGCTGGAAGGGGTGGTGGACATTGTCGCTTTTCAGGATGGACAGGTCGATTACGATGTGTTGCCCGCTTTTTTACAGGCCAACAGTGAGTTGATTCACAAACATGGAATGCGCGCCTGGTCGAATGTGGAAAGTTTTGACCGTGATATGCCGTTCAATTTTCCGCCCATTGATTGGCGCAAGTTGTGGTGGAAAATGCAAGCTGCCGAGCAGGCACAGGTGGAAAAGCTGATCACCTTTGAATTTTCGCACTTTATGAGTCCGCATTCGTGCTGGCCGGCCGCCAAGAATTTGTTCAACCGCTACCGGGAGTATGTGGCACGGGGTTCCGGCTAAAGCCTTCACACTCCGTTGCGAATGTGATAAGGTGAGCGTTGTTAATGTCCGAACAGGATCATCAGCACAGCCGTGATCAAGATGACCAGCGCCAGGGCGACCATGAGGCCGATCATTATCTTGCGTTCGCGGGCCTGTTTTTCGGCCAGACGGAGGGCTACCAGCCGTTGCCGTTCTCGTTCTTCTTCCCAATAGGCCTCCGTCCGCCGCTGAGCCGCCAGTTGATCGGCCAATTTTTGCTCCCGATCGATTGCCAATCGTTCGGCCCGCCACTCCTGGAGGTTTTTGGCACGTGTGCTGATCACGGTGCCGGCCAGGTCGACTTTTGAGTTTAGCGCCACAATAAGCGCACGTTGCCGATTCGGCGCGGTTGAGCTGCCCGCAGGCTCGACAAAGGTCTTCGCGGATGTCGAATTCATGCCCGCAGGTTGTGCAGAGCAAGGTGTTTTGATCTGGGCGGCGATACCCGGCTGCGCCGCAATAGGGACAAGGGGGTACCTGGGCCATTGCGCTCATTCCTCTGCTATCCCGATCATCCGGTGCAGAGCAGGTTCGTCGATCACCGGCACACCCAGTTGACGGGCTTTGGTCAGCTTGGAACCGGCTTTTTCACCGACCAGCAGATAATCGGTTTGGGCCGATACCGATTCGGTCACTTTGCCGCCATAGCGTCGGATCAATGCTGTAGCCTCGTCGCGGGTGAGCGTGGGCAATGTGCCGGTGATGACAAAGGTTTTTCCGGCCAGCGGCAACTCACCGGGTGGCGTTTGTTCCCCAACCTGAACCTCCATTTGTAGTCCTGCTTGCTTGAGCCTGGTGATCAAGGTCCGATTGCGTGCGTCGGCAAACCATTGCACGATGCTGCGTGCGGTGTGCTCGCCCATGCCGTGAATGCTTTCGATTTGTTCTTGTGTCGCGGCGGCCAGGGCGTCGATAGATGGAAAATGTGTCGTCAGTAGCTCGGCAACCGTCACGCCGACGCCTTGAATGCCCAGCGCGGCCAAGACGCGACTGAAAGGCTGTTCTTTGGAAGCGGCAATCGCCTCGATCAGGTTGCGCGCTTTTTTTTCGGCAAAGCCTTCCAGCGGTAACAGTTGCTCGACGGTGAGGGCGTAGAGATCGGCCACGTCGCGCACCAGGCCGGCATCGACCAGTTGTTCGACGATGCGCGTGCCCAGGCCGACAATGTCCATGCAATTGCGCGAGACCCAATACTCGACGCGGCGCACGGCCTGGGCCGGACATGCCGGGTTTCGGCAATACATTGCGACTTCGGCTTCATCTCTGGTGACCGGCCCGCCACATGATGGGCAGTGGGTCGGCCGTTCGATCGGTCGCTCGGTGCCGGTGCGCAGGTCGATCACCGGGCCGATGACGTAGGGGATCACGTCGCCGGCGCGTTTGATGCGCACCATATCGCCGATGCGGATGTCTTTGCGCTCAATGTCGTCAAAGTTGTGTAACGTTGCGTTTTGCACCGTAATACCACCCAGTTCGACCGGCTCGAGCACGGCTGCCGGGGCTAAAATGCCGGTGCGTCCGACGTTGATCACTACGTCCAGCAAACGGGTGGTCGCTTCACGGGCCGGGAATTTGAAAGCGAGGGCACCACGCGGGTCTTTGCCGACGACCCCCAACCCTTCCTGGATGGCCAGGTCGTCAATCTTGATCACGATGCCGTCGGCTTCGTAATTGAGCGTGTCGCGTTTGCTCATCCACTGCTGGCAGTGTGCGATCACCTGGTCAATTGTTTCCAGCCGTGCGCTCTCACTGCTGACCGGGAAGCCCATTGCGCGCAGGTAGCAGAGCGATTCCCACTGGCTTGAAAAGGAAACGCCCTCGGCATCGACGATGGCATAGCAATAAACGGCCAGCGGTCGCCGGGCGGTGATGCGTGGATCGAGCTGACGCAATGAGCCGGCAGCCGCATTGCGCGGGTTGGCAAAAGTTTTTTCGCCGGATTCGGCCAGTTCTCGATTGAACGCCTCAAAACGGTCTAGTGGCATATAGGCCTCACCGCGCACGACCAGGCGGGACGGCGCCGGCGGCCCCCCCGCCTCGACCGGAATGCGCAGCGGCACGCCGGGGATGGTGCGCAAATTGGCCGTGATGTCTTCGCCCACCAGGCCGTCGCCGCGCGTGGCTCCGCGTACCAACAGGCCGTTTTCGTAGTCGAGCACCACGGTCAGGCCGTCGAATTTGGGTTCGACGGTAAAAGCCAACGATTCAACGGTCACCCCTTCGGGCAGCAATTTGGCAATGCGTTCAAGCCAGGCATAGATTCCGTCGATGTCGACGACACTGGCCAGGCTGAGGATAGGACGAGGATGTTGAACCTTTTCAAAGCCTTCCAACGGTTCTCCGCCGACACGCCGGGTGGGCGAGTTGGGCAGCACCCAGTCGGGGTGGGCAGCTTCGATGGCCTGCAATTCGCGGAACAATTCGTCGTATTGCCCGTCGCCGATCACAGGATCGTTGAGTACGTGGTAGCGATAATTGTGATAATTTATTTGCGAAACCAATTCGTACATTCGCCGACGTTCGGGTTCTTGTTCGCTCATTTTTCCTCCATAACCTGGCAATCGGCCGGGCAGGTTGCCTGCGATGTTCCTATGTTGGCTTGGGCTGCTTCGGCCAATGTTGGGATGGATCGGGCATGGTCACATATTCGAGCCAGGCCAGGTAGCGCAATGCATCTTCGGCTGTTTGACCACACATTTCCTCACTTGGATGCAGGTCGACGCACACTTGGGGACGCTCCGGCCGGCCAAACAAACGACACAGGTTGTCGTCGGAGAGCTGTATACAGCGCACACCGGCCGGCTTGCCGTTGGGCATACCGGGGATCGGTGAAGAGATCGAGAGGGCGATGCAGCATGCGCCGCAACCGGGCCGACAGTTCATCTTGGCTCCGCCGGTGCCCGACGGATCTGACCGGCCAGCGCATCGAGGTCGGCGCGCGACGGATACCGTCCATAATGCGGTCCAAAGCGTAGGCCAAAGCCATCACCGACAAAGCGAGGGATCACATGCAAATGGACGTGAAAGACTTCCTGTCCGGCCGCTTCGCCGTCGGCCAGGAAAAGGTTGATGGCCTGACAGCGCACGCCACTTTGGCGCAATGCGACAGCCAGTCGCTGGCCAACCCGAAAGAGCTGGGCGCCGATTTCGGGTGGAAGCCGGGCCAAATCGGCGGCATGGACATTGGGCACCACCAGCACATGGCCTGGATTGACCGGTTGGATATCCATAAATGCACAACAAATATCGTCTTGATACACAAAACTTGCCGGGGCGCGGCCGGCCAGGATGTCGCAGAAAATGCACAAGGACGACATAAATCAATCCGTGTTGTGTGAAAAGTCCTACAGGCTTAACGTCGATTGAAATCGACTTTTTTGGGCGCTTCGCCGGGCGTCGGCCTGCGCCAACACGTGCCGCCTTGAGTCGGTGCGGGCCAACCATAGGATAAGCGATTACATTTTAACATACTTGGGCCGAAGGGGCAAAGTAGCCTTTCCGGCTAAAGCCTCGACTCCACAACCGAGCTACACCTGTGAGCTACGCCTGGATTGGATGGGAACAGCAATGCCTGGATGAGGCGACGGGAGTGTCGTCGCCTCACTCAGAATCGGGTTTAGCTAATGCGCGGGGTTAGCTTTTGGCCGGGGCGGTCTTGCTCTGGCGCAAAGCGGAGGAAATCATCTGGGGTGGCCAGCCCAGCTCTTGTTCGGCCTTTTGCACGCCTCCTTCGCCTAACGCAGCCACGACACGGGCAACAAAGCGGAGACGAGCCTTGCCTTTGAGCAATGAGGCTGTTTCGGTAAGCAGGGTTTTCACTTCTGGGGTCAAAGGCATGCCGGCAGCCAGCATAGCAGAGGGAGAGGGCGACGGTGCGGCCGGTTCTACAGTGGTCGATGATGCGGGCGCGGCGGCGCGGCGGCGATAATAGGGGGAACGACTCAACACCCAGCGGCGCACCAACGGACGGAACAGGCGAATCAGGAGGATGCGAAAGCCGAGCAAGGCTTTCATTTCGCGGATGTAATCATCCAGGTCGCGGGTCTGATAGCGAAGCAGTTTTTGGCTGATCGTTGTATCCACCCAGTCGGTGCAAAAGGGCACCGTGCTGAATGCTTCTTCGGGAAGCATGCCCAGGCCCATTGCGCCGAGGATGCGCTCGACGATTTCGCGAAAATAATACTGACAACGGGGGCCGCCGCCGATCAGCAACAGACGGCCCCACACGGCATCGGTTTCCAATGCGTTGGCAAAGGCCAGGGCTACGTCGCGCGAGTGAACGTATTCCATGCGGTTGTTGAGCGGCACGTCGAACATGCCGGGATCGAGGCGGATCGAAAAGGGCATGGAAGCAGAAAGGCGCAAGATGGCCCAGTCAGACTGAAGGGTCTGCACCATGCGTTCGCATTCGATCTTGTGACGGGTGTAATGTTCGACCGGCACAACGGGGTCGAGCACTGTGCGCGGCGGTGGCAAATGTTGGGTGCGGCCAAAAACGTGATACGAGGAAGCAAAGATCAACTTGGGTGGGTCAGGTTGGGCCGAAATTGCCTCGATCAGGTTGCGCGTGCCCCCTACGTTGATCGCATAAGCCCAGTCGGGGGCCTTTTCCGATTCGACGCCGGTAGCCGAGAGTTTAGGGATGATAAAAGCCAGGTGGATCACGACCTGCTGGCCCTGCACGGCCCGGGCCACATCTTGCGGGCGGCGCAAATCGCCCCAGGCCAGGTCAATCTGATTGCCGTAGCGCGCAGAATAGCTGCGAGCTGTCTTGAGGTTGGCCTTGGTGGGCAAGTCGAAGCAACGTACCGTGTGGCCCCGTCGGACCAATTCTTCCAGTGTGCTCTTGCCGATGTTGCCAAATGCGCCGGTCAACAATACATTCATGTGCTACTTCCTCCCAATATCGTGTGTAGTGTGTGTTGACACTATTGTATCACGCAGATGTAGGGAAAGTTAAGTGACCGGAATCACATGATGATTGCCGGGCGTATGTCTGACGGCATATATCGTTTGGCAGTACTTGGAGCCTATCCGAAAAACGTAACCGATGCATCCCGATGCGTCGGTACAAGTGGCATCGGGATGCCGCTTGTACGGTTTTTCGGATAAGCTCTTATTCAGACGGTGACAGAAGTCACCCCTTGGGGACTGTGGGCATTTGGTCGGTCTGCGCCGACCCGGTGTGCGCAAAAGAGCACCTATCGTCGACGATCGAGAACGCGCTCGTATACGGCCAGCGTCCGGTCGATCATAGCCGAAAGGGAGAATTCGCTCAGGGCACGCTGACGGCCGGCCTGCCCCATTCGATGGCGCAGATCGGGGTCGGTGAGGAGGGTATTGAGGGCATCGGCAAGTGCGGTAGGGTCATTGGGTGGCACAACCAGACCGGTTACGCCGTGTCGGTTGACATAAGAGGTGCCGGTACCCAATTCGGTACAGACCACCGGCCGGCCACAAGCCATGGCCTCAGTTTGAACGATGCCCCACGTTTCGGCACGGTTGGTCGAAGGGAGCACAAAGACGTCGGCAGCAAAATAAAGGGCCACCAGTTCGGCATCGGAGACGCGCCCCATAAAGATCACGCGATCGGTCAGTCCTTCGTCGCGGGCTTTTTGCTGCCACAGCGGACCCATCGGCCCTTCGCCGGCGATCAGGGCACGGGCATCGACTTGTTTCATGGCCTCGATCAGCACGTCAATACCTTTGTAGTGACGTAGCTTGCCTACACTGAGCAACAAGGGCGGAGTAAACTGCGCCCGTAATTCGGCTACCCGCCGCTCGACCTCCGCAGTGCGCTCAAAACGGTGCAAATCAACGCCAAAGTGGATCACCTCACATTTGCCGGCATGGGGACGCAAAAAGGATGAGCTAGAAATGTAAACAGGGTTGGAAACAATGAGCCGTTCGGCACGGTGGAGCACCTGACGCAGAAAAGGAGCATAAAAAAAGCCCAACACTTTTTGCCGCACGATGTCGCTGTGATAGGTCAGGACAAAAGGACGCTGTCTCAACCCAAGTTGGCCCAGCTCGGCCGGTGGATAAGGCGCGTGCAGGTGAACCAGATCGGCCCAGCGGTTGAGACGGACCAGTTCGGGGTAAAAGGTCGGGCTGATCGGCGCAGACGATACATTCAACCAGCGGCCGGTTTTGGTCACGGGCACACCGTCGATCGTTTCGCGCACGGTTTGCCGGGCCGTGTTGGTGACCAGCACACGCACATCGACGCCGCGTGCACACACCCCCTCGGCCAACAGGCGAATATGGTTTTCGATGCCGCCGACAACAGGATAATAATCTTTGTAAACCTGTAAAATTTTCATTCTCCTACTCCCAACGCCGGTACAGGGTCAATTCGGCTTTGTATTGGTAGGCCTGGCGATGGGTCAACCAGCTTTTAAAGCGCCGGTAGCCCGGTGACATTTGGGCATATCCCCATTTCTCAACCGGTTGATAGTGGGCCTGGAGCCAGGCACTCCATTCGGGTGGCCAGATATCCCCTCCCCGATCGCGGTTCACATCAACCAGCCAAAGTTGAGCCACAGGGGTGATCTCTAGATAGGAGCGTAGGGCATTCAGGTCGGACTCGTCGAACACTTGGGCGTGATGCTCTGGGTAATAGCGTTTCAATACGCTGTCACGGGAGGCCAGGACGACATCTTGGGGGGAGGCCTGTGTCCATACTTGATGGGCAATTTCTTTAGATGGGATGATATAAATGGGGTTCAGAAATTCGCGGCCGGCGTAATAGTTCAGATCGGCTGCGATGAAGGTTGCCACTATTGCTATACAAGCGATCGAGCGCTGCCAGGGACGTGTCAGGGCACATAATCCATTGGCAACCAGCAACAGGTAAAAAGGCAAAGATTGCAAGGTGCGCGCGCCGATCCAGGCAAAAGTCATATAGCGCACCAAAAAACCGGTGACCACAAAGACGGTAAAAAGAACCGGTATCACCGTAGCCAGAATGACCATCATTCCGGCCGGATGGCGGCTTTGCCAGGCCAGCCACAAACCATACAAGGCCAGGCCGCCGATTGCCGGCAAAGCAAGCAGGGCCAACGGATTCCAGGGGTAGAGGGTTTCTCCCACACTAAACACGAGCCAGGGCTGGGCCAGCTTGACCATATAACCGGCCAGGCCCTGGCTCAAATCGGCAAGTGAGCCGCTTGCCTGGTAGCGGGCGACCTGATCGAACATGACGCTCATCCAGGGCAGAAAGCCGATCGACAAAAAGAGATGCACAAGTATCCAGGGCTTCCATAAATGACGAAACTTGCGCCAGTATATGACCATGATCAGGTTGGGCACGATCAAGATCGAGGCGGTCATATAGTCGGTATACAACAGGGCCAACGAAGCCAGCAAATAGGCACCCCAGGCCAATCTGGTTGGCCGTTGCCCAAGACAGAGAAAAGCATAGCAGGCGAGCAGGGCCAGAAAAACAGCCATCCAATAGGCACGTGCCATGCGGCTGTACAACAAAAAGAGGGGTGAAAAGGCCAGCAGAGCCATTGCCGTGCGCGCCTGTTTTGTTCCCCAGAGACGACGGGCAAGCAAGCAGGTCAGCGGAAGACATAGAATAGCGAAAAATAGCGAAAAGAAACGCAGTGCAAAGTCGCTTTCTCCGACTATTCTGGCCCAGGCATGTAACATCAAGTAATAGAGTGGTGGACGACCTTCGGTTGCCAACACGGCCCCGATGACTTGAAGCGGCATAGCTTG
>Ga0209101_1002666_pt1 | contig 11551 bp, 11 predicted proteins | sample ConPoolayeCmetaG_FD_185481 | JGI IMG/M metagenome (GOLD analysis project Ga0209101, IMG submission 185481) | Hot spring microbial mat communities from California, USA to study Microbial Dark Matter (Phase II) - Cone Pool mat layer C metaG... ... | reverse complement strand
ATCCACGCCAGTTCATCGTCATCATACGGTGGATCATAAAATATAATGTTATAGCGCGCAATGGTTTGAGAACGCACAAAGCGGGCCGCGTCATGGACGATTATCCTGCATTGTCCCTCCACGCCGAATTTCCGCGCATGCCGGCTGATATCCGCGGCGCGCGCGGCGTCGCGTTCGACAAAATCCACCGTCCGCGCACCCCGGCTCAGCATCTCGAATCCAAATGCGCCGCTGCCGGCGCATATATCGGCCACCACCGCACCGGAAATACTCCCCGCAATCGAGTCCGCGACAGCTTCGCGCACCCGCTGTGATGTCGGACGAAAGGCGCCGGCGCTCCGGTGGATTTGAATGCGGCGGCCGCGCAGGCTGCCGGAAATTATCCGAATATTCATGGTATGCATTGACGGTAAAATTTATTGTGCCACGGGCATGGGGTCGGCCACGCCTTGCTCAGAATATTCCGACTCGTTCAGTTCACTGTGGTGAATAGCAGCCGGGCTTCAATAACGAGCTTGTCCTGCGTTTGCGCGACAAGCACGAGCCGTTCAAAGGCGCAGGGAACGCGTTCCTCATGAAGGCCGTAGACAAACCGCACAAAATCTGTATATGAGGCCGCCCCTTTAAAGCTGTACCGGAACTTGTGAAAACGGCCGTCGACGTCCTCCGACAGCCGCAGGGGTCTCGCAGTCACGTGCACGCCGTATTTGCCGGCGACATAGCTGAGCTTCTTGATCATATACTCCAGATTATCGCTGGTCGCGAGTTGATGAAGTTCCAAATCGACAAAGGGGGCGCGAAGGTCGAGGCCGAAGTGTGCGAGGGCAACAAACGAGAACTCAAATCCCGTCCCCTTGGTGCGAATAACCGATTGCGGCCGGGCCAGAGGCTCGACGTTCTCCCTGCGCATTGCGAGCAGCATGTCGGTGATAAGGTCGCGCGACGCGGTGAGTGTTACGCCCTCGATACGGCTGAATTCCGAGGCGGTCAGCGAACGAAAACCGATGCCCGGCGGCACGGTGCGGCCGAGCAGATCGCACAGATTCTTGGCGAAGAGAAGCTCGTAATTGACTTTCTCGGCCGGCGACAACTGCGCATAGGGCACATTCAGAACGCCGCTCATCTTCAGCATGTCTCCTGCATCGTCCCGCTCCCGCACGATCTCCTCCACGACACGGGTTCTGGTGAAGGTCGACGGTCTCAGCTTCTCCTCCACACGGTATTCCTTTACCGGTTGAGGACGCAGCAAAGGCACAATGAAACGCAGCGCCGCCGAAATAGCGGCGGCTCCCAGAACACATCCGGCCGTAATCACAACCGGCTTGACCGGGAGGCGCCATTGCCGCGGCGAAACGCCGCGGCGTCTCTTCAACGCTTTTTTCAGCAGGTTTATCCGTATCATGGAACGCTCTATGCAACCCCTCTCAGCGCAAGTCCTACCGCCACGGCAAGCTGGGGAGAATATTTTCTGAGATCTTGGTCCGACATCCCGGCGCCGCATTTAATGGTGCGGAACGGATACAATATCTCCGCGTTTTTCACCGCCTTGGTCGCCTCCCCGGCGAAATCAGGCTGGGAGAACAGATCCCCGCTCAACAAAACGGGCAGCGCATCGCGCCGGGGAGCTGAGGCGCTGCACGCCAGAAGTTTCGCTATCCCGTTTTCGACGGCGGCGGCCCATGTCCCCGCGTTCTGCGACGCGGCCCCGTGGTTGACAATCTCCATATCCACGAACGTCCCGCCGGCGGTCAGCACGCATTTCGACACCGCCTCGTCGGCGAGGACGCAGATCGCCGGCGCCGCAGCAAGGTCGGCGTAATTCGCCTCATACACATTGATAAGGGCAAAAATATCAAGGTCGACTATGATCGGATTGAGCTTGCTTAACCGCAAAATCCGCGCCGCCCGCTCCACCGTCTCAGTGCGGTACCCGACCACCAGATACTGTTCAACCCCGGCCGTGGGCACGGCGGCAAGCTTTTCGAAATCAAACACGAATTCATCGCGCGAACCAATCACGTGCTGGCAGAATTCCCATTCGAGCGCCTCCGCCACGTCCGGCTCATCGTTGTCAAGGCAGAGCGTGCGGATAATCGCATGCTCACCGGGAAGCGAACAGACGACGTTCCCGCCGGCGAGCTTTGTCGCGCTTACGAGCTGTTTGAGTCCAGGCGCGGCCGATTCCCATAGGTCAGCCGCGTGCTCATCAACAGGCTGAATGCCGATATTGGCGACCTCGCGCTCGGCGGGAATATACTGCGCCACGCTCACGGCATCGGAGGAAAAAGCAAGTCCTGCTATCGAATCGGTTCGTCGCGCCATTGGTTTACCATTTCTGTGCGGAAATATTCATACGGACGTAAAAATGACTCATTCAATAGCTAAAAGCAACAACGGCTTTTTATTTTTGTGTATTTTGCCGGCCCGATACCTTTCACCTTCATCAGATCCTCTGCGCATGAAAACCTGCCGTTGGCTACCCGGTATTCAATGATTCGTTCTGCCAGCACCGGACCAATCCCCGGAAGAGCCGTGAGCGCCGCAGCAGTCGCGGTATTGACATTGATACAGCCGCCGGCCTCTGTCCGTATCCTGCCTGATGCTTTTGCCGGCACACTGCCGCCGTCAGCCGTGTCAACAGCAATCCCGTTTTCCGCATCCCGCATGTAGCCGGCCCCGCTGTCAACCGCCGCCGTCGCCGCGACGCTTTCGTCAATAATGACCGCTGTCTGCGATACTGCATTAACGCGGTAGCACAACACCATCCACGCACAGACACCTGCACCCCATAAAAACGCCGCCTGCATACGGCGCATCCACCGCCGGTCAATGCCAGTGCCGTGCCCCCGCGCCGGACCGCCCGCTCCGCCATTCGTATCATGGCGGCATATCCTGCTGCGCCTTGACATCCACACCACCTTTGACCAGTCCCAGAAACGCATCAATGACGCCGGGATCGAACTGCTTCCCCTTCTCCATATCCAGAATTTCAATTGCCCGTTCCATCCCTATCGCCTTGCGATACGGCCTGTTCGACGTCATCGCTTCGAACGAATCGGCCACGCAGAGAATGCGCGCGCCCAGCGGTATCTCGTCACGCGCGATACCGTCGGGATACCCGCTGCCGTCGAAAAATTCATGATGGTGGCGAATGAGAGGAACAAGCGGCTGAAGAAACGGCACATCGGAAATAATGCGCGCGCCAAGGTCGGGGTGTTTTTTTATTTCGTTGTATTCTTCAGCCGTCAGCCGTCCCGGCTTGTTAAGGATCGCTTCGCTCACGCCTATCTTGCCGATATCGTGCAGGAGACCGGCGTATTTAATCTGGTCGATATCCACATCGGACAGCCCGAGTTTTTTTGCCAGCACGACGGTGTATTTCATGACATTCTCCGAATGTCCGTGCGTGTAGTGATCCTTGGCCTCGACCGCCATAGCGAAACCTCTGATCGTCTTGAGGTAATTATCGCGGATACTGTGGTACAAGCGGGCGTTTTCGATCGAAATACTCGCCTGCGACGTAAGGACATTGATTATTTCCAGATCGATATTTGAAAACGCCGCGCTTCCTTCGATACGGATCAGATTGAGCACACCCAGCATCCGCTTCGGCGTACGCAGCGGAAAAACGACATACGATTGAAGCTGTGAAGGAATTCTGGGTAGGCCGGGAGGAGCGGCGCCCGCCGCCTCCAGCGAGAGAGGCTCTTCGTGGCCGACGACCCACTGCGAGCAGGCGGCAAAAAACTCCTGCCCCCAAAACGTCTGATCATAGCCCGCCGGAAAAAAACCGGCGATGAACAACTGCTGGGCGTTGTTGAAAAACATGAGCGCGCCGGCGTCCGCACGCGCAAGTTTCACCGAAAAATCAAGCAGCCGCTTGTTGAGATCGGAAATAATATGTGTCGACGACAGTACTTTGGTCACCTCGTGAAGCGATACCAGCTTGGCAAACAGAAGGTTCTCCTCCTCGAGTTGGCGGTTCGCCAGAGCGCGCTTGACCTTTTCGCCGATTTCTTCCAGATGAAACGGCTTGGTAAGATAATCATACGCTCCGAGTTTCAAGCCCTCGACGGCGGTATCGAGCGTGGGAAACCCCGTCGAAATGATAACCGGAAGAAACCGGTCGTATTCCTTCAGCCACTTCAGGAGTTCGATGCCGGACATTCCCGGCATTTTTATGTCCGTCAGCACTACATCGGCGCCGTTGGCCTCGATGATCTTGATCGCCTCCTCGGCACTCAGCGCCTGGAATACATGGTATCCTATCTTTTTCAAATACTGGCACAGCAAATCGCCGATGGACTTCTCGTCGTCAACCACCAGCACCTTGCATTCCCGCGTCTGGGCCTCGCTCATGGACGTTGTCCTTTTTTTTCACCGGTCGTTTCGCCCGCCATCAGTCTGAACGCGGCCAGATCCGCCGGCGTATCAACCGCAATCCCCCCCCGGTACGGCAGCACCAGACAGCGGATTTTCATGCCTCCCTCGAGCGCACGAAGCTGTTCAAGTTTTTCCGCCTGTTCAAGCCATCCCTTCGGCAATGCGCAAAACCGTCCAAGTCCTTTAAATGTAAAACCATATATTCCTATATGTTTCAATCCCTTATGTTTCAATCTCTTTCCTGAAGCGCCCGAACGGTAATATGGAATGGGGGACCGGGAAAAATACAATGCTTCTCCCATCGCATTCCGCACGACCTTCACCACGCTCGGATTATGCATTTCTTCTAGTGTAGCATTCGTGGCGCAGGTAAGCAAGGTATTATCGTCAATCCCTCGCAGGGCTTTTTTGAATTCCCGCAGCATTCGCGGCGGGATTCGCGGCTCATCGCCCTGGACATTCACGATATAATCGCACCGTATCTGGTGCGCCGCTTCATAAATTCTGTCGGTGCCTGACGTATGCCGGACGGACGTCATGACCGCCGTACCGCCCCATCGCCGCACAGCATCAGCTATCCGCCGGTCATCGGTGGCCACGATCACGCTATCGAACGCCTGCGACCTCACGACATTTTTATACACCCACACGATTATCGGCATGCCGCGTACCGCAATAAGCGCTTTGGCGGGAAGACGCTGGGAGGCATAGCGGGCGGGTATGATGCAGGCCGTTATTCTTCTTCCTTTTTTTTCCATCCCTGCATTCTCCCGCACCGTCAGGCGCCCCCACGGATCGTCCGATCCTGTCAGCCGATGACCTTCGGTATCGCGAAAAATCCCCGCTTGACCGACGGAGCGTTCTGAAGGGCGTGTTCGGGCGCAAGCGACCGTTTGACGCAGTCGTCCCGCAGCGGATCATGGCCGGGCACGACAAAACACGTGGGTTCAACCTTCGATGTGTCAATCCTGTCAAGTTGTTCCATGTATTCAAGAATGGATCCAAGCTGCCGGGTAAACGAATCTATCTCCGCATCGGTCAGAGAAAGCCGTGCAAGCCCGGCTATGTATTCAACCTGTTTGCGATCGATCATGACGCGAGCCTGCCATATTTTTTTCAGCTGAGCAATATCCCCGGTGCACACCGGATACATCCGTCCCTTCGCACCCATCCGTATTCCGCCCTCTGTCCGGCGATACGGCGGCGCGTTCATGAATTGTCCGAGAGTAGTGAATATAAAAAATGGAAAAATCACGGTGTTTCAAGGTTCGCAAACCTGGCCATCAGTTTCTTGCGCGTCCCGTCATGGAACAATATCGTCAGCCGCATATCCGGCCCGAATCCGCTGACGCTTAATATCTTACCACGCCCATAGTTGCGGTGCACAACATGCTGCCCTATCCGGTACTGTATCTCCTCCTGCGAATATTCATCATACGCCTGCTCGCGCGGCGTCTGCCGCCGCACCTCCCGCTCCTGTCTGCGTGGGACATGGGGCGTTGCCGCGGAGATTTTCTCATACGCAGCCGCCGCCTTCGTATGATCGAAGAAAGTGTACAGCGTTTCCGGCACCTGCGCCAGGAACCGCGACGGCGTCATCGGCATCAGCGATCCGAACCGCCATCGCTGATCCGTATGCGAGCAGAAAAGCCGATCCATCGCCCGCGTGCACCCCACATAGAGCAGGCGGCATTCCTCCTCTATCTTCGCATTATCGTCGAAATTCTGCCGCGACGGCAGCAGGCCGTCCTCAAGACCGACCAGGAACACGATCGAGAATTCAAGCCCTTTGGCGCAGTGAAGAGTCATCAGATTGATGGCGTCCTGCGTCTCGCTCCAGCGGTCGATGTCTGACGTGAGCGTCACCTCCTCAAGAAATTCAGCCAATGTCAGGCCGGGCTTTTCCTTCCGGCGAGCGGCAACGGCATTGAGAAGTTCGTTGATATTTTCCAGCCGGCCGTCCGCCTCATCGGTACCCTCCTCTTCCAGCGAATCCACGTATCCGCTCAGCGTCAGCATTTCGTCAAGGATGGCGTCAGGCCCCGCCCCTCCCTGCGCCATCTCCCGCAGATGCATAAACAATTCGCGAAGGCTCTCGAAACCCTTATGGCTTTTGCCCTCCGCCTCCCCGAACTCGCCCGTGAGAATCGCCTCCATCATCGAGCAGTGTGCGGCCCGGGCCCGCGCGACCAGCATATCACGCGATTTCGCGCCTATCCCCCGGCTCGGTACATTCAGTATCCTGTCGCAGCTTACGTCATCCTTCGCATTGATCACAAGCCGCAGGTACGCCAGACAGTCCTTAATCTCTTTGCGTTCATAAAAACTCATGCCGCCCACAACCACATACGGCATATTGCGCTTGCGCAGCGCATCCTCGAACACCCGTGACTGCGCATTGGTCCTGAACAGAACCGCCATCCTCCCCAGCCTGGTTCCGGTCCCCGCAAGCCGCGCGGCGCATTCGACCACCTGCTCCGCCTCCTGACGGTCGTCGCCATACCGCGACACCGCCACCTCCATCCCGCCCGTTCGCTCGGTCCACAAGGTTTTCGCCGCCCGGCGGCCGTTGTACCCGATAACCGCATTGGCGAAATCGAGAATCCGCTGTGACGAACGGTAATTCTGCTCGAGCTTGAAAACTGTTGTTCCTGAAAAATGCTTCTCGAACGAGAGAATGTTCTCGATCTGCGCTCCCCTCCACCCGTAAATGCTCTGATCATCGTCTCCGACCACGAACACACGGCCGTGCGAGCCGCCCAAAATACGTACGAGCATGGATTGCGACGTATTGGTATCCTGATATTCATCGACAAGCACGTAACGAAACATGTCCTGGTAGCGCTGACGCACCTCGGCGTCGCGGCGCAGCAGGTAGACCGTGTTGCTGATAAGATCGTCAAAATCCATCGCCTGCTGCTCGTGAAGACGACTCTGGTAGCGTTCATATACCCTGACAATTTCCTTCTGGTAATATCCCTGCGCGTTCGGGGCGCAGTCTGACGGCGTCATGCAGGCGTTTTTAAACGTTGACACGAGGTTGAGCGCATGCCGCGGCTGCATCGTGCGTTCGTCTATCTCCAGTTCCTTCATCACCGTCCGTATCAGCGACATTTGATCGTTGTCGTCGTAGATGGTGAACGACGGCGCATAGCCGATGCGGCCGGCCTGCTGCCGCAGTATCCGCGCGCAGAGCGAATGAAACGTGCCTATCCACATCCCCGCACATGAAATGCCGGCTAGGTTCTCGACGCGGGTCCTCATCTCGGCAGCAGCCTTGTTGGTGAATGTGGCGGCGAATATATGATAGGGATTAACGCGGTGATGCTCGATGAGATAGGCGATTTTGGCGGTGAGTACCCGGGTTTTGCCCGTTCCCGCGCCCGCAAACACCAGCTGCGGCCACCGGTCGCATACCACGGCATCCCGCTGCTGCGGGTTGAGCAGGATACGGTCGAGGATTGAAGATTGCGTGGACATTACTACCTGGATATAGGGAACATTTCTGCGGAACAAAAGAAGATAAATATATTTCGTGGCTGCCGTGAAAACATGGGATGGAAAACGAACAAGCAGTTACAAACACGGATTCTCAGGAAACAAACAGGATTACATAGATTGTAACTGTGGAATACTGCTTTATTTATCATTAGCGGAAAAGTCACGTCCTTTTTTCACGGAGGCTGCCCGATGATCGATTATCTGGAGGAGTTGTTGCAGACCCTGCGTCCCGCCTTTACACGCAAAGCAACCTTCGGGTGGTTTATTATCTGCGTCGCGGGATTTCTCATGCATACCGACACCTATGAAGTCAGTTCCATCATCCGGACGCTGTGCCTTGAGCAGTTGTGCTATCACTGTCTGCTGCATTTCTTCCATTCAGCGGCATGGAATGTCCCGGCGCTGCTCCTGTATTGGTGGCTGTGGCTGATACGGCAGTGGGGGGGGCATACGCAGTCAATAATCGAATCGTCATGACCGGCGTTCACACCAAGAACGTCAAGGACGGCCGCAAAATCGCCATGGAAAATGCGATCAGAAACACTATCGCGGCTTTCGCAAAACACAATAACGCAGGTAATACTGGAAAAATGTGAAAATTCACCGAAATATTACGATGTCAACACGGCGGCATGATGACTAACTTTTGACGGTCGAGCATTCGAGCGGCCGATTTCCATAGAGACGCTTTGCCATGAACGGGTCATGATGCCAAAGAGAAATCGCGTCGGCGGCTTGATTCGGGATAACCCATATTTTATACTTCTAAGCAGTTCATATGTAAGGGCACATTCTGACCGCATTATCGCCCCCCTTTCCCCCTCTCCGTCGACGGAGAGGGGGAAAAAACGGCATACGGCATATAATGAACCCTTACTTATGAACTGATTAAGCCGGCAGAGCCGAAAAAAATCACCGCTGTGGCGCAAGAGGCTATGTAAAAGCATGTCCTCTTTTAATGGACAATTCCCCGTAGGGGAGACAGGTGTATGAGGTGGGGATACTTTTTCGCCGCAATCCTGCTCGGATTTTTCGGCGGGGCCGCTGCCTCCGATGTCGTCCAGAAAATCGATCTTCTCTGCGACTCGCTGCTCGCGCACCTCACCGTACATCCCGAAAAAAAACACATTGCAGTGCTTCCCTTTACCAATAAGACCGGACAGCCGGATCAGGGACAGGGTATAGCGGTGGCCGAGCGGTTTATCGCACGGATTTCGGCCCAAAAGACATTTGCACTGGTCGACAGAGTCCGGTTCGACAAGGCCATGGCTGAAATCGCCCTGTCGCAGACCGGAGTGGTGGATGATTCAATGGCTCTTGATGCCGGCAAGTTCATGGCGGCCGATTACCTTCTTACCGGCAGCATCACGTCCGCATTCGGCAGTTGCGTCATCTCCGCCACCCTTATTCAGACCGAAACCGGCAAAGTAATGGCAAGCGTATCGCAGAACGTGGCGCCGATGGCGCTTGACGGCCTGCGCAAGGAACTTCTGGGTGAGAAGGCCACTGTGGGGGCATCCCTCTTTCGCAGCATGGTCGTTCCCGGCTGGGGTCAGTTCTATGCCGACCGCCACGTCCGCGGCGTTCTCTCTCTTGCCGCTTTCCTGGGAGCAAGCGGTTATCTTGGTTACCGTGTTTATCAAACCGCCGCCGCCCAAGAAGACTACGACAGGGCGTACGCTTCGGTCAAGGGGTTGCTCAACAACAACGCGGCAGGACTCAAGGCCCTTGTGGTGCGGGAGATGGCGGCAGACGGACTTGATTCCACAAGCAGCGCCTATCAGACCTATCTTGTCCGCATACTGCAGGAGCGGCTGCTGGACGTGGAGACAAAGGAGGAAACCTACATTCAATCGTGGAACAACGCCGCGATTGCCGGCGGTATTCTCGCCGGCGTATGGGCGCTTAACGCCATTGACGCGGCGATTGCCGGCGCGCAGTCAAAAAAGAAATTCAAACTGTATTTCAGCGCAGCCGGCGGCAGTGCCGCGATCTCGGTGTGCGGCACTTTTTAATGCCGCTGTGCCCAAAAAAACGAGTCGTAAAAAAACGGAGGGAACCGTATGAATCATATTCGCAGGTATATGCTGATGGCCGTTGCGGCAGGCGCGGCGTGTATGTTCTTCTGTGCGCGCAAGATCAATGAGCCTCTTGACACGTTGATGCCCTTCGGTACCATCAGCGGCGTCGTCACGGATAAACAGGGCGCTGAGCTTGCCGGCGTCAACGTGCGGGTCGAAGCCAACGGTCAAACCGCCGTTACAAGCGCGGATGGCGAATTCACCCTCAACGGCGTGCCCAGCGGGACCCATCGCCTGTTTTTTGTGCGCGCAGGATACCGCGATACCAGTGTCGCGGGCATTACCGTGGGTAACGGCCAGAATCAAGTACTTGCTAATCCCGTTGTCATGAGCGTTGCCACCGCCGTGATCAGGGGGACGGTCACGAGCAACGGTCTGGCCAAGGCTGGTGTGGGCGTTGCCGTTGTCAACCAGTCTGCGGCCACGCTCACCGGCGCAAGCGGGAACTTCACCCTTGCCGGTGTGCAGGCCGACACGTCGATTCTCATTGCCGCCGACGGCGGCGTGGGATACAGCCAGCAGAGCGTAGCGCCTGCTCCGGGAAAGACCCTCGATGTGAACATCTCCATTACTGCTTCAAAGGACGGCGGGATTATCACCGGCATTGTCGTGAACGAGACGGGCCAGCCGCAGGCAGGTGTGGTGGTAAGCGCAGTCGGCGGGGGCATACGCGATACCACCGGCGCGGACGGCTCCTATGCGCTTCAGAATGTGCCTGTCAATGTGCCCGTCGACGTCACCGCATCAAACGGCGGCAGGGTGGGCGGTCTGGTGGTTGACGCAAACGGCATGCTTACCAACATCAATATGCCGCCCGCGGCCATTATCGGCACCGGCGCCGTCACCATCAGGAGCGGCGCGTACATTGTCCCGTTGGGGGGCGCGGTAACCGTGACCGCAGCCTTTACCGGCAGCAGTGCAGTCGCATGGATTCTGTGGGATATCGATAACGACAACGCATATGATACTATTACGTCAACACCGATGTTCTCGCCGTCATTCTCTTCAACCGACACCTTCCGCGTCATCGGTTTTGGGGTGGTAACTACTGCCGGCGACACCGTATCGGGCGGCCGCATCACCATCACGCGCGTTTCGCCGCGGCCTACCGCAACCGCAGCGCCAGCCGACACCACCATCAAACGCCGACAGCCGCTCACGCTTGTCGGACGGGCAGACTGCCGCACCGGCGGAGTGAAAAACTTTAAGTGGGATTTTGACGGCGACGGCACCATCGACTGGATGCGGCCGGACGGCGGCACGGTGACCCATCGCTACAACACGTCGGGCACTTTTTACTCTACGTTCGTCGTCACGGGCACGAACGGAGAATCAGACACCGGTACCGCAATCGTAACGTAAGGGTGGATACCGATTCAGTTGTTGTAAGCGACAGCGATCTCATCGCGCCGGAGATAACTCATCCCCACCAGTTTGATACCGTGCCGCCCTTTGTCGACGTTATGCTGGATCCCATGCCGCCAGCCGGCGTCGTCTATGCGCTGCTCGTCGGCCAGCGCAGGCTTGACTCTCTCATCCTCGGCCAGACGGGAATGTATATGATTGTTCTCGAACAACTTTCGGAA
>Ga0209101_1002661_pt1 | contig 11571 bp, 8 predicted proteins | sample ConPoolayeCmetaG_FD_185481 | JGI IMG/M metagenome (GOLD analysis project Ga0209101, IMG submission 185481) | Hot spring microbial mat communities from California, USA to study Microbial Dark Matter (Phase II) - Cone Pool mat layer C metaG... ... | reverse complement strand
TCGTATCTCTTTGCATTGATTCAAGCACTACTTGTGTCTTGAATGATGCATCGTAACTGTTCCGACTTTTCATCTTAATCCTCTTTTAACAAGTAAAAATATGTACTAAATTGTACCTTATTTACTTGTCTAAAATATCAGGGACGGAACATTGGTTTGTAATTTAAGTTTACGAACCAATTAATTAATTAATTAATTAAGGTAAAACTAAATTACAATTTTTAATTTTTTTTATATGGAATAGAAATTATGAATTTAGAATTAGTACTGACTTTAGTTCGCCGCCAAAGCAGCAAACTAGGTGAATATTCATGGCGAAGAATATTAAGCTTATTGTTGACTGCTGATAACAAACCTTGTACTTATTATGATTTGATTAATCTGTTAAAATAATGAAAATATTTGTAATTTAGGATGAATGCTCGAGATAGATTATAGTTCTTTAAACAAAATTCTTATCGATAAATATGGAAGAGTATCTGGAATATTTGCTATAAATAAGAAAAAAGGTGAAATGTCTCATGACCTTGTTGATGTAGTTAGAGATAAATTCAAAACCAGAAAAGTTGGCCATGCTGGTGCACTTGATCCTTTTGCAGAAGGTTTAATGCTTATTTTAGTTGGAGAGTTTACAAAAAAATCAGATATGTTAATTAATGAGGGTAAAAGTTATATTTGTGATATTGTTTTGGGCATTGAAACTGACTCACATGATGTAGAAGGTAATATTATTAAAATTGACGAGAATTTTCAGTTCTCCAAAGAATTGCTAGAAAAAGTTGTAAAAAGATTGAATAAAAATTACATACAATATGTTCCGATATTTAGCTCTGTAAAAGTAAATGGGATGAGGTTGAGAGAGCTGGCTAGAAATTCTATAAAATATGAAGTAATACAAAAAAATGATAAAAAAATAGTTAGGTTTGAGTTAGGAGTAAATGCACCAAGAAAATTTATAAATAAAAGTGAAAATAATATATTAGAAGTGGAACTGCCGTTTCGAAGAGTTAAATTGAATATAAAACCTATTAAATATAGAAAAGTACCTTTAAATATGCTTATAGGTATGAATATTGATAAAAGTATAGAATTGAATGTGATTACAATGAAAATCGATTGCTCAAAGGGTACATATATAAGGCAGTTGGCTTATGATGTAGGTGTAGAACTTGGAAGTGTTGGAATGGTTTATTCATTAATACGTACAAGAATAGGCAAAATAACTTATGAACATGCGATAAATATTGAGGACTTAAAGGAACTGTAATGTTATAATTGAGAATTAGTCACCTAAAAACCTTAAATTTGGCAAAGAGCTCGGGGGTCGTCTAATGGTAGGACGATAGCCTCTGAAGTTATCTATCTTGGTTCGAATCCAAGCCCCCGAATTTCTCGCGGAAAATATGAAGATAGGTTCTCCCTTTACGCTATACTTTTTGTTTGAGTATTAAGTTATTTTCTATATTTCACTTCGTTTGGTTAGATTGACTTTAGGAATTTAAGCAATGTAATTTCGTAGTGAATGAAGTGACTAGATGGAAAGTTAAGATATTTAAAACAACATAAAATAGGTATTTCGCTTTGTGATTATCCAATAGAGAAGCTCGGTTGAACTATTATTGACTAAATCGATGAAAAACAAGATGTCATATTTATTCTCTCAGTTTCAAATACTTCTTTATTTGTTATAGAGTATATAGGAGTATATAGCAGTATATAGCAGTCTTTAAAATAAAATTAACAGTTATAAAAAATTATAATTAATCCCGCAATTTTGTTTTGAGTTTGCTATAACTAATTTATTATAAATATTTTCTGACACTATAGCTAAGTATTAGAGTCGTTGCAAAATAACTAGCCTTTGCATAACAAAAGTGTCAAACAATCTTTAATTTACTGAAAAGTACATGTTAAGATTTATTTTTATTAAAAAACGTTATAGGTAAAGGTAAATTCACTTATTTCGCAACAATAGGTTATGTTCACCGAGAGTTTGTTGTAAGTAAGTTGGTATATGGAAACCTACTTTATTAAAATTCAGAAATTTTATTAAGGGTTTTTTGTATACACTACTTGGTTTAATTCTTTTCTTTTTGTATATATTTCTTTTCCAGCATAAGAAGATAAAACAAAAAAGAAAGCTGGAAAGAAAAATGATTGCATTATTTGTTCTGTTTGTAATTCAGGTTCTTCATTTTTGTTTGTATCCAATTTAGCATAGTTTTTAGCAAGTTTTAGTTCTATATTTTTACTGATATTTTTTCCATTTATTGTAGATGTATAAGTTATATTATCAGAATGAATGATTTTCATTTTTTTAATTATCTTTATATCTGAATTAAATCTTGGTAGAATTCTGTAATTTGGTTTATTATGTAAGTCATATCCATACTGAGACAATATTCCTATAATTTCCACGTTATCGCCTTTATTCTTTTTTATAGATTTGATACCAGTTGAACTGAGAATTGTGATTTTTATATCACCCAAATTTGTCGAAACAAAAAATGAGCTGCCAGATAAATTTGAGATAGTGCCTGATAATTTAATTAATGATCCTTCTAATAATTCAAAATCATTGTTTAAATTTAATAATGGTGTATTATTATTTGACGATTCTTTTGAGATATTATTCTGGCTATTTATATAAATTTGAAATTCTCCCCTACTCTCTTTTAATTTACCTATGAGAATAAGTTTTTCACCCAAATTAATATTTATTTGTTCTGATATTGTTGAAGATAAATAAACTTTTATACCAGCAGTTTCATCTTTTACATAAAATGTATTTTTACCTAGTTGATTTTTCAAACTGATAACAATTCCAGAAATTCTTATAATAGATTCAAGCGGTAATTCTTTAGCATCTCGTATATTTATTATGTCTATTTCAGAATTTTCGTCATCGATTTCAGAAGTTGTTTTGGGATGATTCTTATTTCCTGGAGTTATGTCATAATCATCGACCCATTCATTCAATTCATTCCTAGAGAAGCTTTGGCCTTCAAGTGTTATTTTGTAAGAGTAAGAATCAGAAAGCAGACCTGTGGGTGTGTATAAATATAACTCTTCATCAGAATTATTTAATGTCAATTTCGGATATAAAATATAGTAATTATCTCCAGAAATTGTGAAAGAGGCTGAAGAATTTTTATCCTTAAGTAACCAGTTATCTAAATTTATAAAACCTTCGTCTGAATATAATTCTATCCATTCTGCACCTGCATCAGTACCTATTGGATTTGGCATTACTTCATTAAATATTATGTGTGGAAATATTATTATATCTTTTTGTAGAATAAAAACATTATCATTCTCATCAGTTATCCGTGTCTCGATTTTATAACTTCCGGAATGATCGAATTCAATTTGAGTTTCATAGCCTATATTTTGTATCTCGCCATGCAATGTCCATTCAATTTCTTTAATATTTTCATTAGAATCAAGTTTAACTGTGATTTTATCTTTCACAAAAGCTGAAAAGTTATCACTGAAGTCAGAATTATTTCTGGAGATAAGTAGTTGCCCTTCAAATTTACTTTCACAATAGGTTACATTGTAGTTATCATTTACTCTTTCTATAGAATTACCAGTTTGGTGCAATTTTATATCAAGGCTGCAAAAATTAACTCTCTCCCAACTTATTCCTTCTGAGGTATTTGTATAGAATAATTCTTCAGAATTAGTGCCATCAGTGAAAATTATAGAATCGTTAGAATTTTTCAGACTTATGCTAAGCTCATAAACATTAGTTAAATCAGGGTATAACGCAAGTAACATATTTTTATTTCTTGCAATAATTAAGAAAGAATTCGGCATCATTTCGACCTCACCAAAAGTTTTACCATCCAATTGCCAGCCTTTCAGGTTTACGTTTTGGTCAGAATGATTATAAAGTTCAATCCATTCGTAATCAGTATCAGAACCTACTGGGTTAGCCATAAATTCATTAATTATGACTGGCAATATTCCCAAAGCCTGTACTTTTATATTCATAAAGAATAAAACTGCAAAAAATATAGAGCAAATTAGAAATGTTTTTAGTAGAATTTGTTTCATATGATTAATTAAATATTTTAAATGTTGGGAATATAATACAGAGAAGGATTTTTGGTGTCTATGGCATGTGGCGCAAAGTGAAAAACAAGGCAATATGATATATGGGATTTATAAAAGCTCATAGGCTAAAGCTTAGAGGTATCATTTATTCGCCTAATATCTCCTTTTGTTTGTAATTTATACTTTATTATGTATGAAGAAAAAATTATTGTAAGTGCCAATACATTGTTTTATAACCGATATTACAATTAGTTCTGTTCTCGCAAATTATTGCATATTTAGCAAAACCACCATTGCAACGAACCCATGAGAGATCCCAGCATGGTTGAGTACCATAAACTATCCATCCATTATGGGCAGCTAAAATATAACCATTACCTCCTGTGCTAATATCAATCGCAGCATGAAAATCATAAGCTCTCTGTCCATAACCACTTGTAATTGTCCCAGCAGGACTTATAGGCCATTTCAACTGAGCATCAGTTCTAGCCGGACAATTTAGAAAATTACATGGATTCTGTATAGCCCCGTTATATGCTACACCAAAATGTAAATGTGGACCAAGAGATAAACCAGTATTACCTTCGTGACCGAGTATAGTACCTGCATAAATATAACTTCCACTTGGAATAGTTCCTATCTGGGCGAGAATTTGCTGTTGCAAATATGTCTGCTGACCAAGTAATTTTTGTTCTTCTGCCGATGAGTTTTCATATGCTAATTGATACTGTTGTTGTGCATTTAGACTTGCTTTTACTTTGTTATTTAAATAAGCTTTTTGCTGATCAAGTTTTGTTTTTTCTTTTTCTAATGCAATTTTTTGCTCATCAATTAACGTTTTATCTTTTTCTAATTTGATTTTATCATTATTTAATTTAATCTTATCTTGTTCTAACTGTTCTCGTTCAGTTTTTAATTTCATTAAATTACTCTGCGTATCCTCTTGGATAGCTTTACTATATAAATCATTTTTTATAAATGTATCATTATTTAATGGATCAAATAGCATATATACATAAGAATATGATTTTGAATTTAAATACATATCAGTGAGAGTTTTCGTGACTTTTTCTTCTAATTCCGCTATATTTTTTTCTTTTCCTTGAATAGAAGCTGTAGTTTGTTCTATCTGATAATTCATTAATTCAATTTCTAGGTTTAGTCTTTGGATATCTAGTTCTAATTCTTGAATCGAGGCAATTTTTATGTTAATCTCCTGAGAAAGATTTGCTATCTCTGTTCCATATTGAATTAGTTTAGCATTTTCAGAACCTATTGCACCCTGTAAATTCTGTTTATATTTCCTTACCTCTGCTAATTTTTTCTCTATCTGTTCTAATTGATTCATTAGATCAGATGTAGCAATTGTTTCTCTTTCTGATATATATTTTTCAAATGTGCTGCTTGGAAATGAAATTATGCCAATTAAGATTAGAAGTGATATTGTAAGTAAGGTAATTTTTTTATTTATTTTCATTAATATATCCAAAGTAATAGTTAAAATGCAACATATAAAATGCAACATAAAAATATTTTATATTAGTCTAGCATAGTCATTATTTATATTGCAAAAAATTATTTTATATACCTCCTGATAGCTATCATACTGGTTATAGATCCCAACAAAAAACCAAGAAAAATTATCGTACAGAAAATTAACACAAAACCTAATGGACCTATATAAGGCCAATCTAGATCTCCGAAAATCTTTAATAAAAAGTTTTTGGTTGAAGATGTAACTTGCGAATACCAGGCTAATACTGCAATTATGATTATTATCATATTGGATATAAATGCACCTACTGCACCATAAATTCCACCTTCTAGAATAAATGGTAATCTGATATACCACAAACTTCCTCCGACCAATTGCATTATGCCTATTTCTTTTGATCTACTATATGTTCTAAATTCTACTGTGACAAGTGTAAAGAAAAATATTACGATAATTAATGCACCTAATACTACTATTCCAGCTAATCGAAGCCAGGTTACAACATCTTTTATATTGTTTATAATTTCTTTTGAATACCTGATATCATACACGTCTGGATTATTTTCTTTCTCTTTTTCGACTAATTCTATAGCATCCTGTGCAGTTTCAATTCTATAAAGCCTTATCGCTAAGCTCGCTGGTAATTTTCTTTCATCTTCTTTGATCTTTTCTGCTATGAGTGTGTTATTGTTAATCTCATTAAGTCTTGCGAAGTCTTCTTTTGCCTTTTCTTCGGATGTGTACTCGATAAATTCAATATTGTCTAATTTCTCCCAAGATTCTTTTATGGCAAGAACTTTTTTCTCGTCTGTGCCAGTTTTGAAAAATACATAAATGTGAGGACTATTCTCTAAGGATCTCAGAAATAATTGAGATACAATTACCAAAAATATGAATATAGTGATAACCAAAAACGCTAAAGTCATTATAGAGATTGATGCCCAGGTGAGCCACCCTCCTCTATTTATCTGTTTAGAAGTTGTATTTAGCGATCTTTGTAAACTCGTGAGTTTTTTCATTTTCGAAGAATTATTATAAATTATTTTGAATGTATGTTGCGATAGCTGAACGTATATTATTTATATCATCAGCATCTAAATCTTTGATTTTTTCGATTGTAGAAATTCCAGCTTGTATTAGACTTTCGATAGTAGTCACTCCATTTTTTTCTAAAATGGTAATTACTTTTGTCGGTAAAAGCAATTTCTTCAAATCATTTTTTATTTTATTTTTCTCTGTTTTATTATTAATATCTATAGATTCTTTTGGTTTTTGTTGTTTTTCTGTGACTGTTTCTTTTTGTGGTGAAATTTTGAGTAACTGATCATTATATTTCTTTTCAGTTTTATCTTCACTTACTTTTGTCTCTTTTTGGACACTATCTTTTTCTACTAACCCTTTGCGCCTTTTTCCTACCAAACTTATTTTCAATTTGGGTTTCGGCTTTGATAAATCTTTGTTTAGTATAGCAGAAGTCGTTGATTCAAGTGGCAAATTAATAGGTGGTTTAAGTTTTTGTACCTGCGAAATTTTGATTTTTAATGGATGTTCACTAACTTTTTTTTCGTTTTTGAGATAAGTTTTTTTATCTTGTTGCTCGTATTCTTCAATCTTTGATTCTTTTTTATCTGTGTTTGATAGTTTATCTGTATTTTCTATCTTTGTTTTTTCGTTTAAGAATTCTTTGCTAGAAATTTTGTTTTCAGTCGTAGGTTGTTTAGTTTCTTGCTGTGTAGCTTTGTCTTTCTTTTTCATATTGGATAATACAGAATGAGGTTTTTTGAGTTCTTCTGTACATTCTGTACTTTGTACTTTATCTTCAAATCCTTCTTTTGTTTTTTGTGTAGAAAATAAATAATTTCCTTTCAAATTGTCACAAACTATTGAGCCATTTTTTAGAGAAATAACTCGTTTTTCTAATTTGTCTACAATGGTTGATCCATGAGTAGACATGATCACAGTAGTGCCCCAGCCATTTATTTTTTGAAGAATTTGTATAATATCCCAAGCGGAATCTGGGTCTAGGTTCCCAGTTGGTTCATCAGCAATGAGAACCTTTGGGTCATTCGCTAATGCTCGTGCTATCGCGACTCTTTGCTTTTCTCCACCAGAAAGTTCTTGAGGGAAAGAGTCCATTCTATCTGCAAGCCCAACAATATCTAATACATATGGAACTGTTTCTTCTATATCTTTTTGTTGAGTACCTGATGCTTCGAGGACAAAGGCTATATTCTCATAAGCAGTTTTATCATCAAGTAATTTAAAATCCTGAAATATGACTCCTATTTTCCTTCTTAATTGATAGATTTGTTTTCTATTATAAGCAGTAATATCTTCGTCATTGAAATAAATTTTACCTGAAGTTGGGTCTTCTTCTCTGATAAGTAATTTTATAATTGTAGTTTTGCCTGAGCCAGAGGGCCCTATCAAGAATACAAATTCACCCTGTTCTATAGTAAAATTTATATTATGTACAGCAATAATTTCGTCGTTTTTATATGTTTTTGATATGTTGACGAACTGTATCATGATAAATGACAAATAATAAATTATCTCTAATCATCAAAAATTTCATTTTTGCGCTGTGTATCCCCTTATGGGATAGAACAAATTTCAAAGCCAAAAGCTAATATAGTTCTATGTGATGAGGTTTAATCTTTGGTTGAGGCTGAAAAAGTAGTTTACACTAAATCGCACTCATCGCATAATCTATAATGGAACATTTTATTTATAATATTATCAACTGTGCCAGCAAAAAGCTGGTTACTTTTTTTATGGCTTTTTACTATTGGTGAAACAGAAAATCCTTTATATTATTATTTAGTTATTATTCTAACAATATTATGCTATACGTCGCAAGGCTATATTGGAGAATCTTTATTTTATAGAAAAACAGTTAGAATTTGGCGATACAAATAATCACATTAATTTATTTAGTTGCCAATTGTCCACATGCAGCTTTTATCCTATCACCCATTGTTACGCGGATAGATACTGGAATATTATTTTCTTTTAGAATTCTTTCGAATCTATAAATAGAATTTTTATTTGGCTTTTGGAGAGTTGGATGATTTGAAATTGTATTCATTGGTATCAAATTGACATGACCTATTCTTTTTTGCAATAAATTTGCCAGTTCTAAAGCTTGTGCTGTCCCGTCATTGACATCTTTTATCAAAATATATTCATAAGTTACCCTTCGATTATTTGTTCTTTGCCATTCATCTATAAATTTAAATAAATTTTTTAATGAGTTTGTTTTAGCAATCGGCATAATTTTTTCTCTTAACTTTTGTGTTGGAGCGTGCAAACTTACGGCTAATTTAATTTTTATCTTTTCATCCATTAATTTATATAGCTGTTTTATGATACCACACGTTGAAATCGTGATTCTGCGAGCCCCAAGTCCAAATTCATTAGGATTGGTTAGAATTTTTATACTTTCTATTACATTTTTGTAATTAAGCATTGGCTCTCCCATGCCCATATAGACGACATTGGTTATTGTTTGAGGATGAAAAGAGTTTTGAGTGGTGGACTTGGAGCTTAGAACTTTTGGCTGTTGGCTTTCTACGTTCGTTAAATCCTTTATCTGTCCGAGAGATATGTCCGTAGGCTTAGAAATGTAGGCTTTATAATTTTTCAATAAACGTGCGAAGTACAGAACTTGATCTACGATTTCTTTGGTAGTTAAATTCCGCTTGAAACCCATCTGGCCAGTCGCGCAAAATATACATCCAATAGGGCAGCCAACCTGGGACGAAACACAGATAGAATTTCTGCCATCCTCAAACTGCATTAATACAGATTCTATTTTATTCTTATCATAAAGTCCAAATAACATTTTATAGGTCTTACTTTTCTTGTCATGATGTAGCTTTAAAGGTGAAAGAGTTGTAAATCGTTCATTCTTTGTTAGAAATTCTCTCTCTTTTTTTGATAATCCTGTTATTTCATAGAAATTATTTACTGATTTCTTAAAGAATGCTTGATTTAGAATCTTTAGTTTGTACTTGGGCCAGTTTGTTGGTTTAGGTAAATTCTTAAAATACATTTTCTTATTCAAAAAAATATTAAAGTATTATTTGTAGTTTAGCATTTATAAGGTTGGATGTGATAGTTTATTGTTGATAAATTATGTTTTACTTGTTGTGTTAAATAACACTTTATGGTTCAGAGTTTACTTGTTTTGTAGCTATGGCAGCGAACTATCTGTTTGACAACAGTCCCTAATTATTATTCTATAAAGGATCTAAAATCTAGTATCTAACACACATGCTTCATTATAGCCTAACATTTACAGATCAGTTATAATTTATACATGACAAACATGCAAGAAACTGTTGAACAATTAAAAAAAAGAGCATGTGATATTCTTATGAAAAAAAATATAGATAACCTGAAAAAGAGGCTTGCAGAGCTGGAAAGTGAATCTATAGAGGTAAATTTTTGGAATAATCGTCAAGATGCGCAGAGAAAAATGGAAGAATTGGGTGATATAAAACAAGAAATCACAATTCTAGAAAAGATTGAAAATAATATATCCGATATTGTAATGTTTGAGAAATTACAGGAAGAGGGTGAGGATGCTCAAAATGATCTTAAGAATTTAATAGAGGAAACTTCAGTATATTTAAGAAAAATTGAATTTGAAACTTATCTTTCGGGTAAATTTGACAAAAATGGTGCTATATTTTCTATACACGCAGGTCAGGGTGGTACAGAAGCTTGTGATTGGGCTGAAATGCTTTTGCGTATGTACCTACGATACTTTGAGATAAAAGGGTGGAATGTGGAAATAGTAAATAAATTACCAGGAGAAGAAGCAGGTATAAAAACGGTAACTGTTGAAGTTTATGGTAAATATGTTTTTGGATACCTAAAACACGAACATGGTACTCATAGATTAGTTCGTATTTCCCCTTTTAATGCACAGGGACTTCGTCAAACTTCATTCGCAGGCGTTGAGGTAGCTCCAATTATTGAAAATGATATTGAGATTGATCTAAATGAAGAAGATATAGAATTTTTTACTACTAGGTCAGGTGGTCCAGGTGGCCAAAATGTGAATAAAGTAAACACTGCAGTGCGTCTCGTGCATAAACCAACTGGTTTAGTAATTACATGCAATTCTTCTCGAAGTCAATTACAAAATAAAGAAGCAGCATTGAGAATGCTAAAAGCGAAACTTTACAACCTAGAGGAAGAAAAGCAAAAAGTTGAAATTTTTAGAGAAAAAGGAAAGCATAAAATTGCTGCCTGGGGAAACCAGATACGTAATTATGTGTTACATCCATACAAATTAGTTAAAGATTTGAGAACAAATATCGAGACGGATCAGGTAGAAAAGGTCTTAGATGGTAATCTGGAAGAATTTATTGAGGCAGGAATAAAGATTGGATGAAATGGTAGGTTTTATTTACTAAGTAGTAAGTTATAGGTATTATAAAAGTTTTATGCAAAACTCATAAGTCCTATTCAATTCATATTTCCAAAGTCTTTATTTTTATTACGATTCATTAAATTAAGTAATTTGCGGTAATTTTTATTTAATAAAGACCTATTTTAACCAGAAAAAGAAATTCGAAGCATGAATTTATAAGTTCAAATAACAGAAAATAAAAAATTAAAAAAAGTAAAATTAAATATTGAAATTTTGACATTGTTTTGAGAATGCGAGTCTCGATATTCGAAATTTTGAATAAGGTTCAGTTCTAAGAATGAACAATAATAACTCCATTATAAAGAAATTGAACAAACTAACGATTTAGATACTTTAGGAAAATTCGACATAATTAACTTGACAGTTTCAATATGGCTTACGAATATTACCGAATATTACAAAATCAACATAATTTAAATCTTAACAGTGAGATGGATTGCAATTTAGGGTCTCGACTAGATAACTAGCTACAAAAGTGGTTAAAATCTAGTAATGATAGATAATATTGAGATTACAAAACGTGCACATATTTTAAGGAGAAAATTTGATACGATTTTCGATTGTTTTGTGGCCA
>Ga0209101_1002658_pt1 | contig 11583 bp, 8 predicted proteins | sample ConPoolayeCmetaG_FD_185481 | JGI IMG/M metagenome (GOLD analysis project Ga0209101, IMG submission 185481) | Hot spring microbial mat communities from California, USA to study Microbial Dark Matter (Phase II) - Cone Pool mat layer C metaG... ... | reverse complement strand
GATAAAAATAATAATTGAGTCCGGCCGCTTCTTGCTTGACCAAGTTGGTATCAGTATCTTTAAAATATTTAATGTATTAGAAAACAAAATATTTATTGATGGAAAAGCAACTAACATTGCTCACAATTTAGATATTCTTTATGACCCAATCTTAATTAGGAATAATAAAAAAAATAACGAAAAATTTAATTATCAAAACAATGATGGTTGCTTTATTTTTGGTAAATCATGTTTAGAAGATGACATATTTTTTAAAAGAAAAATATTTTTTGAAGAAATACCCCAAAAAGATGATTTTTTAGTATTTATTAATACCGCCTCATATAAACAAGATATCTTTGCCAACGAATTTATTACTCATTCTAAACTGAAAAAATACTTTATTAATAGTTAAAAACAAATAGACATATGATTTATAAAAGTATTATTGAACTTATTGGAAATACACCATTAATTGAATTGGAAAGAAGTAAAACTAGTCTCAATGTTAATGTATTTGCAAAATTAGAATATCTTAATCCATTTGGTTCTTTAAAAGATAGAATGGCTTGGGAAATGATAAAAGAAAACATTGATGAAATCGTTAAAAATAAAAAAACAATTATTGAAAACTCAAGTGGTAATACCGCCAAGGCTTTAGCAATTTTATCGCAAGTATTTGGAGTTAATTTTAAAATTATTACCAATCGAATAAAATTCCCCGAAAAAAAAGATGTTTTAAAAATTTCCAAAACAATCATCAAAGAACTTCCTGGCAAAAGTCAGTGTCTTGATCCAAAAGATCCTTATGATCCTCAGTTTTTTTTGGAAAAAGAAATCAAAGAAAATCCAAACCAATACTTTTTTACCAATCAATACTTCAATCAAAAAAATATGGAAGCTCATATAAAAACAGGGAAGGAGATAATTAAAGATTTAAACGGAAAAATAGACTATTTTGTCAGTGGTTTAGGCACTGCCGGATCGACGTTGGGAATAAAAAATGCTTTCAAAAAATACGGTTTAAAAACAAAAATAATTGGTGTTATTGCTTCGGGATTAGAAACAATTCCTGGAATAAGAAACAAAAAAGAAATGTTAAGCGTTGGATTGTTTGACCCAAAAAACTATGATGAAATTATTGAAGTTAATCCAATTGATGCGGTTTACGCTTCTTTAGAACTTATTAATAATTTTGGAGTTATTAGTGGCCCAACTGGAGGAGCAAGTTATTTTGCTATAAAAAAATATTTTGCTAATAAAAAAGATTGCAATGTTGTTTTTCTTGCTTGCGATCGATATGAGTTTTATCTAAGTTACTATAAAAAAATGGTTCCTCATCTTTTTTCAGAGAATCAGGAAGATAAAGATAGTATTTACAATTTTGATTATCAATCATACATGAAAAAAATAAGCAACTTTGAAATCGAACCAGAAAGAATATCTCCGAAAAATTTAGATAATTATTTGTTGATCGACATAAGAATAAATTTTTCTTACCGATTCGAAAGAGTAAAAAAAAGCATCAATATCCCTGAGGAACAGCTTGAATTTATTATTAATAAAAACTTTCCTTTTCCAAAAGAAAAACCAATTGTTTTTATCTGCCCAAATGGTGAAAGATCAATCAAATACGCTCTTTATCTAAAAACCAAAGGTTATCAAGCTTTTTCATTAAAGGGAGGATTGGAAAAATTAAAAATTAAAAATAAATCTCTCCTTGATGAAAATTACTATGGATAAATTAATTTTTCCTTATAAAGTAAAAGATAAACAAATAATCTATCTTGACAATGCTACTATGCCTCAAAAACCAAAGGGAATTATTGATTTTATCAAAAAAACACATCAAGGTCTTTATCTTAATCCTTATAAATCTAAATATTTTTTAGCAAAACAAATGAAAGAAAAAATAGAAGAAGCAAGAGAAAAAATTGCTCATTTTTTAGGAGTTAAAAGTGAAGAAATTTTTTTTAGTCATTCAGCGAGTTTTTCGCTTAAAAAAATAATTAAAATTTTTAACATCAACTCAGATAATAATGATGAATTTTTATATAGCGATGATGATCATTTAAAAGTAGTAAATGAAATAAAAAAAGTTAAAGGAAAACTAATAGAATATCAATTATTTTCTCACTCCGGCGATGCCAACTGGCAAGATATTAATAAAAAAATAACAAAAAGAACAAAAATAATTTTTTTAAATCATATTCATGGTATTTATGGTCTAGCCTCAGAGCCAGAAAAAATAGAAAAAAATAAAAGTTTTATCTTTCTTGATATTTCTCACAGTATTGGCAAAATTCCAATAGACGTAAAAAAACTAAACGTTGATATGGTAGTTTTTTCAGGCTACAAAATATTTGCCCCTGAGGGAATAGGTGTTTGTTATCTTTCAACTAGTGTTCAAAAAAATCTCAACATTAATCTAGAAAAGCTAAGAGAAATTTTTGAAGAAAAAGAAATTCCATATCTAAACATTGTTACTTTAGATAAATGCGTTGATTTAATTAAAAATATTGGCTTAGAAAATATAAAAAATCATCTTTTAAATCTTACCCAACAATTTGTTAGTGATTTAAGATTCGAAGATGAAGAAAAAATTGAATTTTTACCAGGTGTTTTTTATTCAAAATGTGCTACCGGTTATGGAATTGTTTCTTTTAAATTCAAAAAAATTAAAACGAGTGAAATTTTACCAATTTTTGAAAAAAATAAAATTTATTTAAGAATATCAAATCATTGTTATCAAAAAACAGAAAATAAATTCGATCAGATCATAAGACTTTCAATGCATATTAATAATCAATTAGATGAAATAAAAAAAACTACCAAGTTAATAAAAGAAATTTTAAAATATACCTCTTGATAAATGCAACTTAATTGCATATATTAAAATAAAAAGGAGGTGATAAATAATGAAGTTTTATAACGTAAAAACTCGTCAAACAGTTGAAGTGCCAGATAGTGAAGTCGAAGTAGTAACAATGAAAAATGGTAAAAAAGCTGCCAAAGCAGTAAAAGATGGGATGAAACTGTTTAAAATTTTAAGTAAAGAAGATCAAGAAAGATTGGGTAAATAAAAACGGGTATTTGGCCAAATGCCTAAAGCGCGGCATTGAACACAACCAAAAAACTCCCCCAAAAGGGAGTTTTTTGGTATTTATAAATTTTCTGATAAAATATGTCTTATGAATATCTGGCTTTATTCAATCTTCTCAGTTTTTTTAGTTAGTCTTATCTCATTTTCCGGCGCTTTAACCTTATCAATCAAAAAAGAAAAATTAAAAGACTTTCTGATTTACTTTGTCTCTTTTTCTGCTGGTGCTTTGCTTGGTGATGTTTTTATCCATCTTTTACCAGAGGTAATTGATGAATATAATCATCCAATCTCTTTAATTTTTATCTATGTTTTGTTTGGAATTTTATCTTCATTTATTTTGGAAAAAATCATCTGTTGGCGACATTGTCATTTACCAATTACTAAAAATCATGTTCATAACTTTGCCTGGATGAATTTATGGGGTGATTTTTTTCATAATTTTATTGACGGATTAACAATTGCCGCAAGTTTTTTACTCAATATCCCCGCTGGAATTGCCACCACCTTAGCGGTTGTTTTTCATGAAATCCCTCAAGAAATCGGTGATTTTGGGGTTTTACTTCATGGTGGTTTTAAAGTAAAAAAAGCTTTATTTTTAAATTTTTTAACTGCTTTAAGCGCTTTTTTTGGCATAATCGTTGTTCTTTTGTTGAATAATAAAATAGAACATTTAACTTTATTTTTAGTCCCATTTGCCGCCGGAAACTTTATTTACATTGCCTCATCCGACTTAATCCCAGAACTTCACAAAGAAACAAAAATGAAAAAAGGTCTTATTCAAATAATGACTTTTATTTTGGGAGTAGGGGTGATGTATGGGTTGTTATTTTTTGAATAAATCAAATATCAAATATCAAAATGCAAAATGACAAATCAAAATTTAAAATGAGATATATAAATCTTAAAATCCTTTTTGATTTTTAATATGTAATTTTGATATTTAATTTTTGATTTTTGATTTATTTGTTTATGTACCAACCCCAAGGTCTAAAAAAACTCTATCATCAAACTCGGCGCTTGATTGCCAAAAACTGGTTAAAATTTTGCCATCCAATACAAATTGCCGTAACCGGCTCCCAGGGAAAAACAAACACCACTCAAACTTTGGCTAAAATCCTTTCTCAAATTGCTCCCACCGTTGTCACCAATGTTAATCTTGACACTAATTTCAATGTGCCAATTACTGCCTTAAAAGTTACTCTTTGGACAAAATATGCTGTTTTTGAATTAGGCGTTGATCATATTGGTGAAATGGATAAACATTTAGAAATTGTTAAGCCAAAAATTGGGGTAATAACTGGCATTTCCCCAGTTCACACCGATAAAGAGCATTTTGGTTCTTTAGAAAATTTAATTCGCGAAAAAAGAAAATTGATTGAAAACCTACCTGATGAAAAAAAAGGGGGGGTAGCTATTTTAAATTACGATGATGAAAATGTAAGAAAAATGGCTTCCTTTACCAAAGCAAAAGTGATATTTTACGGTTCCGATAAAAAAAACTGCCAGTATTATTTTGATAAAAACTCAGTAAAAGTCAGCTTTGATGGCACAAGTTTTAGAGTTTACTGTCATCCTTCATCCTCCGATTCGGAGGGTAAATTTATTTCAGGATCTCGTAATTGTCATCCTGAACTCGTTTCAGGATCTTATCATAATCTCAAACGAGATACTGAAACCTGCCTGACGGCAGGCAGGCAAGTTCAGCATGACAAAAAAATAATTAATTCATTCATAATTTCAACTAAACTCATCGGTCTTCATCATCCTTATAACTTAACCGCTGTTTTTGCTGTTTTAAAAACTCTCTTTCCTAACAATCCAAAAATCGATTCTATCTTTGCAACGATCGTGTCTAAGATAGAACCACTTCGAGGAAGAATGAATATTGAAAAAGGTCCCCTAGAAACAGTGCTTTTAAATGATTCTCTTCGCGCTAATCCCAAATCAACTGATGAAGGTTTAAAAACTTTTTATCATATTAAGTACGCTCCTTCTTGTCATCCCGAATTTATTTCGGGATCTCATATTATTAAAAATCCTCGAAAAATCGCAATTTTAGGCGTAATGGGTGAGCTTTATGATCCAATAAAAGAACACAAAAAAACAGCCAAAACTTTAATCCAATATCCGCCTGATATTGTTGTTGGAGTAGGGGAGTATCGAAAATATACCATTGATGAAGCAAAAAAATTAGGCTTTCCAAAAAATAGAGCTTTTTTTGCCAAAGATATTTTTGAAGCGGCAGAAATCTTAAAAAAAATTATAAAACCGGGTGATTTTTTATATCTTAAAAGCTCCCTTCTTCGCAATTTATGGAGGATTATAAAAATCTTAAACAACCAGTCGGTTTGTTGTAAAGAAGAATTCTGTCCTTATGAACATTGTAAAATGTAAATCAACTAAAAATGAAAAAATAAAAATGAAAAATGACAATGTAAAATTAAAATTTTTTAAATTTTTATCTGTCTTTTTTATTTTTTATATTTTATTTTTTATTTATGTTTTTTTATCAATTTAAATTAACTTTTCCTTCATCTTATAAAAAACAATTTATCATTTTTTCCCTCCCTCAACTCTCCCACTATCATCAAATCTCAAATCTAAAAATCAATTCCAAAAACTTTCAAATTGTTAAGGAGGAAAAATGGGGAAATAAGGTAGCGGTTTTAAAAGATAAATCAGCGATAACTTTCACTGCCAAACCTTTTTCTTTTAAATCATCAATCAACTCAAAATTTACTCTTTTTTATTATCAAAAAACTAAAATCCCAAAAATCTATATTAGACCAAATCGATTTATTAACGGCAAAGATCCAAAAATTAAATTTTTAGCAAAAAAAGTTTTAGGTCAAGAAAAAAATCTTTTAAAAGTAGTAAAAAAACTTTATGATTTTACTTTAGATTATTTAGCTTACGGCAAACCAATTGACGGTCTTTACCCATATCATCAAGCGCTAAATGAAAAAACAACTGACTGTGGCGGTTTTTCTACCTTTTTAGCCTCACTTTTTCAATCTCAAAACATCCCCGCCCGCTTAGTAGTTGGCTTTATTATTAAAAAAAACATAATTAAAAACCTATTAAATACGTTACACGTTACACGTTACACGTTACACAATCTTCTTATTCATGCTTGGCTTGAGATCTTATTACCTAACAATCAATGGTTTCCTTTGGATCCTTCAATTGAATGGAAGAGAAAAAAGAACCAAACGCAAAGACAAGGCGGCTTTGGCTTTATCCCCGATGATCGATTAGCAACATCTTTCGGCTGTGATTTTGAGTTAAAAATTGAGGGAAGAAATTATAAAATAGATTTATTGCAAAAAGTTAATCTTGTTAAAATAAAATATGGACTCATCTCAAAAAGAAATTCCAATCAGACCTCCTCATCAAGAAACAAAAAGAACCTTATTAACCACTTTAGTTGAGGACACTTCATCGGATTTCAGAAAAAAATGGGCACAAGCTGTTCATGATGAAAAATTGGCAGAAAGAATAGAAAATTATGCTAAATATCCCACCTTATCTTCTCTTTTAGCCGATCTTCCTTTTCCTGCTAAAAAAGCTTTGTTTCAGACATTAATTAAAGAACTTGAAGAAAAAAAGGACCTTGAAGGAAAAATGGTTCTTACTCCAACTCAGGATCAAAAATTAACAAAAATATTAAGGCGATTAACTGAACCAGAAGTTCAAGAGGCAATAAGAAAAGCATACGAACTTTCTTATTGGGTTGATTTAGATTTTTTGGGTGATTTGGTCAAAGCGCTAAAAACCAGAGAAATTAAAGAAAAAGAAAGTTTTTTAGAAATTTTAAAGGAAAGAGGACTTTCAACTAAAACAATTCAAGAAGAATTAGCTAAAACTCGTGGGGAACCACCACAACATTTTTCTTCTGATCGTTTAGCAGCAATTACTCGTGAAAAACAGTCACCCCAACCCCTTCAACAGTCAGTAGCCGAAGCCGTCTCTAACTCTATTGATGCTATTTGGACCAAACACGGACAAGAAAGAAGTATTGGTCAATGGGGCAGAGGAATAAAAATGCTTCTTTCTTATCTTGATCATCCTCAAGACTCAATTATTGTTACTACCACTCAAAATAACGAAACCTGGCAGATAGAGATAAAAAAAGGAGGTAACGGTCGATTTTATCTTCGCTCAAGTAAAATTGAATTCTCATTTTCATCTCAACAATCATCCCAAGAACCAAAACAAAGCGGAACCACCCTTATCTTGAAAAAACACCAGCCTTTAAACCAAGACTTTCTTGAACAACTTAAAGGAAGACTTAAAAAGCGCTTTCGTTTTACTCCAGAAGTAGAAATACGAATTAATGATGAACTAATCAACCAATATGAAAATCTTATCGATGTTAAAACCAATCAATCAATGGAAAGACATGGTTCTTTAGGAAACGTTAATGTTAGCCTAACTCCCAAAGAAATTGTCATAGAAGATAATGGTTGTGGGATGAGTCCTGATCAACTTTTATCGATGTTTATTGCCGGTGCTGGTTCAAAACCATTTGTGGAGATTACCGATAAAAATCGTGAATCATTTCTTCCTTTAGTTGAGGTCTTTTATGAACATAAACTGGCTGAAAAAAAACCAACTGCCGAAAATATTATCAATTTCAGCCGTAATCGGGAAACAATCTTAAGTTTACCTTTATCATCGGATCAAATTAATCTCTTTGACAAACCTCTTTTTTTTGAATTAGGCCCTCTTTTGGAAAGTTCAGATGCCAGAGAAGGAGTAAAAATTAATAAAAACTTTCAGGAGGCGGTAAAAAAAGCCGTTGATATTATAGTCGAAGGAGAAATTGATCCAAAACAAAAAATAGCCATATTAAACAGTCTCGTTGCCGGTTTAACTTCTTTGGGTGGAAGAGAATATAGCGAAAAAAAAACCGATGTTTTTACTACCATCTCAAATATTATTAGCTATACCCATACCAAAGCTCAACCATTAATTACCGATCTTTCTTTACAAGGTTATCTTTTTATTCCTAACTACCAAGAATTCTCTAATTTAAAATTGGCCGATGATCCAAAGACAATTTTTATCAACCCGCTTCTTTTTTCTTTTGTTCCAGAGAAACTAAATCTTCCCGGATTTGAACAGGTTTCACCATCAATCTTTCAAAGCTCAACCGGAAAAAAGCTTTTTTTGGCTGATTTTAAAGATGAAGCACCACCAATTATTAGTTATCGTGATGGTTTTATCATTGATCGAAAACTCTGGAAAAAAATCCTCAGTCTTAAAGCGGAAAACCCACACAACTTTCAAGTCTTAGTTGAAGCTTTAGAACTAAGACTCAATCTCGTTTCAACCAGTTATGATCCTCACGAAAAACCTTTAACCAATCTTCAAAACCGTCTTATCTTTGAAGAAAAAAAAGAAGAAGAAACAAAACAAGAAACAATTGAATGGCCAGGGTGGTTAAGTAATAAACAAAAAGGAGAATTAGCAAATATTTTAAAAGATATAAAAGAAGTTGCTGATTATGGAGGTTGGATATACCCTACTGCTTTATCATCCGATGGCAAAAAACTGTTTTATGGGGGTATGGGTGGGAAGTTGATGATGGTTGATTTGGAAAGTTGTTTCTTTTTAGAAAACTATCAAGAAAAATTAACCAACCTAACTAAGCTTGCTGAAAAAATACACGCATTCTTTCCTTATCCTCAAACAATAGTCAATAGTCTTGGTGAATTTTTTTCTGATAAGAGAAATTTAAAAATCGCTAACCTTAATCAGATAATTAACTGGTTAAATAATGAAAAAAATACTACTTTTATCCAAAATCTGTCTAATCTTCTGCCTCCAGAAATTAATCAACTAAACGAGGAAGAAAAAAATAAGGTTTTAACTAGGCTCTTAACCAATATTCTTGAAATCTCCTTTAAGCTCTCAACCCTTGAAAACACTCAAATAACCCTACCTAACTTATTTACCAAAGATATTCCTTTGCTTCTTAACTTTTCTTTAATTAATCTTCAACAAGATCAAGATGTTTTAAAACAGATTACTGAATTAATCTCGCCTGAAGACAATTTTTTTCAAAAACAGCTCTATTTTTCTTTGATTAACGGTTTTTTCTCTGCCGAAAAAGATGCCCAAAAAAGACAGGTCTTTTTAGATAAACTTAGTAAAATAAAAAATCATCCCTCTTACCAAAAATATCTTCAATTAGTCACTTCTTATTCTGAAGAAGAGATAACTGATCTTTTTTCCAAAGAAGTCATTGAAAGAGAAATTCCTGGACGATCCTTAATTGAATTCTTAAAAAAAGATGAAGGAATTGCATTAACTGAACTTTCTTTAACCGGACTTGAAAACTCTTGGGAAATAACCGAACAAAATCAATCTGTATTTCAAAGACCAATCTCAATTGCTGAAATTCTTTATCAGTATAAAATTAAAAGACTAAGAAACTGGCAAGAAGTTGTTGGCGCTATCAATCAAACATCAACAACTGCTTTTAACCTTGAACTGTTTCGTCAAGAGATTATGAAAGAGGTTTCAGGTCAAGCAATTGAAGAAGGAGTGGCGCGGCGGGAGATGATTCAAAATGGAGTTGATGCGATAAAAAATAGACAGGAAATAACCGAAGGGAAAATAGATATTCGTCTGGTTAAAGCCTATGATGATAAAAAAGATGAATATCTAATAGAAGAGTTTACTGATCAGGGAACTGGTATTGTCGACTGACTAAAGTTTTTTATTCCCGGCGAAACCACTAAAGGCGCCTCTGATGAAGGCTTTTTTGGCAGTGGCGCTTTCAAAATCTTTGAAGGAGTTGATCGGGTTGATATCTTATCATCAACCGATGGACGAACCGCTTACTATTTTCGCTTTGAATGGCAAAATGGTAATCTTATGATTACCAAAAGCCAGTTTATTAATAACTTCTCCGGCCAACAAGGAACTAGCATAAGAAGAATTAAAAAAGTAAAAGGTCAAGACCTGCCTGAACTTGAGGCTGGAATTATCGCTGATGACTACTTAGCTTTTGCTGGCTTATTGACTGATGAGCAAATTAACGGAAAAACTATTGAAGTTGTTATTAACGGCGAACAAATCCATCTTAAAAAAACCAAAAGACTATCAGAGGAGTTTAGCTACAATGGTGTCAACTACGGAGCAATTACTTTAGTTGAAAGTCCGCTACCACCAACCGTAGCTCATGGGATTGGTCTTCGAATGAGTGATTTAGATGAAAGATATCTTACCTATGTTCCTGATTCCCTAAAAAAACTGGTCAAAAACAAAAAAATCTCCCTTGTCCTGCCAAAAGATCTTCCTTTAATTAAAGATAGAAGCCGAATCGCCAATGAAGAAGAATTACTTGATCCTTTAGCTCGAAAAATCGCTGGGATGGTGATTAAATTAGCGGCTCAAGAACTAATTTTGGGCTTTAAACAAAGAACCGAATCTGGCGCTTCATATAGAATCTGGAAACCACCTGGCTTTCCTGATGACTGGTTTATCAATCCTCAATATTCAAAACTTTTTATAAGCGATGGATTTAAAGATATTGATACTATAAAAAATATTATTAACAAACTTAATACTAATGATATCTTAACTGCCGAAGAACTTTCTCTTCTTAATCAATCTTTTGATTTACAAAGTAGGTTAGCAATGGTAATTGTTAGTTTAAGTGTAAATTTACCTGACGGCAGTTCTACTGGTCTTTGGCAAGAAAGATTAAGAGTGTTAGAAAGTATACAAACTCAGGTTACCGGTAAAACGCAAGAAACACTAGAAGAATTAATAAAACAAGAACAATCAATAACTTCATCTCTTGGAATTACTTCATCATCACAAACACCATTTTTTTCTTTTACCCCCTCCACTCCTCAACACCAAGGAATAAGCGTGGTTAACTTCTTCTTAGGTGAAAGAAAGGAAGAAGAAGTTTCCGAAGACCAATTAACTGACGCTCAAAAACAAAATTTAGAGTTATTAAAAAAAATTGCCTCTCTTTTTGGTATCTCTGTTGTTCCAAAAGCCAATATCGGCGCTTCTGCCTATTTTAGCGGCAATCACTTCGTAATTGATGTTAAAGTGTTATCTTTAAATCAATCTTACTGTATTGAAACTGCTTTTCATGAGTTGGCTCATTATAAAGAAACATCATCTCAAAAACATTTAGGCCCAATCTATCCTTATCTTTTTACCCACCAAGTTGATGGTCTTTTTGGTCAAGCCTACTATCAAGTTTTGGAAGAAGTTCTAACTAAATATCCTCCTCAACCAACAATAAATTAAATTGGATAAATAAGGAAAAAATTATAAAATAGATTTATTACAAAAACCTTTTTTTATTTAAGAAGAAAAATAATCAGAAGTAGCATGTTTAGCTTCAATATGATTAAGACAACCTTGATGATTACAATAGATCTATTGCGTAATTAAACATTATACCCAATTTATGATAGGTTATTATTATATGATAACCTATCAAAAGCTCTTTAACAACCCAGCAAAAC
>Ga0209101_1002657_pt1 | contig 11586 bp, 7 predicted proteins | sample ConPoolayeCmetaG_FD_185481 | JGI IMG/M metagenome (GOLD analysis project Ga0209101, IMG submission 185481) | Hot spring microbial mat communities from California, USA to study Microbial Dark Matter (Phase II) - Cone Pool mat layer C metaG... ... | reverse complement strand
TAATCAGGCTCCTCTGTGCTGAACCAACTCTGTTTGATGGTGTAGAGGCGTTTTTGGAACAAGCGGTCCTCTTTTTCGTCGGCTGGGGGGAAGTTGACCGCGATAATTCTTTCCAACATAGCGGCGCGGAATGAGTAGCGCGAGACGGAAGTCAGCTCGCTCCAACGGTGAACGAGGTTTTCAATTGCGCACCAGCTTGAGTAAGCGCCGCCCAGGAAGCGTTCGTATTTATTGAACGCCTCCGCGCTTCTAAAAACTTGCCGGTTTTTGCGAAGCATGAGATAGAGGGCCTTAAATTTTGCCTGCAGAGCGAGAAGCTCTTTTTGGATGGGCATTTTGAATGTCTGACCGGGTGAACGAAGTTTAACCGCCTCGGCGCACAGGTCAGCAAAAAGTTCGCTCATTTGCCGGTTGCCTGACCAAATTTGTCCCGCTTTTTCAAGGCGTTCCAACATATCTTTGGCTTCAACCAAAGCCGCACTTTCAAGGAGAGCCTTGGCCTGGACAAGCTCCGCATCTGATTCAAGGGATACATGGCGGGGAGTAGGTTCAACTGTCGGCGCCGAGCTTTCCATGTGTATAAAACGGCGTGCTTTAACCAGCCCGCAAAGTTCCCTCAACTGAGCGTTGTCGGCCGCCGGGGTTGCGGAATAGGCGAAAATTCTAGGAGGGTTTGCCAGACAGCTTAGTTCGGCGGCGATTTGACCGAGAGCATGCTTAGGCCGGTTGTCACCAGCCTTCTTACCTTGTAACAAGAGATGCGCCTCGTCGATACCGATAATGTCTGCGGGAGAGATTTGGAGGCGTTTTCCTTTAAAATCGTTTAAGAAGGACTGAGGGGTAATGAAAAAAAGGCGTTTTGCCGAATCGGCATAAAGCTTGAGTCGATTGGCGGGTCCTCCTAACACTTCGGCTATGCCATCCGGCAGATTAAGGATACGGCGGGCGTCATTCGCCCCTTGAATTATAAGCGCCGTTCGTGGGGTGATGATAAAAACCCGCTGTCCGGCCTTAAGGGCCGGCACACAAGCCGCCAACACGGCAATTGTTTTCCCCGCATTAGTGTCAGCCCAGAGGACTATATTTTCGCTGCTGGCGCAGGCCTGCTCGATGAATTTAAGCTGTCCGGGGCGAGGCTGAAAAACATTCATGCGAAGAATCGGAGCCAGGCCATGTTTATCACACAGCTCTTGAAAGGTGGCAGGGCGGGGAGGCAGCCTTAACTCTTCATTCTGGGAGAGCGGTTCGACCTTCGGCGGCGGCGGCGGAAGGCAGGTAAACAAGTTAAGCTGCTTGCTTGTCTCTTGGGACATAAGGTGGACTTAAGATCTTAATGGGTTAGGATAGATTAAGGTGTTTTTAAGCCTTATGCAAACTGGGGCTTAATACCTTAAATTCCAGCACATAGTTAGTGGTGAGCCAAGCACGCTTCATAAATATAAAGGTTAGTGGACAGCCTTTGATTTTATGCGCACCTGTTTGGAATAGGCAGTGCCGTTCGTAGCGTGGCATATAAGCGCACGGCGCTTCGGGCGAGGTAACTTTCCGAAAGGTAACAGTCCCTTAGCGGTGCTAGTGACGGATTTAAGGTGTTTTTTGTTGCAGATTAATGTCCCTGGCCTGCCGGCTAGACCTTGGCCGGTTTGCAGATCATAGATTTTCCCCCTGAGTTTGATGGAAGACCTTTTGGACCTAAAAACTTTGAGGCTGAGGGCTTCCATGGGAGCTTGGTCGTTGGGGGTTGGATTCAGGGAGTCTGGCGCTTGATGTAGGCTCAACATTTCAGCGGCCAAAGCCACGGCTTGGCCGGCGTTTAGTCTTCCGCTGCTGGCTGTAACGCCTTGAAGTTGTAAAAAGGGGTCAACGGTTTGCAAGATATATTCTTTTAAGTCCAGCGCCGTCAGATGGAAATAAAGGCTTTTAAGCAGTGCAGCTGTGCCGGCGACATGCGGAGCGGCCGTTGAAGTGCCGCTGAAATAACAGAAACTTGCCCCCGGGAATAAACCATAGACGCCTACCCCCGGAGCGGCCAAGTGGACGGTTTTAGCTCCAAAGTTTGAGAAAGAGGCTAGACTGTCACTTCCGTTGGCAGCGGCTACTGCTATTAGGTTTGGGAGCTTGAAGCTTGCGGGATACACCGGATCAAATTCCAAGTTCTGGGCGTTGTTTCCAGCCGCCGCCACCACCAAGACTCCTTGGGCCGAGGCTTGTTCAAGCGCGCTTTTAAAAAGCGAAGATGCATACGGGCCTCCCATAGACAGGTTTATGATGTGGGCGCCGCGTTTTAAAGCATATTTAATCCCAGCTGCAATGTTTGCTAGAGTGCCTATTCCTCGCTCGTTTAGCACCCGGACGGGAATGATGCCCACGTTCCGGTTGAGACCAGTGGCGCCGAAGCCGTTATTATTAAGAGCGCCGATTATCCCGGCAACGTGAGTGCCATGTCCGTTTTGATCGGCCGGGTCGGGGTCATTGTCTACAAAATCATAGCCGTAGGCATCATCGATATATCCATTACCGTCATCGTCAACGCCGTTATTAGGAACCTCGCCGGTATTGATCGCTACGTTGGCGTGCAGGCTTGGGTGGTTGTAATCCACCCCTGAATCAATCACCGCCACTTTGACTTGGTGCGAGCCAAGCGTGTAATTCCAAGCTAGGGCCACATTAATTTTTAGGAGCGCCCAGTTTTCCCCCGCTGAAGGATCATTTAGCGCGCCGGCTTGAATGCGGTAGATATAATTCGGTTCGCATCTAATTTGTGGATTAGCGCGGCTAAGTTTACGGCAAAAATCTTGAAGTGCTTTTAGGTTCTCTAGCCCCCCGTATTTCGGCCCACTTTCGGATTTAATGGGGCCTAAGACGGCCACGCCCGATGCAGGGAAGGTCATTTGCAAATTTGTCAAACCGGCACTGGCCGATAAAGGCGAGTTAATTAAATCCGCCTTTTTTTCTTGTTCGGCGCGGCTGAAAAGCACCACCGTTTTTTCGTAGGCGGCGGCAGAGCCGGCATGGGCGTTTGCCGCAACTTGAGAACAGCAGGCGAGCGCGATGTAAAGAACTGTTAGATTTGATTGAACTTTTGTTGGAAACCGCATTAAAGAACCTGGTTACGGAAAGCATCCCGTACCGGCGCTGCGGCCGGGCACTTAATAGAAAGCAAGTTTTGTACCATCTGCTCAGGCTGTTAAATGTTGGTGCATGTCACTGAAAGGGGAAGGAGGTTTTGTTGCTCTCGCAATGAATTAAAGGCTTTAGCCGTGGCGGCAGAATGCCTGGGTCTTGCTTTCTAACGTACGCGTTTGTTTAATGTTCTTCCTGGTATATGCTAGGAAATAAGCTGGCTTTTTTCAGTTTTTAAAGGCGCCGGGCGTTCATCTATTCTCTTTGATGGCTCAGCTTACGGGTTTTAAGGTGCTCCGGCGCAATCCGCCCGCGGAGGTATATTATGGCGACTAACACCAGAGAGGACCTTTCTTTTTTGCGTCACGGGCGCGGTTTAAGCTTTGAAAGCGAACTTGATTTGGCAAGAAGAGTGTTTTCGATTAAAGGCGCCTTTAAGGAGCTTTATGGTTCAGAGGCGGAGGTTTATGTGCGCTCGCCGGGCCGAGCTGAAATTCTCGGCAACCATACAGACTATAACGGCGGCTACGCTTTGTCATGCGCCATCTCGCGGAGCCTGCTGGCTGCTATGCGAAAGCGCACAGACGGCGTGGTGCGTCTGCATTCGACTGATTATCCTGGAGTGGAATGTATTTTTGACATCCACAATATAAGTAAAGATTCTAAGGTGCTGTGGGGCAATTATGCGCGGGCGGTTGTGCGCGAACTCATGCTCGGAGGTAAAAGAATAGGAGGAGCTGATGTGTTACTTGATAGCACGGTTCCGTCTTCGGGAGGAGTTTCGAGCTCGGCAGCGTTGGAATTAGGTTTAGCCTACGGTTTTGCTGCACTATATGACTTGACGTTTGAGCCCTTGGAAATGGCGGTACTTTGCCGGCGTGCGGAAAACGGCCCACTCGTTGGAGCGCCGTGTGGTTTGCTCGATCAGGCCACCGTAGCTTTGGGCCAGAAGGCAAAACTTGTGCTTTTGGATTTTTTGCCTGCGGACGGCCGCCCGCTGACGGCTAAGTTGATTCCAGCTGACTTAGGGGCAAAGGGCTTTGACTTTGTTATTACGGTTGACCCGCAGGTGAAAAGAAACCTTGGCGACTCGGGTTATCCACAGCGGCGCAAAGTGTGCCAAGCCAGTCTTTCCGTTTTGAGTCAGCTGCTAAGTAAAACAGTCACTTCTTTGCGGGAGGTTTCGATCCCTGAATATGAAATTTGCAAGAACGCCTTGGCGCAGCAGGGAGGCGATGTTATGCGAAAACGCGTCGAGCATATCGTCTACGAGAACCAAAGGGTGTTGGATGGCGCGCAAGCCTTGGAATGGGGACAGGTGGAAAGATTCGGCGAATTATTGACGGCGGCCGGACACAGCGCCCTTGAGCTATACGGTCTGGATGAAAGGACACCCGAATTGACTCTGCTTGTCGAATCAGGGCGCACTGTCCCCGGCGTCATGGGTACGCGGAACATGGGAGGCGGTTTTTCGGCCATCACCCTATCTTTGCTTAAAAGAGAGGCCGTGCCTGATTTTGAAAGTAAAATGGCCGAGATTTATCGTTCGCATTTTAAGCGTCCTCTCCAGTTTATTGAATTTGAAGCGACGCAAGGCGTGGAAGTAATTATGAACAGTGCCGGCCTTATAAGTTGTCTTCATTACATGGTTTTTAATAGCTTTGCATGGGAGATAAATGAAAAGCGAAATCGCCAGTAAAGCCGCCGCCAGGGGGCCGTTACTACCGGAAAGAGCGCAGGATTCCGGTGCGCCTCCCATTTTAGAGCAGGGATTATTACATATTTCCTTAACGTCATCTTCCTTTTCTCCGCCTGCCGGCCGTATCGCTTTGGGTGAAATTATAAAGTATCTCCGTTTTGCAGATTCTGTTTCGCTGGAGGTTCTGAAAGGCTTGATGTCGGCGGTGGAACGGGCGCCTGAGGAGGATTGCAAGCCGGGCGGTAAGGCGCCGGGGCTTCGCGAGCAAGCGCTTTGCCTTTTAAAGATTCGTCAAGCCCTCTTGTTGTTTTGTGGTTCTTCTTTGGAAGATGGTGCGGCTTTCAAAGCACTTGGCGATGATTCCATTGTCCGGCTGACTTTTATTAAATTTGCAACGGAAGCAGCCAGGCGCGGGATGGTACCGGGGTTGGAGCGCGTTATTACCCAGGAAGCATTTACTTTTTGGTGGGAGGCGATTGAACGGGGAGCGGCCTTACCGGAAGGCGGTGGATTGGATTATCGTTTTTATTGTACGGCCATACGGCTGGCGGCTGTAGCCGACGTAAGGCGAGTAGAACCGGCCGATGTGCGTGGCGCTGTTGAGCACCTGAATTCGGGGAGTTGGGGTGGTCAGCCGTGGCTTAAAGAGGTTGAGAAGTGTCTCTGGGAGCGGCTGGCAGGAAATATATCAGTGTTAAAAGAGGTGGGCGATTTGCCGCTGCTTTTAGGACTTTTAAAAGACAGCCGCCGCTCGACGCGTTTGCTTTGCAGAGTCTGTGAGGCTGCGGCCGGTATTATGCAGCAGCCCATCTCCGGCGAGTTGTTAAATGATGCTCGGGAGACCTTCAGGAGAGTCTTAGAAACTCCACGTCCAGTAGATTTTGTGGGGGACGATCTTTCGCGCTTGATGGAAGCCGCCCGTAAAGGCTTGGACCGGGCAAATATTCTTTTTTACGGTAAATTACTTGGCCGCATACAGAATTTTATAGAGCGCGTCCGGAAATAAACCGGGGGTTTTAAGAGGAACAGAGTTATCTTTTCAATAAGGTGCCGACATTTGCCAAAGCAGCATCATAATCGGGCTCGGAGCTTACTTCCGGGACGTACTCCAAATGAGTGATTTTTCCGGCGCGATCGACCACAAACACAGCACGGGCTAAAAGCCCCCACTCTTCAATGTAAACGCCGTAGGCCTTGCCAAACGAGCGATACTTAAAGTCGCTTCCGGTTTGTATGTGGTCTGCTCCTTCTTTGCCGCACCAGCGTTTTTGGGCGAACGGCAAATCCATGCTGACTGTTAATATCACCACATCGCTTGAAAGCTTCTGCGCCAACTGGTTGAAGCGCTTGGTCTCAACGGAGCAAAGAGGCGTATCAAGGCTCGGCACGGAGGCAATGATTAGAATCTTCCCTTTATAAGAATCGCTCTTCAGATCGCTCATATCTTGAGCGGTAAGAGTAAAAGGCGGCATGGAGTCGCCTTCCCGCAAAGCTTTGCCCGAGACGGTTAATTTGCTGCCTTTAAAGGTAATGTTGGTGTTGGTTTTGTTCATAGCGACTCCTTTGTTTAATAAAAAAGTTAATTATATGCCAATGCTAAAAACAGCAAAATGCCGCGGCCCTATAATGGTTAATTTGTTGGTTTTTTCCTTAAAAATGGTCTGCCCGGGCTGTATTTTTTAAGGCACTCTATGGTTTTTAGTCCCGGGCGCCGTCAGCCAGCCATTCAATGAAGTCTTGCTTGTTTTCGAATATGTATGGTGGTTGTTGAGGACCGCTAAGGGGGTTGGGTTTTATATGCCGGTCCAGGATCCTTTGGGCGATTTTGCGCAGGTGAACGTATCGGCTTAGGTCTAAGCGTTGCAGGGTGAGCCTGGAAAGCTTTTTAATTTCCTGCGGATGATGACACGCGATATGAATAAGTGATTGCCCGCGAAGTGGGGGATTGCCGAATTCAAGAGTAGGTTCTCCGTCGGCATTCCAGCCGATAAAAGGTAAGGTAGGTTTTGCTCCACGCGGGTAGGGAAAATTTTCAGTCCCTCCGATGATTGTTTCGTACACTTGATTTACCATCGCGAACAACTCTTTATGGACCCGCGTGCGGCCCGGATCAAGATAGGCGACAGCGTTTAATGACTGGCGGGAAGCGTGACCTAAGCCAGCCCGTCTTAGTTGCACCATGGAAGTGGGGCTCATTACTTTTTTTGCTTTTTGCGCCCATTCGGCATCGATGGCTACAAAGTTTTTCTCGTAGTGCTCGAGCGCCGCCGGCAAAATATCGGGATTAAAATGCCTTAGTCCGCCCTGTCCGCTGACTACCAAGAGCTTACCCTGATACGCCAACTCTTCAATATTAAGGTTCACAACCCAAGGCTGCAGTCTGAGCGCGGGACCTTTGGTCAATCCCCCTTCCAGGAAGCGAAAATCCGCCTGGAGGCCTAATATCTTCTCGATCCGCTCGCGAAGCTCGTTTTCCGACAGGTGCAGCTTTACCATTGCCTCTCTAAAGGCCACTTCATTTAGGTTCACCTGCTTGATGAGCGCCAACTCGTCGTTGTCTAAGTATTCAGCGGCCGCCCACTCATCGGCATGCGGATGGCCGGCTTGATTAAGAGCTTTGTTGTAAGTCAGTGGGTGTTCTATCACCCGTTTAAAAGCGGCAAGTTCCACCTGGATGGCAGGGTCGATGGTTGGTCTAAGCCGGGAAGCTTCCTCAATCAGCTTTTCCAAGCTGAGTTTACGGTGGTATGCTTGGGCTTCACTGTAGAGGCCCCATTTTTCTATGCCTTCCGCCGCTGCTGCTGCGTTAAGGATTGGAAACTTTAGGCGGCTGCGTGAGCGGAGCCGGTGTACGGCTTCGTAGAGTGTAAAGTCACGTTTATAAACGCGGCGGTTTTGATCTTGGGGGTCAGGCGTCGTTTCAGCTTCAAAATGCTCTACTGGGAAAACCTTGTCACCCCATAAGAGCCGCTTTTCGTTGCGTTCAACCGCTGCCTTCAGAGCCTCATTTGCGAGCTCGGATTTAAGATCCTCTTCCGTTAATCGGCCTGCTGCATGCTCTTCCTCAAGGATGGTGTCAAACTGTCTCAACACGCGGTAAGCTTTAATTAGTCCTTGCAGAGCTTCTATCATTTCCGCTAAGGGCTTGGCCTGCCTGGCTTTCTCTTGGTCGGGGTTCAACGCAAAAGCGGCGATCGCTTCTTTGATGTTGCGGAAGTCCTTGAGCGTAAGCACCAAGGCATCTTTGGTTGGTTTTAGGCGCTCCCATGGCACGCTTTCTTGAACTTCATGCCACTTTCCGTCGGCAGTGATGAAGTGACTGCTTAGTCGCTGGAATGCTTCTTGAATTTCAGCGGCTGAGAAAGCTACACACCCTTTCCATATTCTTAGGTATTCCGGATTGGTGCGTTCATTATCTGGTACGCCGAAAAGCAGTTCAGCTGATGCTCTACGGAGCTCTCCAATGCGTGCTTTTTGATAAGCCGTTTCAACTTGATGCTGGTCGATCGGGCCGGGGGCATCGGTGATGTGCCTGAGCGGGGCAAGCAGTGTCTCGGCATCTACACCGAAAGAAGGGCCTAGTTTTCTTTTCAACGGATGAGAATCCGGCAATTCGCTGTACCATTTGAGATCAATGCCGATGGGCCCCAGGGCCGCTTGGCGGTTGGCTAATTGCTCGGCATCGTAAAGTGAGAAGGCTTGCGCCAAGACTTCGCGGGCCTCATCACTTTGCGCTTCAATTGCACCGGCCATCAGCCGTTCCCAGTTCCGCTGGAAGTGTTGCGGGAGCCGCTCCAAGTTGTCCCTAATCCAAGCCGGTAGTCCTTTGGCATCTTGCAGACGCAAAGCATAACTATGGCCGGCCGCACTAAAAAGGCCGCTGGGGATGGTGCGGCTGACACTGGACAACCTCTCGGCTATTTCGGCGTTTAATTCCTCTAATAAAAGCAGACGTTGCTGTATAAGGTTGCCATCCAGTATGCCCCGGCTTCTTGGGGCGGACATTTTTTTTCCGCCTTCGGGTTTTGCAATTGCTAAACTTTGGAGAATCTCGGTTACTTTTTTTGTTTGGCGGGCTAGCGCACCTTTGGGAGTTAATTCCTCCATACGCTCTTTTGAGCCCCAAACTTCAACAGCGTGCGCCAAGCCTTCAAAGCCAATCCAGAAAGAATGTCCAAATGGCTGCCCCGTCACCCGGTAGACACGGCCGGTGGTAATGATGGCACGGGTAGCGCTTTTAAATGCCAAGCGCTTGGGTTGTTGAGCGGGTGAGGTTTCTGGGCTTTCCTCCGGCTTAGCGCTTTTTTCGGCTAGTTCAAACTGCTTGTGCTCGGGCACGCTTCTTAACGATGAGAACTGGACTTGAATGCGGCGAAAGGCTTCTTTTGGGTTGAAGGTTCCAGCGGCGACGCAGGCATCGATGACCACCGAGCGCGGGTAAGGGTAGTGGGCCCATTTCTCTATGAATTCTGGTAGATATTTAGGATCATCACGGCCGATCTGCGAAATCATCAGCCAAGTAATAAGATCACTCACAGTTTCCGGCCGCCCTAGGGTGATTAACCGGCCGGCGAATGTTTGCAGCACTTTTGGCAATACTTTTTGCAGGGTGGAAAGCGAAGCACAGCGCACGTGTTGCCGGCTGCCGAAAACCGGGCCGCTTCCTGCTTCTTCCCAAGACTGTTTTTCAAGCCCCAGGCTTGAGAAAGGGGTTTGAATATAATAAGCCCGCTCTGCCGGCGCATAACGTATGGCAAATGGGTGGCCATCGATGCAAGCTCCAACGATGCACCCATCGCGGTAGCCGACCGGCACCTTGCCATTTCCAATCAGTTTCTCGCGGCCGTACGAACAGGTCATGAGAAAGTATTCCTGGACGGCCGCTTTGCGGCGTGCTTCTGGATCAGCCGCCAGCCGGCGGAACTTCCTTATCTGTTCAACAAATTGTTCTTGATTGACGGCTTCCTGTGCTTTTATATGCAAGGCCACCAAAAGCCAGCAAGTCTCGCAATTGGGGTCAAAGGAGTCGGCCAATTTCTTGAGTTCAGGATCGTTGAGGGCCAGCTCCTTCATGAATTGGATCCGCCCCCTGGAGGATCTTTTAAGTAGCTCTTGTTCGAGATGTCTTAGCGGCGTTGTTTCAGCTTGGATGCGGCGCAATACTTCTAAGGTGAAACTGTACTCGAAGGCTGCGGCAAGATGTGCCTTGCTCTTGGGGATGAGGCCAAGGGCGGCCGCCAAAGCAGGCCCCAGGCCGTCGGCTGTTTGACGAGGGTCGGCAGGGATTTGGTTTAGTAGGACGTCATCTGGAATATTGTTTCGCCACGCCCCGAGGCGTTTTATTTCAGCGTTGTTGGTTTCCGCGGCTTGCCGGCAGTAAGCACAATAAATATCAGCGGGAACAAGCTTCCAGAGTTCTTCTATTGTTTGTAAGGCACGCTCGAGTATTTTTGTACTTGAACTCCTTAGCGCTTCTCCAATTTCTTTGCCGTGCTTTTTGATGGCTTCCCGCAAGTTGGTATTCTCGGGAAATCTTAGGCGGGAGAATTCCTGAAGTGCCTCCAGCTCAGTCGTAAGTTGTTTTTGAATTCCCTTCAGCGGTGTAATCTGCGGCATATGAATGACCTATGAATTTTGCAATTCTTGTGAGGATTCACGCAGGCCATCTAGAAGGGCTTCTTTAAGCGGCTCGGGAACAAACGGATCCGACAGCAGAGCGTTAAGCTCGCTAAGGAGCTTTTGCTTTAGTGAGTCGCTCAGCTGCTCGTTGTCCACTTCGTGGGTGGACCTGTCGTTAAGATTTTCTGCCATATGCTATAGAGCTCATAGGATAGACCAATCGGGGGGTTAGTCAAATAAGACGCAGCTTTAGAAATTCGACGTTCTTATTTTGGCTCTTAACCACTTTAATCCAGTAGGGAACTGACAAAGATATGAGACGGTTTGCAAAAGACTAAAAGTGGCCTCATAAATATAAAATAAGACTGCCCGTTTTTAGCGTGTCCGCTCGCCTGTGCTGGAAACAGTAAGTAAGTCGTTTAACTTTGGAGTCTTGGAAGGGGCGCCCAGTTGTTGATTTAAGGTCTGAACCTCTAGCCGGAGACTATCCACCTGTTGTGCGAGAGTTGCAGTGTCTGCGGATCGGCCGATTTTGTCCCCTTTCAGGCCGGAGGTTCCGGAGACGCCATCTTGTTTTTTCGGCAGTTTTGCTATCAGCGCAAACACCACGACGACTCCTAACAAGGTAACAACTAGAAGAGGGTTTTTCATCGTCAGAGCAATGATAATGACTATAATTAGAGCGCCGGCAGCGTACACACCAGCGAGGGCGTAAGCGATTACGGTGAGGACCAAAAGGGTGAAAAGACCTTTGGGCGATAGCAGAAATTCAGAGAATGAAGTGCGGGTCGGGTTTTCCTCTGCGAAGGATGATGTGTTATCTAGCTGAAAAGTAACTGGCGCAGTGTATGAATAGTCGTAATTGTCTGAGCTGGGAGCGGTTTTGGAAGGGCGGTACTTTGTGGGCTGGCCGTTTTTGGGAGCGCCAATTATGGTTGTTAGTACGAACAAAAAGGCAAGCCCTAAAAGAGCCCCCTTGGAAAGTTCTTTCATAAGCTGGCCGACACAAACCTTGTGTATTTCTTAACTATAATTCATGAGTTGATTGGGATGTGCTTCAATTAATTCTACCTGCATCATTCAACCTCTTGATATATCAGGGAAATTAAATGGTACAGGTAGAATTAATTTATGGCGAGCGAAGC
>Ga0209101_1002656_pt1 | contig 11586 bp, 7 predicted proteins | sample ConPoolayeCmetaG_FD_185481 | JGI IMG/M metagenome (GOLD analysis project Ga0209101, IMG submission 185481) | Hot spring microbial mat communities from California, USA to study Microbial Dark Matter (Phase II) - Cone Pool mat layer C metaG... ... | reverse complement strand
ACGCCTTCGGATCGGCGCGAGGTCGCCGTCGGCGATGTCCAGCGGCAGACCGCGGAACCGCCATCGACGAGGTCGGCTGCCCGGCCAGGAGACGGTTACCAAGGTTTGCGCCCGTTCTGGGCCCGCAGCGTCATCTACTTCCACGCGAACCACCGCGCCTCCGCGAAAACGAGGAGCCTCGGTCAGAAACCTTCGCAAGGCAGCGCTATAACGATAGGATGCGGTCGCGTTCATAGCTCGGGGGTGGAATCAACGGATGGCTCCACGGAATTTCGAAGGCAGGCCAGAAGCCCAGTCTCCACCGTGTTCCAGTCCATGGCGGTTCCCGAAAAGGCGATGACCTCGAGTCGGCTGGCGCGACGGTAGGCGACGAATTCCATCAGCTTTGGGGGCCACGCTGCCGAAAAGGCCTTCAATTCACGGACAACGCCGTCACTCGGCGCCGCGCATGGTGTTGCGGTGTAATACGCTAGCCCTGCTGGCATCGCCAACGTGCCAGTCACCCGTCCTCGGACTATCCCCAAAGTTGGCGACAAGTCAATCCTTGAAGATTTTATGGCATGTGCATTAGTATTGCAAATGCATTTTTGGCGCATGCCAAATTTTGGGGGTAGGGGCTTGACATTTAACGCGATGTTGCTAGATAAAGAAATAGCAAGATTGCACATGGAGCCAGGTTTCTCAAGTGCGTCTCTGACAGGGGGTTAAAAACCCCCTGGCTCATTCCGACGGCGACAATCCACCACGAGGAGTCGCCACCAACCGGCCGAATCTGCCTGCTTCGGTACGGTGGTAGTCGTGGGGCGATCCTTTGGGATCGTGACAATGGGCAACGGCGATCTTAACGCCCGCCGGTGCTCTTTGGCGGGCATTTTTTCAAGGAGATCGCCGTGAGCACGCATCTATCGCGCTATTTCCGTCAGCGCCGCAAGGCCCTTGGACTTCGGTTTGGCGACGTTGCCCGCCGCTTGGGCTACAAGAGCCTGCCGGGGGTGTGCAACAAGCTCGTCCGGTTCGAGGAACAGGGCGACATCTCGCTGGAACTCTTCAACAAGCTGGCGGCCGTCCTCGAAATCGACGAGGCCACGATCCGGCAACTCGCCGCGCAGGATCGACGCGAGCAGTTGGAACAGTGGACCCATTGGGCAAACCAACCGATCGAGCCGAAGGTCATTCTCCGAATCATGCCGGCGGTCTATTGGAGCCACAAGATTCCCCAAGAGCTGAAGTCCGTCGAGGAGATGGAGGCGTTTGCCCACACGCTGACCAAGGAAAAGCACATGAAAGGCTGCCTCGTTGTCAGCCGGCGTCTGGCCGTGTACTTCGACGAGCGGGGTGAGAAGTATTTCGTCCAAGAGGCCGCCCCCGGTGAGCATGTGGGGCCATACATGCGACTGCGGGGCAGAGGGAAGAAATTCATCTTCGGTGATCCCTACGGCATCACGCCAATCACCACGCCGGAGCTTCACGGCCCACAGCCGCAAGATCAGGAAGGAGATGCCCGGTGAATCACAGCGATTGGCTGAATACCAGCACCGGCAAGTGCGTGCGAGTCGAACCACGGACGACGCGAGGGTCCTTGACCGCAAAAACGCTCATCGCATCGCCCCCCAATGGGCTGACGACGATCATGCTACAACCGGAGGGCGGTCTCTGGGCACAAAACAAAATATGGAGGAAGATTGGATGGGGTTGATACCGATTGGTGATCGCGCTCGCCAAGAGCGTAGACTTCTGGAGTCTCTGGCTTGCCTGCCAACCCACGGCGTTCGGGTGGAAATCGTGGACGACGGAAACCCTTGCTGCGATGGGCAAGGGGTTGTCAGCCTGCCCAAGACACTGTTCGAGCCTGGCCAGGAACGGAAATTGATCCTCGCCTGGAACCACGAGCTTCGGCACGCACTGGATGTCCGCCTGTATGTCAATTGGAGAGAGATATCGCTTCAGGGTGAGGATTTCGAGAGGTTGAAGGATCGCTTGGAGGAGCGGGCCTATCGAGCGGAGGTGAATACAGGATTGGCGATTGATCCCCACTGGCGTCTGGATTTCGACATCTAGATCGGCGGACGGAGGCCAAGCTGCCAATACCGGAGAACAACGTGATCAGAAATGAACGGTGTCTTGGTTCAGCGTCAAACGGCTAAGGCGTCATGAGCTTGTTCGTATGGTCCTTACCTGTTCTGGCGACCACCGGGCCCCCTAGCGCGGGCCGCGCCCGCAACCGGAGAGTGAACCGCCATCGTGCAACACGCGGGCACGGCGGGCAGAAATCCCCATTGGACACGCCAAAGGGTCGCGCCGCTTGTAGGATAGGCTCTAAGTAAGATGCCCGTTTTGAGGCGCCAGGGGCGACAACCAGGCAGTCTACCGAACCTGTCGCACCGATTGAATGACAACCGGTTGCTTCGGCACTCGCTCGAATTCGGCCTTTTCCGCCTGGCCCGGAACTTGGACCACTTTATCCGTGACTTCGACAGCGGCGATCTTGCGCACCACATCCATCCCCGAGATGACTTTGCCAAAGGGGCAATAGCCATATTCCTCGGCGCTTGGCCCCCGGTAGTCCAGATTGGGGTTGTCGGTAACGTTGATGAAGAACTGGCAGGTCGCGGAGTCCTGTGCATCGGGCCTGCGGACCATGGCGATCGTCCCTGCTACGTTGCGCAGGGCGCACTTCTGTGCCTCATTTCGGATGGGGGGATGGGCCCGCTTCTCCACCAAGTCCACGGTATACGCCCCACCCATGATCACGTAGTCCTTCAGCACCTGGTGAAAAATGGTCTGATCGTAATGTCCGCTTTCAACGTAACGCAGGAAGTTCTCCACGGTGAGTTTCGCCTGTGTCTTGTCCAACTCGACGACTATATGTCCCAGGTTGGTTTGAATCTCCACCACGGGATGGTCGGGATCAGAAACCGAGTTGGAAGCATTATCCCTCGATATCGGGGTGGAGGGCATGTTTTTCGCGGATGCGTCGGCGCTGCCCCGGATGGCCGCGACTTGCGTTGTTTCCGAGCCAGCTTCACCTGTTTTTCCGCACCCGACACAGATCGCCAAGATTGCCAGGCTAACGCCCACGGTCATAAATTTCCAGCCAAATTGCATCTTTTCGCCTCCCTGCGTCTGCCCCATTTCAATGTAACCCCGAGATCGCCAAAGGATCAGGATTCGGTGGGGTGACTCCTGTGATCTCAAGACTCCTACCCGTCTTGGCATATCATGCCCGAATCGCCCGACTTGGGCAATGTCGGTTTTTCGGTTCTTTTTTACTTTTTACGAGGCCTAAGGAATTCGCGACGGCGTCTGGCCGTCGAGTTCCAGCCCGCGGAACAAAGTTCGGGCGTTCCGGCTGGTTTGGGCCGCCAATTCCTCGAGCGACTGGCCGCGAAGCTCGGCGAGCCTTCGGGCGGTGAGCGGCAAGAGGGCTGGCTCGTTGCGATTCTCCTTCCCACGCAAGGGAGATGGCGTCAGATAAGGGCTGTCGGTTTCCAACAAGAGCCGGTCGCTAGAGACCCGCCTGGCCACTTCTCGCAAGGCATCGAACTTTTTGTTGGCGTACGTCACGGCCCCGGCGAAGCTGATATACAATCCCAAATCAAGGCAGGCCTGGGCAAAATCCCAGTCGCCGCTGAAGGCATGGATCACCCCGCGCAACGGCCCACGGCTGGCGGCCTCGCGGAGCATGGGGAGGGTGTCGTCTTCAGCCTCGCGACAATGGATGATCAACGGCAGGTCGAGGCGTTGGGCGAGGCGGAGATGCCGATCGAAAAACGTCCGCTGGACCTCCAGCGGGGTAAAATCCCAGTGGCGGTCCAGTCCGGTTTCGCCAAGGGCCACCACGCCGGGTTCTCCCGCCAGGGCGACGATCCGTTCCCAGTCGCCGTCGCGGGCCTCGGCGCAGTAATTGGGTTGGATGCCCACGGCGCAGGCGACGCCGGGCCGCGAGCGCGCCAGACGCACCACGGCCTCGCTTGACGCGGCGTGGATCGCCGGGCAGATCACCGCGGCCACGCCCGCCGCCCGGGCACGATCCAACACCACCTCACGATCACCGTCGAACTCTGGCACGTCGAGGTGGGCGTGCGTGTCGATCAGCGGCCCGGCCTCCGAGGCGCCCGGGGAACAGGACGAGGTCTCGATTCAACACCCTTTCGACAGAAACGATACCAATCTCCAGACCCGAGGCCGTCGGCCGCATTCAACCCAATCTCAACACAAGGAGCGTCAGCCTCGCGAGTCCCATTTTTTGCGGGCAAATCCCTGCGGTCAAGGGGAGTTTCCCCGTTTCGACATGGTGCCTTGGCCCGTCGTTCCCCCGTTTGTTTCAGGAGGGAAAATCAGGGGCAGCTCAACGGCGATTCGCGTTCCCTGACCTGGGGAACTCTCGATGGTCGCGATCCCGCCAAGTAGTCGCGCACGCTCCCGAATGCCGGCCACGCCGAATTGGTTCTCGGCAATGGCGTCGGGGTCGAAGCCAATCCCCTGGTCGCGGACCTCGATTCGGATCTTGCCGCCTTCTTGACCCAATTCGACGATCACCTGCTCGCTCTGACTATGTTGGCAGGCGTTGGCAAGGGCTTCCTGGACGATACGGTAGATCGCGTTTTCCAAGATAGGGTTTAACCGTTCGTGTTCGATTTGGCCGTGCAATTCAATCCTCGGCCCTCCCTTGCGCTGCTCTTCATTCACCAGGTGGGCAATGGCGGCCATGATTCCGGCCTCGTCGAGGATCGGAGGGCGGACGCCGCTGATGAGCCGCCGGGTCTCGAAGTGGGCTTGCCGCAGCATCGCGATGCCGACTTCGAAAGCGTTGTTCGCAAGCTCCGGGAGCTTGTCTTTCTGGTAGGCATGCGTCTCGAATTGCATCAGGGCGCCGGCCAACTGCTGGGCCAGTCCATCGTGGATTTCGTAGGCGATCAATCGCCGCTCGTGGTCGCTGGATTGCAGAAGACGCTTCAGCGCCCGATGCTCGCGGGCGAGGGCCTCCTGGGCCTGTTTGAGATCGGTGACGTCGCGGCCCACCGCTTGCACTTCCACGAGCCGTCCCGAGGGATCGAAGAATCCTCGATAAACGAACTGCATCCAGCGTATCTCGCCGCGACCGGAGCGGACGCGATTCTCGATCACCGCGATCGGATTGGCCGGCGACATCGCGAGGATTTGCCTTTCGACTATCGGCAGTTCCTCCGGCGTGACCAGGGGCTGCCATTTGCGGCCGATGAGTTCGTTGCACGCCTTGCCGAAAAAACGGCAGAAGACCTCGTTGACGAAGGTCAACGTGCCATCGGCGTTAAACCGGCAGATGACCTCGGTCTGGTCTTCGACCACGGCCCGGTAACGCTCTTCGCTCGCGCGGAGCGCCGCTTCGGCCCGCACGCGATCCGTGATGTCGCGAAAAATGCCGAGCACGGCCAGGCGGCCGCGATAGGTCAACAGACTGGTGGAGATGTCCGCGTCGAAAACGGTTCCGTCGCCGCGCAGGACCGGCACGGCTTCGGCGATGCGGGCATGTCCTCGAACGAGATTTTCGAACGCGGCGAGCGCGCGGGGCAGCTTATCGGGTGGATGGATATCCATGACGGACATGGAAAGGAGCCGATCCTCCGAATATCCCAGCATGGCGCAGATTGCCGGATTCGCCCGAACGAAATGCTTGGTCTCGGCGTCGGCGATGAGCAAGCCGTCGACCATGGCGTTGTAGATGGCTTGGAGTTCGTCGTGGGCGTGCCGAAGGGCTTCCTCGGCCCGCTTGTGCCGCGTGACATCGATCCCGTAAACGCGGAGAGTGCGTTCCTTGGCGCCGCAACACACCGCCAATTGATACGCCCGCCCTTCGAACTCGACTTCCAGGATGGCCATCCGGCATTCCCCGGCGGGAGACTCCCGCGCCATCACGGCGCACGGGGCCAGCCAGGGATGGGCCAGGCCTTGCTGCCGCAAATCGGGAAACAGACGCGACGCGGCGGGATTCATGTAGCGGACGTCGCCTTCCGGCCCGATCTCGACGATCGGGTTCTGCTCGGGCATGGCCGAAACGAGATTCCGCGGGCTTTCGCTCGCGGCCATCTGATTGCCGCGGGCGGCCGCCTCCTTTTCAGCGGCTTCCCAGGGTTGGCGTTCGCGGATCATGGCAAGTCATTCTACAGGGTTGAAGCCTCCCCAATCGGAGGCAATTTCCTTGCCCGGGGTGTATTTTTCTCCTGGACCCCGGCGTTGTCTAGGGGCACTGCCCCCGTTGGGGGTGTGATTTCGGTTGAGATTCAATCGCGTCGCGCGCGTGTTGTTGATATGGTTTACAAGCCTTGGCCCCGTGAGCCTCTTCGTCGAGGCGGTTGGGATGGCAACGCGGCTTGTGCGTGTATACGCAGTTCCGAAGCTGTGTCCTTCCCATCCACTGCCTTGCGCTGGGAAAGCGGCTCGCCCAAGGGGCGGTGTCCGCAATCGTGGCAACATGGCAAGAGTCGCGCGAAGTGGCGGGCAAACGACTACCGGCCAATGAAAAGGTCGTTGCGATTTCAGCCACATGAGCCGGTCTGGTAGAATGTGCCCAACCAATAGCGGCGCCCTTGGATCGACGGGACACTGGATAAAAGTTCAGCGACCAGCGCAGGCGTCAACGTTTGATTGGCGGTGGGCATATCGAGGAGACGATTTGATGAGCTCGAAACGTGCGGCAGCTTCGGTATTCGGGAACAGTTTGCCGATCGTGACTCGTCGGCGCTGGCTTCAATGGTCGGGAGCGACTCTGGCAGGGCTGTCGTGGCCCCCTGGGAGGCTCTCGCCGCTCGCGGCGGCCGAGAAGCCGACGCAAACCAAGACGCCCGACCTGGCTCCCTTGAACCGGTTCTCTCGCATGGTGCAGGAATACTTCGTCGAGCAAGTCCGCGCGGCGGAACGTGCCGCCGAGCAAGTCCGTCGCGAACTCAAAACCAAGGCCGACGCCGAGCGCTACGTGGAAACCGTCCGGCAGAAGTGCCTGGAGTGTTTTGGGCCGTTTCCGGAAAAGACTCCGCTTAACCCAAAAATCACCGGCGTGGTCGAGCGCGACCAGTACGTGATCGAGAAGGTAATCTTCGAGAGCCGTCCGGGCTTCCTGGTGACAAGCAACCTTTATATTCCCAAGGGCGGCGGTTTTCCCCGGCCCGGCGTGGTCGGCACCTGCGGCCATTCCTCCAACGGGAAGGCGGCCGAGGCCTATCAGGCGTTCGCGCAAGGGTTGGCCCGCATGGGTTACGTGGTGCTCATCTTCGATCCACTCGGTCAAGGCGAACGGACCCAGTACCCGCGGTGGAAGCCGAAGCCCGGCGAGGGCCTGGGCGTGCGCGAGCACCTGCACTGCGGGAATCAGCAGTTTTTGGTGGGCGAGTTCCTCGGCAGTTGGCGTGCGTGGGACGGGATTCGGGCGTTGGACTATCTTTTGAGCCGGCCCGAGGTGGATCCAAAGCACGTGGGCGTGACCGGCAACAGCGGCGGCGGCACGATGACGACCTGGCTGTGTGGCGTCGAGTCGCGCTGGACGATGGCCGCTCCCGCCTGTTTCGTCACCACGTTTCGCCGCAACATGGAGAACGAACTGCCGGCCGACACCGAGCAGTGTCCGCCGCGAGCCTTGGCCTTGGGATTGGACCACAGCGATTTCCTGGCCGCCATGGCGCCCAAGCCGGTCCTCATCCTGGCCAAGGAGAAGGACTACTTCGACGTGCGCGGCTCGATCGAGGCCCACGCCCGCCTCAAACGGCTCTATCAACTCCTGGGGGCCGAAGACAACATCGGCCTGGCGATTGGGCCTACCCCGCATGGCTTCTCCCAGGAGAACCGCGAGGCCATGTACCGCTGGTTCAATCGCGTCACCCGAATCTCCGACGCCCAATCCGAGCCGAAGCTCGTCATCGAGAAAGACGAAACCCTGTGGTGCACCCCCAACGGTCGCGTGGGAGACCTAGGCTCGCGGAGCGTATTTTCTTTCACCAAGTCGCGGTGCGAGCAACTCGACAAGGGTCGTGCGCCGGAAGGCAGGCAACTGTTGCAAGCCGTGGCTGATGTCTTGAAATTACCGCCCCGAGCGGCCGACGTACCGGAGCATCGCAACCTGCGGCCGATCGGTGGGCGGCGCTATCCGAAGCCGTTCTCGATCGTCTATGCCGTGGAAACCGAGCCGGGCATCCATGCCTTGGTTGCGCTGCTCTGCGCGGAGTCGCACGTATCGAGGCCTCCGCAAGGGGTGGCGCGGGCCGTGCTCTACGTCGCGCACCATTCGGCCGACGGGGAAATGCGGAACGAGCCGCTGGTCAAGGAACTGCTCCAGGCCGAGCCGGACGCCGCCTTCTACGCCTGCGATGTGCGGGGCATTGGCGAATCGCGACCCGACACCTGCGGCAAAGACACGTTTCTCGACCCCTACGGCAGCGATTACTTTTACGCCATCCACTCGCTGATGCTGGATCGGCCTTACCTGGGTCAGAAGACCCACGACCTGCTCCGCGTGCTCGACTGGTTGAAAGGGCAAGGGTGTAAGGAAGTGCATTTGGCCGCTCTGGGCTGGGGCACGCTGCCAGCGGTGTTCGCCGCCATGCTTTCACCGCTCGTCGTGCAGGTGACGCTCAAGCACGCCCTGACCTCTTGGAGCGAAGTCGCTCGTTGCGAGGAATACGCCTGGCCGCTCTCGTCTTTCCTGCCGAACGTCCTTGCCCGCTTTGATCTGCCCGATTGCTATCGAGTCCTGCAAGGAAAAAAACTCCGGCAAATCGAGCCTTGGGGCCCCCGCGCGGACAATGCCTAGCTGCATGGCGGCCGCCTGGTCGGCCGGGGCGACCGCACGAGCTTATACTCCGCGCGGCCGAAGATGAGTCCTTCTTATTCCAGAAACGTCTCATTTCAACGCCTGCGGAGCATAAAGGCCCGTTGACGGGCCTTCCCCGCCGTAGGTGGTCTAGAGGCCCGGCGTTTCACGCCGGGTCGCGGTTTCGATCCCATGGCGAACCTCAAGCCCCGTTCACGGGGCTTCTCGCTGCCTTAGTGATTTGCGGGCGGGACGCCCGCCCTCCCAGATTCGCGGACGGTGTTCAGGCCGCTTCCTCTGTGGAGCGCGGGCATCTTGCCCGCATTGGTCGTGTCGGGCGAGACGCCCGCGCTCCGGGATTTGTGGGCGGCGTTCAGGGCGCTTCCCCTGGGGAGCGCGGGCATCTTGCCCGCATTGGTCGTTGCGGGCGGGACGCCCGCCCTCCCAGATTCGCGGACGGTGTTCAGGCCGCTTCCTCTGTGGAGCGCGGGCATCTTGCCCGCATTGGTCGTTGCGGGCGTGCCACCCGCGCTCCCAGATTGGCGGGCCGGACGCCGGCGCTCCGTGTTTTGCCCCAGCGAGAAGGCCCGTGAACGGGCCTCGCGCCGTGGCGTTGGTCCACGGATACCCGGCATGAATGCCGGGCCGAAGACCGCCTACGGCGGCAAACGCCCGTAGGCGGGCGTCTTCGCACAACCTCTTGCCGGCGATCCTCACGCTATTTTCCGCGCGGCCGAGAATGAGTCCTTTTCGCCCGAAAAAAACATGTCATCTCAACGCGTGCGGAGGATATTTGCGGGAAAGGTGGGTATCGCCCTGAGCGTGGACGCGATTTCCAGGGCCACCAAATGCCTGATCAAAAGCACCATGGGATCGCGGTCGAGACATCCACGGCTCGTGGCGGGCTACGCGCGGCGTCGTTTTACGAGGCCGTGGTGGGTGCGGATGAGTTGTCGCCCGGCGACTCGAAGAGCGTCCGCGCCCAGAGCCGAGCTGCCCCGGTACGGAGCGCCTGGCGGATGTTGTATTCGAGTTCCACTGCATCGGACGAGCGACTTACGCTCATTTGGGCGAGGACGACCGCGTCGCGGAGGAGTTGGATCTCAGGTCGCGGGTTGTCGCGGTCCTTCACGAAATCCTCGAGCAACGCGGTGATCGCGGCGATCGTGTCCTCGTTGAATGGGGCAGAAGCGAGAATGTCGCGGCAGGTTGCCCAGCCGCTCGCCTCGCGCTGGCCGGCGGCCGACGATCCGCCCGTGCCGCCCAAGGGGAATCCCTTCAACTCCACCAGGAGCGCGGCCGAAAGAAAGATGACGGGAGATACCGGGGCCGACGGCGCCAATTCTCTGGCGTGCTGAAACACCAAGAGCGATCGATGCACAAGGTCCGGTTCGTTGGCGATCGCTTCCTCCAAGGCTTCAATCAACTTGCCCGCCACGGCCACATTCGCTTCCCCAATCGCTGCGATCCGCGAAGGCGACAAACCCATGCACGACTCGGCCTGGTCACACCAGGTGGCACAATCGAGGGCCACCCGAGGATTGTTCAGCCGGGTGGAGCACTGGCTGCATCGGCGCGAGACTTCGTCGCGGAAGAACTCAACCCTTGCCCCGCATTTGACGCAGGGAACCTCGAACACACGTTCGCCGCGCCAATAGGCCCTGTCCTGTCCAGGACATTTCATGGTCAGGCTCCAGGATTTCCTTGCTCACGCAACGCGCGGATTGATGTCTTTCTGCCCACAAATCGTGAACCTGGGCATGTTTGGGGGACGATTTGTCATGTCGGCCAAGGCCGCAACCCGACCTTTCGCAGCGAAGGCCCCCTTTCTGAAAAAAAAGACAGAGTCCACAGGCTATAAAGGCTGTGCTACGGCGTGAACCGCGATTCGTTGTCCTAACAGTATACTCCGCATGGGGAAAACGAACCGGTCTTGCTTCACGAAAGGGACTGATCTGCCTTCGCAAGACATCTTTTTTTAATGACACATGCTCGGTGGAAGGGATTTGAGTTCTGGATTCCGCGCTGATCTTACCATTTTTTCCTAATAGTGTCATCAAAAATAGCAAAAAACCACGGTGTTATGCAGATTTCCCGACCCCGCTGGTTCTCATCGCTGGTTGTTGCCTGTAGAATACGGGGTGGCGCTAAGGGCATCATGCCAGACGCCGACCTCCAATCCCGAAATTCGACCCCGCGAGAGACTCGGGATTTTGGAAAGACCAGGAATTTTGGAACAAGCTTTTGCATCTTCGGCATCACGAGACCATGAACTACCGAATTCGCTAACCGCAGCAAAGCCATCCCGCCAGTTTTTATTTCTCACCGACGAACACGGCTGCGTTTCGGCTGAGCGGTGGCCTCAGGTTGCTCGATGCCCACGATGCAACGAAGGGGCATTTCGGGTGCATATCCGAGGGAATGCCGGGACCGTTGCCAGTGACAGCGCGGGGTGAGAGGCAAGGCGCCGGCCCATTCAAACCACGGGAGGTCACGTGAAGCTGGCCATTGTGGGCAAGGGAGGCGTGGGCAAGACGACGCTGGCGGCCGCTCTTGCCCAACATTACGCCCGGTCGTCGTCCCCGGTCATCGCCATCGACGCCGACCCGGACGGCAATCTGGGTAGCGCCTTGGGCGTACCCGAAGATCGCCTTCCCGAGCCTATCGCCGGCCTGCGTGATCTGATTCTCGAACGGACCGGGGCCAAGGACCAGCCGGGTGGGTTCTATACGCTCAATCCCAAGGTGGACGATTTGCCTGACCGTTTCTCGGTCGAGGTGGGCGGCGTCCGGCTGCTGGTGCTTGGG
>Ga0209101_1002655_pt1 | contig 11589 bp, 9 predicted proteins | sample ConPoolayeCmetaG_FD_185481 | JGI IMG/M metagenome (GOLD analysis project Ga0209101, IMG submission 185481) | Hot spring microbial mat communities from California, USA to study Microbial Dark Matter (Phase II) - Cone Pool mat layer C metaG... ... | reverse complement strand
TTAATCCGAAAAATGATTAGAAACGAAGACGACGTTCAAGATCTGGTTCAGGAAACTTTTATTAAAGTTTATAATTCTCTGGACAAATATCAGCAAAGTTTTTCGTTTTCTTCTTGGCTTTATAAGCTTGCTTCTAATCATTGCATAGACTTTCTCAGAAAAAAAAGGCTATCAACTATTTCTCTTCAGTTCAGCAATTCAAAAACTGAAGAAGAACAAGAATACGAAATTGAAGATAATTCTAACATACCCGACAAAATAATGTTGCAAACCGAAAAATCTGAAATCATCGAAAAAGCTATTTCCAGTTTACCCGATAATTACAGACTAATAATCAGATTGCGTCATGATGAGGATATGGATTATCAGCAGATTGCCGAAAGAATGAATATCCCACTTGGGACTGTGAAAGCTCACCTTTTCAGGGCAAGAAAAATTTTAGAAGCTTATCTGAAAAAATACAAATATTTGTTTAAGGAGTAAAAATTTACTCCTTCTTTTTTCTGTATATACTTTTTTTCTAAAAATTTTAAGCTTTTTTTTAGCCCTTTTTCAAAGCATCAAGAGCCTTCTGTAATGCTTCTGTATCTGCTGTTGATAAATTCTTAAGCAATTCTTCCCTTAGTTGTTCTGTGTTGAGTTCGGTATCTTCTTGAATTTTAACTGGTGATTCGATGCCAAGCATTTGACAGATAGTTGCAACATAATTATTCGGTTTGACAGGTTTTTCAAGATAAACACCGGGTCCTTGCATAATCATTGCATCGAAGTCTGCCTTGCCTAAATCGTCCCTTGCATGACCTGTAACAATAAGAACAGGTATCTTTGACCATTCTTTTCTTTTTTTCAAGTCTCTGTAGAATTTAATACCAGAGTGACGTGGCATGACTAAATCCAATGAAATGATATCTGGTATAAAATTTTCTAATTGCTCAAGAGCATCAAAACCATCAGAAGCAGTTTTAACATTAAAACCATAATCCTCCAATGCAGATTTTAAGTAGGTTCTAACGTCCGGTTCGTCATCAACAATAAGGACTTTTTTTGAACTGTAAATGCTCATAGTTTTTTGAAATTTATTCAATAAAAAATCGAAATTACAATTATTTTCTTCAAAGTGTAATAATTATTTTGAGCTACCTACTGATTTTAATTTTTCTATATTTAAAACAATTCTGAAAGTGGAACCAACGCCGAGGTCTGATTTGACATCAATTTTGCCATAATGCTCTTTAACAATTTTATTGGTTGTTAAAAGACCTAAGCCGGTTCCTTTATTGCCTTTTGTTGTAAAAAAAGTTGTAAAAATATTCTGAATAACTTCTGAATCTATTCCCACACCATTATCCTTAACCTCATAAACAAGGTTATCATCTTCCTTATATGTTCTTATTATTACTTCTCCATTTTTATCCTCACGCATTGTAGCTGCATCAATTGCATTCGAAAGAAGATTTGTAAGGCAGGTTTCTATTCCATCGGGATCTAAATAAACATCCTCACCATCATATCCGTATTCGGTTATTATTTTAACATTCTGGTTTAGTGCCGTATTATAATATAAATCATAAATATTTTTGACTAATATATTCGGATTAATTTTCTTTAGTTCTGGAAGTCTTCCTTTTGCAAAGCTGAGAAATCCTCTTACAAGATCTGTAGTTTTGGAGAAATTCCTTTGCAGTATTTCCCAGCCTTCCATAATTCTGTTAGCATTTCCTTTGCGAAGACCTGAATCAACAATATACATACCTCCCTCTAATCCCATTAGTAAATTTTTGATTGTGTGAGCCAAACCAGCGACTGTCTGACCTACAGTGCTTAATCTATCGGCATCAATCATTTGTTTCTCCATTTCCTTAAGGTCAGAAAGGTCTCTCAAAAAAGCGGCTTTACCTATATATAAATTTTTGCTAAACAAATTGATTGCCGAAAAGCGAACAGGAATTTTTGTTCCATCAGGTCTTGTTATTGTGCTTTCAACCGGATTTGATATGATAATATCCTCTTTGCTTTCATTAAAGAAGATAGGAGGCAAAATCTGTTTTAGTTGATTATATGTCGGCTTCTTTCTGGATATCCAATTAAAAAGTTTTTTAACCGAAGGATTGAAAATAATCACATTATTTTTTTCATCAAGTGCAATGACACCGATACCAGAATTTTGAATAAGAGTAACGTAATAATCATAAGTTTGTCTGAGTTTAATCTGTAATTCATTCAACTCAGTGATATCAGTGGCAATTTCGATTATCAGCTGAACCCCGTTCTCATCGTAACTTAGAGGTGTAGTATTTACTATATATTGGGTTTCTTCGCCTGCATGAGTTATGCCAACCTCAGAGGAGAAGTGCTCATTTCTATCCTTAAAAGTTTTAGCCGCAGGACAGTGTTTGCATCTTTTATGCCTTTTTTTATAAACTTCATAGCAGTGTTTCCCCAGTACTTCTCCAAAAGTATCCCTGAATTTTTTATTAGCTTTTATAATTTTATAGTTCCTGTCAATAATTGTTACATAAGACGGGACATTTTCGAAGAGAACTGAATACTCTCTTTGTATCTGGTCTGATTTCGTAACGTCGGTTGACATTTCCATTACATATCTGACTTCGCCATTGTCACTTTTTAAAGGGATTTGGTTAACAACATAGTAGCAAAGTTTTCCGTGTTTGTTATAACCTGTCTCGTTAGAAATTCTTTTTTCGTTCATACTGTAAACTTCGTTAATTTTGCAGCTGAGGCATTGTTTGTCAGATTTTTTATACGCCTGATAGCATTTTTTCCCACGCCAATCCCCAAAATATTCTTCGAAACTTTTGTTGGCTTTTATTATATCAAGGTTTCTATCAATTATTGCTATTTCATATGGGAGCTGTTCTATAATCTGGGAGCCAATTAAATTAATAAGTTCAGAATTCATATATCATCAAATTTATATCCATTGCAAATTTAATAATAATTACTTATCAAAAAATATTAATCTTAAAATAAAATGATTATCGATAAAAAGTCAGAGAGGAAAATGTTAGGTGAACCAAAAATGAAAAGAAATTAATTTAAATCATATAAGTTCTTTAAATGAAGATATAAAAATAATAGATTTAGGAAATAAAAAATTAAAAATAATTAATAATTGACGTTAGTTACTGATAACAATAAACTTACAGCAACAACAATAATTTTACAAAAATTAACATTCAAAAATTTTCGCCCAAAATTATGTCGAACTTGAATCAAAAAGTAATAAATTAGTCAAAAATTTTAAAATATTTATTATGTAGATATTATTTGGAACAGGATGAAAAAGATATTAATAGTTGATGATGACAATGACATAGTAAGCTATCTTTCTGCATTATTAATTGATAATGGTTATTCAGTTGTTACTGCATTTAACGGTAAAGAGTGCTTCGAAAAAGCTAAAAGCGAAAAGCCGGATCTTATTACTCTTGACATTACAATGCCCTATGAATCCGGAGTAAGGGCTTTCAGAGACTTACAGGAGGATAGTGATACTCAAAATATCCCTGTTATTATAATTACTGGTGTGAGTAATGATTTTGAAAAATTCATAAAAGCAAGAAAGCAAGTTGAACCTCCTATGGCTTATTTCGATAAACCGATCAACAGGGAAAAACTTATAGAGAAAATTAAAGAAATTATTGGGAACTAACTATATTAGGTTTTGAAATGAATTCAAATATCAAGAATAAAGAAATTCCTGAAATGAAATACATAATCGAAAAGACTGAGGAAACTGACCGGGTTACACAGTTCCTTAAAATTTTCGCTGCTATTCTTCAGGAAACAAATTATAGGCCAGCTCTTGAGCAATTTATCAAGGTTAGTGCGAAATGTGCAAAATGCACCACAACCTGTCATGTTTTCGAACATACCAACGATGTAAGAGATATACCATGCTATCGCTCTGAACTTTTATTGAGTGTTTACCGCAGGTATTTTTCTTTGGAGGGATCACTCTATGCAAGGTTATTTGGTGGGTTCGAGTTAACTGAGGAACACATCTCCAAAATGCAGTATTCCTTCTGGAATTGCACTGCTTGCAGAAAATGCGTTCTGGAATGTCCTTCTGGAATTGATCATGGATTGCTTACACACCTTGCGAGGTATATTTTAGCAGAGATGAATTTAACTCCCAGAGCTTTGGTTATTTCTACAAGGGAACAGTTACACGGAGAGACAGGGAATACATCTGCCATTCCTTTCATCGCTTTGAAGGACTCTCTTGAGTTTTTGGAAGAAGAGCTTCAGGAAATGTTCGGAAAGGAAATCAAATTCCCTATTGATGTCGAAGGTGCTGAGTATCTTTTTTTTGCTCCTGTCTCCGATTATCTAATGGAAGCAGAGACTTTGATGGGAATAGCTGCCGTTCTTAATTCCGCTGGTGTTAGCTGGACAATTTCATCCAAGTATTATGATGCAATAAATTATGGACTCTTTTATAGCGATCTGGTTTTGGAAAGGGTTCTCGGAAAAATTGAGGAAGAATATCACAGATTGAAAGCAAAAAAAATTTTGATTGGTGAATGCGGACATGCCACCAGAAGTGCAACGTTCTTGAAATCATTCTGGAAACATGGCGAAGCCCCGGAACTTGTCAATATCCTCCAGTTAACTCACAAGCTTTTGCAAGAAGGGAAGATAAAAATCGATCCGACTAAAATAACTGAGAAAGTAACATATCACGATCCTTGTAATATATCAAGACAAGGTTGGATTATCAAGGAGCCAAGGGAAATATTGCATGCTTTCTGTAAAAATTATGTTGAAATGACACCTTCCGGGCAAGAAAATTATTGCTGTGGTGGCGGAGGTGGAACTGTCTCTATTGATGAAATCAGAAAATACAGGACACTGGTTTCCGGACAGAAAAAAGCCGAGCAAATTCGGAAAACCGGAGCTCATTATATTGTTGCACCATGTGCCAATTGCAAGAAACAAATCAGAGAAACAATGGAAGACAACAATGTTGATGGTGAGCTTCTTGGACTTCACGACTTGATTTTGAAGGCAATTATTATAGAGTAATAAATTTAAATAAGGCTGGGGTTTACTCATAATATGGTTCATCCCTGCGTAGTAAAAAAAATTTTTTGATAAAAATCAGAGTTTGAATATGGATAGTTTTCTGGAATTTTTGAAAGGTCCCTTTTTCAGGTTCTCTTTTGCTATAATGATTTTAGGATTACTTAGGATTTTCATCTTGACCTTGATAAACGGTTTTGAAGCAAAATCCAAAGCCAAAGACAAGCAATTACCTATGAATTATGTTAAAAAGCTAACAATTGGATATGTTCTGCCAATAAGGGCATTTCGAACAAAGCCGGTTTATTCATTTGTTTCCATAATGTTTCATATCGGGTTATTGATAACACCGATATTTCTATTCGATCACGCATTGCTTTTTAGTAATTCGATATCCTTCAGCTGGGTTGGAATCACCTTATCTAAAGAATGGGCAGATAATTTAACACTTCTGACAATTTTCGCAGGGACTTTATTGCTGATAATGAGAGTGTCCGACAGAAAATCGAGGTTTATTAGCAGAAAACAGGACTATCTCTGGCCTCTGATTCTTCTCATCCCTTTTATCACAGGTTGGATTGCAGCTAATCTGACATTGGAACCTGAAACCTATAAATTTTATATGATTATACATATTTTAGCAGGTAATATTATTTTTATTCTAATACCTTTCACAAAGATAGCCCACTGTGTTTTATTACCACTTAGTCAATGGATTACGGCACGAACATGGAAGTTTGTCCCTGAAGCTGGCGAAAGAGTAGAAAAAATTCTCGGAAAAGAAGGGAGGAAATTATGAAAGCCATCCTGACTGATATAACCAAATGTATAGGATGTACACAATGTGTTACTGCTTGTAAGATGGTTAACAACCTTGCTCCAGACAAACCAAGAGAATGGCAGAAAAATGATGGACTATCCGCCAGAAATTGGACATCTGTGCTTCGTAAAGGGGATTTTTTCGTTAGGAAGCAGTGTCGTCATTGCCTTGAACCTGCATGTGCAGCAGCTTGTCCTGTTGGTGCTTTGCACAAAACAAATTTTGGTGCTGTTGTTTATGACAGCGATAAATGTCTTGGCTGCAGATATTGCATGATGGCTTGTCCTTATGGAATTCCGAGATATGATTGGGATAGCTCAGTCCCGTATATTCGTAAATGTATTTTATGCTATGATAATATTAAAAGCGGAAAAATTGACCAACCTGCCTGCACAAAAAATTGTCCGACAGGTGCAACTATTTTCGGTGAACGTGATTACCTCATAGAAGAAGCAAGAAGAAGGATAAATGATAAACCTGATCTATATTCTGACTTAATTTATGGGGAGAAAGAAGTGGGTGGAACAAATGTCCTCTATATAACTTCGAAAGACTGCCCTTTGGATTTCCTCCTATATTATAACAACAGAATAGAGAAAGACATAAGATTAGTAGGTGAACCGGATTTTGAATCTCCTTATCCAATGCTAACCAAATGGGCAATGGGATCTGTTCCTTTTGCCTTTATTGGTATGGGAGCAATAATGTCGGGTATTTATTGGGTAGTTAACAGAAGGCAAAGAATTAATAAGGAAAATAAGGAAATTGAAAATGAAGAAGATTGATAAAACTAAATTAATTCTATGGATTATTCTTGGTGTGGCAGCATCGGTTGCGATAACAAGATTTATATTTGGCTTGGGTGCAACCACAAATTTAACAGATAATACACCTTGGGGTTTCTGGATTGGTTTTGATGTAATGGGAGGAGTAGCTCTCGCAGCAGGTGGTTTTGTTATTGCCGCATTTAACTATATATTTGGGGTTAAGGAATTTCATTCAATTTCGAGAGCTGCAATACTGACTGCTTTTTTGGGGTATGTGGCTGTTGTTATTGGTCTGTTGTTTGATTTGGGTCTTCCGTGGAACATCTGGCATATGATAATTTTTTGGAACCCTCATTCACCTTTATTTGAAGTTGGCTGGTGTGTTATGCTGTATCTGACAGTTCTTTTTCTGGAATTTATGCCAGTTGTTCTTGAAAGATTTCCGAATATGAAATTATTAAGCAAAATACATTCAAATCTTGTTAAAGTAAGAATTCCTTTGGTTATTCTTGGTATAATGCTATCAACCCTTCATCAATCTTCATTGGGCAGCTTGTTTCTGGCAATGCCATATAGGTTACATCCATTATGGTGGAGCCCAATAATCCCGATAATATTCTTTTTGTCTGCTATTTGCCTTGGTTTGATGATGGTTATTGTTGAAAGTATGACCTCGAGTTTTCTCTACAACAAGGAATATGAGAAAAATATATTAAAAAAATTGAGTCAATATGCTTCTGTTGTGATTGGAATTTATATTATCTTCAGATTTGCTGATATTTTATATCGTGGTGCCGGAGTCTTTTTATTTGATGCAAACTGGGGAACGTATCTTTTCTGGATTGAAATGACTCTTTCTGCCTTTATACCATTGATTGTATTGGGTATTCCCTCATTAAGAAAGAACATTAATTTGCTTTATTTCTCAGCTTTGATAGGAGTGATTGGAATTGTATTTAACAGGTTAAATGTTGGAGGATTAACACATCTGAATAACCTGACAGAAATTGGTAGTTTCTATTTTCCTTCTTGGATGGAACTCTCTGTCTCAGCAGGAGTAGTCGCATTTGCTATGCTTATGTTTTTCTACTTTGTTGAAAATTATAAAGTATGGGATAAAAAGCCGTTTGAAGATGAGGAAGGTAAGATTTTAGAGCCCAAATTCGATACAAATTATGTTTATCTCGGACCTCCTAAAGTTGCAAATCGGATAAAATTTACACTATCCTTTGTTATTGCTTTTGCTCTCAGTTTCGGACTGATTTCCGGGGAAAAGATATATGGAGAAGGTTACGAAAAAACACCAGTCTCGAAAGCCAAAGGAGGCGACATTCTCTTTATTGATGGTAATAGAGATTATTATGGAGTGAATTTCAAACATAAATTCCATTCAGATACCCTCAGAATTCAATGCTCAGAATGTCATCATTTGAATAAACCCGGAGATAAGAATAGTCAATGCTTTGAATGCCATAATGATATGTATTTAAATGGAGATGCCTTCAGACATAATTGGCATACATCACCCGATGGCGCCAATCTTGATTGTTTCAAATGCCACAGCAAAAATATGAGCAAAGGTGCCGAATTTAGAAAGAACCCGGATAAAATTATGGAAAATTGCTTCGAATGCCACAAAGATTTAATCCCCGAGGGAACAAATGTTATAAATATTAAAACTTATAAGACACCTTCTTATACTGATGCAATGCATAATCTATGTATTAATTGTCATGAAAAAAGAATACGGCATGATATAGACCTTGTTGGCAGAAAGCCATCACTTGCTATGTGTATAACCTGCCATCCAAAACCTCAAGCACCTGATTCCCGCAGACAAATGTTCGAAAAAGAACAAAAAAACAAATGGGTGGTTGTGCCATCAAAATTTAATTTAAAATAAAAAAAAATATTTGGCATTTTCGTAGTGCCCCGTTTTTTGTGCTATTCGATACTGATAAGAATCAGGTTGCTTTTATTGACAACAGTAATTCTCATCATGTTCATGGACAATGCAATCCTGTTGCCCAGCTCAGGGAACTGAATGTTGATGCTGTTGTTGTTAATGGAATGGGAATGAACGCTCTAAATCAATTGAACAAAATAGGTATCAAAGTTTATAAACTTGCTAATGGTATTAAAATTAGCGAGTTTATTAGTAATTACAAGAAATATCTTGATCAGGAGCTCAGTATGAATGATTGTTGCACTCATCATGGCAGCAACCATTATCATCTAAGCTAATATGGATCATTATTTCGGAACTTTTTTATCAATTAATGTACTCATAATTGAGGAAAATATAAAGTATAATCAAAAGTAGGCTTTATAAGCTAATTTAATATTAATACCAGACTCAGGATAGACGGATTTGATCCTCGACAGGTGGTTTCTATAAACTCTATCAGTGAGGTTTTCGCCTACGAGAGAAATATTACTGATAAAATTGAACAACGGAAAAGTATATTGGGCGAATGCATCAAAAACGACATAACCCTCTGTTGGTTCTTCGAATTCATCTACCCTGTTCTGAGACATAGCGGCAGTGAATCTTAATCCGAAATTGAAATCAGTATTCTTCCATTCTAACGTTGTTATTGATTTCAATGGAGGAATCATCGGCATTGGTTTTTTGATTTCTGTTAGTTCGCCATAGGTATAGCTTAAATTTGTATTAAGACTTAAATTTCTACTAAAATAATAATCAAAAATAATTTCTGCACCGAACAAATTTGCAGGAACACCCTGTGTCTGATATATAGGTAAAATCTGGGCAAAATTGATTTTACCTGTATTTCGTGGAATAATATAATAAGGCATTAAATATGCAAATGATGAAATAGTCAACTTAAAATCAGCATATTTATAAAAGGATGTAAGTTCTAATCCATATCCGTATTCTGAATTTAAATCCGGATTTCCTATGTCAAAAGAATAAGCTGCAAGATGAGGTCCCTCGGAAAAAAGCTCCTCAATAGTTGGGGGGCGGTTAGACCTCGAAATGTTAAAAGAAAAAGCTAATTCATCTGTTATTTCTGTTAGAACAGATGCCGATGCAGAGAGAGTATTAAAATTTCTTTGACGAATTTTTCCAATTTTTGATTCAGTACTTTTTGGTTTAGGTTGGATACCTGTATAATCATAGCGAAGACCGAAATATAAATGAATGTTATCGAAAGAAGCATTCTGATAAGTAAATAAAGAAAAATTCGATGATGTGGTAGGAGGAGTGAAAACATAACCTCCCATTTTCAGATCTCTTATATTAAATGAAGCCCCAAAAGAGCCATTTTCAAAGAGATTTGTCCGATTCTGGTTGAAAATAACACTCCCGTTATAATTTGTAAAAACGAATTCGGCTCCAAGCGATCTGTTGGATTCAAATTCCTTATGATTATAATAGACTCTTCCAAGTTGAAGTTCAATATTATCTATAAATTCGTAATGCAGGTGAATAATATTTTTCAAACTGAATGTCCTTTTGAACATTTCAATATTTACCCCTTTTGGATGTCCACCTATGAAACCACCCGGTATTCCATACTTTGAATCAAATTCTGAATAACTTGCCGAAGCAAATACTGAATCTATGTTAAGAGCTGTCCCGAATGTATAGTCAAATGTTTCCAATGATGTGTTCTTCAAAATACTGTCGGGCATTCTTATATCATTAGCATTTTTATAGCTCAAGTTGCTGAATATATAGATTGGCTCTAAAGGAATGGTTATATTATATGAACCAAGAAAACCCTTATTAGCTGACTCTCCAAATGCACTGACCATTCCGGTAATTTTTTCACTTCTCTGATACGGCAAGTCATTTTTTACTACATTAACCACTCCACCAATTGTTATTGGAGTATAGAGAAGCACCTTTGGACCTCTTATTACCTCGATACGCTCAACATTAAATGGTTCAAGTGTAACCGAATGATCTGGAGAGGTTCCGGATAAATCACTTATATCATTTCCATCCTGAGCTATCATAATCCTATTTCCACCCAATCCACGAATAACCGGACGTGACGGGGCTGGTCCCATTGACCTGATTGCTATACCAACCTCATTTTTTAATGTTGTAGCCAACGACATGCCCATCTCTCTTTGAAGTTCTTTACCCTCAAGGTTTCCAATATTGGAGAATATTTCATCGTATTTTGAACTGAAGCTTCTTCCTGATACTATAACAGTCGGTTTCGAAAAAGATATCGGGATTAATCTAAATATTAGACAAGTATTGAATTTGGAGCTATCAATAATGATATCATAATGAAGTGTTTTATAACCAATTTTACTGATTTCTATATGATATCTTCCTGTGTTGATATTATATAAAGTTATACTTCCATTATCGTCAGTGCTAAAGTCCGATTTTTTTTCAGCTAAAAAAATAAAAGCGGAAGGTACAGATTTATTTGTTTGAGCATCTATAACAAGAAATGTGATAGAGGTTGAATCTGGCTCTTCCGCTCTGGTTAATGCTATCTGAGAAATCAGAAAGCATATTATTATTAAAATTATCTTCATTATTTACTGACAATAACGGGTATTTTCGGTGTTTTAAAATCTGGATGGTCATTATGGTTCAGTCTTAATTCAAGGTTTGTTGTTCCTTCTTTGAGACCTTCCAAGATGAATGACCATTTTTTATTATTGTCATATAAAAGGCTTACAATTGTATTATCATCAATCAGCCATCCGAAAGATTTATCTGGGTCAGTTGGCTCAGCTAACTCTTGTCCTTTTTCATCGAGATAAACAACCGAAAAAATCAGAGATTTCTGACCGACCTTAAGATTAATGGATTGTTTGTAATTGTTATCAATTTTTGCTTCAAATATTCTCATATAAATATTATTTCCTTGCTTGAGCAATAAGCCTGCGGCTTCGAAATGGTCATGGTCGTCATCTGTGGGAGAGCTTTCGGAACATGACAATAATAATATTGAAATAATA
>Ga0209101_1002654_pt1 | contig 11590 bp, 12 predicted proteins | sample ConPoolayeCmetaG_FD_185481 | JGI IMG/M metagenome (GOLD analysis project Ga0209101, IMG submission 185481) | Hot spring microbial mat communities from California, USA to study Microbial Dark Matter (Phase II) - Cone Pool mat layer C metaG... ... | reverse complement strand
TAATCCTGTGCTAAAGTAACACAGGATTAATCCTGTGCAAAACACAGGATTAATCCTGTGCTACAAAGTAACACAGGATTAATCCTGTGCTACAAAGTAACACAGGATTAATCCTGTGCTACAAAGGAGAGGCGAACAAGTTGATCGGGTTGCTGTCGGTATAGCAGGGCCGGTCTCCAGACCGCGCCCGGAGGGTTACGTTTTTCGGATAGGTCTCAAGCCGAGGTGAGCATGCGCATCTTGTACGGACCGGTTGATTCATGGCGCTTGGGGCGCTCGCTGGGCGTCAACCCGTTGTCCGGAAAAGAGAAACGGTGTCCGTGGTCGTGCATCTATTGTCAATATGGCCCAACCCGCATGGGAACGGTGCGGCGGCAGGTCTGGGTGACGCCCGAACAGCTTGGCCGCGAACTGGCCGAACGAGGGCCTGATGTCGCCGACTGCGTCACCTTTGCCGGGTTGGGGGAGCCGACCCTGGCTCTCAATTTGCCTGCCCTGGTCGCTCAGGTGCGTCGAGTGAGCAATTTGCCGGTGGTTATCTTGACCGGCAGCGCCTTGTTGCCGTTGACCGAGGTGCGCCGCGACTTGCTCGTGTTTGACCGTGTGGTGGTCAAATTGGACGCGCCAGACAATGCTTTCTTTCAGCAGATCAACCGCCCGATGCCGGGCTACCCTTTTTCCTTTGAAGCCGTGCTGGAAGGCATCCGGCAGTTCCGGCGGGCTTATCGCGGGCATTTTGCGCTGCAAATGATGTGGGTACAAACCAACCGGCATGCTGCCCAGGCACTGGCTGCGTTAGCTCGTACCCTCGATCCCGATGAAGTCCAGCTTGACACGCCACTTCAACCGGCGCTGGGCGGGCCGGTCTCGGCGGAGCAAATGGCCGAGATCGAACAGGCTTTTGCCGACATGCCCGCACGGAGCATCTACCGCCAGAGTTTTGCCCAGAGAGTCGAATAACGTCGGCGCCGACGTCACCGCCGACGATGTTTGCGCCGATCAAGACCCTAAAGGTCTTCAAGACCTTTAGGGTCTTGATCGGATAATGTTGGTGGCGGCGATGTTTGCGACCATAGCCGATTTACCTCTACGCATCTGATGTTCATAAGGTCAGGTCAACATAGCCGGCAAGTGTCCGGAATTTGACAAATCGAGTAAAATCGGGTAAAATGCCTCCCATCTGATTCAGGAGCATCTTGATGTTTGCCTCTTTGCTCACCATTTTGAGCCTTTCCAAGAAGCCGGGCCACCAGGCCCGGTAGTCTCCTGTTGCAACGCGGCAATCAACCGGCCCTGGCATATGCAAAGCCAGGGCCGGTTTTTGTTTGGAGATCGACAGGGGGGTGAATCGGCGTTATTATTTTCGGGAGGTTGTGAAACATGCCGTTAGACAACTTTAGCATCATCGAGTCGACCCTGCGCGAAGGGGAGCAGTTTGTCGGCGCCAGCTTTACCACGGCCCAAAAGATCGAAATCGCTCAGCTTCTGGACGAGTTTGGCGTCGAATGCCTCGAACTGACCTCGCCCCTGGCTTCACCGCAAAGCTGCGAAGACATCAAAACCATCGTCAGACTGGGGTTGAAGGCCAAGATCCTCACCCATACCCGTTGCACGATTGAAGACGCCAAACGGGCCATTGACACCGGCGTGGATGGCGTCGACGTGGTCATCGGCACCTCCTCGATGCTTCGCCGCTTCAGCCACGGCAAAGAAATCGACGAGATCATCGACATGGCCCTGGCGGTGGTCGAATATGTGCGTAGCCAGGGAGTCCAGGTGCGCTTTAGCACCGAAGATTCCTTTCGCAGCGATCCGGCCGACATCTTGCGCATTTATCAGGCCGTAGACAAGATCGGAGTGAACCGGGTGGGCATTGCCGACACGGTTGGGGTGGCCACGCCGCGTCAGGTTTACGAAATCGTCAGCGAATTGCGCCGCCGGGTGAGCTGCGACATCGAATTTCACGGGCACAACGATTCGGGATGTGCCATTGCCAATGCCTTTGAAGCCCTCGACGCCGGCGCAACGCATGTAGATACTTCGGTGTTGGGCATCGGCGAGCGAAATGGCATTACCCCATTGGGCGGATTGATTGCACGTCTTTTTTCATATAATCGCGAATTGACTGCTAAATATAAATTGCCCCTGTTGCCCAAGATCGACCGCACGGTGGCCGAAATGGTCGGCGTGGACATCCCGTTCAACAACTATATCACCGGGATTACCGCCTTTACTCACAAAGCGGGCATCCATGCCAAGGCGATTCTGAACAACCCGGAAACCTACGAGATCATCGATCCACAGGCTTTTGGCCTGACCCGTTACATCAGCATTGCCCATCGTCTCACCGGCTGGAATGCGATCAAGAACCGCGCCGAACAGCTCGGCCTCAAGCTGGACGACAGCCAGATCAAACGTCTGACCGAACATATCAAGGCGTTGGCCGACGAAAAACAGCTCTCGCTCAGCGACGTAGACGCGCTCTTGCATCGCTGGGCCAACGGTGACGAAAGTGCTAAACTCTGACCGGAGGCTTGTATGGCACAGACATTGAGTGAACAAATCCTCTCACATGCTGCCGACCGCGAGGTCTATGCAGGCGACCTGACGGTGGCGCGGGTTGATCGGGTGATGACCATTGACTCGATTGCCCCCGAAGTGATCGACGTGCTCTCCAAACAGCTCCACGTAGACCGGGTGCCCTACCCGGAACGCTGCGCTCTTTTTGTCGACCACGTTGCGCCGGCATCTAACCTGGCGACGGCAGAAGGGCAAATCCGTGCCCGCCGTTTTGTTACCGAACAGGGCATTCGTGCCTTTTACGATGTCGGCAAGGGCATCTGTCATCAGTTGATGATCGAAGAAAAGCTGGTGCTGCCGGGGATGCTGGCCATCGGCTCCGACTCGCACAGCACCACCTATGGCGCAATTGCCGCCTTTGGCACCGGCATGGGCACCACCGACATTGCTTTGGCCTTTGCCACCGGCCACACCTGGCTGCGTGTGCCGGAAACGGTGCGCATCGACCTGATCGGCGCGTTGGCCCCCTATGTGGACGCCAAAGACGTGATCTTGCATCTGTTGGGCCGTCTCAAGGCCGACGGCTTTACCTATCAGGCGGTTGAATTTCACGGTGCGCATCATTTTTCCCTCGCCTCGCGCATGACCCTGTGCAGTATGACCACCGAGCTGGGGGCCAAAGCCGGCATCGTTCCCCCCGACGATTTGACGCGCAGTCATGCTCCTGTCCCAGACTGGCTGACGGTTCAAGAAGGGGCAAATTACCTCGACCGGTTGACGGTCGACCTCTCGACGATTGAACCGTTGGTGGCCTGCCCACCGCACGTGGACGACGTGCGCCCGGCACGTGAGCTGGGTGCCGTGCGGGTCGATCAGGTCTTGATCGGCACATGTACCAACGGCCGCCTGCAAGACCTGCAAGCTGCCGCTGCCATCCTCAAAGGCAAACAAATTGCCGGGCACGTGCGCCTGATCGTCATTCCGGCCTCGCACCGGGTGCTCCAGGAGGCCGTCGCCGACGGCACCCTGAGTATTTTGCTCGCCGCCGGTGCAACCGTCGGCACACCGGGCTGCGGGCCGTGCATTGGCCGACATATGGGTGTGCTCGGCGCCGGCGAAGTTTGCTTTTCGACCAGCAATCGCAACTTTGCCGGCCGTATGGGGTCACCGCAGGCACAAATTTACCTCGGCTCGCCTCAGACAGCGGCAGCAACGGCACTGAATGGGTTTATCACCGATCCGCGCACGGTGTAACGGGCTGGCCGCCGGCGAAGCTATATTGGGTAGGGGGAGTCGAGGCTTTGGCCGGATTTTAACTACCGGCTGAAGCCTCAACTCCCGACGCATAAGGATGCGTCGGCTTGGGGTGGAGGAGTGTGTTAATAGAAAGGAAGGATAATTTATGATTCATCCTGACACGGAATTGCGCGCGGTCAATCCACAAATCGGGCTGGGGGTTTTTGCCACCCGTTTCATTCCGATGGGCACGATCACCTATGCCGATGACGCGCTGGAAATTCGCATTCCGGGCGACAGTCCACTGCACGACGACCCCCGCTATCGGCCGATCATTGAGAAATATGCCCACCTGGACGAAAATAATGTGTGGACAATCAGTTGGGACATTGCTCGCTATGTCAATCATTGCTGCCATTGTAACACCATCACTACGGCTTACGGGTTCGAGATTGCCATCCGCGACATTCAGCCCGGCGAGCAGATCACCGACGAGTACGCTTTGTTTGAGCCGAACTGCGAGATGGAGCTGCTTTGTGACCATCCTGATTGTCGCAAGCGCATCCGTCCGGATGACATTGAGCGGTACGGCGATCTGTGGGATGCCCAAATCCGCGCTGCGTTGGCCCATTTCAGGCATGTGCCGCAACCCCTGCTGCCCTATCTGGAAGAGCCGATTTTGAGCGAGTTGAACCATTATCTGGAAACCGGCGAGGGCTACCGTTCGGTGCGCACACTGGCGTGTCTGCAACGGGCGGCTGCCGATTGACCGTTGATGGTGGCCTTGTCTTTATTGCAGGAGGAATGTATGAACCGAATCTGGCTTTTTGGCCCCGATATCGACACCGATCAGATCATTCCGGGCCGTTATTCGCCCTATATGACCTCGGAAGAAGAATTGGCCAAATATGCTTTTATCGAGCGTCGGCCCGACTTTGCGCCCAATGTGCGTCCCGGCGATGTGATTGTGGCCGGTAAGAACTTTGGCTGCGGCTCGTCGCGCGAGTATGCACCGCGCGCTTTGCAAAAATGCGGCATTGCAGGTATCATTGCTCCCAGTTTCGCGCGCATCTTTTTCCGTAACGCGATCAACCTGGGCATTCCACTCTTTGAAGCCGATCTCACCGGCCGGGTTGCCGATGGCGATGCTGCAACGCTCGATCTGGCCCATGCGCAGTTGATCACCTCCCGAGGCGTTATCGACCTTCCGGCGCCGCCGCGTTTTGTGCAACAGATTCAGGCCGAAGGGGGCATTGTGGCGTTTGTGCAAAAATACGGGCGTTTTCCAGGTGAATGATGATGCACAAAGAAATTTTGAGAATATGTGTGATCCCAGGTGACGGCATCGGCCAGGAGGTGATCCCGGCAGCTGTTGAGGTGTTGCGGGCAACCGGCCTGTCCTTTGAGCCGGTCTATGCTCAGGCCGGTTGGGCCTGTTTTCAGGAGCATGGCACGGCTTTGCCGCAAACTACGGTTGAGGCGGCCCGTCAAAGTGCGGCTATTTTGTTCGGTGCGGTCTCGTCGCCCTCGCACAAGGTGGAGGGGTACAGCAGCCCCATCGTCGGCCTGCGTCGGCAGCTCGACCTCTTTGCCAATTTGCGCCCGGCGCATTCGTGGCCCATTTCTGCTTCTCGCCCTGGCGTTGACCTGCTTATCGTGCGCGAAAACACCGAAGACTTGTATGTCAAACGAGAGCGGCGCGAAGGAGAGATGGCCGTTGCCGAGCGGGTGATCACTCGCTCAGGCAGTGCGCGGGTCACCGAGGTGGCCTGTCGGTGGGCGATGCGTCGTCGCAAAGGGTTGACCATCGTTCACAAAGCCAACGTTCTGAGCGAGACGTGTGGTTTGTTTCGGGAGACGGCGTTGGCCGTTGCCGCCCAATACCCCGAGCTGACGGTGAACGAGATGCTGGTTGATACGGCGGCGTTGCGTCTGGTTACCCATCCCGAAACCTTTGATGTGCTGGTCACCACCAACTTGTTCGGCGATATCCTTTCCGACGAGGCTGCCGGGCTGGTCGGCGGGCTGGGGTTGGCGCCTTCGGCCAATGCAGGCATCGCCGGTTCTCCGGCCTTGTTCGAGCCGGTGCACGGTTCTGCGCCTGACATCGCCGGGCGAGGCATTGCCAACCCGGTCGCGGCCATTTTGGCCGCTGCTATGCTGCTCGATCACATCGGTGAGGATGAGCGTGCCGCGCGCGTTTATGCCGCCGTCGAGGATGTGCTGCGCAATGGCCCGCACACACCCGATCTGGGCGGAGTGGCCACGACGGCACAGGTAACCGAAGCGATCAAGGGGCGAATAGTGGTCAGTGGTCAGTGATCAGCGGTCAGCAGTTAGTGATCAGCGGTCAGCAGTTAGTGATCAGCGGTCAGCGATCGGCAAAAATGGCAAGTTGTTTTATTGCTGCTGCCTATCCACGCAGGTCGCCCGTTTTGGGCCTTCGGCCGGCGCAGGCGCCCAGAAAGGCCGATTTCCAATCGGCGCACGGTGGCAGGCAGTCAGATAGGTAATTCCATTTTATTTTTGAAAGGAGTTTGATATGTCTACACGAGTTGTTGCCGAATGTCCGATTTGTGCAGCCGAGGTTGAGTTGGCCGAGGACACCATACCCGGCGAAATTGTCGAGTGTCCTGACTGTGGCGCCGAACTCGAAGTGATCGGGGTCAATCCACCGGAATTGGCCGAGGCGCCGGAAGAGGAAGAGGATTGGGGAGAGTGAACGGAGGGGGAAACAATGCCCAAAATCGGTATTCTATGTTCACGCATTCGTGTTGAAGAAAAGCTGCTTATCGAAGAAATTCAGCGCCGTGGCCTGGATTTTGACCTTCTGGACGACCGCGAGCTGATTTTTGATATTCAGCGCAACGGTTACCACTATGATGTAATCCTTGAGCGGTGTATCAACCATTCGCGTGCGCTTTATTCGCTGCTCTTGTTCCGCGACTGGGGCATTCCAACCGTCAACACCTATGAGGTGGCCGAAAACTGTGGCAACAAACTGCTGACCACCAGTGCCCTGGTGCGCGCCGGTGTGCCCACTCCACGCACAATGGTGGCTTATACGCCTGAATCGGCCTTGCAGGCCATTGAAGAGATGGGCTATCCGGTGGTGCTCAAGCCGGGCGTCGGCTCATGGGGACGGCTGCTGGCCAAAGTCAATGACCGGGAGGCCGCCGAAGCCCTGCTGGAGCACAAGCAAGTTCTTGGCTCGTATCACCACTCGATCTATTACATCCAGGAATACATCAAAAAGCCAGGTCGTGATATCCGTGCCTTTGTGGTCGGCGATGAAACGATTTGCGCCATTTATCGCTCGTCGCCGCACTGGATCACCAATACCGCCCGCGGAGGCAAGGCATCCAACTGTCCGGTGACGCCAGAACTGAACGAGTTGTGCCTCAAAGGCGCTGCCGCGGTCGGCGGTGGGGTGGTGGCGTTGGACATTTTCGAGGACGAACACCGAGGCTTGCTGGTCAATGAAATCAATTATACGATGGAATTCCGCAACAGCATCGACACAACCGGCGTCAATATCCCGGCCAAGGTGATCGATTATGTGGTCGAGGTGGCGAAGGGGTAGTCAGCGGTCGGTGGTCAGCGGTCGGTGGTCAGCGGTCGGTGGTCAGCGGTCGGTGGTCAGCGGTCAGCAGTTAGCGGTCAGTGGAGATAAGACGATGCGTGTATCTATCATTGGGGGGTCGGGGTATGCAGGCGGTGAGTTGTTGCGCCTGTTGCTCGATCATCCTTATGTCACTGTGGCGCAGGTTTCTTCGGCTTCTAATCTGGGCAAGTTTGTGTACGCCGTTCATCCCAACCTGCGCGGTCGAAGTAAACTCAAGTTTTGCCTGCCGGAGCAGATCGAACCGTGCGATCTGCTCTTTGTGGCCCTGCCACACGGTGAAATACAAGGACAGATCAACAAATTAGCTCAACTTGCCCCCAAAATCATCGATTTGTCTGCCGATTTCAGGTTGCGAGACGCGGCCTGGTATGAAACGTGGTATGGTCATCCGCACGGCGCGCGCGAATGGCTGGATCGCTTTGTCTATGGCCTGCCCGAACTGCACCGTGACGAGATCCGCCGGGCCAGCTATGTCAGCGGAGTGGGGTGTAATGCCACGGCGACCATCCTCGGCCTTTACCCGCTTTTCAAAGCCGGGCTGGTTGATCGTTCGCGCGGTGTTGTGGTTGAGGTCAAGGTCGGCTCTTCGGAGGGCGGCCGGCGTGAGAGTCCCGGTTCGCATCATCCGGAGCGGAGCGGCGCTGTGCGTTCTTTTGCGCCCACCGGTCACCGCCATACCGCCGAGATCGTTCAGGAATTGACTCTCGACGGGCCGCCGCCGGAAATCCACTTTTCGGCTACCGCCATCGAGATGGTGCGTGGTGTTTTGGCTACGGCCCATCTTTTTGCCAATCGCCCGGTCGACGAAAAGGTGCTGTGGCAGGCCTACCGCGTGGCCTATCAAAATGAACCGTTCGTGCGCATCGTCAAAGAACGACAGGGCATTTTTCGCTACCCGGAACCCAAAATTCTGGCCGGCAGCAACTATGCCGATGTCGGCTTTGAGCTGGACGAACGAAGCGGGCGCATTGTCGTTATGGCGGCCATTGACAATCTGATGAAAGGGGCCGCCGGTAGCGCGGTGCAATGCATGAATTTGATGTGTGGGTTTGAAGAGACGGCAGGGCTGGGCTTTCCTGGTTTGCATCCAATTTGAGTAGACAAGGAACAAGTAGACAAGGAACAAGTAGACAAGGAACAAGGAGACAAGGAACAAAGAGACAAGGGACGATTTTTATTTGTCTACTCTTTACTTGTCTACTCTTTACTTGTCTACTCTTTACTTGTCTACTTTTAAGGAGTTGTCAGATGATCGTTGTCAAGGTTGGTGGGAGCAAAGGGATTACCTACGATAATGTATGTAGCGATATAGCAATGTTGTTTCGAGATGGACGGCCGGTTGTTCTGGTGCATGGTGGATCGTATGAAACCAATGTGCTTTCGCAGCAGTTGGGCCATCCGCCTGAATTTGTCACTTCGGTGTCGGGCTTTGTCAGTCGCCGCACCGACCGCCGCACGTTGGAGATATTCGAGATGGCTTTGTGCGGCAAGGTCAACAAGCAAATCGTCGAGCTGTTGCAGCGAAATGGGGCCAACGCGATTGGCCTTTCCGGTCTGGATGGACGACTGCTCGAAGGCAAACGCAAAGATGCCATCAAGGTGATCGTTGACGGACGCAAGCGGGTGATCCATGACGATTACACCGGCACCGTGCAAACGGTCAACGTGGCCTTGTTGCGCCTTTTGCTCGACGCCGGCTATCTGCCGGTGATCACGCCGCCGGCCATCAGCACTGCCGGGGAGGCGATGAATGTCGATGCCGACCGGGCCGCGGCGGCCATTGCGGCCGCCCTGGGCGCCGACCAATTGATCATCCTTTCCAATGTGCCCGGCCTCTTGCGCGAATATCCCGATGAAAGTACTCTGATCCGTACCATTCCGGCTGCACAGGTCGAGCAGGCTATGGCTTTTGCCGAAGACCGCATGAAGAAAAAAGTGCTCGGCGCCGTCGAGGCCATCTCACACGGCGTGAAACGGATCGTCTTTGCCGATGCCCGCCTTGAGCGGCCGGTGACGGCGGCACTGGCCGGGCAGGGGACGGTGATCGAATAGCAAACAGCAGATAATGACGTACAAATACCTGGTGGAACGTCAAAACTATGCCGATTACGCCCCAGGGGCCGTCTTGTACAGCCTTCCCGGCACGCCGACCTTTCCCCTCAGGCTGGCCGGCGAGATGTTTCAACGCTGTGTGGCATGGTTGCCCTTTCCAGGCCCTTACACGCTGTACGATCCGTGTTGTGGCAGCGGTTATTTGCTCGCCACCCTGGCGTACCTGCACTGGGACAAGATCGGCGCGATCATCGCTTCAGATATTGATGCCCATGCCTTGTCGCTGGCCGAGGCTAACCTGTCGCTGTTGACGGTTGACGGGCTGGAACGGCGAATTGCGCAAATCGAACGATTGTGGTGCGAATACGGCAAAACTTCGCATCATGATGCATTGCAAAGCGCGGCACGGCTCAAAGCGCAGTTGCTCGACCATCTGCGAGGGCATACGATCTCGACGCGCATTTTGGTCGCCGATGTCACCGATGCACAGGCTTTGTTCGATGGACTGGCAGGACCAGGTGTACAGCGGCAAACGATCGACATGGTGTTGACCGACCTTCCTTACGGTCAGCATTCAAACTGGCAGACGAGCCGGGCTGACCCCGTCTGGTGTATGCTCGATGCGTTGCGCCGGGTCATTTCGCCGCATACCGTGTTGGCGATTGCTTCCGACAAGGCGCAGCAAATCGTTCATGCCGCCTATCAACGCCTGGAACGGTTCAAGATCGGCAAGCGGCAAATAACCATCGTCAGGCTTGCTGCGACGGGTCTGGGGGAGAAAAGGGTAAATCTATGAATAACAAGGATTTGGAACAACAACATGATGCCGGCACATACCCCAAGCGCAATGTGGTTCTGGTGCGCGGACAGGGTGCGTATGTGTGGGATGAGACCGGGCGTCAATACATCGACTGCGCCGGTGGGCATGGCGTCTTGTTGCTGGGGCATTGTCATCCGGCCATCAGCGCGGCGATTTGCCGGCAGGCTCAAACGTTGATCACCTGTCCGGGCATTTTCTACAACGACGTGCGCGCGCAGTTGCTTGCCCGCCTTGCTGCCCTGACCGGCCTGCAGCGGGGGTTTTTGTGCAATTCGGGCACCGAAGCCGTCGAAGGCGCGCTCAAATTTGCCCGTCTCAGCACCGGACGTCTCAACGTTGTGGCCACGATGCGTGGCTTTCATGGACGGACGATGGGGGCACTTTCGGCTACCTGGGAGCCCAAATACCGCGAGCCTTTTTTGCCCCTGGTGCCCGGCTTTAGCCACGTGCCTTATGACGACATAGACAAGATGGCCGAGGCGATAGACTCAAACACCGCTGCCGTCATTGTCGAGATCGTGCAGGGCGAAGGGGGCGTGCGGCCCGGCAGCGGTGACTATTTTCGTAGCTTGAGAAAACTTTGCGATGAACGAGGCGCATTGCTCATCGTTGACGAGGTGCAGACCGGCCTGGGGCGCACCGGCAAAATGTTTGCCTTTCAACATCATGACCTGGTCCCCGATCTGCTCTGTCTGGCCAAAGGGTTGGGAGGCGGCGTCCCGATCGGCGCGGTGATGCTCGGCGATCGGGTCGTCAACCTGCATCCCGGCGTTCACGGCAGCACATTTGGTGGCAATCCGCTGGCGTGTGCGGCGGCACTGGCTACGCTTGAGGTGCTCGAAAAAGAAGATTTGCCTCGTCAGGCTGCCGAAAAGGGGGATTACCTGCTCGAGCAACTGCACAGCCTGGACGCTTCACCGATCCGCCAGGTGCGTGGGTTGGGCTTGATGGTGGGCATCGAACTGCGCACCAAAGCGCAGCCCTACCTGGAAGCGCTGATCGAGCAGGGGGTGTTGGCCCTCCCGGCCGGTCCCACCGTCATTCGCCTCTTGCCGCCGCTGAACATCCAGGTTGAAACGTTGGATGATGTGGTCGCCGCACTGCGTCATGTGTTGACGCGGGCTTAGTCTATCCGAAAAACCGTACATTGTACCGACGCATAGGGATGCGTCGGCTACGTTTTTCCGACGCATAGGGATGCGTCGGCTACGTTTTTCGACGCATAGGGATGCGTCGGCTACGTTTTTCCGACGCATAGGGATGCGTCGGTACTACGTTTTTCGACGCATAGGGATGCGTCGGCTACGTTTTTCCGACGCATAGGGATGCGTCGGTAC
>Ga0209101_1002653_pt1 | contig 11591 bp, 9 predicted proteins | sample ConPoolayeCmetaG_FD_185481 | JGI IMG/M metagenome (GOLD analysis project Ga0209101, IMG submission 185481) | Hot spring microbial mat communities from California, USA to study Microbial Dark Matter (Phase II) - Cone Pool mat layer C metaG... ... | reverse complement strand
ACGGAACAATGGGGACGCCCCTGTCCTCCAGGTCCGCCAGATAGCGCTTATCCATGTTCCATCTGACAAGGGCTGCCGGATTGCACAGGGATGTGCGATGTTGGACTTCATCGAGCCACGAGGAAAACTCCTCTTTTCGGTCGAAGTAATCCCAAGTCGTCCGAAAGACTGCACAGCGGAACGCAGACCAGTCTTGATTCTTGTCGCTCCAATCGACGCGCACTGCCGAAAGCCCAAGCCCGGCCAGCGCCGTCTGGAGCAACTGGTCTTCCTGAAGGATGTTTCGCAGATACCAGTCGTCTTCTGCGGCGCTGGCGGCGAGGTATCGGCGCTCGGTCAGCAAAGCTACATCGGCTTTCAACTGCTGAAGCTCTCCGGGCAGACGGCGGTTGCCGACTATGCGGCGGTGTTGCCGCCGGGCGACGCGAGACAAGTGCAATCGCCGGCGCGCCTGGAAACTCTATTGATATTCGCAATACGTGGTGACACGGAGCACTAGGGAAAACCTTATATCGAGCGGTCGCTACGTTGCGCAAAGATCAGTAGAGTTTCAGTTCCTGCAAGCAATCTTCTTTTTTCACGCGCCACTGGCGCAGGCTGTCGCGGTCGCGGATGGTCACCGTGCCGTCGACCAGCGTTTGGCCGTCGACGGTAATGCAATACGGCGTGCCGATTTCATCCTGCCGGCGGTAGCGCCGGCCGATGGCCCCTTTCTCGTCGTAGAACACGTTCATGTGGGGTTTTAGTGCTTTGTAGATTTCGCGGGCCACCTCGGGCATCCCGTCTTTCTTGACCAGCGGAAGCACAGCGGCCTTGATCGGCGCCAGCCGCGGGTGCAACCGCAACAGCACGCGCTTGGTGGGTTTGCCGTGTTCGTCGGGCACTTCGTCTTCGCAGTAGGCCTCGCACAGGAAGGCCAGCGCTGCCCGGTCGGCCCCGGCCGACGGCTCGATCACGTGCGGGACGTATCGCTGCTTGGTAATGTCGTCGTAATAGGTCAGGTCTTTGCCGCTGCCGCGATGCCGTGGCTTGCCCTCGGCATCCAGTTCCACCACCAGCGGCGAGTTGGGGTCCTTGGGGTCCTGGTGTACCAGTTTGCCTTCCATGTGGCTGCGCAGGTCGAAATCGCCGCGATGGGCCACCCCTTCCAACTCGCCGAACTCCCCCGGTTCCAGAAACGGGAAGGCGTATTCAATATCTGCCGTGCCGCACGAGTAGTGGCTAAGCTCTTCGGGCGAGTGGTCGCGCAGTCGCAGTCGCTGGGGCGAAAGGCCCAGATCGATGTACCACTGATAGCGCCGCTGCCGCCAATACTGGTACCAGGCTGGCGAGCTGTCGGGATGGCAGAAGAACTCGATTTCCATCTGCTCGAACTCTCGCGAGCGGAAGGTGAAGTTGCGCGGCGTGATCTCGTTGCGAAAGCTCTTCCCGATCTGCGCTATGCCGAAGGGAATGCGCACCCGCGTGCTGTCGAGCACATTCTTGAAATTGACGAATATGCCCTGCGCCGTTTCGGGCCGCAGGAAAGCCACATCGTCTTCGTCGCCCAATGCTCCCACGGTGGTTTTGAACATCAGGTTGAACGGGCGTGGCTCGGTCATGTCGCCCCCGCAGTAGGGACAGGGCTTTTGCAGGCCCACCGCGTCGTTGTGCGTGGCGGCCAGATGATCCAGCAGGTCGCCCAGCCTTAGCGGCGTGCTGGCCTCTGCCAGTCGTGCCGACAAGGCCTGGGCGGTTTGTTCCGGGTTGCGCACCAGCGCCAGCCCCGGGGCCAGCTTGCGGCCCTGCCCTTGCGCCCATTTGACCAGCGCGGCCACTTCGACTCGAACGGCCTTGTCCAGCCCCGCGGCCCCCAGTGCCGTGCCCAGCGATTGCACCCAGTCTGCCTCGCGCAGCATCTGGCCGACCTGATCGGCCCGCACCAGCTTTTTGCAGTGCCGGCACATCTGCATCATGTCGATGAACAGATCGTAATGGCCCGAGCACTTCCACACTTGCGGGTGCATGATAATGGCGCAGTCCAGGCCGACCATCTCGTAAGGTTCCGGTGCACCGGGCGGACATTCCAGCTCATTGTGCGTGGTGACCATGTCGCGCCACCAGCATTCGCGGACGTTGCGTTTCAGTTCCACGCCTAACGGGCCGTAGTCCCAAAAACCCTGGATGCCGCCGTAAATTTCGCTGGATTGGAATAGAAACCCGCGCCGTCGGCACAGGGCTACAAGCTGATCCATTTGCATAATGGCGATCTCTTATGATCTGTGCTAGGAAAACCCTCTTCCCGGGTCAACTGGACGCCGTTTCGCCAGCGGCCCTGGGAACGCACGTTAAACGTCAAACATGTTAAAGACAGCCAATGCCGGCAATTCTTCCCTGCTGCACCATATCGGCAGAAAGCACTTTCGGCGAGCTTGACCGTTCGACAATTGGCAAAAACAGCGACATTCCGAATCTGATATCTCGCTACTTGCGGCGCGACCGGGCAAGTATGCAGTCATGAGCCGCGAACTGTTACAATCCCAAGTACTGTGCGATCTTCAACCGCTACTGGATTACCAGTGTGGCGGTATCCAACTGGGGAACACACGCGAAGCGGTCCACTTCGGCGGCCGCCAGGATGTCGGCGTCCATCCCGATGGCTGTCAGATTTCGCCCGCCCAGGCTGCGCCGCAGCTCGCCCGCCAATAGTTGCGGCGCGAGCGGTTCGGCGCCTAGCGACTGCGGCAAGGCGAAGCGATGCAGCCAGGTTTCGCGTGCTGTCAGCGCCTGCGCGTTTTGCTCGTGGGCCGGTCCGCAATCGCGCACGATCCGGTCCACGAGCATCCCGGCCAACAGCACGTCGTCGTCGCTGATCTGGCCGTCTGTTCCCGCACATAGCAAATGTATTCTGTCTTCGACCAGCAACTGTTGACAAACTGCCGAGGCGTTGACGAACGCGGCTATCAGCACGCGGTCGGCCGAGCGACAGTGCAACATTGCCTTGGTGCCGTTGGTGGTCGCCAGCACGATCGTCTTGTCGCCTACCCGCTCGGGCGTGTACTCTTGTGGCGAGTTACCCAGGTCGAATCCCTCGATGGGAAGCCCCCCTTTCTCGCCGCCAAGCAATACAGTGCCGGCGGGGAAGTTCCTGGCTGTGGCTCGCGCTTCCTCCACGCTGGCGCAAGGGATGATCTGTCTGGCCCCGGACGCCAAAGCATACACAATCGTGGTGCACGAGCGCAGCACGTCGATCACCACCGCCGTGCCGCCTGCAAGTTCTTCCGGCTCGACCAGCTTGGGCAATGCGTAAACTCTTAGTATTTTCGACATTTGATTGTTCCTGCCATTGGGTTTGCCTTGGCTGCCTGAGAAAGCCCGCAGCCGCAACACCTGTTACCTAACGCGGTTCATGGGCGCAACCAAATTGGAGCGACGCGCTCCGTGGCGTCCGCTAGCAATTGGCCCACGGCCACGAGGGAGCGAGGCCCTCCGGATCGCCCGACAACATGCGCGCAAAATGCACACATCATAGGCCACCATATCTAAGCTTAGCTCGGCAATAACCAAGCTTGCCCCGCTGATGGTCTTCCGATGGCACGCAACTGGAAGTGTCGGCCACGCCGCTGCGGGAAATCACTGACCTTCCCAGTGCGTAAAGTCGACGTTCGCACGCAATACGTATCGAGGCACACAACCGGCCAACCGCCGCTTGGCCTATCATCCGAAAATGTCAAGTATCTGCAAGTTGTTGGCTTTCGCCAAGTGGCCAGCAGCTACAAACTGCGGTGCCTTCTTGGGCCTGCTGCGGTAAAATATGCGTTGTGCGGGCTGTATAGACACCTTTTCCTTCAAACAGCGCTGCTGCCCTGACCGCGCGGAGTATTATGCCATCCTGCCTTTCATGCCCAAATCGCAGTCGCACGCATTTTTGCAAAGGTAAATGCCATGAAGCAAACAGCCCAAGTCACCCGCCGGACGTTTGCCAAAGCCGGTCTGGCCGTTCTCGGCACGGCAATGTTGCCATGTGGGGCGGTAGGCGATCAGGCGTCGTCCGAGGCGTCAGGATTGCCCACCGTGAAATGGGGGAAGTACAAGATCACACGTTTGCTGGTCGGCCACAACCCGATAAAAGGAACTTCCCACTATTGCAAAGAACTAGACCAGGAGATGCGGGAATACTTCGCCGACCAGAACAATGGGCTGAAGCTGCTGCGGCGGTGCCAGCAATTGGGCATCAACACGTGCCAGATGGGCGGGCTGAACATCGAGGCGTTGTTGCGGGCCTTTTATGCCGAAGGGGGCCAGATGCAGTGGATCGCCACGTTCTACTCCGCCCCAGGACAAGGCAAAGAGGAACTGGCCCGAATCTTGAAAATGGACCCCAAGCCCATAGGCGCCCAACATTACGGGGCCACCAGCGACCGGTTGATGCGCGAAGGCAAGATCGACCAGGCGCTGGATACGCTGAAGATGCTCCGCGACGCCGGGCTATTGGTGGGCCTGTGCTCGCACAACCACGAGGTAATCGACTACGCCGAAAGCAAAGGCTGGGATGTAGACTTTTACCAGTGTTCCTTGTATCACAGCACCGATGGGCTAAATCCGAAGCAAAAAGGGGAAGTCTTTGAAGAAGAAACCCGCCAGGCGATGCTCAAGACCATCCGCCAGGTTTCCAAGCCCTGTATCGCTTTCAAAGTGCTGGGTGCCAATAGGCACTGCGGCAGCCCGGCCGAGGTGGAAGCCGCATTGCGATTGACCTTCGAAAGGATCAAGCCGACCGATGTAGTGCTGGTCGGCATGTGGCAGAAGTACAAAGACCAGGTGGCCGAAAACGTGGGGCTGGTCAAGCGGATTGTTCAGTTGGCTTGATAGCAGCAGGTTGCGCCGCGACGATCGGCACGGCTGGTCTAGCAGTTGGCATCCGCCTTATAGGCCGCTGGGTAATAGGGCGCGGGGCAAGAACGCGCCGTTCTCGGTGCGAAATCGTACCACCCCGCGCGAAGCATAAACCGCTCAGGTGTGCAGGCCGCATTCTGTCTTGGCTGTTCCGCTCCAGCGGCCGGCGCGCTCGTCTTCTCCCTCGCCTACGGGGCGCGTGCACGGCCAGCAGCCAATGCTGGGGTACCCCTGATCGTGCAGCGGATTGTAGGGAATCCCCTCCTCCATGATGCGGCGCCAGACGTCTTTGCGGGTCCAATTGGCCAGCGGGCTGATCTTCACCAGCCCGAACTTGGCGTCCCATTTGACGATCGGCGTGTTTGCCCGGGTAGGGCTCTGATCGCGGCGGATGCCCGTCGCCCAGGCGTCGAAATTGGCCGCCACACGGTGCAGCACCCGAACCTTGCGGTCGAAGCAGCAGCGGTCGGGGTCGGTCTTGTAAACCGGGCCGCCATTGAGGGCCTCGTACTGTTCCACAGATAGCTCGGGACGCTGAAGATCGACAACTATCCCGTACTTTTCGGCTATGCGCTCCCGCAAAGCCAAAGTTTCAGGGAACTGGTAGCCGGTATCCAGATTGAACACGTACACCCGCGGCTCGATCTTGGCCAGCATCGATATTATTACGCACCCTTCCGGCCCAAGTCCGGTGGCCATGGTAAAGCGCGGGAAATAGCGCTCCACAGCCCATTGAAGGATTTCCTCGGCCGTGGCCGACTCCAGCCGGCGGCTTTGCTCGGCAAGCCACTGAAGTTCCTCTGGGGAGGCAGTGCGAACTGTGTGCTCGCCTGCCGTGCTGGCGTCGGTTTGGCCAGGACCTTTGCCGCAGTTGGCGGCTGCCCCGGACAGCGATAGCTGGCGAACAGACTGACCGTTCGCAGCGGGCACAGCCGGGCAAACGTTTTCCGGTGGTTTTTCGGCTCGTTCGCTCATTGGTTTGCTACCGAATAGGATGGCGGTGGCCATTTTCACCTCCGTAGCCCAACGCAGCTTTGTGTTCTGCTCAAATCGCCCTCAGACCTGCCGTGTCCGCTGAAATCTTTTCGGGCGACGCTGGATAATCTACGCCTGTTAGCCATTGAAGCGAAACCCCGTATTGCTTGCCGCCGGGAATAATGGGTGCCAGCTTTCCGCTGGTGCGCACATATGCTCGGCCAATCGATAGCCGGGCAGTGGGCAAATTATGTTTACTATGTTGACCGCTAATTGATAATATCGGAAAATCCTGCATTTGTCAACACTATGTTTATAAACATGATGATGTATTGTAGTGGCGGTTGGGATGTTCTCTGTAGCAGTGATGGCATTCTGTCCGGGCTGCGTGTGGCAGATGACGGCCCGCAATCTGGCCACGGGGGGTGATGGAGGCGCCGAATCCACAATTGCCCCACCAATGGTGGTGGCGTCACCCGCGATCGTTACCATTCTTGCTTTCTTTCTGACAGAGCGACCTCTGCCCATCGCCATATAGCCGGCGGTATGGCCCGATGCTTTGTCCAGACAGTCTGGGACATCACCAGTAGTGGGGGGCTGCCAGAACACAACCAGATTTCAGCAACAAGGGACCAGCTATCAACAACAGAAGGATCAGTCAGGCCAATCACCTTCAACCAGGCAGCGAAACTGTTTTGCTGAGGGGAAAAACATCGCTCTTGGTGTTTTTCTAGCTTTTTGCGAAGCCCCGAGCCGCATACAATCAATTCCGAAATTTCGGCAGTGCACAGTGGTGATCCGCCATGGGACAGTTCGTAGAAATCAGTTTTCAGTGTTTGCCGTTACGGGCCGTCGGCCGGTTCGATCCTCCGCCCGATATGGCCGAAGAGTTGCAGGGATTGCATCGGCGCATTCGCTGGGCGGCCGAAAAACACGGCTTTTTCAACAGCTACTACCTGTACGACGGTCAATGCATATTCCACTTCACCAACGATGAGCAACTGGGCACAGTGGAGTTCGGCTTCGAGGGGACCGTTCTGACCGACACGACCGATTGCAAGACGCAGCATTGCGACCTAACCGTGCAGTTGCGCGGCGAGGTCTGTCCCTGGCTGACTGCGGCGGCTGCCCAATGGCTGGCCGAAACCGTGCCCCTGGCGGTGAAAGTAGAGTTCGACCGATATATTGCTTCCGGGGATTTGCAAAAGGCCGTTCAGCGCTTGGAGCGCTTGCAGGCAGAAAGCGATGCCCGCGGCGGCTATCTGGGGATGGGCCTGTAGGACTGCTACAATAGAAGCCCTGTATCGTGCGGACTGTTGGGCGGAACGGAGCCGGCTATTCGGGCGGCTGGGCCGGTTTGGAGGGGCGCTGCAACACAGGCGGCCGATGGGGTCGGTTTGTTATTGTCAGTCCGTGCAGGTTCGATGTGCGCCGGGACTATGCCTTACAGCGATTTCGATGTCGAAAGCCTGGCTCGTTACTTGCACCTGACGCCGCAGCAAGTGGTCAAGCTGGCCGAGCGCGGAAAACTGCCGGGCCGGAAGGTCGGCGGCCGCTGGCGGTTCGCGCGGCCCGACATCCATCGCTGGTTCGAGCAGCGCATCGGGCTGTCGGACGAGGAAGAGTTGGTCGAAGTGGAAAGCGTGCTGCGGCAGGCCTCGCCGGCTGAAGAAAAAATTTCGATCGCGGCCATGCTTCCCCTGGAGGCGATCGCCATCCCTTTGTACGCACGCACTCGCAACTCGGTAATCGATTCGATCGTGGATGTGGCCGCCCGCACAGGCTGGTTGTGGGACCCAAAAGCCATGGCCGATGCAGTACGCGCCCGCGAAGACATTCATCCCACCGCCCTAGAGAACGGCGTGGCGCTGTTGCACCCCCGGCGCCCGATGCCGCAGATACTGGCCCAGCCGTTCTTGGCGCTGGGTTGCACCACTTGCGGGATACCGTTCGGCAGCGACGTACCGTTGACCGACGTGTTCTTCCTGATCTGCTCGACCGACGATCGAGTGCATCTGCGCGTGCTGGCCCGACTGAGCCGTCTGCTTAGCACAGCCGGCTTTCTCGGGGCGCTGCGGCGGGCCGCCGACGCCAAACAGGCCCATCAATTGATCGAGGAAATGGAACAGAAGTTGTAAACCCAGCCCAGCCACCGATCGGTACCCAGCTCGGCCATGCCATCCATAAGCGTGCTGTTGGTAGGCGATAGCAAGTCGGCGGAGTTTCGCTACGCCTTAACGGCGCTGGGCGACGGCCGGCAGCTTGCAATGGCCGAAGACGTTGAAACCGCCGAGCGACTGTTAACTTGCGGCAAGTGTATCCCCGACGTGCTGGTTGTGGCCCAGTCGTTTCCGGGGCAGGTGTCTGCGGCTGCTGTGGAGCGGTTGCGACGTCTGGCGCCGCTTGCCCGCGTGGTCGGGATTCTGGGCAGTTGGTGCGAGGGGGAACAGCGCACCGGTAGCCCGTGGCCGGCGACGATCCGCTGCTACTGGCACCAGTGGCCTGTGCGAGCTGCCAGGCAGCTACGGGCCATCCGCGACCGCCAGCTTGCCGCCTGGAGCTTGCCGCACACCGCCACCGAAGAAGAACGTTGCTTGTGCGAGTCCAAATCGGATGGAACCAGTCGGGCAGGATTGGTAGTCGTGTGGTCTTATAATCGGGCAGTCGCCGAGTGGCTGTGCGACGCTTGCAGGGCGTGCGGCTGGGCGACCGTCTGGCTCCGGCCCGATTGGCGCGCTGCGGTCAGCGGGGCGGCATTGGGCATCTTTGATGACGCCAATCTGTCCGGCCCGCAACATGAGCAGTTGTATAGGATGTGCAAGCTGGTCCACCCAGCCCCAGTGCTGGCGCTGTTGGATTTTCCCCGGATCGAGGACGTCGCTTGCGCACTACAGGCCGGGGCGGCGGCAGTGCTTTCTAAACCGGTCCAGCTTGCCGACCTGTACTGGCAATTGGATCAATTGACCCATAGCGCCTGACGCGGCCTGTGGCCGCAATCAAATGGCGGCGTCGAACCGACGCGCTCCGTCGCCTGCGTTGCGTCTTATTGATCTTTGAGAAACGTAGTGACCGCCTGATATTGCGAAACGTAGTGACCGCCTTACATAAGTTTTTCCCTAGCGGTCCGTGTCCCCACCTATCGCGAATGTCAAAAGTCAATCTCCGGCCATCAGCCCAAAGTCGGCCACGACGGAGGGTGGCCCTCTCCATCACCCAAAAACAATCACGCTAAACGCGCACAGCTTCTACCGCAAGCAACTACTGTGATCCAATAGAGCCGGCGCGAAACCGCGGCTTACCAGAGCGATCGATTATGTCGTGGGCAATCGTCGTCGGGACAGGTATTTCGCACAGCCAGCGATGGGGCAGTTTGGCGGGATAAATGTCTGACCTGGGCCGGCGCAAAACGCAGATAGTGCCGCGCAGGCCGCGCCGGAATCCGGCACGGCGGCGTCGCCTTTAGCGCGGGTGATTCGGGCGGTAGCAGCCCAGGATGGCTTCTTCCAGAGTACGGTAGGGAATCAGGTGCCTATCGGCGTTGCACGCCCGCAGTACCCGACGATTCGAAGGTGACACCCCGCACAACCGCAACATCCCGTTGCGTTCTGCCAGTCGCGACTGAAGCTGGAGCAATTGCCCGACCAGTTGGCTGTCGAGCAAAGGCAGTTGGTCCAGATCGACGACCATTCGGTAGGTGAAATGGCGTGTGGCGATTTCCCAGAGTTGATCGGCCAGGTCGGCTGCCTCTCCGGAGGTTTCCAGATCGCGGACACGAACCAGCAGCCACCCCGGCCCGCGCTCCACATCTAGCCGATATCCTACAGCATTGGCCAGCATAACGTCCCATCCTTTCGCCAGCTTGTAACAGCCCCGAGAACCGGCGGAGAAGCTACTACCGATAAAGATAGACGATATTGCGCAAATGGCAATCCCCGCGCGATGTGAAAAGCAGGATTTTTCGATTTTTTCACGAAAAAGTGCTAGCTAATGCACGTTTGAGCATGTACTTGCATTGCAATGCGCTTGGCAGACGGGCACAGGGTTGCGTCGGTGGTGGTTTTCGGCGAGGGCGTGCTTCCGGAAAAGGACACGGCGATCGAGCGCCTGCCGATGCAGCAACTGCTTGCCGATCAGGCACTTAGCACCGCTTCACAACTGGCCGCGATGTTGTGCCACAAATGTGTGTGCGTCAATTTTGCAGGTAGGCATTTGGCAAACGATGGGACGGGTAAACTGCAATCAAATGGCAAATCGCCGGGGGCCACCGCTGGCTTGTCCAGCAGTGGCACCCAGTTACCGGTCTGGGCCGGAAAATGGGCAAGCCTTTCCCCGAAGCTGACCCAACCATTTTTCCCTGCTTCACCAGAGTGCCAGGCAAAAGACGATTCGCCCCGAAGGGGCGGCCGCAATAGCCGGGGTGTAAGCCCCTGGAAGCGAAGTCGCACCCATGAACCAAGTCCTGAAGGGGCGGCCGTCGTGCTACCTGCACCCTCACACCATCTGTGTGCACTGTGTCTGCCTTTGCCTGGCACGGTATGTTCTGATTTTTTCGCGGCGCGGTCGATCGCCCTGTGAGGGGTTTCCTTTGGGGTAATTGGTCTTTTTTTCCAGGGGCTAGCGCCCCTAGCTATCTAGCTATTGACGTTGCGTCGCTCCGCGGCAGGAAGCTATTGATTTTCGCGAAAGGTAGTGACCGGCTGATACAACGTTTTTCTAGGTTTTTCTAGGGAGCCTGTGTCACCGAGTGTTGCGAATCTCGATAAGTGGTGTGTGCGTCGATTTTGCACGCAGGAGTTGTGGCAGCGATCAGATGGGTAGACTGAGAGGACATGGCTTGTCGGCGGCCGTGCGGTCGCGGCTCGGTTTTGGTGCCCGCGGTTCCGGCGGACCGGAAAATGGGTAAGCTTCCTCCCCGAACGACCCAAACAAATTTTCCACCTACAATCGAGATGCACACACAAGCTTGCGGAGATTTCCCGATAGGTGCTTAGCCGAGGTTTCATCGCCTGTTACATCAAGATAAGATCTGTGCCAGAGCAGTCACCCGACGAACCGCCCGCAGCCAACTCGATCAGTTTCATCCCAGGCGAGCCTGCCGGGAGGGACTGGTATCGCCCGAAAACCAAAACGCCCCTCAAGAAGCAAGGAAGGGAAAGCGTCCCGTGGACGATGCGCCTTGACTTCTTGCTTCCTATAGGTGCTGGCTAGTCCAACAGTGCAGTGTTTGTGATGCAATCAGTCGGATCGGGCTCGTTGAAATAGTGGGTAGCATTTTGAAACGCCTCAGCTACCGTCGACCAGCCGCTGGTAGAGCCGGAGTCGCCAAACGCCAACCAAGGGGACTAGCGGCATGGAAACAGAAGCACCCCTATCGGCACTGCTGGACAAGCCAGCAGTGGCACCCGACGTCTTCACACAGTGGCACCCGACATCACCAAAAACTGCACTGCTGGACAAGCCAGCAGTTGCACCACAAGCCAGCATTGGCACCCCGATCGCAACGCGGCGACTGTTCCCGGAAAATCCTTCGTCTCTTGGCGCCTTTGTGTCTTTGTGTGTTGGTGGCGACTTCCCTCCACCCGGCCAAAAGAAAAACGCTCGTTCCCGCGAGTGCCTCACGGGAACGAGCGTCCCAGTCAACCATCCTGGCGGGTTGGGATGATGGGGTGTTCAGTTCAGGCCATTAGGCGGCCTGGGGGGCTGTTTTACCGATTCGCGTATTAGCGCAGCAGGGCCAGTAC
>Ga0209101_1002652_pt1 | contig 11592 bp, 9 predicted proteins | sample ConPoolayeCmetaG_FD_185481 | JGI IMG/M metagenome (GOLD analysis project Ga0209101, IMG submission 185481) | Hot spring microbial mat communities from California, USA to study Microbial Dark Matter (Phase II) - Cone Pool mat layer C metaG... ... | reverse complement strand
TCATCAAGCGGGAAAACGTCTCCCGAGGCCGGCCGACCAATGACTGCGATGGCCACCCCCTGGCTGGCAAGAGAACGTGGCTGAACTTCGTGCCCAACCGCTCACACCTGGCCCTTGGGTGTGGCCCTCAAAACCGCTGGGTTTTCAGGAACAACGTGCTCCGCTCAGCGCCGCTTCCCGTGGTGAGATACGTGAATCTCTGACGGGCGGCGGCGAGGAGGACCATCTGCCGCCCGTCGTCTTCTTCACCGACGAGTGTCCACGCCAGCGAGGGCGGGTCCTGGTCCGGCGAAACACGGGCGACCATATTCACGAGAAAAGGGCACAGCTTTTCGCCCATGGCTTCGTCCGCGATTGGATCTCGGCAGGGTTGCCCGCGGCGCTTCTCGTATTGCTCTAGCCCCTCCACCACCGTCCCAGCCACGTGCACGTAGGCCAACGGGCCAGCCAGCGCGGCACTTTTCGCAGCCAGCGAGCCGGCCGCACTGATGGGGACGATGTCACCGCAGCGTGGCATGGGAACCACGTGAAATGCCCCGCTTTTGAGATCAATACCGACAAAGCTCAAGGGTCTCTGCGTGACCAGCAACGCCCGCCCGCCTCCCGTGGGAAAAATGCCCGCCGTTCGGATCGCGTGATCCACGTCCTCGCGGGCCCTCTCCTGGAAGAGCTTTTCCACCGGCAAGACCAACTTCGCAGCTGCCGCCAGGATTTTCGGCCGGAAAAAGAGCTCCGCCAGCGTCGCCGAGTAGCTGGTGGCTTTCTCCACCGCCTCGGCCAGCCGCTGCCGCTCGCCTATCCTTTGTACCACCTCGGCCACGCCGTTACCGTGTTCGTCCAGAGCCGCCAGCTCCCATTGTTCAAGCACAGCGGCATCGGCCGCCTCGGCTGCCACCAGTAACTGGGCTGGGCCCTGGGGCCAAAACGATGCCTTGGGAGCCACACCCACCTCAGCGTAGCGGCCGGAAAGTTGGCGGGGGATTTCCCAGCTCCCCAGAAGTTGGCCCTGGAACGATAGCAACTGGAGTTTTTTCCCCCTCGCCTGGAGTACCCCCGCACCGCCGGGCCACTCCACCAACGCCACAGGGGGCGCGTGAAAAGCCACCTCGAACGTTGCCACGGTCTCGAGCGTGGATGCGTCTACCACGACGAGCTTGCTCTCTTTGGCCACAAGCGTTTGCTCGCGGCCTTCGCCCCGGGCACAGCGGCGGGCAACCAGGATCCCGGTGTAGCTTTCGCTGGCGAGGTAGGGATTAAACCAAAGGTCGCAGTTCGCCTCCTTATTCTCAAAGGACACTGTCAGGTGCCGCTGGAGACTCTGGGGATCGCTCAAAACCTCGCCTGCCCCTGCAGAAGCCAAGGCCACGAGCAATGGCAGAACCTGCATCACCGCTTCTCCCATGCGCTCTCAAGCGCCCGCTTTGGGCTTGGCGGGTGAGCCGCTGTGCGCTGCCGCTTGTTGCAGCACCTGCGCCCACGCCCGCGACAGCTTTGCGCCGGATGGTAGCACGCACGCCCCTGGCTCTTCTTTGCTGCCCGGAGAATAAAACACGAAGCAGAAATTGCAGAAGCAGTTCCAGAAATCGTCCATGGTGCCCTTTCTCTGCCATACGGCGCGGCTGCCAACCACGCACCAACCCCAGCACGAGCACCCCCCGCCCGGCTGCCCTGCCTCGCAATGGGTGCAGCACTGGCCCGGGATGAGGCAGGCCATGGCCGGCGCCGGCCCCAGCGGCGCGGCGAAACTCCAAAGCGCCACCAACGCAAGACCCAAAACCCTCGCTCGACGCGTCGCTTGTCCCTCCCCCGGCCCTTGCGAGCCGTTCCACTCTTCATTCTCTCTCTCTCGGTTGTCAAGGGGGTAGCGTCGCCCCACCAACGACGCCAGGGGGCTCGTTGCCAAGCGCAAGAAACTTGCCGGAAGGGCGACAAAAGCCCTCCCCGGTCCCAGCGCCGCCGTAGATTTTTAAAAAAGCGCAAAGGTGTGCGGGTGTGGGCCAGCATTTTCGCGGGTCATTCCCCTCCAGCTGCCGGCCCTGGCGAGGCGGGAAAGCCGCCGCCTCCGCCGTCCCACCCCCTGGGCCAGCGTGGCGCCGCTGCCTTCCTTGCGGAGCGCAGAAGGGTTTGGAGCTCATGCAGGGTTTGACGTGACGCGCCTTGGGGCGGCGGACCGCTGGCGCGCGACCCCGAAGGGGTACGCATTTTTGGCCACGTCCTATGGGGCGGCCAGGTAGCCGTGCTTTTCCAGGTAGGCGACCACGCGCTGGGCGCTCTCCTCGGGGGTCTCGCTGGCGGTGTAGAGCACCAGCTCCGGTTTCAGGGGGGCCTCGTAAGGGGCCGAGACGCCGGTGAATTCCGGTATCTCCCCGGCGCGGGCCTTGCGGTAGAGGCCGCGCGGGTCACGCGCCTCGCACACCTCCACCGGCGAGTCCAGGTACACCTCGATGAAGTCGCCGTTTTCTTGCAGGCTGCGGGCCTGGTCGCGGTCCCTCCGGTACGGCGAGATGAACGCCACCAGGTTGACGATTCCAGCTTGGGTGAGGAGCTTGGCCACCTCACCGATGCGGCGGATGTTCTCGGCGCGGTCTTGGGGGGAAAACCCCAAGTCCCGATTGAGCCCACGCCGGATGTTGTCGCCATCGAGGATCATGCAATGGATGCCGCGCGCGGTGAGAAGCTGGTCCACCAGATTGGCCACGGTGGTCTTGCCCGAGGCGGACAGCCCGGTGAACCAGACCGTCACGCCCCGGTGCCCCATGATCGCCTCACGCCGAGCTCGCGAGACGGCAAAGCGGTGAGACGTGATGTGCGTGCTCTTGGGTTGGTCCACCGATCGTTACCTGCCCACTTTCCGGGCGGGGACTGTAGCACACCGCGGGGCAAACCTCCGGGAAAGGGGGGCGCTGGTGGGTGGATCGCCCCCCTTCCCGTGCCTACCTCCCGATCCGGGCGGCAATCTCCAGGATGATGTCCTTCTCCCGGATGATCCCCACCAGGTGCCCAGCGCGCATCACCGGGAGGTTGATGAGGTGGTGAATCACCATCAGGTGCACCGCCTCAATCAGCGGAGCATCCTCGGCAATGCTCACCGGTTCTTCCAGCAAGTCGGCGATTTTGCGGTTGCCGATGAGCTTGCACTGGGCCAGGAACATCCCGGTGTAGTAGGAGGTGTAGGGGAGGTTGGTGAAGAACGGCGGCAACACCAGTTTCAGCAGGTCGGGGAAGCGCAGGATACCCACGAACCGGTCGGCGCGGTCGAAGACCAGCACCGAGCGCAGCCGTTCCTGGGTGGCGTCGGAGTGCTCGCGTGGCGCGAAGAAAGTCTCCTTGAGAGCGTCGACGGCATCGGCGACGGGTTGATCCACGTACAGGCGGCGGTAGCCGTCGGGCGGCACCATGAGCTCGGCGATGGTGCGCTCCCGCAGCACCACCCGGTGACCGTGCTGGTGCGCGTGGTGGATGCGCGCCACCAGCAACTCGATGTCCACGGGCTTCTGCAGGAAGTCCACCACCGCCAGCTTGATCGAGGCCACGGCGTCGTCATACTGGCCGTGGCCGGAGAGGATGATCACCGGCAGGTCGGGAGTAATGGCGCGGATCTGCTGCAGCACAGCGATACCGTCCATCCCGGGCATGCGCAGATCCAGGATCACCACGTCGGGTATCGAGCCGCGCAGGTGCTCCAGGGCGGCCTGACCGCTGGCCGCCTCCTCCACGAGGAAACCACGCCTCGCCAGGAGCTTGGCGGTACCCTGCCGGAAGATGTCCTCGTCGTCGACGAGGAGGACGCGTATGGGGTTGGGGTTGCTGGTCATAGGTCCGTCCTCCCTCATCCTACATCGGTTGCAAGCCGGGGAAGCCCAGCAGTGGCCAGTAGAACATCGCCATCAGCATGAGCACGACGAAGGCGATGATCAAGCAGGGGATGCCCACCCGCAGGAAATCCTTGGCCTCCAGGTAGCCGGAGGCGTAGACGATGGCGTTGGGTGGTGTGCCGATGATCAGCAGGTACGCAAAGGAGGACGACGCCGCGGTGACCAAAGTCATGAAGGGGATCATGGTGGTGCCGGAACCCACCACGCCAGCGATGTTGAGGGTGATGGGCCCCACCGCCGCCGCCGCCGGACCGTCGGCCATCAGTTGAGTCATGAAGGCGGTGACGAAGGCCCCCGAGGCGAGCAGGGCGTGGGCGGAGGTAAGACCGATGGTGGCCAGCAGGTCGGTGAGGGAGCGGGCCAGCCAGTAGGCGGCGCCGGTCATGTCCAGCACCCGCCCGAACAGCATGGCGCCGGCGTACAGCCAGACCACGCCCCAGTCCACCTTCTCCTGGTAGTCGCGCCAGTTGACGATGCCGAACAGCAAGTACGCCACCGCTCCTCCGAGGGCAAGCACCCCGATGCCGAGGCGGATGCCGATGAGGTCTTTCAACAGGTTGTCCTCGGTGAGCCAGCCCACAAACATGACCAGGAAGATGGCCACGGCGGCAATTTGCGCCTTGCTCCAGCGGCCCATGCGGGCGATATCCTTTTTCAGTGACTCCATGGCCGGGGTAAGGTCGCGGATCTGCGGCTTGAAGCGCCAGTTCAGCAGCAGCCACAGCACCGGCATCATGATGATCACGAACGGCATGCCGTACAGCAGCCACTGCCCGTACGAGATCGAGTACCCGAACATGTCCTCCATGTAGTTGATCATGATGACGTTGCGCGCGCCACCCGAGGGCGCTCCGAACCCCCCGATGTTGGGGGCCATGCAGATGGTGATCATCAGCATCTTGGCCAGCTCCGAGTCTTTGGGAATCTGAGCGGTCAAGGAGTTGGAGTAGAGGATGATGCCGATGGGCAAAAACATGGCGGCGAGGGCGTGGTCAGAGATGAAGGTGGCGGCTGGCGCCATGACCAGCACCAGGATGAGAGTCACCCAACGAATGTTGGGTTTGGCTAGCATCCGGAAGAGCGCCAGACAGATGCGTTTGTCCACCCCGGTCTTGACGAAGGCGGTGGCGAACATGAGGCTGCCCATGATGAACCAGGTGGCGTCGGTCCACATCCAGGCGGGGGCGTCCTTGCGGGTGACGATGCCGGAGAGCACGCAGATCAGGCCCACGCAAAAAGCCACCCCGGGCAGCGGCATGGCCTCGGTGACGAAGCAGATCACCACGAACGCTATCATCGCGACGCAGATCTTCAGCTGCTGCGCCGCCGTGTCCACCTTGGCCTGCTCTTGGGGCTTGAGGGCGTCGTAGGTGAGGGTGGCAAAGCGCAGCTCCTTGGCCCGCGCCATGAGGTTGTTAAAGGCGGCGGGTTCCATCGCTTCGAGGAGGTTGCGGTAGCGCTCGTAGAAGGCCGTCGGTCCCTTGGCACCGAGCCCTTCCAGTTGCTTCTGGTCGCGCTTGAGGACCGCCTCGTGGCGCAGCGTTCCCTGCCGCATGCACCCCTCCAGGGCGCGGGCGGTGTACATTTGCCACTGTTCGGCATCGTTGGCGGGGACGTCAAAGAGCGCCTGGGTGAAGAAGTCCAGGACGTACTTCTCCCCGTACGTGTACTCCACCGCCACGTCCACCATCGAAGACGGCGTGGGGATCGCCACGATGAGGACAAACGCCGCCACCGCGATGGCAAAGCGTTTGTAGTCGATGTAGCGGTCGTACGCGGAGGCCTTCTTGCCTTCGCCTGCTGCGGTCATGATTCTCCTCCTTTTGTGGGTGAACTGACGGGGGTGTGACAGCGCCGGAGCTGAAGGCGCTGCGCCGCTTGCCGGATGAGTTGTTCCAGGTCCGGGATGGGGTGGGGTTTGAGCAGGTAGGCGAAGGCGCCAGCACTCAAGCCCGCCTCCTCCTCCTGGCGCGACAGGTGCCCGGTGAGCATGATCACCTCCGGGGGGTCGGGCAGCGCGCGGATATCAGCCAGCACCGAGAGACCGTCGCGGTCGGGCATCTTCACGTCCAGGAGGACCACGTCCCACGGGCGGGCCGCCAGCCGCGCCAACGCCTCCTCCCCGGAGGTCGCGATGGCCACGGCAAAACCACGCCGCGCCAATACCTTGGCGAGGGTCTGGGAGAACGACAGCTCATCGTCCACGAGCAGCACGCGAATTGCTGTCATCGGCCTTCCTGGGCGGCGCGGGGGAGTCGCACCGTGAAGGTGGTGCCTTGACCTGGGCGGCTGTTCACCTCAATGCTCCCGTTGAGCTCCTGGACCAGGCCGTAACAGATGGCGAGGCCGAGTCCGGTGCCCTTGCCCACCGGCTTGGTGGTGAAGAACGGCAGGAAGATCGACGACAGGTGCTCGGGCGGGATGCCGGGGCCGTTGTCCTGAATCTCGACGCGCACCGCCTCGTCCGCCGCGCGGGTGCGAATGACCACCCGCCCGTCACCCCGCCCAGAGGTGGCGTCGAGGGCGTTGTTGATCAAGTTCATGAAGATCTGCTGCAGGTGGGCGGGCGCGCCGAGGACGGCGGGGACGTCGGCCAGGTCGGTCTCCAAGACCACCCCCTCGATGCGGGCCCTCGCCCGCATGACGGTGGCCATCTCCTCCAGCATGGGTGACAGCAACACCGGCTGCGGGGAGGCGTCGACCCGCCGGGCGAACTTCAACAGCCCCTGGGTGATGGTTTTGCAGCGCGCCACTTGGTCGCCAATCTTGCTGGCGGCGTCCAGCACCTCCAGCCGGTCCGCCTCACTCATCCCGGGGGTGCCGGCGAGGTCGCGAATCCACGTCTGGAGGGTGTCGATGGTGGCCAGCGGGTTGTTGATCTCGTGGGCTAATCCGGCGGACATCTCCCCCACCGCGGCGGTTTTGCCGGTGGCCACCAGGCGGCGCAACAGCGCTTCGTTTTCGGCGTCGGCGCGTTTGAGCGCCTGGACCTGCCGGTGGGCGAACAGCACCGCCAGCACGCCGGCGCCGAGCACGCCCGCCGCGGACATGAGGATGCCCACCACCACGGCGTTGCGCAGGGGTGCGTAGACGTCTCGGATCTCCTGACGGAAGATCAGCAGCCAGCGGGGGTTGGACAGCCAGGTGGTGGTGCACAGGTAGCCTACCCCGCCCATCTTCAAGCTGCGCACCTTGATGCCCTCGTGGAAAGAGAGGTCGGGGAAGCCGGAGGGCTCCAACAAGCGGTCGCCAAACCTGGTTTTGGTTTGGAACCGCCCTTCGCGGTTGATGATGAACGTCTCCCCGGTGCGGCCCACGTGCGCAGCGTCCACCAAGCGCGAGAAGTAATCGGTGTTTACGGTCACGCGCAGGACCCAGAAGTCGTTTCCCTCGTGACGCTTGACGGCGATGATGAAGTGCGGCACGCCGCGAAAACCCATGAACACGTCGGAGATGTAGTAGCCGCGTTCCACCACCTCGGCGAACCACTCGGTGGCACGGTAGTTTCGGCCGGCGAGATCGTACGGTCCGACGTACTTCAGATGCTGACCGGCGGAGTCGATCACGCCGATGTCGGTGATCACTTTGGCGCTCTGCTGCAATACCTGAAAGAGGCGCTCCAGATGCCCGTTGACCAGTTCCTCGCGGGGGTACTGGTGGGCCAGGGCGGTGACCTCGGCGGTGAGGTTGGCCAAGAAGGCCTCGATGGACTCGCGGTGGTAGCGCAGCAGGTTGGCCTGCTGGTCGAGCACGATGGAACGGTTCAACGAAAAGAAGAGGAAGAAGTTGGCCGTGGCAATGACGATCAGGGGCAGCACTGACACCAACAGCACCCGGCGTACCAAAGCCACCAGCATGGCGCGGTAGTTGGTGGGGTGGGTGTGGTCGGTCATGGCGTGGCTTACTCTGTTTCTGCCTGGGCGGCGGCGCGAATGACCTGCGCCAGCGCGTCGGCCGGGATGGGCTTCATGAGGAAGTCCCAGGCCAGTTCCCGCACCGCCTCAAGACCGGCCTGCACCGTGCCGTGGCCGGTGAGCATGATCACCTTGGGGCGAGGGGAGAGCTGGCGGATGCGGCGCAGGACCTCCAGCCCATCGAGCCCCGGCATCTTGAGATCCAGCACGACCACGTCGACCCGGTGCTCCAGCAAGTACGCCAGCGCCTCGCCTCCCCCAGGCACGGCGACGACCTGCATGCCGCGGGCGGTCAGTACCTTGACGAGGGTATCGCGAAACACCTGCTCATCGTCGACGACGAGGACGCGGATGGCCGGGGTCATCTGGGCACCTCACCCTCGCCACCGGCGGCCAGTAGGGGCGACCGCCAGCAGCGGAAGAATTCTACACAGTCACCGGTTATTCACAGATTCGTCGGGGTGGGGCGAGGAAGACCTACGGGCCGGCGTTTTCACTTTCTCCAACTGGCGGATGCGGCCTTGGGGCCGTGGCGTACGAAAATGTGCACCGTTGATCGCGTTCACACCATCGGCGGTGGCAACGGGGTGGGCAGGCCCCGCACCCCCTGTTGGCAGGGGGCCAGGTCCGGATTCACCGACTGTCGGGTGGGGCTGACCGACAGTTGGACCAGCGGGGCGCTGCGACGGAGTGGGGCGATGGTGCGGACTTTTAACCCAGGTGCCCGAGATGCTCGAGAGCGACGACGCCGCCGGGGCGGTTCCCCTAAAGGGTGCGGGCGAATCCGCCCCCACCGGGCAAGGCGGAAGTGCGCAAGGTGAAGTCTGCTTGCGGCGGAGTCTACGAGGGCGCGCCAGGGCTGCCGGTGGTGGTCAGCTGGTAAAGGCGCGCCTCTACCTCGTCCAGGACGTAGTCGGGGGTGGAGGCGCCGGCCGTGAGGCCGACGCAGGAGACACCCTCGAGCCAGGCAGGCTCGATGTCGGCAGCGCCCTGGATGAGGTGCGAGGGCTTCCAGGCGTTGCAGATCTCCCACAGGTGCCGGGTGTTGGCGGAGTGGCGCCCGCCCACCACGAGGATCAACTGCACCTGGCTGTCCTGCGCCAACTCCCGGGCGGCGTCCTGGTTTTCCTTGGTGGCGTAGCAGATCGTATCGGCGCGGCGGGTGTTGGGCTGGACGGTCTCGATGTAGCGCACGACCTCTTCGTATTCGGCGGCGTTGAGGGTGGTCTGGTAAAGCACGCGGATGGACGGGAACTGCGCCCAGTCCACCTGCTGCGCTTCGGCCAGGGTGGAAATAATGTGGTAGCAGGCGGGGTCGAGGTCGTGGGTGTAGCCGATCACCTCGCGGTGGGTGCGCTCGCCGATGAACACCAGGTGGGCCCCCTCGGCGAGGGCGCGTTGCGCCTCTTTGTGAATATCGTAGACGAACTTGCAGGTGGTGTCCAGGATCTCCAGGCCGCGCTGGCGGGCGCGCTGGTGAAAGGAGGGCGGCACCCCGTGGGCGGAGAAGACGATGACACCCTCGGTCACCTCGTCGATGGCATGCACGGTGCGCACCCCCAGGCGTTCCATCTCTTCCACCACCCGTTCGTTGTGCACCACCTGCCCCAGGATGGCGCCCCGCCCCCCCTGCTTGGCGAAGCGCTTGACCTTGATGTCGGCCACCCGCACCCCGGAGCAAAACCCGTACTTGGCCGCCCGCTTGATGATCAGCCCCGTGCTCACGAGCACGCTAACGTGCCCCGCCTGCAAATCCTTCCGGACCTCGAAAGCCCAGGCGCTGCCGGTAGGTGGCCACGGCGGCCAGGGTGTCCTGCCAGCAATCGCCGCCAAATTTGGCGAGCACGGCGCGGGCCAGCACGAACGCCACCATGGCTTCCAGGATCACCCCGCACGCTGGCACGGCAGTGACGTCCGAACGTTCGTAGGCGGCGCGGGTCGCCTCGCCGGTGGCCAGATCCACCGAGGGCAGGGGATCGCGGAGGGTGGCGATGGGCTTCATGAAGGCGCGCAGCACGATCTCCTCGCCGTTGGTCACGCCCCCTTCGAGGCCGCCGGCGTGGTTGCTGCCCCGCCGCAGACCTTCTCGCCCGGGGAAGATAGGGTCGTGGGCTCGAGAGCCGGGCCATCCGGCCGCTTCCAGCCCTGCTCCGATGGCCACCGCCTTGACCGCCTGCACCGACAGGGCGGCCTGGGCCAGTTGACCGTCCAGGCGCTCCTCCCAGGTGACGTAGGAGCCGAGGCCAGGGGGCACACCGCGGGCCACCACGCCGATCACCCCGCCCAGCGTCTCGCCGGCGTGCTTGGCGGCGTCCACCAGGGCCATGAGCTCGCCTTCCCGCTGCGGCGCCACGGTGCGCAGGGGCGAGTCGTCGCACACCGCGGTCAAATCCGCAAAGGAGGGTGGGCCTTTAAGGAGCGTGATCTCCCCGAGGGCAAGGACGGCGGAGCGGATCTCCACGCCCAGGTGCGCCAAAAGCTGCCGGCACACCGCCCCGGCCGCCACCCGCGCCGCCGTCTCGCGGGCCGAGGCGCGCTCCAGCACGTTGCGCAGGTCGTCAAGGTGGCCGTACTTCCACCCGCCGGCCAGGTCGGCGTGACCGGGCCGCGGGGCGGTGAGGCGCTTGCGCTCGGCCTTGCCGGCGTCCACCTGCCAGGGGTCCATGACCGCCGACCAGTTCTCCCAGTCCCGGTTGCGCACCGCCAGCAGCAGCGGGCTGCCCAGGGTGACGCCATCGCGCAGGCCGGCGCGCACCTCCACCCGGTCGCGCTCGATCTTCTGCCGCCCCCCTCGGCCGTAGCCGTGTTGGCGCCGGGCCAGTTCGCGGTCCAGGGCGGCGCGGTCGAGGGGCAATCCGGCGGGCAGGCCGGCGAGGATGGCGACCACCTCGGCTCCGTGCGATTCTCCGGCAGTGGTGAGGGTGAGCGCCATTACCGCCGCCCTCCGCCTCCCGCCTCCAGGGTCACCGTGACCGTGAAGGTCTGTCCGGCCCGCAGCACGAGCAGTTCCACGGTCTCCCCCGGCTGGTGATCGCCCAAGGCGTACATGTAGTCGTAAATGTTGCGCACCTCGCGGGCGCCGAAGCGCAGCACGATGTCCCCCGCTTTGAGGCCGGCCCGCTCCGCGGGCGAGCCGCCGCCCACTCCGGAGATCTTAAAACCCTGTCCCTCCCAGCCAAATTCAGGGATTACCCCGGTACGCACCTTGTAGCCACGGCGTTCGCCCCGCGTCTCCTCGGCGACGCGCTGAAACGTTGGCCGGGTGGGCAAATCGGCGACGGTGCGCGCCAGGTCGGCGGCGAAGGCGACCACCTTGGCCATACCCGGGTAGTCCAGCCGCCAGGCGTCGTCCGAGGGACGGTGGTAGTCCTCGTGGGCACCGGTGAACAGAAACAGCACCGGCACCGAGGCGGCGTAAAAAGAGGAGTGATCCGAGGCCCCAAAGCCGCCCTTGTCGCTACTGAGGGTGAGATGGTGATTCGCGTTGAGGGTTTCCACCAGCTGGGGCCACTCGGCCGCCGTACCCACGCCGGACACGGTGAGCCGGGCGCCATCTTTTGGGCGGCCGATCATATCCATGTTGAGCATGGCCACCACGTTTTCGCGGGGGACGGGGAGGTTCTGCACCAGGTGGGTGGACCCCAACAGCCCCACCTCCTCGGCGGCGAAGGCGGCGAAGAGCACGCTGCGCGCCGGGGGGTGGGGAGCGAGGAGGCGGGCAATCTCCAACAGCCCCGCCACCCCCGAGGCGTTGTCGTCGGCGCCGTTGTGGATGGCGGGTTGCTGCGGGGCCAGCGACCCGC
>Ga0209101_1002649_pt1 | contig 11597 bp, 7 predicted proteins | sample ConPoolayeCmetaG_FD_185481 | JGI IMG/M metagenome (GOLD analysis project Ga0209101, IMG submission 185481) | Hot spring microbial mat communities from California, USA to study Microbial Dark Matter (Phase II) - Cone Pool mat layer C metaG... ... | reverse complement strand
CTCGACGGCGGCCGCGCCGCCAGCCATGGCCATTCGCGTCAGGTTCGCGGCCTCCAGGCCGAGGAAGTGTACGCATTCGCTGCGCAGCGCCGGCCGCGCTTCGCCGAGCCGTGTCACCAGCATGTTCACGAACCCGCGGGCGCCGGCGCGGTGGATGCCCTTGATGATGAGGCTATCGGCCCCGCCCAGCGGGAGACGCACGCACTTCTGCCATTGCGCCGGCCCGTCGGGCAGTCGCCAGAGGTTCAGGACATGCAGCAGGACCGCGCCGCCGGGGCGGACGGACTGGAGCATGGCGCCGACGGCCGCCTCCACCGCGAGCGGATCGGCCGCCAGGGCCAGGGAATTGCCGACGCAGATGGCCACGTCGAAGGCGCCAGGCTCTTCGGGTGGTCGGTCGAACGATCGAACGTCCCAGCGCAAGCGATGCGATTCGCCGTGCAGTTTACGGCAGCGCCGAATCATGGTTTCACTGGCATCGCTGCCGACAACCTCCATGCCCCCGGCGTGAAACATGGCCGCATGCCGCCCCGACCCGCAGGCCACGTCGAGAACACGGCGGGCGCCGACGCGCTGGAAGAGCCAGCGATACAGGGGTGCCTCGTTGGCCAGCCGCCTGTCCCAGTCGATCATGGCGTCGTAGGCTTCGGTCAGGTCGTCGAAATCGCGTGCGGGCATGGCGGAGGATAGTGGTTGTCTGCCACGGTCTGCGCTCTTCTCAGTAGGTGCGGCCCAGGAAGTCGACAATCGCGCGCCGCACCTCCAGCGGATCGAACTGCCCGGTCTTGCGGTAGATCACCTTCCCGCCGGGCGCGATCAGCAGCGTGTGCGGCACGGGTCCCTCCCACTGGGCATCCAGCGCATCGGCCAGTTTGTCCTTGTCCTCGTTGCTGTAGATGTAGTTGACGCTGGAGACATGAAATCGCTTGAGCGTCTCCAGGGCCTGATCGCGGCGGTCGGCCGAGTCCATGCTGATCGTGATCAGCTCGAAGTTGCGGCCGCGGTACATGCGGTTCATGGTCACAAGCTCGGACAGCTCGGCGACGCACGGCGCGCACCAGCTCGCCCAGACGTTGACCAGACGCAGGTTCTTCGAGTCGTTCCTGGCCAGGGCGGCTACGGCGCCGGCGTCGATGTCGCGCAGGGCGACCGGCTCGGCGTCCCATTTGGCCAGGGCACGCTGCACGTCCTCGCGCTTCTCCGACCACTTAATCGAGCAGCCGAAGACGCGTGTCCGTTCCACGGGGACGGGCCGGCCAGCCAGCAGCGCTTCGATGGCGTTGCGCGCATCGTGCGACTTGACCTGCTTGACCTCCGAGTCGTCGATCCGCCCGACATAGCGCAGAATGCGCTGGGCGTCGAAGATGAACACATGCGGCGTGGCCTGAGCGCCGAAAGCCCGGCTGGTGACCTGCGTGTCGCCGTCGTAGAGATAGGGGAACTTGAAGCCGCGGTGTTGGGCGCGGATTCTGGTCTCCTCAAAAGAGTCGCCCAAATCGCTGTACCCCAGCTCATCCAGCCGCACCGCCAGCGGGTCGTTGGGCGTGATGGCGACCAGAGCCACCCCTTTGTCGCGGTAATCCTCGTGCATCTGGATGATCCGCTGCTCGTATGCCTGCGCCGTGGGGCAATGGTTGCAGGTGAAGATGACGACAAGCACCTTTGCGTCGGCGAAGTCCTGAAGGCGGTAGTTCCTGCCATCCACGCCGGGCAGATCAAAGTCCGGCGCCCGCGCGCCGATCTCCAGCGTTTTCGGCTCTGCGGCAATGGCCGATACCCCCATCATGAAAACCGCCGCCAGAAGACAAACAGACATCCACATGTCAGGCTCCTTTGGTTGGTCCAATCAGTATAGGACCGCTCGCCCGCGACGGTCACGCACGCGCTATCGCCTCGCGCAGCGCCCTGGCGTAGGCCGGCAGGGCCACTTCGGGCTCGGGCAGATCGGGATGCCATTGTTTTTCCCATTCCACGGTGAGATAGCCGTCGTATCCGCCGCTCTTGAGCAAGGCGACGGCCCGGCGGATATCCACCTGCCCCTCGCCCGGCAGCGTGTACTGAAGCTTGCCGTCCGCCAGCTTGCGCGAGTCCTTCACGTGCGTGTAGCGCGTGTACTTCCCGAGATTGCCATAGCTCTCCTCCAGCGATTCGCCGGCCAACTGGAACGGATGGTTGATGTCCCAGAGGACGCCGACGTTGGCGCGATCGACCTGGGCCATGACCCTGGCCAGGCTGGACGTGGCGATCCAGTCGTCGTGGGTCTCGATGACCAGCCCCACGCCACAGCGGGCGGCCGCGTCGGCCAGCACGCGCAGGTGGGCCACGGCCTTGGGTATGGCTTCCTCCAACGGAGTCTTTTCAAGCCCGCCGCCGAAGACGCGCAGGAGTCCCGCCCCCATGCGCCGGGCCAGCTCGGCGTAGGCGCCGACCTCCTTCAGCGACGCCTGGGCCTGGGCATCGGTGCGGCAGAACATGCGGGCGCTGGTGGAGAGGCAGGGCACCTCGATCTTCGCCTCGCGGAACGCCGCGATGGTCCTGTCCAGGCCGGTTGTGAACTCGGGCAGCTCGTAGAGCACCAGTTGCCCGCGGTAACCGCGGAAATCGACGCCGTCGTAGCCGTTCTCAAGCGCGCAGCGGATGATCTGCCCCAGGTCCCAGCCTGGGCACGCAAGCGTGGTGAATCCGATCTTCATGTGGCCTGACCTCCGTCCTCTCAGCGGGTCTGGCTCCGTCTTTTCGTGGCACGGGCGTCCCGCGCGTCCCGCCCGTGTGCTTGCTCTCAACGGGCCTGCTGCCCGAAGATGGCGTTGTAGTTACCGTTAAACGTCCCTCGTGCGAAGTACCGCCGCATGGCATCCTGGACGTAGCTCTCGCCGAAGCTGCCGTCGCGGCGGACGCGGCACACGCCGCGGTTGGCGTAATAGTGCCAGTGCCAGCCGAACTGGTCAAAGATGGCCAGGTAGTCGAGCATCATGGTCTCGGCGCAGCGGTTGGTGAAGACGCTCTGACGGGTCTGCTCGAACGCGCCAAACTCGCCGATGTGGATGGGCGTGCGCTGCTCGATGCTGTGGCGAAACGCCGGTATCCAGCGGGTAAGGATGCTGCGCACGTCGTCGCGCTCGTTGGGCCATCGCGGCGGCAGGCGGAACTGATAGTCGTGGAAGCTGTAGATTGTCAACGGATCGCCCGTGGGATGCAGCGACTCGAATGCCGCCCGGGGGAAGGGCGCGGCCCCCGGACCCCACGGCGGCATCGTCTCGACGTAGATGATGTGCGTCTTGTCGTGCTCGCGAATGGCCCGCACCACTTTCTGGATCAGCGTGCGGTAGGCGCGCGGGTCGCGCGTCTCCGGCTCGTTGAGCAGGTCATACGCCACCGCGTCCGCCGGATACTCCTTGTACTGTTTCGCCAGGCTGCGGAAATGCTCCACCACGTCGGGCACCCACTTCTCATCCGCGTTGAACACCTGCTGAATCCCCTGCTCCCAGCACCAGTTGACGATGTCCCGCGCACGCTGCGTGTTGTTGTTGTGCTGCGGCCGGAAGCTGTTCACCCCGGCCCGCACCAGCGACTCGATCTCCTTGTGGCTGCCCGGCTCGCCGATGTCGGTGGGGCCGTAGCAGTAGCTGGTGAAGCCGCCGAAGCGCTTGATGGGATACAGCGGAACACGATAGAGGATGCGGTCGGTGTCCCGTGCCGCGATATGGTCGCCCCAGATGCCGCGCCACCCCAGGTTCTCCGCCTGACTGTCGACCCTCAGCCCGGGGTATTCCCAGAGCAGCCCGTACGTCGCCAGCGGCGGCAGCGACGCCAGCCGCAGCGGCGCCGTGCCCCATTCATCCTTGAAGCTTCGGTAGTTGTAAACGTCTGCGATGCGCAGGCCGCCGCCGTCGGCCGTGTCGCGCACGAACACCTCGCTGAACGTGACCGGATACTCCAGGCACGCCCGCGACCACAGCCGACACTGCTCGACGTACATCTGCGGCAATGGCTGTACGCGATCGCCCCGCGCGCCGAACACGTCCGCCATGTGCAGGTAACCCCGCCACTCGGCCAGCGGCCGCAGCATGAACAGTTGCACGTCGGGTCTGGCGAAACTGACGGCCACCTCATCGGCCCCGGCCTTCTGTATCCGGAACTCGATGCGCGTGGGGGCCTGGAGGAAGACCAGTTGCGTCGGCAGGTGGCCGCCGCGCGACAGGTCGTGACCCAGCAGGACCCAGTTTTCGCTGAGCTTGCCATGCCGCTGGGCGTCATAGACCACGCCCGCCGCGTCGGGCCGCAGGAGGGTGATCCGGCCGTCAATCATGGCCCAGGCGCACACCGGCCCGGTGGCCGGATCCTGTCGATGATAGATTCGGGTCCGTTCGACCTTGTCCCAGTTGCCGAGCACCACCTGATTGCCCGGCACGCTGATCAGCGCCGCCGGAGAGAGCGCACTGGTGAAGAGGCTGGCCGACGGGCCGACGGTCAGGCCCCAGGCGGTCGGGTCGCTGTCGAGCACGGCCGGCGAGTCGAACCAGCCGAACTTGTTGTCCAGACAGCGGTTGAGGTTGTTGATGAGCCGGCCCTTGCGGATGCCCGCGGCGATCGCCTCGGCGCGCTGCGCCGTGGCGACGGATTGCTCGAAGCGCCCGGCGCGCAGGTGCTGCTCCATCTCGCTCAGCAGCGGACGCATCGCCGCCGCGGCATCGCGAAAGGCAGCAACCTCGCCGGCCGGCGCCCCCAGGGCCGCCATTCCCACGGCGTGATTCTCCAGGTTCTGCGCATCGTCGCTGAGTACGACATAGCGGCAAAGCGCCTCGGCCTTCGTATGCACCGCCCCCGCCGGTGCGCCATCGTCGCCGGCACGTGCCATCGCCGTTACCCACACCGGCAGCCTTCCCGCGCCGCTCCAGCCGTGGGCCTCCCAGTCGACGATGGCGATGCCCTTGCTCGCCAGCATGGTCAGCCTCCAGCGACCATCTTCGTCGAGCATGCCCAGGCGCCGCGCCGCCAGCCGGCTGTACAGCTCCGTCAGGGCCTCGTCGCTGAGGGTGGTCGCCTCACCGGCAGCCTCCCTCACGCTGAACCACGCGGCATCGTCAAACCCCGCCTGCATGCTCGGGTCGTATTCGAGCATGGTCAGCGGCGCCAGCTTCTGTACCTTCCAGTTGCTCGTGCCCGATGCGAAGCGCACCCAGCTCCCCCGCGCGTAGCTCACCCCGCCATCCAGCGAGAAACCGGCCGCCTGCGTGCTGATCACCAGCACGTTGGGTCCGGGCTTCAGCCCGGTCAACTCCACCTCCAGCATCAGTGGACCCTGGGCATCCCGCGCGTCGATCGAAGCGATCTGTTTGCCGTTGAGAAACACGTAGCCGAAGTCGTTGAACCTGGCCTGAAGCACAGCGCCCATGACCGGCTGCTGCTCCACCCGAATTACCGTCCGGTAGAGGATGGGACAGGTCGGATACTCGCCCGTGCGCCAGTACAGCGAGCCGGGCTTGTACGTCGGTTCCTTTCCCGCCCAGTCCGGCGCCACCCACGGCGCCGCCGAAGCAGATGCACCACCCAGGAACGCGCTCAGGGCGAACGCGACGAGCATGCGTGATGCGGTGCGGAACATGATGGTTCTCCTCACTCGGTCTGGTCGGTGATCGCAATGCCCTGTTCGCCGGCCACCGCGTACAGCAGGTATCTGCGGCCGGCTTCCTCAAAGACACAGGGATCCCGCAGTTGCCAGGCGGGCTCATTCACGGGCCCCATCCGGCTGGGGATGTGCGGCGCATCGGCGCCTTCCCACGACAATTCCGGTTTGCGAACGGTAATCGGCACCTCGAAACGCCAGTCCTCCCAGTTGTCGGTGAGCCTCAGGCTCGTTCGCAGAATGTGCTCGGGCGCATCGCCGATGCGCGTGAAATACACTTCCAGATGCCCGTCGCGCACCGCCACGGCCAGGTGCCGCGGCTGATAAGCCTCCTCCACGTATTCATTCGGCGCGCACAGTTCCATGACAAACCGCCGCTCGCGCCGCTCCATCGGACCCAGCCCGTCGCGGCTGCGCCAGAAATGCCCCGTCATCGTCAGGCCATACCACCAGCCCTCGTGACGGAACACGCGCAGGTAGCCGGCGGCGATCTTCTCCCGGCCGCCAGCAAACTCCCGGCCATCCGAGGAGAGCGCCAGGCATGTCGGCTGGCCGGGCAGAGCGGGGTCTTTGCTCCCCTGGCCGTGGTAGTACATGCGAAATTGCCGCGCCTCTTCATCCACGATGACATCGGGCGAAGCGATGTGGCCGGGGAACGGCGTGTTCTTGATGTCCAGCGCCGGCGCATCGTGCACGCGCCAGGGGCCTTCCAGATGGTCGGCATATGCCAGGCGGATAGTCTTGCCGGTGTGATGGGCGAAGTACAGATAGTACCTGCCCAGCGGGCGCGGGGCCCAGTCGGGGACGCGGATCAGCGATGGCCCGTTGATGTTGACGACCCCCTCGGGAAACGCGATTCCCGGCGTATCCGGCGAGATGATGAGTTTTCGCATGGGCGTGGCCGCCTGCGTCGCGGTTCGACTCACGGCGGCCTGTGTCACGATCGCTTCGGCGGCGAAGTTGCCGCGCGAGCCGACGCCCAGGACCAGGACCGTCAGGAAGATGTGCACAGCGCGCCAGTGGTGATTGCTCGTGTGGCGTTCCATCCTATTGAACAAACACCACAATCCCCTCTGCGTTGTGCCCCATGCCCGGACGGCGCGCGATCGCTCATTCTCCGCTCCGCTGCTTCGCTGCTTGTTCGCTCCGTTCTCCCCGAACCGCTGGCCCTTCTGTCTCCCGTTCCCCGCAGAACTCCCGTGCCGTATCCACCAGCACCTGTGCACACACTGGCAGGCTCTCGATCTGCACGTATTCCACCGCCGCGTGCGGCGCCTCGCCGGCCGGGCCGAACAGGACCGTCGGCGTGCCGGCCTCGCACAGCATCCCCGCCTCCAGCCACGGCGACATCCCCGCGGGCTCGGGCGTCCGGCCCGTCCGCGCCGCCAGGTGCCGACCCAGGCACGCGGCGATCGGCGCGTCGGCCGGCAGCTCCGCCCCCGAGCGGTGCAGGAACACGCGGGCGCTGCCGCGGAAGTTCAGGTCGCGCCGCGCCAGCCGCGCCAGCAGCTCATCCATCTCCGCCTGAACCTCGGCCTCGCCCGGCGCGTGCGAGCACAGGCACGGATTGACCGAGTTGATGGCAACCAGCGCCGCTGCGATGTCCAGCGGGCGCTGGGGATCAAGTTGAAAGCGGCCATCGGGCATGGGACACCTCGCGCGGCAGGTTAAACCCGGGCGGCGGGTTGGAGCAAGCTGCGGCGGCGCCATGCGCCATGCCACCAGGTCGCCACACCGGGCATGGTCGTCTCTTTCGGAACGCAGGTGCTGTGAGAAGTGAGCGGCCGGGCCAGGTACATGCCCCCGGCCTCCGCACCGGCGTGCCTTCGTGCTACCCTCGCCCCGAGTCATCGACGGCTCGTTGGTATCGATTCCTCCCGGACAGTGCCTGGGGGCCGCGTACCAATCGCGCCGGTTGGACCCCCTCCGCCGCGGCGTTCACAACGGGTGCCTAATTGGCGCTCTCAATCAGGGCAACGAGTTTGCGGATGTACTCCAGATCACCGACGCGGCATTGAGGAATGTCCAGACGATCGATGAGCTGATTGGGCGGTAGCCTGAGGATGCGGGCCAGTGCCTGGAAACCAGGCTCGGCAATACCTGGTGGGTTGTAGGCGTTCTCGCCGCCGAAACTCTGCGGGGCCAGCGCGACGTCCCATGCGAACCACCAGAAATCGGCCGCCGCCATGTACTGGCGCGTCGACTCCAGGAGATGATCGCGCATAAACGCGGCCAGTTCGCCAGTCATGTTCAGGAACGGAAACATCGACGGCACGTAACCGCGGCTGCCTTCCTGGCTGAAGGTGTGGATCATGGCGCCGAACTCGTTGAGGCGCGAAATCCGCCGCAGGTCGGCGGCGGGGTTGGGCGACGAAGGCGAGGGTCGCAGAGTTGCCCATTCTCTGGCGGGGGCCGTAACCATTCCCGAGTCGTAGACGTAGTTGATGAAGCTGTCCATCGCCAGTCGTTGCACCAGGAGTCTGACGAGCAGCTCCTGGCCACGGAGGACATCCTCATCCTGGTGCAGCTCCCGGGCTATCCGGACGAAGGCGATAACGCCGTTGATTCGGGAATTGATCTCGTCGGATTGGGGATCCGGATGCGAACCAGTCAGCGGACCAAATGTCGCCCAGTCGTTCATTCTCTCCACCCGAACGAAGAGGGATCGAAGGTCTTCGTAGGATGCGGCCAGGCGCTGGAAGTCGCCGGTGTGGTGTGCCAGAAGCCACAAGCCGTAGATGTTCCCAAGTGGCGGCGCGGCGGAGGGGACCTGGGGCCTCTCAACTGTTGCAGGCAGCGGATAGTGCTCGCGCGGAGAACCCACAGTCGGATCGACGCTGCCAACGCGCTCGGGCGGAAAGAGCTTCAGCTCAGCCTCGATGTAGCGCAGCGCATCGCGGCGCACATCGTCGGGAAGATGCGGCAGTGCCAGGGCCAGACTATGAATCGTCAATCCCGGGTTCGCCCAGTAATAGCGTATCCAGGTCTTTCCCGCGGCGATGCGCAGCGGCCGCAGGTGACCGGCCGCGCACATTCGGCGAATCTCCTCGATGAGACGAGCGCGGGCGATGGCGGCCTCAGGCCCGGCGGAAACGCGCTGCGGTTCGACGCGCAGGTACTTCAGCAGGCCGTCGACCACCATGTCATATGTATCGGAACCCACCACGGCCCTGTAAGGCCCGACGAAAGTCGGCAGTTCCAGGTCGCTGACCGTAGCGCCGTCGGGGGGCACCAGGCGAACTGGCGAATCGCCGGCGGGAAGGGTCGCCAGAAGCGGTGGAATCGGTGCCAGGCGCAGCGGCTGTTCGTTCCATTCATTGTCCGCCTGCCGGTAGAGAAAACGGCTGCGAAGTGTGAACCGCTCCGTCCGCGGGTCGACGGCGACCTGCTCGTCGACCGCCACGGGGGCACCGAGGACCATCTGTGTCATCCTGCGCGCACGCTGCGCCACTTCGGCCGGAAGACCCTCAGACCACGGCGCGGTCTGGGACAGGGACAGCCAGCGGACGCCAGTGAAGGGCAGGATCCACAGTTGACTGGCGGATGTCGGATACCGCAGTTGAAGTGCCCCGTCGACAATCGCGCAGCTTGCCGGCCGCCGCTGGAGAACCAGCAGAAACGGGCGGTCCGCCTTCTCCCGGATCGGCATCCAGATGTCCAGGTCGAGGTATCGCGGGGGGTTGCCGTACCAGTGCATGTTCGGCGTATAGATCGACCGTTCGCCGAACCACACCAGCAGCCAGGGCCGCGTCATGCCGGAGAGATCAACCGCTTCGCCGTTGGCCGCCAGCGGGCGGACCACGGGCCCGGCGCTGGTTTCAAAGGCGACGTAGGAAACGATGGGCTGCTTGAGCCCGGCAAAGAGATTGATGGCCGCAGCGCTGCTCTCAACCAGCACGGCAGGCGAGAGTCGGCTGATTTCGACACTGAACGTCTGGGAAGAGAGCGATTTCTGGCTGTAGCGGGCCGTGCAGAGGCTGAGCGACTCCACCGACATGTTCTCTCGCGGAGGCTGAGGCGCGGTCACTGTCACCTGCCCGAAGGACCAGCGAGTCGAGCCCCAGACGTCATCCACATCGGGAGGCATCAGAAACAGTTCAGGGAAGGGCGCGGCGGTCCGCACCGCCAGGCACAGGCCTCCTTCGTTCTGCTCGGAGACTGTCCCCTGGCCACGTGCAAACGCCCCGGCACTGCGGTGAGACAGGCCGGCAGAAAACGACTCCCCGGCGCCGTGCGCTGGCGACGAGGCTGCCAGCAGACAGGCCACGGACATTGCCGCAGCCTGCAATACGATCGTCTTCAGGTTCAGCATTATTGGGACTCCCTCTGTTCACTTTGAAGGCAAATCAGCACACCTGTATTCAGAAACAGCCGCCCGTTGGATGCCGCCACGGCCGCTTCGCCAGTGCCTCCCCGTGGCCCGGGAACGCCACTGCCTGGCTTGCCGTAGAGAACCAGGGCGTTGGCCGCCAGAGGGAAGCCGTCCGAGTAATCGCGCAGGACGCCGCCGATGTCGCCGGTCTCAACGTTGATGAAGAACGTGCCGCGGAAGGAGTTCTTGCCAAACATGAACCGCCCGGCGCCGGAGAACATGAAGTCGTTATCTATTTCGATCGACTGCGAACCGCGCGGCCGCAGCCCGTTTACGATGCGGTCGCCGGTCGTCAGGTCCATTGGATCGATCTGGGGCTGGTATTTTGTCCAGAAGGTTCCGCCGTGCCACAGGCCGGCGCGGGCGCGCCAAACGGTATACAACTTCCCTGAGGGCGAAACCGCCGGCGGATAGGCCGGACCGTTGCCCGTTGTCACAAGACCCATCGGCGGAATGAAGCGGCGTTTGCCCGTGGCTGTGTCCAGAACAAACATCGTCTGTCGTGATGGATCTTCGTTCAGGTACTTTAGCAGACCCTCCCGCTCATCGGCCCAGCCACCTCCATGCCGATCGAGAATCCTTTCACATTCGTCGAAGTTCTTGCCACAGTTGAAGGCGTACATCGGCCGGAAAATCACCAGGTCGTTGACCACCACCGGCCAGTAGTCGCGGTTGGACTGTCCCTCCAGGACGGTCGACCACAAGACGCTCCCGTCGGCAAGCCGGATGGCGTAGGCCTTCATGTCCTCCGCGGCCAGATACACCATCCCGCCAGCCGAGGCCGGAGTGTTGTTGATCGGCGCACCCAGATCGCGCTGCCACCTGACGGCGCCCGACGCGGGATCAAATGCATAGAGCACCCCGCTGCGCGAGCCGGCGACGGCCTGATTTCCGGCCACGAGAATGCCCGACGAGAACCCGGCGTCTGCGGTAAGTCGCCATAGCTTCCGCCCCGTTTTGGCGTCCAGACCATGCACGGAGCGATCCATGCCGGGGATGATGACCACGCCGTCTGCCACCGCCAGCGTGTGCATCACAGGACGGCCCAGTTCCTGCACCCACAGGTTTTTGCCCGTCCGTGCGTCGATTGCATACACGCGACCGAGCACTGAGCCCACGTACACAACGTCATTGACGATAATGGGCTGGACATTCGAAGCCAGTCCATCGGTGCTTCGGGAGGGAAAATCCTCGCGCCGGGTAGCGGAGACATCGCCAAACCAGACCCAGCGGAGGCGATACGGTGGGGCAACCTCCTCTTCGGTCCAGCCGGTGCGCTGAGCATTGTGCTGAACCTGAGGCCAGTCAGCACCCAAGGCAAACCCGCCAGTCAGTGTTGCCAACACCCAGAGCATGCCCGCTGGTCGGTACCACTGATGCAGTCGTGTCATTTTACTGGCATCTCCTCAAGGCCTGAGAGATCGTTCGCACTGTCGAGGAAGGTAACCTACACCAGATTCGCAGAATCAGCAAGGAGCGACTGTGTGGTTGTGCGGTTTGGGGCGTGTGACCGTTTCTGCGTCGGATGGAGGCACCGCCCCCACCTCAGCCCCCTCCCCCGGCTCGACAGACCCAGTAGCGGGGGAAGGAGCGGGGCGC
>Ga0209101_1002648_pt1 | contig 11601 bp, 12 predicted proteins | sample ConPoolayeCmetaG_FD_185481 | JGI IMG/M metagenome (GOLD analysis project Ga0209101, IMG submission 185481) | Hot spring microbial mat communities from California, USA to study Microbial Dark Matter (Phase II) - Cone Pool mat layer C metaG... ... | reverse complement strand
CATCTTGCCCGTGCCCTGGAGCTTGGCATTTTCATAGTGTGGAGACTGTGCCCCGATGGCCAGCACGGGCGAGAACGGCCGTGCTACGTCGTGCGCCAGCGCGATCTCCGCCGGCCGCAGAAACGGTCACGCGCCCCGAGAAGCCGGGAGCTCCGCGCGCGGCTTTCCTTTGGCCGCCGACGCTGCTATAATCACAAACGATTCCTGTTCCACTGTCTCGCCAGTCCCGGCGCACCGCGACTGACTCGCCATTCCGTCAGGAATCATACCTTCAGCCCCGCGGTGACCCATGAACGTCCTGCTGATCTACCCCGAGTTTCCCGACACCTTCTGGAGCTTCAAGCACGCCCTGAAGTTCATTCGCAAGCGCGCCATCCTGCCGCCGCTGGGCCTGCTGACCGCGGCGGCGCTGCTGCCGCCCCAGTGGGGCAGGCGGCTGATCGACCTCAACGTCACCTCCCTGACCAATGCAGACCTGGAGTGGGCCGACTGCGCGTTCGTCAGCGGCATGATCGTCCAGCGCCAGTCCGTCCGCCACATCATCGCCCGATGCAAACGGGCCGGGCTGAAGGTTGTGGCCGGCGGGCCGCTGTTCAGCGCCGAGCTTGACGGTTTCGATGAAGTCGATCACTTCGTCCTCAACGAGGCCGAGATCACCCTGCCCCGGTTCCTGGCCGATCTGGCGGCCGGCACGCCGCGGCGAATCTACGCCACGGGCGAGTTTCCGGATCTGACGTGCAGCCCCCTGCCCGCCTGGGAGCTTGTCGACCTCAAGCGTTACGCCTCCATGGGCATCCAGTTCTCACGCGGCTGTCCCTTCAACTGCGACTTCTGCAACATCACCGCGATGCTCGGACGCCGCTTCCGCATCAAGACCGCGGCGCAAATCCTCGCCGAGCTGGACGGCCTCACGGCTCTGGGCTGGAAAGGCCCGGTCTTTTTCGTCGACGACAACTTCATCGGGCACAAGCCCTATCTCAAGAAGCAACTGCTGCCGGCGCTGATCGCGCGCCGTCGCCAGAAGGGTCCCATTGCCTTCAACACCCAGGTCTCCATCAATCTGGCCGATGATCCCGAGCTCATCAGCATGATGGTTGATGCCGGCTTCGACACGGTGTTCGTCGGCATCGAGACGCCCGACAATCAGAGCCTCGTGGAGTGCAGCAAGACCCAGAACCGCGACCGCGATCTGATTGCCGACGTCAGGAGGATTCAGCGCGCCGGGCTCCAGGTCCAGGGCGGCTTCATCGTCGGCTTCGACCACGACACCCCCAGCATCTTTCAGCGTCAGATCGAGTTCATCCAGAACAGCGGCATCGTCACCGCCATGGTCGGCATCCTTCAGGCCATCCCCGGCACGCGCCTGTACGAGCGCCTCGCCCGCGAGGGCCGGCTGCGCGGCCTGACCTCCGGCGACAACGTCGACGGCACCACCAACATCGTCTCCGCCATGAGCTCCGATGTGCTGCGCGATGGATACCGCCGCGTCCTGGCGGCGATCTACTCGCCCCGCGGCTACTACCAGCGCGTGCGCACCTTCCTGCGGGAATACCGCGCGCCGAGCATCAAGACGCCGCTGAGCCTCAACCGGCTGCTCGCGTTCGTCCGGTCGGTATTCCAGCTCGGGGTGATCGGCCGCGAACGGGTGCAGTACTGGAAACTGCTTCTGTGGACGCTGCTGCGGCGTCCACGCCACTTCTCCCTGGCCGTCACCCTGGCGATCAGCGGCTACCACTATCGGCGCATCTGCCAACTGCATCTGCGCTGAGCGCCGGCGAGGCCGGCGATAACCCCCGCTCATGCGCGCAGCAACAGCGCCCTCCCGACAGAGACATCGCCGAATGCGCCGGCTACCACTGTGGGCCGCGGTTGGGTGAGCGAGTGCGGAACCCACCCCGTCCGCCGTCGCGCTCGCCGCGCCGCCGACGCGACCGCACGCCTTCACGCCTTCGCGGGAAGACCTGCTGTACGATCGCCTGGACGGCCGCGCTCTGGGCGTTGGCCTGCCCGTACAGCAGGCCCTTCTGGAATATCTCACGCAGCTTGGGCACCGTCAGACGACACTTGCCCTTGGCCGACGCGCCGCAGGCCACGCCTCGCAGCCATGCCTTGCGACGCCTGACTATCGAAAGACCCGCCATAGAGAAACCCTGCTCCTTTACTGCAATTCAAACCATTTGAGGCGCGCCCGATTTGCCGCCGGCCACGCGCCATGTTTCGGGTATTATAACCGCGCCTCCTCCGCGCGTCGACCCTCAGGGCCCCGGTCTGCCCACGCCTCGCCCGTCGCGGGCGGTCCAGGCGGCCTTCCCGAACGCCTCGATCGCGGTCACCAGGTTCTGCATGTAGGTGCAGTCGCCAATCAGCGCATCGGGTACGTCGGCATACATCGCCAACTGCTCCGCCGGCAGCTTCCTCACCCACGCCTCATAGTTGAAGAGCATCCCCCGCTGCTCCGGACCGGCGCAGCAGCCCTCGCCGTAATACCCCCAGTCGCCAACCGGCGCCTGCGCCATCCACCACAGCGGCCAGATGCGCCGGCCCACGTCGGCGTAGGCTTCGGCGGCCTTGGCCAGGGCGTCATCGCCGGCGATCAGCCGCGCAATCTCGGGCGTGAGATTGAAGAAGGCGTAGTTCACGCCATGGCTCTCGCGGGTCCAGTTCTCACGCCCGGTATAAGCACGATGGGCGCTGGCACGGACCGCCTCGAAGTTCCGGCAGGCGGTCAGCGCATCCGTGGCCGCCTTGAGAAACCGCGCGGCGGCCGCCGAGTCGTCGATTCCCACGGCCAGGCGATACATGCCGATGGCGCCGCTGGCGGTCTCGAAGTTGGGCCGAGTGCCCACCTTCGCCTGGAAGTTCTGCTGAATGACCGGCCAGTTGGCGCGGATGGTCCGCCAGTCGCCGCTGCGGCTGGCATAGACCCACAGGGCATAGGGAAAGAATGCGGTGGGGGTCTGTCCCGCGCCGATGGCGCGGAAGACCGATTCGGGCAGATCGTCGGGTTGGCGCTTGGTGCCGTCGGGACCCAGCAGCGCGCCTTCCCAAGGCGGCCGGGCGGCGATCTCCTCGGCCAGGTACCGCTTCACGTCGGCCTGAAGCTCGGGAGGCAGATGGGGCAGGGCCAGACCCAGCGTATAGGGCATCTGCCACGGTTCGCGCCAGTGATAGCGCAGGCCATGCTCGCCATAGAGCGTGCGGAACGGCGCCAGTCGGCCGGCCTTGATGACCTTCTGCACTTCGGCAACCAGTCGTGCCTTCAGCGGCTCGGCGCCCGGGCCGATGTCGCTGACGGCGCGGCGCTCGGTCACGATGGCCTCGAGCCCGGCCGCGCCGACGGCATACGTCGACAACATCAGAACGGCAAAGAGGGAAACGGCGGTCCTGGTCATCTGCTCTCCAATGCCACGATGGCGCCAAAATCAATCTGATAGTGCCCCGACTCGCTGAAGATGAGCGTCGGCCGGCCATCCACCTCAACGATGGCGATGCCGCTGTCGCCCTGTGGGGCGCGGTGGACGGAAGGCGGAAGATCCTCGCCGCGATTCGTGTCGTTGCCCCAGTAGATGATCTGGTTGCCCCAGTTGCGGAAGTTGGCCCCGTCCCAGTCGGCCATGATGCTGGTGAGGCGGGAGGCGACGCCGGTTTTGGGGTTGACCATGTGGGCGCCGCGCATGTGGTTGTTCATGTAGACCCAGTCGCCGCCAACGGTGAGCGTGAAGTTGTTGTCGATCTCCGCGCCGGCTCCGCTTTCCCGCGGCGGCGTAAAGTATTCGCGGTCGCCGGTTGCCATGTTCACGGCCGAGATGTCCGGCGTGTACTTGCTGCCGAAGGTGCCGCCGGTCAGCACGGTGGACGTCTTGGTGCGCCAGTAGATCAGCGGCCTCCCATCGCTGTAGATCACCGGCGCGCGGGGGGGATAGTTCAGCCCGCCGACGCGGCCCAGGGGCATGATGTACGGCTCCCTGCCGGTGTTCTTCTCCAACACCCACATGCTCTGCTGGTGAGGGTTGTCCTTCAGCCACTTGAGGAACATCTGGCGCTCCAGCGGCCAGACCTCCTGCGCCGTGCCCCGCGGCAGGTCGTCGAGCTCCTTTTCGGCCACGAACTCGGCATCGCCGGCGGAGGTCATCACCGGCACCATCACGTGCTCGCCCACGATGACCGGCCAACTGTACTGGAAGCTCTGCCCGCGGAGCTTGCTGCGCCATTTCTCCCGGCCGCTCTGGGCGTCCAGACAATAGAACCACAGGTTCTCCGCGCCGAAGAAGATGCTCTGGCCGTCGCTGGCAGCGGGCTGGACGATGGGCGCGCCGTTGAAGGGGTCCTCGGGCGAGGCGGCGATCGGGCGATAGGTCCATTGCACCCGGCCGCTGATCAGGTCAATGGCGTAGAAGACGCCGTCCCGCGAGCCGATGAAAACCCGGCCGCCCACGATCAACGGGGCCGCGTGTACGCCGGCGCCCGTCGTCACGCGCCAGAGCTGGCGCCCGTCGGCGGCCGAGAAGCAGTAGATATTGTGGTCCATGCTTCCGATGACGACCCGGCCGTCGGCGTAGGCGGCGGTGTGCAGGATCGGCCCGCCGGTGCGGGCCTTCCAGACCGTCGAGGCATCCGATGCGTTGAGGGCGAAGAACTGGCCGTCGTCAGCGCCGAAGAAGACCTTGCCCTCGGCGACGATGGGCTGGACGTCGCCGGCGATGATGAGCGTGCGCAGCTTCGGATAGGCGATCTTCGCGTCGCGCTGCGACTGGAAATCGCGGGTGATGTGCTGCTCATCCACCCAGATCCATTTGGCCCGCACCTGCGGCCCGGCGAAGATTGTGGTCCGCCCGCTGCGGGCGGCGTCGCGCTGAAGCTGCGGCCAGTCCAGCGGCGCGGGTTGCTGGGCGCCGGCCCAGGGCGCCGCCAGCGCCGCGCCCAGACAGGCGAGAAACCAGAGCAACAGCCGGCGGCCGCGCGGAGGCCGCAGCGGCTGCGGATGATGTCGGGACGATTCGAACGGGTGCTTCATGAACGCTCCTGGCGAAGATGACAAAGTGGAACCAAGCGCACGATGATATCGGCGTAGGGGTACTGCGTTGACGGCGGCGGCGTGAGAGGGAAGCTGGCCATCCAGCCCCTGGAACTCCGCGCGGGGCACATCGCCGGCCCGAGCATGCCCTGGCCGGATGCGGCGCATCGGCAGCCGGTCTTTGCCCAGCTCGTGCGCTGGCCTATCATGTCGCCGTGATTGTACGGTACGACATGGTGCAGTGCCACGTCGTGCGGCGCCCACAGGGCGCCTCGGCGCAGTTCCTTCAGCTCCGCCGGGCGCCCGGCGAGTTTCTGGCCGGTGCCTGGGCGCTGGTCAGCGGATCGATCCAGAGCGGCGAAACCGCCGTCGCCGCCGCCCGGCGCGAGCTGCGCGAGGAGACCGCCCTGGAGCCTCTGGAGTTCTACCAGCTCGACCATGTCAACGTGTTCTATCTGGCCGGCACGGACACGATCTGGCACTGCCCGCAGTTCTGCGCCATCGTCGCCGCCGATGCCCCGGTGCGCCTCAATGCCGAGCACGACCAGTACCGCTGGGTGGACCGCGACGAAGCGAACCAGGCCCTGCTATGGCCCGGCGAGCGGACCGCCTTCGCCGAACTGTGCCGTGAAATCCTCGACGGCGGGCCGGCCCGCGAGTATCTGCGCATCGCGGATTGACCGCAGACCCTTGCAGCGCACGCTGAGCATCGGTCCGGCCGTTGACAGCCCGCCGTGCGCGGGGATGATGCGCCCATGCCGCGACCACTCGCCATCCTCGTCGTCGCCGCGTGGCTTGCGGCGACGGCTTGCCTCCGTGCCCAGCCCGCCGACAACACCATGACGCCCCGCAAGACCACCGTGGCCATCGACGGCCAGATGTTTCTGATCAACGGCCGGCCGACTTACCAGGGCCGGAGCTTTCGCGGCATGAAGATCGAAGGACTGCTGCTGAACGCGCGGCTGGTGCAGGGCATCTTCGACGACCGCAACCCCCAGACGCGCAAGCTCTGGGACTATCCCGACGGGCCCTGGGACCCCGACCGCAACACGCGCGAGTTCATCGCGGCCATGCCCGTCTGGCGCAGCCACGGCCTGCTCTCGTTCACCATCAACCTCCAGGGCGGCAGCCCGCAGGGCTACAGCAACCAGCAGCCCTGGCACAATTCGGCCTTCGAGACCGACGGTTCCCTGCGACAAGACTACCTCGCCCGGCTTCAGCGCATCCTCGACAAGGCCGACGAATTGGGAATGGCGCCGATCCTCGGCTACTTCTATTTCGGGCAGGAGTATCGCTTCAACGACGATGCGGCCGTCGTGCGGGCGGTGGAGAACGCCACCGACTGGCTTCTGGAGAAGGGCTACACGAACGTGATGGTGGAGATCGCCAACGAGACCAACGCCGCCAGCTACCGCAGCCCCCTGCTGCGGCCCCAGCGGGCCCACGAGTTGATCGAACTGGTAAAGAAGCGCTCGGCGGGCAGAGTGAAAACGCCGGCGGGGAGGCTGCTGGTCTCCACGAGTTTCACCGGCGCGGCCATCCCTCCCGAGAACGTGGTCGCCGCTTCGGATTTCGTTCTGCTGCACGGCAACGGCGTCAACGACCCCAACCGCATCCGCCAGATGGTCGATACCACGCGCAAGCTGGGGACCTACCGCGGCCAGCCCATCCTCTTCAACGAGGACGACCACTTCGACTTTGAGCGGCCCGACAACAACTTCATCGCGGCCGTCAGCCGCTACGCGGGCTGGGGCTACTTCGACTATCGCATGCGCGGGGAGGGCTTCGACGAGGGCTACCAGAGCGTTCCGGTCAACTGGAACATCAGCTCGCAGCGCAAGCGCGGGTTCTTCGGGTTGCTGGCGGAGATGAGCGGCTCGGCGCCATGACACCCCCGGGGGGGGTTCGGGAGCATTCCCCATTCGTCCGCGATTACTACGCGACCGAGCGGGCGTACTGCGGATCGGAAGGGGGCCACGTGGCGTGCCGGTGGGGCCGCGGCTACAATGCGTGCATTACCGGGTTGCCATGACAGGCGCTGGCACGAGAGGGCGATGGGCAAGCCGCCCCCGGTAATGCCACCGCCGTGGGCGTCGTCGTAACAGCAGCGGCCCGCGATGGCCACCCTATGGATCGAGCGGAGAATGCGTTTTTTCATTGATTACCTTCAGCAGCCACAGTGGCGGCGTCAGCACCGGTGGCGGCGTGCCATCTGGAAGACGATGGCGTGTGTCGGACTCACCGGCGCCCATGCCCTGCCGCTGAACCGGCGGTGGGTGGAAATCCACCGCCGCCCCATGCCCCTGCTGGGGCTCGATCCGCAATTCTCGGGTATGCGGATCGTGCAGCTCTCCGACCTGCACTACAGTCCCGTCGTCTGGCGGCGGTATCTGCTTCAGCTCATCCACTTCGTCAATGAGCTGGAGCCCGACATCGTGACGGTCACCGGCGACCTGATCACCGGCGGCTACCGCTACGCCGACCGCGTCGCCGCCATCCTCTCCCACCTGGCCCCGCGCCTGGCCGTCATCTGCACCTTTGGCAACCACGACTACAGCGTTTACGGCCGCCGCTCCTCCCGCGAGGGCCGCCGCCGCGCCGACTATCTGGAGCAGTGCCTTCAGGACCGCGGTCTGGTGGTACTGCGCAATGAGGCCTGGTCGCTGCCATCCACCAACGGCGGCCGGCCGCTCCAGATCGTCGGCCTGGACGATGAATGGTCGGGCAACCTCGACCCTCAACGGGCCTACCAGCAGGTCGACCCCGCAGCGCCCATCATCTGTCTGAATCACAATCCCGCCAATTGCCTGGAGCTGATGAAATATCCGTGGCAGTGGATGCTCAGCGGCCACACCCACGGTCGCCAGGTGGCCACGACCCGGTTCGGCCGCGCGTTCTATCCCCAACGCTATCGCCACTTCACGGCCGGCTATTACGCAGTAAACGGGCGGCACCTGTACGTCAACCGGGGCTTGTCGTACGGCCAGCGCGGGCGGGAGGCCTGCCGGCCGGAGATCACGGTCTTCAAGGTGGTGGCGGCCGAGGAAGCCGAGCGTCCGGCGGCATTGAGCGCCTGAGCCGCCTGCGAGGACCCGAGCTTCCGCGCCGACATGCCCGCGCCGCAGCTTGAGCGGGCGATGCTGCATCGGTACCTGCGGTTCGCGGAGAACGACCGCTGGGGCAGGCGTCGGTCGACCGACCGGAGCATCGCCTCCGATATGGCGGACGGCGTCTCTTGCGCTTACACTGGCTGTTCGCAACCCGGCGACCGCAGGTATTGAAAGGAAAGCAATGGAAGACCATCGAATCCTCCTCTCTACGCGCGAATTGCCGCAGCAGTGGTACAACGTGGCGGCCGATCTGCCTCAACCGATCCCGCCCCACCGCCATCCCGCTACCGGCCAGCCGGTGACGGCCGACGACATGAGGGTGATCTTCCCCATGGGCCTGATCGAGCAGGAGGTCTCGATCCAGCGCTGGATCGAAATCCCCGACCCCGTGCGCGAGAAGCTGGCCATGTGGCGCCCCACGCCGCTGGTGCGGGCCAAGTATCTGGAGCAGGAGCTGGGGACCCCGGCGCGCATCTACTACAAGAACGAATCCGTCAGTCCCGCCGGCTCCCACAAGCCCAACACCGCCGTCGCACAGGCCTACTACAACAAGCAGGAAGGGATCAAACGGCTGGCCACGGAGACGGGTGCGGGCCAGTGGGGCAGCAGCCTGGCGTTCGCGTGCGACCTGTTCGGCCTGGAGTGCAAGGTCTACATGGTGAAGGTCAGCTATCACCAGAAGCCCTACCGCCGCTCGCTGATGCAGCTCTGGGGCGCCAAGGTCGTCGCCTCTCCCTCCACCGACACCAACGCCGGCCGTTCGATCCTCGCCAAAGACCCCGACTGCTCCGGCTCGCTTGGCATCGCCATCAGCGAGGCGGTTGAGGATGCGGCCACGCGCAGCGACACCAACTACTCGCTGGGCAGTGTGCTCAACCACGTCTGCATGCACCAGACGGTGATCGGACTGGAGACCCAGAAGCAGCTCAAGATGGCCGGCGAGAAGCCGGACATCATCATCGGCTGTGCCGGCGGCGGCTCGAACCTGGCGGGAATGGCGCTGCCGTTCGTTCCCGAGACGCTCAAGGGCAACGGACCCAGGCTCGTGGCGGTGGAGCCGACGGCCTGCCCCTCGCTCACGCGCGGAAAATACGCCTACGACTACGGCGACACGGCGGGCATGGCGCCGCTCGCCAAGATGTTCACGCTGGGTCACACGTTTGTGCCATCGGGAATTCACGCCGGCGGGCTGCGCTATCACGGCATGGCCCCGGTGATCTCGCTGCTGCATCGCCTGGGGGTCATGGACGCCGTCGCCTACCGCCAGAATGAGGCCTTCGAGGCCGCCGTCCTCTTTGCCCGCGCCGAGGGCATCTGCCCCGCCCCGGAAACCGCACACGCGATCAAGGCGGCCATCGACGAGGCCCTGCGCTGCAAGCAGACCGGCCAGAGCAAGTGCATCGTGTTCAACTTCTCCGGCCACGGGCACTTCGACCTGAGCAGCTACGACAAGTATCTGGCCGGCGAGCTGGAGGACTACGAGCTGCCACAGAAGGACATCGACTCGGCTTTGGCGGAGCTGCCCAAGGTGGCGGCCGGGCTGTAGGGCGGCGGTGTACTGTGAGGGTCCGAAGATTGTTGGCGCAGAGCGGGGGCGATACAATCGCCGGCACGTAATGAAGGATGGCCGCAGGTATGGCAACAACCGGTAAGTCAACGAAATCGCAAGGGGGTTCGAAGCGATCGCGAAAGAAGGCCGCAGCGGCTGAGGAGCCCGTGGCGGCGCCTGAACCGAGCGCGGCGGCATCCGCCGCGGCGTCGATTGAGCAAGGCGCGGAATGCGCCGCGCCAGCGACTGAGCAAGGCGCGGCATCGGCCCCGGCGATTGAGCAAGGCGTGGCAGCCGCCTCACCAGCGCCTGCGCAGACCGCGGCGCCCGCCGCTCCCGCGGCCGGGCAGAGCATCTCGCCGGCCGCTGCGTCGCCGCAGCCTCCCGCGGTGGCGGCCGCAGCGCCCAAGGCCCCGGTCCCCGCTCCGCTCCCTGTGGACACGTCGCTGGCCGCGCAGATGGCGGCGCGGATGCTGGCGGCGCGAGCCAGAAAGCAGAGCACACCGCCCCCAGCCGCGCCGAGCGGACGCGAATCGAGCTCCTTCCGCCAGCTTAAGCAGAGCCTCAACCGGCCGGCGCAGCACATCATCAGCAGCGCTTTGGGCAGCACCTTCGGCGAGCACAAGTCGAATCTGCCCATACCCGACAAGCAGATCGCCCACAGCCAGACGCAGTCGAACATCGGCCGCGTGAACGTGCCGCGGCGCACGGCCGGCTGAGGCGGATGGCTCAGGGCTGCGGAGCCGGCTCGACCTTCGCCGACATCGAGCCCCGGCAGTGGGCGATCAGGCGGTCGGGCCCGTAGGCGTGGATCTGGTCGCGCTTCAGTTCGGCCAGTTCTTTGTGAGCGGTGAAGACGATCACCCGGCCGGTGGTGTCGACCTCGCGGGCCATTTTCCACGCGGTGGCCGGGGAGTGGCCAAAGATCTTGCCGAGCATTTCGATGACGTACTGATACGAGTGGTCGTCGTCGTTCAGGAGAACGACGTTGTAGGGCGGGAGCTTGCGCGGCTTGGGCGGCGCCGCCGAGCGACGACGACGCGGCCTGGCTTTCTCGGCACTGGCGGCGGATGAAGAGGATGAGGGCGTGGACTGCGACATACGACACCTCTCGAAGCAATGGATGAATAGCCTGTCGCTTCGGCGAAATCAACAGCAGGAGCGTGCTTCGCGCGCCGCATGTTCCCATCCCTGCCGGCGATCACCCGCACGGTCGGAGTATTTCCGCCGCTGCCTGCCGGGGTGCGAGGAACGGGCGTCTGCCCCGTCGCTTGGCAAGCCCCTGGGCATCGGGCCGTCGTAAAGAGAAAGTGGGCCCCAATCCCGCCCTCCGGCGGATCAGGGCCCTGGGGGTGGTGTTGGGCCGTTGTATCTACAAGCCCGCGTCGATGGAGGTCCAGCGCGCCAGCACTCTCGTGCCCACGGTGCCGATGACCGCAACGGCGGCCACCACGATCAGACCGGCGATCAGCGCATATTCCAGCACCTCGCCGCCCTGCTCATAGCTCAACAGTTTCCTCACCAGCGTTTTCAGGCTGTTCATGTTCTCTCCCGCCGGGCGGGCCAGTCGGTCGGAGGCAGTCGTGCCCGGATCAGCCGTGTCGCCGGCGATCGCACGCGCAGCCATGCGCCGACACATGGCCCGAAGTGGGATGCATTGCCGACGGATCCGCGCCCGTTGGCATACATCAAACACATCGGAGCGCCGCCCCAACCACTTAACCTCCCCGGCAGAAGCTGCACCTCCCGCCCCCTTTCGTCTTCTGTCCCCCCATGGCTGATAAGAACGGCCCACCACGGGCATTGGGGTTCACTCGGTGGTCATTGATTCGGACCTGGAGCCTGGGATCCGGTCATTGGCAATCCCCTCAGCTTCTGGCCTCGCCCGTCACTCCCACCTCAGTGCCTCCACGGGATGCAGACGGGCC
>Ga0209101_1002647_pt1 | contig 11601 bp, 10 predicted proteins | sample ConPoolayeCmetaG_FD_185481 | JGI IMG/M metagenome (GOLD analysis project Ga0209101, IMG submission 185481) | Hot spring microbial mat communities from California, USA to study Microbial Dark Matter (Phase II) - Cone Pool mat layer C metaG... ... | reverse complement strand
TTCGGTCCGGATATGTCCTTCCGTGGGGGTCAGGAAGCCCAGGAGCAGCCCGACCAGCGTGCTCTTGCCCGCACCGCTGGGGCCGACCAGGGCCACCCGCTCCCCCCGCTCCAGGCGCAGGTTGACGCGCTGAAGCGCGGGGCGGGACCCGCCGGGGTAAGTGTAGGAGATGTCCTCCAGGATAATTGCCTGGATGAGACGCCACTCCGCTTTGCTCCGTGGCTCACTACAAGCGGGACGCCACTCCGCTTTGCTCCGTGGCTCACTACAAGCGGGACGCCACTCCGCTCCGCTTCGTGGCTGACTACAAACGGGGGCACAACGGGGCGCCTCGTCCAGGATGGCGAAAATTCGCTCCGCCGCGCTGAGGCCCGACATCCCGGCGTGGAAGCGCAGGCCCAGCATCCGGAAGGGGATGTAGAACTCCGGCGCCAGGATGAGGACGAAGAAGGCCACCGGGAAGACCAGCCGTCCGTAGAGCAGCCGCAGGCCCACCTCCACTGCGATGATGGCCGTGCTGATGGTCGCCAGCAACTCCAGCGCGAAGGCGGAGAGGAAGGTGAAGCGCAACACGCTCAGGGTGGCCCGGCGGTACTGGTCGCTCACCCGGGCGACGGTCCGGGCGTGCTCCCGGGACCGCCCCAGCAACCTGAGCGTCGTCAAGCCGTAGAGGGTATCCAGGAGTTGAGCGGAGAGTTGCCCCAGCATCCGGTACTGGCGGCGGGTGGCGACCTCTGCCCCCTTGCCGATGAGGACCATAAAGAGGGGAATCATCGGCGCAGTCAGCAACATCACCCCACCCGAAGGCCAGTCCTGGGGGAAGACGAAGAGGAGAATGGTGAGAGGGACCAGCGCGGTGACGAGGACCTGGGGGAGGAACTGAGAGAAGTAGGGGTCCAGTGCCTCCACCCCCTCCACCGCAGCGGCCGTCAATTCCCCGGCGCGCTGCCCCCGGACGTAGAGGGGGCCCAGGGCCTGGATGTGGGCAAAGAGCCGTCGGCGCAGGTCGCTCTTCACCCGGACGGCGATCGCCCGCGCGCCGATTTCGTGCAGGCCGCTGACCGCCGCACGGGCCAGAATAACCCCAAAAAGCAGCCAGAGACGGGGCCATTCCTGGGAGAGAACGTGTCCCCTCAGGAACGCCCCGTCCACCACCCGGCTGAGTAGCGCCGCCTGGAGGATGGTCAGGAAGGCGCCGGCCCACAGGGTGCCAACGGAAAAGAGAAAGAGCGGGCCGGTCCCGCGGGCCAGCGCGATCAGCCGTCGGTGCATCCGATCAGTACACCAGTTTCTTCCCCATCACCCGGTCGCTGAAGACCTTGTAGGTCCAGGCCAGGTAGGCCAGCACGATGGGCACGAAGATGACGGCGATGATGGTCATCACCCGCAGAGTGTAGGGGGAGGAGGAGGCGTTGTAGATGGTCAGGCTGTAGGCCGGGTCCATCGTGGAGATGAGGATGCGCGGGTAGAGGCCGGCGAAGACCATCACCGTGGCGAAGAGGATGGTCAAGACCCCCATCCCGAAGGACCAGCCGTGCCGCCCCTGCCGGACGAAGTACCCCACCAGAAGGAGGGCGATGGCGGCCAGGATGGCAGGGATGAGGCCGTTGATGCCGGGTTTGGTGAGGATGTCGGTGGCGAAGAAGGCCCAGACGACGAAGACGACGGTCACGATGACAGCGGCGATCCAGGCCTTGAAGGCCACCGCTTTAGCCCGCTTCTCCACCTCCCCGCTTGTGCGCAGGGCCAGGAAGTTGGCCCCGTGCATCGTGAAGAGGGCCACGAAGGTGAGCCCACCCCACAGTGCGAAGGGATTCAGCAGGGGAAGCAGGCCGCCCCAGTAGGTCATCTTCGCGTCAATGGCCAGCCCACGCATCAGGTTGCCCACCACCGCGCCCCAGAGCAACGCCGGGACCAAGGAGCCCACGAAGAGGAGCCAGTCCCAGGTGTTGCGCCACTGGGAGTCCGGCGACTTGCTGCGGAACTCAAACCCCACGCCCCGCAGGATCAGCCCCACCAGCATCAGGATCAGGGCCAGGTAGGCCCCGCTGAAGAGGGTGGCGTAGACCTGCGGGAAGGCGGCAAACATCGCCCCGCCCGCGGTGATCATCCAGACCTCGTTGCTGTCCCAGATGGGGCCGATGGTGTTGATGATGATTCGCCGCTCCTCGTCCTTCTTCCCCAGAAATGGCAGGAGGATACCCACGCCGTAGTCAAACCCCTCCAGGACGAAAAAGCCGATGAACAGAACCGTGATCAGGATAAACCAGAGGGTGTTCAGGTCCATGGCAGCCCTCCTTTAGTAGGCCTCCGCCACCCGGCCAGCCGCCGCTTCCTGAGTCCCGTGCTTCACCGCCAGGCGGAAGGCCAGGACGCTCAGGACGGCGTACAGGACGGTCAGCACGACCAGAGAGAAGACGATACTGCTGGCCGGAACGTTGGGGGAGATGGCGTCCTCAGTCCGGAGGAGCCCGTAGACAATCCAGGGCCAGCGGCCGACCTCGGCCACAATCCAGCCCGCCACACCCGCCAGATAGGGCAGGATGGGCGCCCAGAGCATCACCTTCAGGAACCCCGGCCGGGCCTCCGGCTGTTTGTAGACGACGGCCAGGACCGCCAGCAGAACCATCAGCAGGCCGGCCAGCACCATGATACGAAAAGCGTAAAAGTTGATGGCGACGGGCGGGATGTAGTTGCCTGGTCCCCACTGGGCGATGGCCGCCTTCTCCAATTCGTTCAGCCCCTTCACCTGGGCGGTGAAACTGTTGTAGGAGAGCAGGGAGAGCACGTAGGGGATGCGAATCTCAAAGGTATTGGTCCGGGCCTGCTCGTTGGGCATGGCGATCACCAAGAAACTGGCGGGTTGCTCCGTCTCCCAGTGGGCCTCCGCTGCCGTCATCTTCAGGGGTTGCTTCTGGAGGACGAACTGCCCCTGGAAGTGACCAATGAGGCCGACCAGGATCGCGCCAATGAGGGCGTAGCGGGCGGCCCAGCGGAAGTTGGTGCGGAAGAAGTCCACCTCCCGCTTCCGCAGCAGGTGCCAGGCGCTGAAGGCCAGGACCACGAAGCCCGCCAGGGCGATGCCGCCGGTCAGCACGTGGGTAAACTGATAGGGGATGTTGGGGTTGGTGATGAGGGCAATGAAGTCCGCCATCAACGCCCGGCCGCCCTGGAGGGTGTAGCCCGTGGGGTGCTGCATGAAAGAGTTGGCGGTCAGAATCCAGTAGGCGGAGATATTGGAACCCAGGGCCACCAGCCAGGCGGTCAGCAGATGGGCCTTCTTGGAGAGCCGGTCCCAGCCGAAAAACCAGACGCCCAGAAAGGTGGACTCCAGGTAGAAGGCCAGGAGGGCCTCAATCGCCAGGGGGGCGCCGAAGATGTCGCCCATGAAGCGACTGTACTCGGACCAGTTCAGGCCGAAGTGGAACTCCTGGACGATGCCGGTCACCACCCCCATGGCGAAGTTGAGGAGCAGGATGGGGCCCCAAAAGCGGGCCATCCGCTTGTACTTCTCGTCGCCCGTGCGGACGTACCGGGTCTCGGCCAGGGCGATGAAGATGGAGAGGCCGAGGGTCAGAGGGACGAACAGCCAGTGAAAAATGGTGGTGATGGCAAACTGCCAGCGGGCCAGAGGGATGGGATTCATCAGCACACCTCCTCACGAGTGAAATAGAGAAGAGGTTGATCGGATTACCCGGGCTTCACTTCATTCGCACCTCCTTTGGGTGAGGTTCCAGGAGGAGAGACGAAAACCTGACTCAATGAGTAATGTTTTATTATAGTATAACACGCTCAGAAGGATTTGTCAAGAGTGGGATCGGTGCTTCAGGGCTTATCAGCGCTCTAATATTTTTCATTCGTAGTCAGGCACGGAGCGCCAGCGGAGTGCCGTTCCGAGCCTTTTGGACGCCGGTACGGGCGAGGCATGCCTCGCCCCTTCGCTTCGCCTCGGCGCGAGCGCCTTCGGCGCGTGGCGCTTCGTGGCTTACTACGAGCATCTCGTTAGAGCATTGATAAGCCCTGCGGTGATTTTGCCGATAACGTAGCGCAGGCTGTCAGCCTGCATGCAGGCCTGGCGGCCTGCGCCACCAGGGCGTGACTTTGCCAGCATCTTTGATGGCACTTGCCCAGGGCCCCCCTGGTAGGCAGTGAGACACCCCCTCCAAACGCGAAGACTACCCCGTCCCGGGACCGGCCATCGGTTCCGGAGTGGAAGAGCCAGGGGACGCTTCGGCCAGTTCTGCGATAGTGGTTGTTCCCAGTTCCTGAAGGATGTACGCCTGGAGGCGATACCAGCGCTGCCGGACGGGGCAGGTGCTCCCAAAGGGACAGTTGGCCGGGTGGATCACACAATCGGAGATCACGAAGACCGGCTCAAAGTAGAGGACCAGGTCCTGCAGGGTGATCTCGGCGGCCGGGCGGGCCAGGCGGACCCCTCCGCCGCGCCCCTGAACGGAGTCCACAAACCCTCCTCGGGCCAGCCGGGCAACCACCCGTGAAGCGTACTGGCGGGGAATGGCCATTTCCCGCCCCAGTTCTTCGGTGGAGACCAGGTCCCCGGTCTGGCGGCGGGCCAGAGCGATCAGAATTCGGATGGCGTAGTCGGTCTCGCGACGAATGCGGAGCATAAGACAGATCCCTTCACAGGCTGGGTTGAGGATAAAATCAAGCCTACTATACCACACAGGCAGAGGCTGGTCAAGTTACCAGGGTGCGTCACGATGTGAGCGTATCACACTGGGGACATAAGAGTTCATCGGAAATTAGCGCGCGGCGTCAGGGTTGTGCCAATAGATAGATATGAAAAGTCCGTACTCATCCGCGTTCATCCGCGTTCATCTGCGTCCTATTTCCGATGAAGTCTAATGAGTTGCAACATCCCGTTCCTGTGCTATAATGTTTTCCACCGGAGGGGTGCCGGAGTGGACGATCGGGGCGGTCTCGAAAACCGCTGTGGCCCTTTGTGGTCACCGTGGGTTCGAATCCCACCCCCTCCGCCTCTCGTTAGGGGGGCAGCGCCCAGTAAAGGGAGTCGGGGAGTAGATACTGATGGGCAAACAGATGCTGGCCGATATCTGATTGTGTTTTTCATCCATAAAGCGAAAAACGCTGCGCTGATTCTCAGCGCCAGGGATATGGATGAGAAGGAGCGAAGGCGTTATGAGCGAAAGTGAGAGGGGGAAACTCACCAGTATCTCCAGGGCCCGAACGCCGGACGAAATTGCTGAGTTTTGGGACACCCACAGTTTGGCGGATTATTGGGACCAAACCCGGGAAGTTGAGTTTGAGGTCAGGGCATTCCGCAGGCGACGTGTGGCGCTTGACCCGGAGATTTATGAGCAGATTCAGGCTGAGGCCCGAATGCGGGGACTACAGCCAGAGACATTGATCAACCTCTGGCTGCTGGAGCGGCTGCAGGAAGTGAGGCAAACATCAGAAAGCGGGTATGTGGGTGCCCTGGCTTAAATGCCAGCTACATGTTGGTAGATTTCCTCAGTCGCTTTGTTGGCCCGGCAATGGTCGGGTTCTATGCGATTGGCTTTGCTGTTGAAAGGAGGTGAGACCGCCGCCATTACTATCCCAGATTCTCCCCATTCGCTTCTATTGTGACAACCTTCACAACAACCGAATGTTTAAGGAGGAGGAGAGATGAAAGGTCGCACGCTCTATGCTCTGCTGGCTATCGGGGTCATTCTGGCACTACTGGCATCGTGCAGGCCAGCCGCAGGGCCCGCTAAAACAGCCACCTTCATCTGGACCCAGGAACCCGACGTCCTCAATCCCCTCTACACCAACATGTGGTTCTCCTCCATCACCCAGCAAATCTGGAGTTGCTGGGCCTGGGACTTTGACGACCAGAACAACCCCCACCCGGTCCTGGTCAAGGAAATGCCCAGCGAGGAGAACGGTGGCATCTCTCCGGACGGTCGGGTCATCACCCTGAAACTGCGGGACGACATCGTCTGGTCCGACGGGAAGCCCATCACCTCTGAGGACTTCGTCTTCTCCTACGAGATGGTGATGAACCCCAAGAACACCGTCGCCTCCACCTTCCCGTACGACAAACTGGAGAAGGTGGAAGCGCCGGACCCGAAGACGGTGGTGATGACCTTCAAGGAGCCCTTCGCCGCCTGGCAGGCCACCCTCTGGCACGGCCTCCTGCCGGCCCACGTCCTGCGCCCCGTCTTTGAGAAGGAAGGCACCATTGACAACGCCGAGTGGAACCGCGCGCCCACCGTCGGCTGCGGCCCCTTCGTCTTCAAAGAGTGGGAGTCCGGCTCCTTCATCCGCTTCGTGGCGAACAAGAAATACTGGCTGGGCCGGCCCAAGATTGACGAAATCTTCATCCGCATCGTCCCCGACGACGCCTCCCAGGTGGCGGCCCTGAAGGCCGGCGACGGCGACCTGGGCACCTTCATCGCCTACTCGGACATCCCCACCCTGGAGCAGGCCGGCGTCCAGATGGTCAAGGTCTTCTCCGGCTATAACGAGGGCTGGTATTTTTACCTCCACCCGGAGAAGGGGCATCCGGCGCTCAAGGACGTGCGGGTCCGGCAGGCCATCGCGCTGGCTTTTGACCGTTTCTCCGTCTGCAAGGACCTCCTGCTGGGCCTGACCAAGCCTCCGGCGACCTACTGGGCCAACACCCCCTGGCAGGACCCGACGCTGGAGCCCTGGCCCTACGACCCGGAGCGGGCCAAGCAACTGCTGGACGAGGCCGGCTGGAAGGACACCAACGGCGACGGCGTACGGGATAAGGACGGTGTGGAACTGGTCCTGACCCTGGGCACCACGACCCGCGAGATTCGCCGGGACGTCCAGGCGGTGGCCCAGCAGCAACTGGCCCAGGTCGGCATCAAACTGGAACTGGCCAACGCCGACTCCGACATCTTCTTCGGCAGTTACGGCGAGGGCGGCCCCTGCGCCACCGGTCAGTACGACATCTTTGAGTACTCCACCGTCACCAACTACCCCGACCCCGAGACCGCCGACTGGCTCTGCAGTGAAATTCCCAGCGATGAGAACCCCTCCGGCGTCAACTGGCAGGCCGTTTGCGATGAAGAACTGGATGGCCTCTTCAAACTGCAGGCCACCCAGGTGGACCCCGCCGAGCGGCAGCAGACCTTCCACAAGATCACCCGGCTCATCTACGAGAAGGTCTACTGGCTGGGCGTCTGGGAGGACCCGGACATCTGGGCAGTGGGCCCGCGCCTGAAGAACGTCCGCCTCTCCGGTGCGACGCCGTTCTTCAACATCGTGGAGTGGGATCTGAGCCAGTAAATCTATGGGTGGCTGAAGGCAATGCCTTCAGCCACCCCTTGCCTTCGGCCACCCGGACAATCCCTTTGCGGGTCAGGCGATGCTGCGCTACGTCATCCGCCGGTTGCTTCAGGCCATCCCGCTGCTGTTCATCATCAGCATCATCCTCTTCGTGCTGATGCAGAACATGGGGGACCCGCTGGCCACGCTGGGCGGACGCCAGGTCACCCGCTCCGAGGACCGGCAGCGGCTGGCCCGCCAGTTGGGGCTGGATCAGCCCCTCTATATGCAGTACCTCTACTGGCTCATCGGCAACGACTGGACGAAGATGGACCTGGACGGCGACGGCGTCCCGGAGACGCCGGGCCGCCGCAAGGGAGTCCTGCGCGGCGACTTCGGCGTCTCCCTGGTCGCCAAGAAGCCGGTGGTGCAGGTCATCTGGGACCGTCTGCCCAATACCCTGCTCCTGATGGGCGTCACCGAACTGGTCATCATCGCAGGCTCCCTGATCATCGGGATGTACTCCGCCCTCCGCCAGTACTCCTTCCTGGACCACCTGGTCACGGCCATCTCCTTTATCGGCTACTCCATGCCCATCTTCTTCGTCGCCCTGCTCTCCATGTACATCTTCGCCGTCAACTTCAAGCGCTGGGGACTGCCGTATCTGCCCACGGTGGGGATGTTTGACCCCCAGGTGGGCAAAACCCCCGGCCAGGTGGCCCTGCATATGGTCCTGCCGGTCTTCAGCCTCTCGTTCATCTACTTCGCTGCGTACAGCCGCTACATCCGCAGCGCGATGCTGGAAGTACTGAGCCAGGACTACATCCGCACCGCGCGCGCCAAAGGGCTGCCCCGCCCGACCATCATCTTCATCCACGCGCTGAAGAACGCCTCGCTCCCCATTGTGACCGTCGTCGGGCTGGACCTGCCCTTCCTGCTGGCGGGGGCCATCGTCACCGAGCGGATTTTCGCCTGGCCCGGGATGGGCCGTCTCTTCCTGGACCACGTCTCCCGGGGCGACACGCCGGTGGTCATGGGCATCCTGATGATGATTGCCGTCGCCGTGGTGGTCTTCCAGATTATCACCGACATCGTGTACGCCTGGCTGGACCCCAGGATACGGTATGAGTAGTAGAGTGGTGAAAATCCCGGAAAAACCGACAACGATTACCTGGGACTATGACGAAGAAGGAGATGTTCTGTATCTTTCTATAGGCGAACCGCGTCCTGCTATCGGCATGGATATCGGCGAAGGCATCGTTGTCCGCTACGATGAGGTCAGCCAGGAAGTCGTCGGTCTGACCCTGATCGGATTGCGCGCCCGGGTGATGAAAAACCTGCTCACTCCCTATTAGCACCACATACCCATGCCCAATCTACCAACTACCGATCTACCAGCCACCAATCTACCAGCCACCAATCTACCAGATACCGAAGAGGAAGCCCCGCCCCTGACCCTGCGGGAGTTGTTCTGGCGCCGCTTCCGCCGCCACAAAATGGCCCTCTTCGGCCTGGCCACGCTGTTTCTGCTGGTCCTCTACTCGCTGGGCGGCGCGCTGTTCTTTACTGAGGCGTATGCCAACCTCACCGACACGACGATGCGCCTTCAGCCCCCCTCCCGGGAACACCCCTTCGGCACCGATACCGTCGGGCGGGACATCCTGGCCCGCACCATCTACGGCGGGCAGATTTCCCTCCTCATCGGCCTGACCGCGATGCTGGTGGAAGTGGTCATCGGCGTCACGGTCGGCGCGCTGGCGGGCTACTACGGCGGCTGGCTGGATAGCCTTCTGATGCGCTTCACCGAAGCGATGCTGAACATCCCCCAACTCTTCCTCCTTCTGGTCATGGCCAAATTCTTCGGTGGAAGGGTGCCCAACCTCACCCTCTTTGGCCGCACCTTCAGCGGCAGCGTCGTGGTCATCGTTCTGATCATCGGGGCGACCAGTTGGATGTACCTGGCGCGCATCGTCCGGGCGGAGTTTCTCTCCATCAAGGAGAACGAGTACATCCTGGCCGCGCGGGCCACCGGCACGCCGACCGGGCAGATCATCTTCCAGCACATCCTTCCCAACGCCATTGCCCCGATTGTGGTCTCCGCCACCCTGAGCGTCGCCAACGCCATCACCCTGGAAGCCTACATCAGTTTCCTGGGCCTGGGCGTCCAGCCGCCCACCGCCACCTGGGGCAATATGCTGGAAGGGGCCTACAACTACATTGAGACGGCCCCGTGGCTCTGGATTTTCCCCGGCACCCTGATCGTGCTGACGGTTCTGAGCATCAACTTCGTCGGTGACGGCCTGCGGGACGCGCTGGACCCCCGCTCCCTGGCCCGCTGAGGAGGCAACGTTGGCTCCCCTGCTGGACGTTCGCGACCTCACTGTGCGCTTCTACACGCTGGACGGCGTCGTCCACGCCGTCAACGGCATCTCCTACACCCTGAACGAGGGGGAGACGCTGGGGATTGTCGGCGAGAGCGGGTGCGGTAAAAGCGTCAGCGTTCTGGCCCTGATGCGGCTCATCCCGGAGCCGCCCGGCAAGATTGAGGCCGGACAGGCCCTCTACCGGGGTGAGGACCTGCTCCAACTGACCGAAGAACAAATGGAGCAGGTGCGCGGGAAGGAGATCGCGATGGTCTTCCAGGACCCGATGACCGCGTTCAACCCCGTCCTGACCATCGGGCGCCAGATTGCGGAGACGCTGGTCACCCATATGGGGATGTCCTGGAAAGAGGCCTACGGCCGGGCAGCGGAACTGCTGGCTATGGTGGGCATCCCTCAGGCGGCGGAGCGCTGCAAGGACTACCCCCACCAGTTCTCCGGCGGTATGCGCCAGCGGGCGATGATCGCGATGGCCCTGGCCTGTAACCCCAGCATCCTCATCGCCGACGAGCCCACCACCGCGCTGGACGTCACCATCCAGGCCCAGATTATAGACCTGGTCAGGCGGCTGCGGGACCAACTGGGGATGTCCGTCATCTGGATCACCCACGACCTGGGGATCATCGCCGGACTGGCGGAGCGGGTGCTGGTGATGTACGCGGGCTTCATTGTGGAGAAGGGGCGGGTGGACGACATTTACGGCGACCCGCGCCACCCGTACACGCTGGCGCTTCTGCGCTCCCTCCCCAGAGTAGACCGTTCCGTCGGGGACCGGCTGGTGACCATCGGCGGATTGCCGCCGGACCTGCTCCGCCTGCCCCAGGGCTGTCCCTTCGCGCCCCGGTGCGCGTTCGTGCAGGAGCGATGCCGGTATGAGCGCCCATCCCTCCGCCCCGTCGGCCCCGAACACGAGATTGCCTGCTGGGTGGACGTATGAACGAGGATAACGTGCTGGTCCGAGTAGAGGGATTGAAGAAGTACTTCCCCATCACCCGCGGCATCCTCATCCAGCGGCAGGTGGGGGCCGTGCAGGCGGTGGACGGGCTCACCTTTGACATTTATCGCGGGGAGACGCTGGGGCTGGTGGGGGAGAGCGGCTGCGGCAAGACGACGGCGGGCCGGACCATCCTGCTCCTCTACCGCCCGACCGCCGGGCGGGTGATTTTTGACGGGGTGGACCTCACCGCGCTGAAGGGCGAGGCGCTGCGCCGGATGCGGCGCCGGATGCAGATGATCTTCCAGGACCCCTTCGCCTCGCTGAACCCCCGGATGACCATCGCCCGCATCATCGGCGAGCCCCTCCGGGTCCACAAACTGGTCACCAACCGCAAAGAGGAGATAGAGCGGGTACAGGAACTGCTCCGGCTGGTGCAACTGAACCCCCGGTTCATCAACCGCTACCCGCACGAATTCTCCGGCGGTCAGCGGCAACGCATCGGCATCGCCCGCGCTCTGGCCTCCAACCCGGAGTTCATCGTCTGCGACGAGCCCATCTCGGCGCTGGACGTCTCCATCCAGGCCCAGATTGTGAACCTGTTAGAGGACCTGCAGGACCAACTGGGGCTGACGTATCTCTTCATCGCCCACGACCTGAGCATGGTGCGCCACATCTGCGACCGGGTGGCGGTGATGTACCTGGGCCGGATTGTGGAACTGGCCCCGAAGGACGAACTCTACGACCATCCGCTTCATCCGTACACCCAGGCGTTGCTCTCGGCGGTCCCGGTGCCGGACCCGGCGGTGGAGCGGCGCCGTCGGCGCATCATCCTGGAGGGCGACGTCCCCAGCCCGGTCAACCCGCCGCCGGGCTGTCGGTTCCGCACCCGCTGTCCTCTGGCCTCTCAGTGCCCGGACGAGGAGCCGGTCTGGCGGGACGTGGGCGGCGGGCACTGGGTGGCGTGCCATATTTCGGATCGCTAATCGCTAATCGCTGATCGCTAATCGCTAATCGCTGATCGCT
>Ga0209101_1002644_pt1 | contig 11606 bp, 9 predicted proteins | sample ConPoolayeCmetaG_FD_185481 | JGI IMG/M metagenome (GOLD analysis project Ga0209101, IMG submission 185481) | Hot spring microbial mat communities from California, USA to study Microbial Dark Matter (Phase II) - Cone Pool mat layer C metaG... ... | reverse complement strand
CTCGGGGTCGGCACCCTGACGCATCATCATCGCCTTGATCCGGGGGCCGTAGGTCTGGAACAGGTCGTTGAATGCCTGGGGATCGTGATCCGCGGCGATCCTGCGCAACAATTCGGGCATGGATGCCTTACCGGCACCTGTTTCATTATAACTCAAGCTGAGGCTCATTTCTAAAGGCCCTGCAACACGGTGAGAAAAAGCTGTGACGCTTTACGGCCGCGTTGGAGAGGCGGTTCACACAGAGGGATCGGATCACCTCAATATCCCCCAACCGGAAGCATTTCGTCCTCAACTCGCCCATTTTTCAGGCAGAACAAGTCTATGCTGCCGGTTTCGCACATGCAGTTTATCATTGAACCTGATGACTTATTATTCAATTCAATAGTGGCACAAAAATTGATAGTTTACATGCGACGCAGTGGCCGAGGATGGTTCGCCAGTGCGTGGCTTCCGCCCACGGGCGGGAGGTGACTTTACCCGCCGGTTAGCGCGCTTGATTAGGCTGCGCTTCCGGCGGCTTTTTTCATGCGACGTCCTTCTCCAGCAGAAACCCGCCCGATTGACGCGACCAGAGCTTCGCATAAAGCCCGCCGTGGCGCACAAGCTGGTCGTGGGTGCCTTCCTCGACGATGCGCCCGCGGTCCATGATGATGAGGCGGTCCATTGCGGCAATGGTTGAAAGGCGATGGGCGATGGCGATCACGGTCTTGCCCTGCATCAGGTTGTTGAGCTGCTCCTGGATGGCGGCCTCGACTTCCGAGTCGAGGGCTGAGGTCGCTTCGTCCAGGATGAGGATCGGCGCGTTTTTCAGCAGCACGCGAGCGATGGCGATGCGCTGGCGCTGCCCGCCCGAGAGTTTCACGCCCCGTTCGCCCACATGCGCGTCATAACCCCGGCGCTTGGCCAGGTCCTCCAGCCGGAGGATGAACTGATGCGCCTGCGCCCGTTTCGCGGCGGCCACGATCGCCGTCTCGTCGGCATCGGGGCGGCCGTAGCGGATGTTGTCGCGCACCGAGCGGTGCAGCAGCGAGGTGTCCTGGGTAACCATGCCGATTTGCGCGCGCAAGGAATCCTGCGTCACCTGGGCAATGTCCTGCCCGTCGATGAGGATGCGGCCAGCCTCCAGGTCGTGGAAGCGCAGCAGCAGGTTGACAAGGGTGGACTTGCCCGCCCCTGAAGGACCAACCAGCCCCACCTTCTCGCCAGGTCTGATGGTAAGGTTCAGGTTCTCGATCAGCCCGCTGTCGCGGCCGTAATGGAACTTGATGCCCTCGTAGCGGATTTCCCCCCGGGTCACCCGCAGCGGTTTGGCGCCCGGCGCATCGACAACGCTCCACGGCCGCGAGATCGTCTCCATGCCTTCCTGCGCGGTGCCGATGTTCTCGAAGATGCCCGTCACCACCCACATGATCCAGCCCGCCATGTTGTTGATGCGGATGACGAGGCCGGTTGCGACAGCGATCGCGCCAAGGCTGATGATGCTCTGCCCCCATAGCCAGAGCGCGAGCCCGGTGGTGGCAGCGATCAGCACGCCATTCTGCAGCCACAGCGCGATTTCCATGCGGGTGATGAGCCGCAGCTGTTCGTGCAGTTTCTGCGTCTGGTCGGTGATGGCTTCCTGGGCATATTTGTCTTCGCCCTCGGTGTAGGCGAACAGTTTCACAGTGTTGATGTTGGTGTAACTGTCCACGATGCGGCCGGTGAGCACCGAACGCGCCTCCGACATGATCGCCGATTTCTCCTGGATGCGCGGCACGAAATAGCGCAGCGTCAGGATGAAGCCGCAGGTCCACAGGATGAGCGGCAGCATCAGCCGCCAGTCCGCCTGGAAGAAGATGATGAGAGCGCTCACGGCGTAGATCGCCACGAACCAGAGCGCATCGACAATCTCCACCATCGTCTGGCGCACGGCCGGGCCGGTCTGCATGATCTTGTTGGCGATGCGGCCGGCGAAATCGTTCTGGAAGAAGGAGAGGCTTTGCCGCAGCACGTAGCGGTGTGTCCGCCAGCGCACCATGTTCATGAAATTTGCATTCACCGTCTGATTGATCAGGATGGCGTGCAAGCCGAAGGCGATCGGCCGCAGCACCACGGCGACCATCGCCATCCAGAGCAGCGTGCCCCAGTGATCGTTGAGGAATTTCTCCGGGCTCTCAGCGTTCTTGGCCAGATCGACCAGTTCGCCGAGGAAGGTGAACAGCGAGACCTCGATCAGTGCGGCGATGAGGCCGAAAAACATGATGGCGGCGAAGGCCGGCCAGACCTCGCGCACATAGTGCCAGAAGAAAGGGGTCAGCCGGTCGGGCGGCTGGGTGATGTTACAAGGTTTGTAAGGGTCAATGAGGGTTTCGAACCAGCGAAACATGGCTTTGCTCCATATGGATGCGTTAGATCGTCGATCTTGCGCGGCGGAGCGAAGCCTGGCGATTGAGGACTTCGGGTTTGTTTCAGCCGCGCGTCAGTGCGAACGCGCTGTTGTGTCCATCAATCAAATGCCCCTTTCGTGCTCACTATGAGCGGCGGGACTATAGCCAACTCCGCCAGCCCTGGCCAGAGCCTTTCGCAAGGGCTGCGAACCGTCGCGCAATTTCAGCGACGCGCGAGCACAATTTCGGATAATCTAAAGCCTGCAAACAGGAGATAACCACCGCATGAGCCATGTCTTTCCCCGCCATACCAAGGACGCCCTGCCCACCGCCGCGCGCGGCGAGGGGTGTTACATTATTGATACTGAGGGCAAGCACTATCTGGATGCCTGCGGGGGAGCGGCCGTGTCCTGCCTGGGCCATTCCGATGCGCGGGTGATCGCGGCGATCAAGGCCCAGCTCGACCGCATCCCCTTCGCCCACACCGCCTTCTTCACCTCCGAACCCGCTGAACGGCTGGCGGACATGCTGGCGGCCCGCGCGCCCATGGGGTTAGGCCGCGTGTATTTCCTCTCGGGCGGCTCGGAGGCGATCGAAGCAGGTATCAAGCTTGCGCGGCAGTATTTCCTCGAGATCGGCCAGCCGCAGCGGCGTCATGTCATCGCGCGCTGGCAGAGCTATCACGGCAACACGCTCGGGGCGCTGGCGGCCGGGGGAAATCGCTGGCGGCGCGGACAGTTCGAGCCCCTGCTCGCGGGCGCTATGCACCATGTCTCGCCCTGCCATGCGTGGCGCTGGCGGGAGCCCGGCGAAACCGACGAAGCATATGCAAACAGGCTCGCCGCCGAACTCGAGGCGAAAATCCGTGAACTCGGGCCGGAGACGGTCGCAGCCTTCATCGCCGAACCGGTAGTGGGCGCGACGATGGGCGCGGTGCCGCCGGTGACGGGATATTTCACCCGCATCGCCGAGGTTTGCCGCCGCCACGGCGTTCTCTTGATGCTCGACGAGGTGATGTGCGGCATGGGCCGCACCGGCACGCTCTTCGCCTGCGAGCAGGACGGGATCGTGCCGGACATGATCGCCATTGCCAAGGGGCTGGGCGCGGGCTATCAGCCGATCGGCGCGCTAATCGTCGCGGACCGGATCTACGAGGCGGTTGCCGCGGGAAGCGGCTTCTTCCAGCATGGGCACACCTATGTGGGGCACCCGGCGGCCTGCGCGGCGGGGGTGGCAGTGCTGGCGGCCATCGAGGAGGATGATCTCTTAAATAATGTGAAAGTGCGGGGCGCCGAACTGATGGATGCCCTGCGCGCGCGGTTCGGACAACACCCTCATGTCGGGGACATCCGCGGGCGGGGGCTGTTCATTGGGCTGGAGTTGGTCGCGGACCGCGAGAGCAAGGCCGCGTTCGACCCTTCGCTCGGCCTGAGCGGGAAAATCAAGTCCCGTGCCATGGCCAACGGGCTGATGTGCTACCCGGGGAGCGGCACCATCGACGGACGCGCGGGCGACCACGTCCTCATCGCCCCGCCCTTCATCTTCGAGAGCCGCCATGTGGAGGAATTGCTCGATAAGCTCGGCTCGGCGCTCGCTTTGTGTTTGGCTGAGGCGAAGGCTGCATGAAAAACCCGCGTCTCTCTTGCGGGAGAACACGCGGGCGAGTGCGAAACGGAGGTGACGGCTTAGCTGCTCATCCTTGCGGCTTTCTCGAAGAAGGTCTTGGCGGAGTTCATGTCGCCTTTCATGCAGGCTTTGGCGCCTTTCAGGGCAAACTGCGTGATTTCGATCTTCTGGGCCAGGGACAGCATCTGTTTTCACATCATCTGATCGACGAGAGCGCGAAACTCGGTCTCGCAATTCATGGCATGGGACGGCGAGGCCAAGTCAACACCAATCAAACCGGTGGCGATGACGGCACGGATCATGAGAAATTTTCCTTGTTTTTCTAAAAAACAACTGCGTATATGCTCATCTAAATTTGAATTGTTGTCATCTTATCCTTGGCGCAACAAAGAATTGCACGATGCCGGAGGGCTATCGGGATATGGCATGCGAGTTGAGACCCAAGCTGCGGTGGGCGTGGCGCTTGCCTCGGGCCCAAGGGGTTGTTACGGTTCTTGCGAGCAGGTTGTAATCACGAGTTGCCGCCCGCATGGAGCAGTCCGCTCACCCCGGTCCACCTTATTTTGATTTGGCAGCGCTGCGTCGGGAGCTCACCGGATACTGGCAGGAGGGCTTGAGCGAGGCGGAACTGCGCAGCCGCGTTCTTGCCCGGCTCAAAGCCGCGCGCGCCGAAGCGCGAGCTGCGGCCGAAGAGACGCTGCTCGCCGACGGCAACGGCCGCCGCTGCGCCGAAGGGCTTTCGTCGCTGCAGGACGAGATTATCCGCGTCATCTTCGATTTCGCCGCCACCCACGTCTACCGGGCGCAGAACCCATCCTCGGCGGAGCGGATGGCGATCGTGGCCACCGGCGGCTACGGGCGGGGGCTGATGGCGCCGGGCTCGGATGTCGATCTGCTGTTCCTGCTGCCCTACAAGCAGACGGCTTGGGGCGAAAGCATCGTCGAATTCATCCTCTATTTCCTGTGGGATCTGGGGCTGAAGGTCGGACACGCCACCCGCAACATCGAGCAGTGTCTGCGCTTTGCGAAACAGGACATGACCATCCGCACCGCCCTGCTCGATGCGCGGCTCATTCTTGGCGACGCCGAGATTTTCGCAACCCTGCAAGAGCAGTTCCGGCACATGATAGGCAAGGGGTCGGCGCGCGATTTCATCGAGGCGAAGCTGGCGGAACGCGCCGAACGTCACAAGCGGCAGGGCATCTCGCGCTACCGGGTCGAGCCGAACATCAAGGAAGGCAAGGGCGGCCTGCGCGACCTGCACACGCTGCATTGGCTCGCCAGCTATCTGAGCCCCGATCGGGGTGTGGACGAATTCGCCGTGAGCGGGCTACTCTCCACAACCGAAGCCAAGACCTACCAGCGCTGCGAGGATTTCCTGTGGACGGTGCGCTGTCACCTGCACTTCCTGGCCGGCAAGGCGGAGGAGCGGCTTTCGTTCGACGTTCAACCCGCCATGGCGCGGCGCCTCAACTACAAGGAGCGCGGCGGCCTGCTGGCCGTGGAGCGCTTCATGAAGCATTATTTCCTGATCGCCAAGGATGTGGGCGACCTGACCCGCATCGTGTCCTCGAGCCTCGAGATGAAGCAGCTCAAGCAGGCCCCGGGGCTCGACAGCCTGTTCAGCAGCCTCACCTGGCGTACGCGGGCGAAACTCGCCGCAACCAGCAGCTTCCGCATCGAGAACAACCGCATCACGGTAAAGCATAGGGACGTTTTCAGAGACGATCCGGTAAATCTCATCCGGCTGTTCACCCTCGCCGAAACCCACAAGGTGCAGCTTCACCCCGAGGCGATCCGGCTGGCGCGCGCCTCGCTCAAGCTCATCGACGATAATCTGCGCGCGAGCCGGGAGGCCAACCGGCTGTTTCTCGACCTGCTCACCTCGCAGCGCAATTCGGAAGCCTCGCTCAGGAACATGAACGAGGCGGGCGTGCTCGGCCGCTTCATCCCCGATTTCGGCCGGGTCGTCTCGATGATGCAGTTCAACATGTATCACCACTACACTGTTGACGAACACCTGATCCGCACCGTGGGCATCCTATCCGACATCGAGCAGGGACGGCTTTCGGACGAGCTGCCGCTCTCGACCGAGATCATCGGCGACATCCAGAACCGCAGAGCCCTCTACGTGGCCGCCTTCCTCCACGACATCGCCAAGGGCCGGGATGAAGACCACTCCATCGCCGGCGCCCGCATCGCGCACGAGCTGGGACCGCGGCTCGGGCTTTCGCCCTCGGAGACGGAAACGGCCGCTTGGCTCATCGAAAACCATTTGGTGATGAGCCAGTTCGCCCAGAGCCGCGACATCTCCGACCCGAAGACGATCCGGGACTTCTCCGCCATCGTGCAGACGCCGGAGCGCCTCAAGCTGCTGATCCTGCTCACCGTGGCCGACATCCGCGCCGTGGGCCCGGGCATCTGGAACGGCTGGAAGGGCCAGCTGCTGCGCGCGCTGTATTACGAAACCGAGCCGGTCGTGGCCGGCGGGCACACGCGCCTTGCCCGCTCGACACAGATTGACTCGGCCCGGCAGCGCCTGCGCGAAGCGCTCGCCGGCTGGCCGACGGAGGAGGTGGACACCCTCATCGCCCGCCACGGGCCCGCCTACTGGCTGCGCACCGACCTCAAGCAGATGGTCGCCCACGCCCATTTGCTCCGGCAAGGGGTCAGCCCGGAAAGGCCGATCCTGTATTCAGCCACCACGGATGCATTCCTCGCCCAGACCGAGCTGACACTTCTGACGAAAGACAATCCCCGCCTGCTGGCGACACTTACCGGAGCCTGCACCGCGGCGGGCGCCAACATCGTTAGCGCGCAGATTTCGACGACGACGGACGGCATGGCGCTCGACATCATCACGCTGCAACGTGCCTTTCCCGAGGATGAGGAGGAGATCCGCCGCGCCGGGCGCATCGCCGAACTGGTCGAAAGCCTCATCACCGGCCGGCGCAGCCTCAACGAACTGCCCATCACTACCCGGCGGCCGAAGCCTCAGCTCCACGCCTTCAAGGTGCCGCCCCAGGTGGTCATCGACGACTCGCTCTCCGATGAGCACAGCGTCATCGAGGTGAGCGCGCTCGACCGGCCCGGGCTCCTGTTCGACATCACCAGCGCCATGGCCGATCTCGGGCTCGACATTTCCTCGGCCCACATCGCAACTTTCGGCGAAAAGGCGGTGGACGTTTTCTACGTGACGGCGAAAGGCAAGCGCAAGATCACCGATACCGGCCTGCGCGAGCGGATCCGCAACGCCATCATCGAGCGCCTTTCCTGAAGATAGGCAATGCCTTGCGAACAGGTCATCCCCAGCGGTTGGGGCTGCGGGGATAGCAAGACGCGCGCATGGTCTTGTGAAAACCGCAAAGCTCGGCTACCGCATGCGAACATGAGTCTTTACCGCTCGTTCTTCACCGTCGGCAGCTTCACGGGCCTGAGCCGCGTGCTCGGCTTCCTTCGCGACATCCTCATCGCCGCCGTGCTCGGCACCGGCGCTGTCGCCGATGCTTTCTTTGTCGCTTTCCGCCTTCCCAACCTGTTCCGGCGCCTGTTCGCCGAGGGCGCGTTCAACTCGGCGTTCGTGCCGCTGTTCGCCAAGCGCCTGGAAAGTGAGGGAGAGCGCGAGGCCAAGGCCTTCGCGGAGGAAGTGCTGGCCATGCTGCTGTTTGCGCTGCTGCTGACGACCGCTCTCGCGCTTGTCGCCATGCCGCTGCTGATCGCAATCTTCGCCCCAGGCTTTGCGGCCAACGAGGAGAAATTCGATCTCACCGTGCTGCTCACGCGCATCACCTTTCCCTATCTCCTGTGCATGTCGCTGGTGGCGCTGCTCTCCGGCATCCTGAACACCCTGGGCCGGTTCTCGGCGGCGGCGTTCGCGCCGGTGATCCTCAATCTGGTGCTCTGCGCGGTGATGGCGGCGGCCGCCTATCTGGGGCTCGGCAATACGCCGGAAGCCGGCATCCTGCTCGCCTGGGGCGTGGCCTTCGCCGGGTTTCTCCAGCTCGTGTTCCTGGCCTTGATGTCGCGCCGCTCCGGCATGGATCTGGGCTTCCGGCGGCCGCGCCTGACGCCCGGCGTGAAGCGCATGGTGGTGCTCGGCATCCCCGGCCTTATCGCCGGCGGGGTGACCCAGATCAACATCACCGTGGGCACCATCATCGCCTCGCTGCAGGAGGGGGCGGTGTCGTTCCTCTATTATGCCGACCGCATCTATCAGCTCCCGCTCGGCATCGTGGGCGTGGCCATCGGCGTGGTGCTGCTGCCCGACATTTCCCGGCGGCTCGGCGCGGGCGACATCGAGGCCGTCCACAACAGCCAGAACCGCTCCATCGAATTCGCCCTGCTGCTCACACTGCCTGCCGCGGTGGCGCTTGCCGTCATCGCCGAGCCGATCATCCGGGTGCTGTTCGAGCGCGGGGCCTTTTCGGCGGAGGACACGCGCGCAACCGCAGCGGCGCTTGCCGCCTTCGCCTGGGGATTGCCCGCCTTTGTGCTCATCAAGGTGTTCTCGCCGGGCTTCTTTGCGCGCGAGGACACGAAGACACCGATGTATTACGCCGCCGCGGGCATGGTGGTGAATGTCGTCGGCTCGCTGGCACTTTTCTTCTGGATCGGCCATGTCGGGATCGCGGTGGCCACGACCATCGCCGGCTGGGTCAATGCCCTGCTGCTTGGCGCAACGCTGGCGCGGCGCGGGCATCTCGTCGCCGATGCCGCCCTGCTGAAGCGGGTTCCGCTGCTGATGGCGAGCAGCGCCGCCATGGGGGCGCTGCTCTATTTCGCATCGACCGGCATCAACGGCTATTTCGACCCGGCCGGCGGGGTGCTGCGGCAGGTCACGGCGCTCGGCGCGCTCATCGCAGCGGGGTTCATCGTCTATGTCCTCATCGCCAACCTCAGCGGAGCGATGACTCTGTCCATGTTCCGCCGGGCGCTGCGGCGCGGTTAAGCAAATGCGGGAAAAGCCCACGCGGCCCGGCCAACAGGCTTGCACAATTCGGGCAGGCGCTGCATAAGCCGGGCGCGAGGGGGTAAGACATGCACAACAGGGTTTTCTCAGGCGTCCAGCCGACGGGCAATCTGCATCTGGGCAACTATCTCGGCGCCATCACCAAATTCGTCGCCCTCCAGGACAGCCACGAGTGCATCTATTGCGTGGTCGATCTGCACGCAATCACGGTGTGGCAGGAGCCCGCCGAGCTGCGCCGCAACACGCGCGAGGTGACGGCCGCCTTCATCGCCGCCGGCGTCGATCCGCAACGGCACATCATCTTCAATCAGAGCCAGGTGGCGGCCCACGCCGAACTGGCGTGGATATTCAATTGCGTCGCCCGCATCGGCTGGCTCAACCGCATGACCCAGTTCAAGGAGAAGGCCGGCAAGGATCGCGAGAACGCGAGCGTCGGCCTCTACGCCTACCCGAACCTGATGGCGGCGGACATTCTCGTCTACCGCGCGACGCACGTGCCGGTCGGCGACGACCAGAAGCAGCATCTGGAACTGGCGCGCGACATCGCCCAGAAATTCAACAACGATTACGCCGAAAGCTGTGCCGCGGCCGGTTTTCCCGATGGCTTTTTCCCCCTGCCCGAGCCGCTCATCTCGGGTCCTGCAACGCGGGTGATGAGCCTGCGCGACGGTTCCTCGAAGATGAGCAAATCGGACCCTTCCGACATGTCGCGCATAAATCTGACCGACGACGCCGACACCATCGCCAAGAAGATCAAAAAGGCCAAGACCGACCCCGAACCCTTGCCTCTGGATGAAAAGGGGCTGGATGGGCGGCCCGAAGCCGCGAACCTTGTCGGCATCTATGCGGCACTCAGCGAGCGTGCGCCGCGGGAGGTGCTGAGCGATTTCGGCGGCAAGCAATTCTCCGCGTTCAAGAACGCGCTCATCGAGCTGTGCGTGGAAAAACTGTCGCCGATCGCCGCCAGGATGCGCGAACTCACACGCAATCCCGGCTATATTGATGGCATACTGATCGATGGGGCGAATCGCGCGCGCGCAATGGCCGATGAAACCATGCGGCATGTGAAGGACATCGTCGGCATGATACGCGGCTAGGCGCACGGCGAGTCGCAGGCAGGCAAATCTAGAACGCATGGACAGCGAAACCGATGGTGCAACGCAAACGCCGCCACCTGTTCGACGAGGGCCACAAGCGCAAGTTCCTTGTGATTGTCGATGAAACGCCAGAGATGGAGACCGCGCTTGCCTATGCCGTGCGCCGTGCCAAACGCACCGGCGGCATGGTGACGCTGCTTTATGTCATCGAACCGCCCGAGGCGACCCATTGGCTCGGCGTCGAGGCAGCCTTCCGCGAAGAAGCTTACAACAAGGCCAAGGCCGTCTTCCGGCTAAGCACGCGCAAGGTGAACAATTGGGGACTTGGCGACATAGCCATCGAGGAGGTGATCCGCGAGGGCAACAAGGCGGACGAGGTAATGCGCCTCATCGAGGAGGATGAGGACATCGGCGTGCTGGTGCTTGGAGCCTCGACCGACCCGGCGGGCCCCGGTCCGCTGGTTTCATCACTTGCAGCCGGCAGCCGCGCCGGCACTTTCGCAATCCCGATCACCATCGTCCCTGGCACGCTGACGCTCGAAGAGGTGGAAGGGCTGGCCTGAGGTCGCCGCGCCTGCGGCCTTGACCCTTGGCTTCTGTTGGCCCATAAGTAGAAATAGAATAGTTCTAAACTTTGCACCGCAACCGGCTCCGCGGGAGCCAAGGAGCAGACGATGTTCATCCAGACCGAAGCAACCCCGAACCCGGCTACGATGAAATTCATCCCCGGCCGCATGGTTCTCGAATACGGCACGAAGGACTTTCGCGACAAAGCTTCGGCGAAAGTCTCGCCACTGGCCTCGCGTCTGTTCGAGATCGAGGGCGTGGATGGCGTGTTCTTCGGCTACGATTTCATTTCTGTCACGAAGAGCGCGGGCGACTGGCAGCACCTCAAGCCCGCGGTGCTCGGCGCGATCATGGAGCATTACATGTCCGGCGAGCCCGTGCTGAGCGAGGCAGGCACAGCCAGCGCGGAGGATGGCGATTACGCGCCAGAGGATGCTGCGATCGTTTCAACGATCAAGGACCTGCTCGAGACGCGGGTGCGCCCGGCCGTGGCATCCGACGGGGGTGACATCACCTTCCAGGGCTACCGAGATGGCGTCGTCTACCTGAAGATGAAGGGGGCATGCGCCGGCTGCCCATCCTCCACGGCCACGCTGCGACATGGCATCGAAAATCTTTTGAAGCATTTCTTGCCTGAAGTCCGCGAAGTGCAGCAGGCCTGACCGTATCGAAATCCTCTGTCCACCATTGAGGCGCGAGCGAATGTCATCGCGCCTCAATTCCGGTTTACGTACCCGCTGCCCGGCTGCAACACTCTGACAAAGGCTTGCGCAATGACAAACCCCATCTCCCAGGATGCCCTCGACCAGCTTTTCCTTAAGGCCCGCACCCACAACGCCTGGCTCGACAGGCCGGTGCCGGATGACCTGCTGAAGCAAATCGTCGAGATCATGAAATGGGGGCCGACGAGCGCCAACCAGTCGCCGGCGCGCATCATCTTCGTGAAATCGCCGGAAGCCAAAGCGCGGCTGAAACCGTATC
>Ga0209101_1002643_pt1 | contig 11606 bp, 5 predicted proteins | sample ConPoolayeCmetaG_FD_185481 | JGI IMG/M metagenome (GOLD analysis project Ga0209101, IMG submission 185481) | Hot spring microbial mat communities from California, USA to study Microbial Dark Matter (Phase II) - Cone Pool mat layer C metaG... ... | reverse complement strand
GCATTACTTCGACTATGAGCTCATAGACAACACAGGGAGAATTTGGGCTTCCAAGCAGACCCTTCCATATTGTGCAGATTGGGAGCGCATTGATAACAATGGGCTTATCTTCCCCGAGGATTTGAGTTTAGAGATTGAGTCAGCGATCCCATCAGGAGTTTATCACTTGGAGATTTCGCAGAGAAGGATACCCGATGGAGAAGTGACGCCCATCGTAAGAGGAATACCCGTGTTGCCTATTACACTGACAGCACCTCAGTGATTTGCGGTGAAAGATATGGCAACTTTATCCCACATTATCCCACAAAATATCCCACACGAACCATTTTGAACGATCAACAGTTTATAAACCAGGGAGAGCATGTTATAATCCTCAAACTGAAAGACTCCGAGAAGGGAGAAACGTTTGGCACACACATTGGCTAAATCTAATGGGAACTGGAATGCAAGAAACGCCGGTGTCGTAATCGTCGTGTTGGCAGTGGCCGATCTGTTGACCCTTCTACCTAGCGGCCTGTATGGGCATTTGATTGGAAGCGCTATTTTGTTCTGCTTTCTGCCCGGCTTTTTGTTGATCTCGTGGGCGTTCGCTTCGGCTCATTCCAGCAGGCGACAGGTCTCTTGGGGCGAAATCATCTTGTTGGGCAGCGTTCTCAGTTATCTGATCACAACCGTGACTATCTTGTTATTCAGCTATGTTCTAGGCCCGATTCACTACCCTGCGCTCTTGAGCATCTTCAACGCGCTCGTGCTGGCCCTGCTTTATCTGAACCTTCGCGCTCAGGTTCGATGGCCGGCTTCGTTACACCTGGCGGTCGGGCCTGTTAATCTCGTTGTCATCGTTGGGATTATTTTGGTAGCTGGTTTCCTGCGACTGGGCAATCTGGGCTACTCTGAATACGTTGGCGACGAAGCCGAAGTGGTCTACCGCGCTCGCCAAGTCATCTTAGGCGATCAAGAAGAGCTGTTTCTCCAGCGCAAAGGCCCACCTCAGATCATGATGACCGCTGCTTTTGCCTTGGGGACCAACGGGTTTAATGAATTGGCGCTGCGGTTTCCATTTGCCTGGGCGAGCCTTCTGGCCGTATGGGCCGTCTACCAATTGGGTAAGTCTGTTTGGAACGAGCGAATCGGTCTGAGCGCGGCAGCAATACTGGCGATAGATGGCATTGTTGTGGGCTTTTCCCGGCTGGTGCAATATCAGGGCCTCGTCTTGCTGACACTCATCATGATAATCTACTGCCTTCACCGCATGATTGTGGAGGCCAACGGCTCGGATTCATCTATTTCGGCTGATCCGAGCTCAAGCGCAAAATACCTGGCCCTATCATTCATTCTCACGGCGCTGGCCTTGCTCACCCATTACGAGACGGCGTTAATTGGCCTGCCCATGGCGATGATCCTGTATCAACAACTCGCCAGAAGGCACGAGCCTGGTTCGCCCTTTTTGGGCGTCAACCTGAAGGTATTAGTCCTCAGCGGAGCGATTGCTCTGGTCATCCTGTTGATATTCTATGTTCCGTTCACTTTGCATCCTCATTTCAGTGATACCGTTGGCAACTATGGCTATCGAAGGATCGGAATTGGCAAAGGGGGGCCATTTAACAACATAGACCGTTATGTAGCCTCCAGCATTTTTTATAATTCGCTCTACTACGTGGCCATTACAGCTCTGCTGTGGATTTGGGGTACCGCGAAGATTCTAGCATCAACTGTCCCTGCGCGCAGAATTTTCGCCTATTCCCCTGTTGCAATTCTCATCGTGGGCGCTTCCATCTCAATGCTTGTTCCATCCAGTTTGACAATCGGAGGTCGATCCTTCGCCTTCCTGTTCTTCCTACCGGTAATTGCCCTGGCTGTGGTACGCCTGAGAGCATCCGCGGAACAACAAGCAATCCTGGTGTGGTTTTGGCTTAGTTTTGTGGCTTATGCTTTTTTCATTCGTGTGCCAGGTCTGCACTATTACACGATGGCTCCTGCAGGTGCGCTGGTCGCTGCGGTAGCGCTGGACGCAGTCTTCGATCGACTAGGAATGTATTCTCGACTCAGCCTGCCGCCCCCAAGGCATTGGTTCAAATGGGGGGCAATCGGCCTCATTTCGGCGACCTTGGTAGGGTATCCATATTTGGTATTCGTGAAACGCGATCCACCTTACGCCGTAGACTTTCCAGACCACCGGACTGTGCTGTATTGGACGCCTCAAGACCAATTCCCTGAGGGCGGGTTTTTTGGTTTCCCACGGCATTCTGGCTGGAAAGTCTTGGCCGTGCTATACCATGAGGGTGAGCTGCGAGGCACGTACATGAGCAACAAGAAGCAGATCAAACCTGAATGGACCTACATGCGCAGTCCGGTGCAGGAAGAACATAATCCACGCTATTTCTTTTACGACACACTATCGGAGCGAATGACGCAGACCGAAAAATATCCTCTGGCATGGGTCGAAGAAAACTTCAAGCTGGTAGGGTACGTTCGCGTGAATGGCAAGGAACGTATTCGCATTTTTGAACGCGCCAGTAAAGCGGACAGTACGAACATACGCTACTACGACGCGGAGCGTTACGAAGAGATGTATGAACAAATAGATTGGCTGTCTGAATATCGGCGTGCCTATCAGCAGAGTTTGAACGACAATGACTTGTTCGAACTCGGAAATTATCTGGAAGCTCAGGCCCTTTCCCCTCGGGACTTGCTCATCTTCGATGATATTCTCATCGATAAGGCTTTGAACTATTATTACGCAGGAGACGCGGCAAGGATGACTCTTCCTTCCTTCGATGAGGGAGAGTGGTATCAAGCTGACTTGCCGACCGAAATAGCACGTGTGTTTTTAGTGGGCCTGCGTGACATTGAGGGCAAGCGAATGTCGAGTTCAATGGAAAAGCTTGCCAGGGACTACAGCCAAATGGCCCTAAGCGAATTTGGCAGCTTGGTCGTTGTCGCGCTCGAAGTGAAGAAATGAGGTTCAGTTACACACGAGATAAGGTGACTGATCGCCGCGTTTTTGCTCATCTTGCTCGAACTGGGATCACTATACCCGTCGTCACTATTTCTTGTGTTCTGGGCAGGTCGAACGAAACTTTGCTGCTTTCCAGCGGGTTCTACGTTGCGGTCCCTGTTGCTGTCAAACTGAGGTTCTGTAGACTGGCTGGAAAGAATTGTTTTTCAGCCTTGTCTTGATACCACCGATCACTGTGAATTAGTGTTGGCTTGGTTCAGTCGCCCAAACATGCTATAATTCGTTCAATAAGCCCGTTTGATTGTCGAATGGATAACTTCTTGCACAAACCCAGGTCGGAGACATGGACGCATGGACGATGTCGCTGTTTCTGGGGCAAGGAGCGAGACTGACGCGGAGAACATGACCCTCTCATATCAACTCAAACGCCTGTATCCAGGCTTGCTTTTGGCCCTTGTGTTGACCGTTTTCATTGTGGCCGCCTTGGGGCAGCTCATCCTGAACACAAACTCCGATGCCCTTGACCAGGGTGCTTATCTGAGCCTCGGCCTCGCGGCAAAAGAAGAGCTGCGCCTGACCGACCCTTACCGACAACCCCTCCTGTCCTGGTTGTTGGCCCCTTTCGCTGAGCGGGACATCAGTTACTTCACCTGGGCGAAATTGATCGTTCTGACAACTGGTCTCTTGGCTTTGCTCTGTTGTCATTTCGTCGCCCTGCGGCTGTATCGCAAGCCGCTGTTGGGGGTCTTTTCCGCATTCTTGCTGGCTTCCAATGTCTTTTTTATACAGGAGTCGGCTACTGTCATGGTCGAGCCCCTTTTGGCTTCCCTGGTGTTGCTCACATGGTTTTTCGGACTCAAAGCGCTCACCGAAAACCGTTATCGGCATTGGGTGCTCGGCGGCGTGACGTCGGCTCTGGCCTATTTGGGCAAGGAAAGCGGGCTGTTTTGGGCTGCCGCCTGGGCCGTTGGTGCGTTCGCTGCAAACGGGTATCGCTGGAAACGCTATACCCGATTCGCTTTCTTCCTGGCTGCACTTCTCATCACGTTGATCCCATTTCTGGTATCCAACAGGCTCCACTATGGTCAATTTGTGTTGGCTGACAGCACGTCGGTTGTGTGGCTGGACGATTGGGAAGAGTTCTTCACGGTCGGCGCAGGAGCGTCAGTCTCCTTCAAGGAGTACCTGACCAGGCACACCTGGCGCGATTTGCTCGACCGGCTTGGCGATGGACTGATGCTCACCGGAGCGTTGGGTCTGTCGGTTTTCACGCCGTTTCAGCTCGATCGGCCGATGAAGCATGGGCTTCGCGGGCTCTGTGGAGACTGGTGCAGTACATACGGCCTGCCCGTGACCGCGGGCGCCGTCGCTCTCGTTTTGGCCTGCCTGTTCCGACGCCGGCTGCTCGGTTACTGTCGGGCGAAAGGCTCGCTCGTTGCGTTTACCGGCGCGTTCCTGCTCATGTATGTTGTGGGCGTGGCCTGGCTTGCGCCGGTTACTTTTGACCCGCGCTATATCGTCCCTTTGTTACCCATGGCGTATGTCATGTTGGGCGGACTGGGATGGCACGTCGCCCAGGTCGCCTTCAATGGCAGAACGGCCAATCTGGACAGGCTCAGGGGAGTGTTCCTTGCCGGGCTGACGGCCGCTATCCTGGTCTGGGGATTTGTGACGCTGGGCGCAGCAAGGGCGAAACTTGACGGCGTGAGTCGAGCTCACGCGCTGCAGCTCGTCAGCCTGCCAGACCCGTTTGGTATGGACTGCCAGGCTAACCGCGCCGAACTTGCTGTGGTGCAGGTGATTGAAGAAGCGTTGTTGGGCCCGCGAGACGCTGACACGGTGGGGGCCATCGTCTACCAGCCCAGCCATGACCTGCCGATTTGGATGATCGAGGGCCGGGCTCAGGTTCTTTTTGTGCCTGCCGATGTCAACTGGCTCCAGTTCGTGGCTTACCTCAGAAGCCGTCACGCGGAGTACCTGATGTTGACTCCTGAGTTATATCTACGACGCAAGGGCCTGTTCAAGAACCTGTTCTACCCAGCCTGGCCCAATACAGAGAGCAAGCCGATTGGCCGTCGGTATCTGGGCATCAGAGTTCTGCCGGCTGCCTGGGAATTGGTGTACGCCGCGGGGGGCTTTCCCAGTCCCTACTACATTTTTCGCCTGTCGGCTGACACTGCCGGAGAATCGGCGGTGTACGTCGAACAGGGAGACGCAGCGCTTGCATCAGGCGACTGGCGAAGAGCGGAGGAGCAGTATCAGGCTGCCTTGTCTTCACTGCAAGCCACCAACGCCCTTTGCAAGATGCCCTGTCAACAAAGTCAGGCCCGGGTATACCGGACTTTGAGTCAAATGGCTGCGCTGAAGAATCACCACGATCAGGCCTTAAACTACATTGAGAAAGCGTTGGCCCTCCAGCCTGACTCGGCCTGGTACCATGTCATTCGAGGCGACCTGCTCGATTGGTCAGGACAGCAGTCAGCGGCCGGGGAAGAGTATCGGCAGGCAATGAAACTGCCTGGAGGGGCATGGGCAAATTTGTCAGGGTGGCTTGCCTGGGTGCAGGCAGAACAGGGGCAACTCGAAGCGACCATAGCCGGGTATCGCCAGGCACTGGAGCTCTCTTTTGAGCATCCCTGGTATAAGGCGATGCTGGGAAGATCGCTGATAGAGCACGGTGCGCCCAACAAGGCGACCGCGTTATTTCAGGACATTCTGGGACAAAAAATCGAGTGGGCCTTCGTGCGCGACTGGCTGACCAGGGCATCCTCGACGACTTCAGTGGCTATGGAAAACCATCCTGGGGATGTTCTCAACATTTCTTACACGGATGGCCTTTTGTTAAGGGGGTATCGCATTGACCCGGCGGATTATCTACGAGGTGGACGAATAAAGGTCGTTTTGTACTGGACGCCTCCTGCTTATGCCGGGCGAGAGTATCGCGTTTACGGCAAACTGGTCAACGCGATGTATACGGTCTGGGGAGAGGGTGAAGCGACCCTGCAGCGGCGTGGGATTCCGCCGGGAAGCTGGGCTACACAGGCCGTATTGCAGGATACATTGACCGTACAGGTGCAGCTTGGCACGCCGCCTGGCGACTACAGACTGACCCTTGACGTTCGAGAGATGATTGAGCCGACATGGCTGAACGAATCGCCGCCCAAGGAAGTCAAACTCGGCCCGATAGAGCTGCCCGCGCGTCCGTGGTCGGTCAAGCAGTTGGACATGACCCAGACAACTGATGCTGTCTTCGGTGATCGGATGAAACTCTGCGGCTATCGGCTGGATGGTGAACTGCGGCCGGGCGGGATAGTGCACCTGACGCTTTTTTGGCAAGCCTTGCAGGTAATGGACACAGACTACACTGTCTTCACCCACTTGCTCGACGCGGAGGGCAACCTCCGCGGCCAGAAAGACAATCAGCCGGCCGATGGTTTCTACCCGACCTCGCTCTGGCAGCCCGGCGAAGTTGTCCGCGACCCTTATGCCATCCCAATCTCGACGGGTGGCCCACTCACGAACTGTGCGATACTGGTCGGCGTCTATCGGGCGGAGACCGGAGAACGTTTGCCGGCCAGGGGCGACTCTGTGGCCAGTGCTGAGGACAGCGTAAGGATCGACTTGGATGTAAGGTTTTAAGAAAACTTTAGATTTTTGTGTTAGAATGAACCAGATGATTGTAGGCTTTAGTATCAGAATACTGCTCTTGTTCTTGGTTGCCCTTGTTCCGCGGATAATCGCCCTGGGGGCTTTTGTCACACCGGACGAAAGGCGTTGGTTAGACCGGTCGGTGGACATGTTTAGAGCATTTTCGGGCGGCGACCTGTCGCTGGCCTATCACGAGGGCAATCCGGCTGGGATTACCACCAAATGGCTTGGAATGGCAGGCATTCTGGCGCGGTACACTTTGCATAGACTGGGTTGGCGCGCCCATTTGGATGCCAATCTGGCTGCGTCTCGCGACATCTGGTCGTTCATGGATGCCATTCAGCAACAGCCGCAGAACATCCTCGATGTCTTGCCGATGGCCCGTTTGCCGGTTGCCGTGGCTACTGCCTGCGCGATTGCCCTGATGTACGTGCTGATGCGCAGGCTGTGGGGAGAGCGAGTCGCTCTGGTCGGTTCGTTTTTGATCGCGCTTGACCTCTTCCTGCTGGCTCACAGCCGGGTATTGCATCAGGACGCGCTGGTGACTTGCTTCATGTCCGTGTCGGCCTTGGGGCTGGCTCTGGCGTTCCGGTACGAAACAAGGCCTGCCTCGTCGGTCGGCGTTTCGTGGCCGATGCTGTGCTTTTCGGGGGTTTTTGCGGGGCTGTCAGCGCTGACCAAACCATCTGGTTTCTTTCTCGTCTTGTGGACTCTTGGTTGGACCGTCTGGTGGGCGGCGGCACGGCGGTTCTCCGGCAAAACGCTCGCCAGCGTCGTCGGCGGCCTGACGGTGTGGGGTTGCTTCTTGGCCCTGACTTATGTTGTCCTCTGGCCGGCCATGTGGACCACCCCGGCGCAGGCTTTTACGGGCATGTTGGGGCGCACGTCAGAGCTGGCCTCAGGGGGGCACGACCAGTTCTTTATGGGCGCGCCTACCAATGACCCTGGCTGGGCGTTTTATCCGGTCGTGCTGCTTTTCCGAACTGGCCCGTTGATCTGGCTGGGCCTGGCCGTTCTGGCCTGGGCTGGGCTTCGTCGGCGTCTGGCAGACCTTCAGTCTCTTGCTCCATACACCAATCAGAGCAGGGCCTGGCCAGCCCTCTTCATCGTCGCGTTCGTGGTGTTCGTTTCGCTCAGCGCCAAGAAAAGCGACCGTTATCTCCTCCCAGTGTTCCCAATGCTGAGCATCCTGGCTGCCATGGGCCTTGTGCTGTTCCTGAACGGCCTGCGTAACCGAGACCGACGGCGCGCCCAGCCGGGTCGCTCTGCCGTGAGTTTGCTGGTGGCTGGATTGTGCACGATGGCGGCAATTCAGTCAGGGATTGTTGTCTGGCACGCGCCGTACTACCTGACTTACTATAACCCGCTCGTCGGCGGGCCCTTGACGGCTCCGCACGTTTTGCTTGTGGGTTGGGGCGAAGGTCTAGACCAGGCTGGTCGCTATCTGGACGCCAGGCCAGATGCCGAACGTCTGTCTGTCGCCAGTTTCTATCGGCGTGAGTTCAGCCCATATTTCCGCGGAGAGGTGCGTAAGTTGTCCAACGAGCGACCAGATGACTTTGACTTGCTGAGCTGGCACGCTGCGGATTACGTTGTGGCCTATATTTCTCAGGTGCAGAGAGAGCAACCTGATGAGCCCACAGCGCGCTACCTCCGTAGCCTGACCCCCGAACATGTCGTGCGCTTGAAGGGCATCGCTTATGCCTGGATATATCGCACGCCAGAGTATATCCCTGACGAACTCATTGCGGCGCAACACGTTGTCCGTCGGACTTTCGGCTCCCACATCTTGTTGCTTGGCTATGACACGCCGTCGGTTCAACCGACAAGCCAGTCTCTGGTGCGCCTCGTCCTCTATTGGCAGGCCTTGGCTCACATTGAGACGGACTACCAGGTTGACCTCCGCCTGATTGATGATGAAGGCAAAGTGTGCGTGGAGGAGTGTATCCATCCCTACCACAACCAGTATCGGACTTCGACCTGGCCTAAGGGCCTGGTCATCCGGGACACCCACGAAATCCCGCTGCCCGCTGACATGCCTGCAGGACAATACCATTTTTCACTGCGGTTGATCGATGCCGCAACAGGTACGGAATTGCTGCCGACCGAAGGCCCCGTGTTGATCGGCCCGATAGCAGTGGGGGAGCGGTAAGCGTGACCACTCCATATTTGCCCAACCGTGCGCCCTCGCCGCGAGCCCGGTGTGAAATGTCTTGGGGCCGGCGGTTATTGTATGCACAGGGTCCTTTTCTCATGATTTGGATTCTGAGCAACGTGATACTGGCCCTCGCTGAGGTGACCTGGCTGGTTTTGCCATCAGCGGCCTTGCTTTTCGGGTTTCTGCCAGGTTTTCTCCTGGTCAATTTGCTCTTTGGCCGGCACGGCGCGCTGAAGGCCCTGGAGCGCGCCGTGTTGAACGCGGCCGTCAGCTACGGCCTGTCTTCACTCGTTGTGCTGGCGACTCACTTCATACCTGGCCCGCTTACCCGGCCGATGGTGGTGTTTGCCCTGAATGGCCTGATTCTGTTGTTGGTGTTGAACTCTTTCTTCCGGTCGGATGTCAAGGGGACGAGTACACAGGCCCTCTCAAGAATGGGCGTTGACATCCGTGAGATTTGGCCCGTTGTGGCTCTCATTAGCCTGATCGTCTTTTTCCGCTTTGTTTCCTTGGGCTATTCGGAGCTCCAGGGAGACGAGGTTGATGTCGCCAGCCTGGCCCGCCTGGCTATCCTGGGCGACGATGAGGCCGTCTTCCTGCATCGCAAAGGTCCGGTGGAGTTGGTCACTGCGGCGGCCTTCGCCCTTGTCGCCCGCAATTTCGAGGAGTTCGCCTTGCGTTTCCCATTTGCTGTGGCCAGTGGCTGGGCCATCCTGGGGACCTACGAGCTGGGCCGACAAGCATTGGGGCGGCGAGTCGGGCTGTTGGCGGCTTCGCTGCTCGCCCTCAATGGCATCTTCCTGGGCTTTTCCCGGATGGCTCAGTATCAGGGCATTGTGTCGCTGGTGTTGGTTGCCGCCGTGCTGTGCTATTATAGGCTTAACAGAGCTGAGTCCTCCGAGGAAGAGTCGCGCTGGGGGATTCTTGGGCTTGGTCTGTGGGGAGTGGGCCTGCTCACTCACTACGAAGCCGGCCTCGTCGCTTTGATTCTGGCTTTTCTGTACCGGCATAGGCACTCGCCCTCGACATGGCGCTGGGTACGTATCCGTCCTTTGTGTCTGGCTCTGGTCATTGTCCTGATCATCCTGGCGGCCTACTATGTCCCATTTGTAGCCCACGAGCACTTCAGCCAGACATTTCAGCGTTACACCACGATTCGGATCAGCCCAGAACGAGCGCCGTTCAACAATTTGGGCGATTACCTGACCTCTAGCCTGTTTTACAACTCTATCTATCACGAATGTCTGCTGGTAGTGGGCTTTTTGGCAGCAGCATGGGTGGGCCTCCGTGAGGCCTTCGGGCATTCGACCGGAGCCCAAAGCGAGTCGCCTCGGCGCTTATCGCGAGAGAAACGCGCAAATTGTCACGGTGAGGAGACTGAAGGGCGGCGAAGCCATCTCCTGTCGCTTTCATGGCCTGGCGTGCTTCTCTGGCTTGCGCTGTGCATCGGGCTGCTTGGTGGGGCGATTGCGCCGTCGTGGTTTCAAGTCGCTGGTGTTCATATTCCGCTTTTCCTGTGTCTGCCTGCTCTCATCGTCCTGACGTTCGGCCCGAAGAGTCCGGCAGCCCTGAGGACATTGTTCTTGTGGTTTGGGAGTTACCTGATCGTGTACGCCTTCTTGATCCGTGTACCGGGTCTACATTACTATACCTTGCTGCCAGCCTATATGCTTCTCGCAGCCTGGGGGTTAGATCAAGGGGCGAGGGAGCTCATCGCTGTCGCACCGCTTTGGCGTTATGGGGTTGCCTGCGGCGCGCTGCTGCTGACAGCCATTCTGCTGTATTACCCATACCTCCTGTTTGTGCGCACGACACCAGAATATGCGCTCAGCTACCCACAACACCGGAATCCGCTCTACTGGAACACTTTGACTGAGCCACCGCAGCGGTTTTTTGGGTTGCCTCACCGCTCGGGGTGGAGATCCGTCGGCTACTTGTGGGCCTCCGGACAATTGGCCGGCGAGTATCGCACCAACGAGAAAGCGGAGATCAGCAGTTGGTACGTGGGCCAAGAGCCTTCTCAGAACGAACGCCCAAAGTATTACCTGATTGCTGACAATGCCACGAACGAGAAACACAAACAGGACTATCCACGACAACTGCTCGCGGCAGAGTATGAAGAAATTGGCCGCGTGACAGTCTCCGGTGAAGTCAGGTTGCACATCTACGGCCTGTCGCCCGCACAGGAAGGCCTGGGTGATTTGCATGATGAATTCCTGGCTTCGCGCTATCATGAAGCCACAGGGTTGGGCGAATACCGGTTGGAGAGCCAATGATGCTCAGGAAGGAACGTCGAGCGCTCGCCTGTGTCGCCCTGTTGTATTCAGTGGTTGCCCTGCTATACACGTATCCGCTTGTCGTTCAGATTGGCTCCCATCTGGCTGGTGTGCCCGGCGAGGATGCCATGCAACATCTGTGGATTTCTTGGTGGACGAAATACGCCCTGATCGACTTGGGCATCAGCCCTATGCAAGTGGATTGGCTTTACTATCCGGATGGCGTCATTCATCCCATGCTGTGGGTGACGCCCTACGCACCTATCGCTGGCCTGCCTCTGGCATTGTTTGTCGGTCAAATACCGGCGTATAACATCCATTTGCTGTTGTCTTTTGTGCTGTCGGGCCTGACGACCTATTTGCTTGTTCTGTACCTGACCCGCTGCCGGACAGCGGCTGTGTTGGCCGGTTTGGTTTTCGCCATATTTCCCAACCGCATGGCGCAGTCCACCGCCCATTTTGCACAGGTGATAACTTACCTGTTTCCCCTGTGCATCCTCTACCTGATCAGGTTAAAACAACAGCCCAATATCCGCAACACGCTCATTTTCGGTGTGTTCTGGGG
>Ga0209101_1002642_pt1 | contig 11607 bp, 3 predicted proteins | sample ConPoolayeCmetaG_FD_185481 | JGI IMG/M metagenome (GOLD analysis project Ga0209101, IMG submission 185481) | Hot spring microbial mat communities from California, USA to study Microbial Dark Matter (Phase II) - Cone Pool mat layer C metaG... ... | reverse complement strand
TTTTCCCGCTGTCTGGATGAGAAGGGAAGAAAAGTGGACGGGCGTCGCGCGTATCAGGTATGGGTATTCTGCCTGGTCGCCCTGCTGACCTGTGGGCGGTCGCCGCCATCCGTCGCGCCTGCCGAAGCGATACTCTCACCCTCCGACGGCGCCATCACCGCCGAAAGCAGGGGGCACACCGGCAGTGTGCCCCTACTGGACGCCCTGGCGCGCGATACCTGGACCTACCTCCATTCCTCCCAAACCACCGCCCATCACCTCCCCTACAGTTGGTGGTCGCCAACCCTCCCCGGCGGCGACTATGCCAACCCCGCCGAAATCGGCCTGTACGCCCTCGCCTGGCTCGCCGCCTATGACCTGGACCGGCCGTGGAGCCCCTCCTGGAGCGAGACCGAAGCCGAGGTGAGCGCGATTCTGGACCAACTGCGCGCCTGGCAGACCGGTTCGCAGGCCTACCAACCCCACGGCCCCAACGCCTACCAGAACAGCGTCTTTTACCAGTGGTACTGGATTTCCTGGACCCCGCCCGTGGTCGGGGCCAACGTGGGCGATAACCATCTGGTGCCCTCGGTGGACAATGCCTGGCTGGCCGCTGCCCTCATCACCATCCAGGAGTACGGCCGGGCGCACGGCCACACGCTCCTGGCCGAGAAGGCCGGCGCCATCCTGGACGATATGGATTTCACCCTCTGGTACAACACCGCGACGCATCGTTTCTACTGGGGCGCGGTGGAAAACCCGCAGGGCGGCAGCGAGGCAGACTATTACTCCAACGAAAACCGCATCATCAACTTTGTCGCCCGCGCCCTGGGACAGTTGGACGCCGAAGAGTTCCGCCTGAGCCTGGCGACGCTGGCCGGACCGGCAGGCAGTTACAACGGTATCGCCGTGGCGCAGATGGCCTGGGACGGCTCTTACTTCACCTACGCCGCCCCGGCCCTGTTCATCCGCGAGACGAACACCGCCTACGGCGAGACCACCCTGCTCCCGGCCACCCAGGCGCAGATCGCCTACGCCCACGACCAGGGCTACGCGGCCTGGGGGCTTTCCGATTGCTACGACGTGGGCAGCGGCGGCTATGCGCAACAGGGCGCGCCGCCGGCCGCCAGCCCCGACCCGCCGGAGACCCGCCCCGGCCTGGTGACGCCGCACGCGGCCGGCCTGGCCCTGATCACCCCGCTGGCGGCGGAGGCCATTGCCAACCTGCAGACCATCTCCAGCACCTTTGCCTGCGCCTATGCGCCCGGTTACGGCTTCCGCGACGCGCTGATGGCCCGTCCCGCCGCCCCCGACTATGGCCGCTGCAGCGACCGCTACAGCGCCCTGGCGCAGGCGTGGCTGTTCCTGGCCCTGGTCAACCACGAGAGCAGCTTCATCTGGCGCTACTTTTATCGCCATCCCGGCGTCCTGCGGGCACACGTCGAGATGTACGGCGGCGCGAGCGTGTACCTGCCGCTGATCTTGCGGCGGGCCGCGCCATAGGCCGCGCAACGAAAGGAGGTGCAAGAGAAACGACAAGACGGACGAATCGGCGAGATGCTTTTGGAAAAACCCTTTTAGCCTGTGAACAGGAGGACCAAAATGAACGCGAAAACCCGTTATCTCACAACGGGGATGGCCCTTCTGCTGATGGGGCTATCCCTGGCTATCGCGGTCACCCTGACCGCGCCGCAACCCGCCCACGCTAATCCCGACGTGCTCTACGCCGCGCCGAATGCACCAGAGGGTGACGACCTTGCCCGTGATACCACTGTTTCTCCTGACGCGTTGACGGCAACGGTGAACAACTCGGGTGACACCCCATACCCCATAGCCTCTGGCACTGAAACGATCAGCGCGGGAGAGGTGAACGACTTTATGGTCACTGCCGGGCAGGCCGGTACAAGATGGCCCTACTCAGCCGGTGGCGAAGTGCATCACCTCAGCCCAACGCCACCCCATCGGTTTATGCCGTCCCCCGTTACTGCCAGCCCGGCCCCTGTATCCCTGTTGGGACAAATTTCTTCCTTGGCAGATAGCGGCCGCAGCATACCACTACAAGCAGAGATGAACAACTATAATGCCCAATCGTCATCTCTGATCCTGCAGGTCAACTACGCCCACGACTGGATTCAGGGCCCCTACGAGCCAGGGCACACCGTTTGGGTGACGGTCACGAACAGCAGCGGCGTACTCAAGGCCGTGGCCAAAATGACCACCCGCGACCTGCCCTGGGGCGGACAGGGTTTCTCCACCAACGATGGCAATCCCTGGCAACCGCGGCGGCCGGACATTCAGCCGGGGGATTGGGTCCACGGCGCCGTGAGCACCGGCTACACCGCCACCGTGCGGATTGGCCCCATCACCGGCTTTGTGGACGTGGATGCCGACACCATCACCGGCACGGTGGACGCGCCCTGGCTGCTGCCGGGGCCGGTGGGGGTGGAGTGTCACCCCTGGATCTGGCCCAACTGGGCGCCGAACAAACATACTACGGTCATCCCCAACGGCACCGATGTCTACACCTGCGCCTGGAATCCCGCTACCGAGTGGGATGTGCGGCCAGGGCAGGACATTGCCGTGCTTTACCGGGAGCCGGCCGGGCATCTGATCTTTGGCGTCTTCCGCTCGCCGCATCCGATTCTGGATGTGAATTACGTTCACGAGTGGGTTGAGGGTAACTACGAACCAGGCTACACTGTCTGGTTGACCGTCACCACCGATGCCGGCGCCATCAAGGCCACCGCCACCCTGACCACCGGAGTCATCCCCTGGTGGGATGGCCGGACGGGCTTTTCCACCAACCTGGGCGAGCCCTGGCAACCGGCGCGCCCGGACATCCAGCCCGGCGACTATGTCCACGCTGCGGTGAGCAGCGGCTATACCAGCACCGTGCGGGTTGGGCAGATCACAGGATGGGTGAGCGCCGCAACCGACACCATCACCGGCACGGTGGACGCCCCGTGGCTGCTGCCGGCGACGGTGGAAGTGGAATGCCATACCTGGAGCGCCCCCAACTGGACACCCAACAAGTACGACTGGGTGAGGCCCGACGGCGCCGACGTCTACACCTGCACCTGGGATCCCCTCACCGAGTGGGATGTGCTCCCCGGGCAGCACATCGGTATCTCCTATCGCGATCCGGGCGGACATCGGATTTGGGATCGTTTCTACGAACCGAGGTACGATTTGATCTTTAACATCAACTACGCCCACAATGGGGTAGAAGGTGACTACGAGCCTGGTTATACCGTGTGGGTCACGGTGACCAACGAGATCGGTGAAATCAAGGCCACCGCCACCATGACCACCGGGGTGATCCCCTGGTGGGGGCACCGAACAGGTTTCTCCAGCCACCTGGGCGACCCCTGGCGGCCCCAGCAGCCAGACATCCGGCCGGGAGATGTGATTTACGGTGCAGTGGACAACGGCTACACCGCCACCGTGCGGATCGGTCGCATCACCGGCTTTACGGATGTGGACGCCGACGTCATCACCGGCACGGTGAGCGCGCCCTGGCTGCTGCCGGAAACGATTGATGTGCAATGTGATCCCTGGATCTGGCCGAACTGGGCGCCGGCCAAGTCCGATAGGATACTGCCCGACGGCGTGGACGTCTATACCTGCGCCTGGGACCAGAGCGAATGGGATATGCAGTTGGGGCAGGAGATTGGCGTCTCCTACCGCGACCCGGCCGGGCATCAAATCACCTACCCCATCCCCTGCGCAGACTATAACCTGCGCCTGACCGTGGACTATGAGGGCGACCGGATTGAGGGGCCCTACGCGCCGGGCTACACGGTCTGGCTGACGGTGACCAACGCCCTCGGAGAGACCAAAGCGACCACAGAGTTGACCACCGACGACCGGGGCTTTTCCAGCGACCGGGGCGCGTGGCAGCCGGCGCGGCCGGACATCGCGCCGGGGGATTGGGTCCACGGCGCAGTAGATAACGGCGTCACCGCCGCCCTGCGCGTGGGCGAAATCACGGGCGCGTTGGACGTGGACGCCGACCGCATCACCGGCACGGTGGACGCGCCGTGGCTTTTGCCGGGGCCGGTGACGGTAGAATGTTACGCCTGGGACGCGCCGGAGTGGATTCCCCACAAATCCGCCGCTGTGACGCCAGATGGGAATGAGATTTTCACCTGCGCCTGGAATCCCGCCACCGAATGGAATATCCGGCCGGGGCAGAACGTCGCCGCGGCGTATCACGCTCCTGAAGGCCACCGGGTCGTCCGGCTCTTTGTAGAGCGGCCCACATACACGCCTGACGCCATCGTAGCGGATACAGAACCCTCTCTCACCAATGCGATGGCCCGCCTGGAAGCGGGCGAGATCGCCATCTACGCTATGCCCACCAACGACGCCAGCGTCGCCGCGCAGATTGCCGCATCGCCCAACCTGGAGGGGTACATCTCCTACGGCAGTTACAACGAACTCACCTTCAATCCCTCAGGCCCCATCTTTGCGGGGACAGGGAAACTCAACCCCTTCGCCGTGCCGCGCATCCGCGAGGCGATGAACTGGCTGGTAGATCGTCAGCACATCCGGCAGCAGATCATGGGCGGCATGAGCCTGCCGCGCTGGCTTCCGCTCAGCACTGTTTCCAGGGATTACGTTGTGCTGGCCGACGTGGCACGCGATCTGGAGCGGCAGTATGCTTTTGATCAGGTGCTGGCGCAGCAAGTCATTGCCCAGGAGATGCTGAGCCTGCCGGGCGTGACCCGCGTGGGCGGCAAGTGGTATCACAACGGCGCGCCGGTCGAGATCATCGTCCTGATCCGGGTAGAAGATAAGCGTCGCGCCATCGGCGATTACGTCAGCGACCAGTTGGAGGCCCTGGGTTTCACCGTCATCCGCGACTACAAAACAGCGGCCCAGGCATCACCTATCTGGCTTCGAGGCGATCCGGCAGAAGGGCGCTTTCACATTTACACCGGCGGTTGGATAAGCACCGCGGTCCCGCGCGATCTCTCCGACAACTTTACCTTCTTCTACACCAACATGGGGCTGAACGTCCCCCTCTGGCAGGCATATAGGCCCAAACCGGAATTCTACGAACTCGCCCGGCGGTTGGGCGACCGGGAGTTCACCAGCCTGGCAGAGCGCCGCGCCATGGTGGCGCAGGCGCTGGAATGGGCAATGGAGGATTCCGTCCGCGTCTGGCTGCACGATTTGGTGGGCATCACCCCGCGCCGGGCCGAAGTGCGCTACGCTTCCGGCCTTTATGGTGGCATCGGCGGCTCCTGGCTGTGGCCGCACACGCTGGAGCGCACGGGAACCTTCACCACCCCTCTGGTCATTGGCGTCCCCGGTCCCTTCGATCCGTGGAACCCGCTGGATGGCAGTTATTGGACGCACGACCATATGTTGATACGCGCCACTGGCGACCCGGGCGTTGTTCCCGATCCCTATAACGGGTTGGTCTGGCCCCAGCGCATTGCCAGCGCGCAGGTCATCGCGCAGACCGGTACGCCCATCAGCCGCACGCTGGACTGGGTCACGCTGCAATTTACGTCCAGTATCCCGGTGCCAGGCGATGCCTGGGTGGATTGGGACCCTGATGAACAAAGATTCCTCACTGCCGCCGAGATCTACCCGCAGCCACAGACCGCCCGGATCAAGAGCATTGTCACCTATCCCGCCAATCTCACCACCACCGTCACCTGGCACGATGGCAGCCCCTTCTCCATCGCCGACATCGTGATGAATATGATCATCAGTTTTGACCGGGACCTGACGAACGTCAAGGCGGTGCGTATCGTCTCGCAGAACCCGCTGGTGATTGAGACCTACTCTGATGCCTACCAGATAGATGCCGAACTCAACGTCACCACCTGGTGGCCCTATTACCCCACCGGGCCGGGCGCCTGGCATACGCTGGCCCTGGGATTGTTGGCAGAAGCGGCCCGGGAGGGCGCATTCAATCGGTGGCAGGCCGATGAGTGGGGCGTCCCCTGGCTGGATTACGTCGCCTGGCCCGGCCTGATCCCCCTGGAGCGCAAACTGGCGACCGCGCAGGCCCAAAACCACATCCCCTACGCTCCCACTCTGAGCGCCTACATCACGCCGGCCGAGGCGACAGCCCGCTGGACCAACCTGGCGAACTGGCACGCAGCGCGCGGCCACTTCTGGATCGGCACGGGACCGTTCTATCTGGAACATGCGCTCAAGCCCATCAGGCAACTCTCGCTCAGGCCCTATCCGGACTATCCCGATTCGCGGGACAGATGGGCAGATTTTGTCGAAGCCCCGCTCGCCGAAGCCGCCATCGCCGGCCCCGCCAGCGTACCCCAGGGTACAGCGGCGACCTTTGATGTGCAGGTGACGCTCCACGGCGCGCCCTATCCTACAGCCGACATTGAGACCGTCCGCTACCTGCTGCGCAACGCCCGAGGCGAGATTGCCTTTACCGGCGATGCCACAGCCGTGGAGGACGGCCTGTGGCGGGTCACCCTCACTGCGGCGATGAGCGCGCAGTTGCCGCTGGGCCGCAATGAACTGGAAGTTATCGTCGGTTCCAAACGGATAGTCGTTCCCGCCTTCGCCACACACGCCTTTGAGACCACAGGAGTGCGTGTTTTGAGCGTCGCGCCGAACAGCGGCGTCAACAACGCGACGACCGTCATCACCATCAGCGGGCAATTGTTCCAGGCCGGCGCCGTCGCGGCTCTCCTGCGGGACGGCACAACGTTTACGCTCACAACGACCCATATCACGACCAGCACGCTGCGGGCGACCGTGCCTGCCGGCCTGCCGCCGGCCACCTACGCGCTGCGCGTCGCCAACCCCAACGGGCAGACGGACACCCTGCTCGCCGCCTTCACCGTCCTGGCCCCCACGCCGCCGGTGATCACCGGCGTCAACCCGCAGCAGGGGCCGAATAACATGCCGATCGCGATTGACATCACGGGCAGCAACCTTGCGCCTGGCCTCACTGCGACCCTCAGCCGCGGCGGTGCTTTTCCGCTGGAGAGCATCTCCTTCATCAACAGCAACCAGGTACGCGCCTACGTCCCCCTCAATATTCCGACTGGCGTCTACACGCTGACGGTCACCAATCCCAACGGCCAGGCAGCCCATCTCCCGAATGCCTACACGGTGCTGGAAGGCATAGACGACCTCTTCCCACGCGCTGGCAGTTTCTGGCTGGACCCGGTCACGCTGCGTCAGGGCGACCCGGTCACGCCGACGCTGGGCATCGTGGTGAATCGGCTGGGCGGCGTTGAGGAGTTGCTCGGCGTCCCGGTTGACTTTTACTACCAGGCGACCGGCGGTAGTATGGTCTACATCGGCCGCGCCAGCACACCTTCGTTGGCGCCGGACGGTCAGGCCGCCACTGCGCCACTGGTATGGGCCCATCTGCCGGCGGCAGGGACCTACACTCTCCGCGCGGTCATTGATCCCGGGAACGCCATTACGGAGACGGTGGAGACCAACAACGTCATCACTCGCACCGTCACCATCTTGCCGCCGCTGCCCGACACAATCCCGCCGGTGGTGGTCAGTTTCCGCATCAACAACGGTGAGCAGCACACCGCCCAACGGCAGGTGGTGTTCAACGTAACGGCCCAGGATAACTCCGGCGGTTCCGGCATCGCCAGTCTGCTCTATACCGAGTACATCTACATCCACAGTCGCGGCGACTGGGTGCCGGTGGCAACCAGCGGCTGGCTACCTTATGATACGGCGTCGCGCAACTATCTCTGGTTACTGGATCCTACCCCAGGCGTCCACTACATCCGTGCCTGGGCTGCCGATGCTGCCGGTAACATCTCCCTCTACTGGCGGGCGGCCTTCATCAACCTGGTCCCCGAGACCGACCCGGCCAGCATCGCCAGGGCCCACGTTCACACCTACCGCTTCTATCTCCTGAGCGGTCAAAGCCTGACCTCTACTCTGACGTCCGTCAGCGGTGATGTGGACATCTATGTCTTCGGTCCCAACGACGACCTGATCACCTACAGTTTTCTGGAAGACCCAACGGAGACGGTGGGTTTCACCGCCGGGCGCAACGGTCCCTTCCAGTTGGAAACCTACGGTTTCGCTGCGGGCGACTACACGCTGCAATTCACCGGCGCTGCCCTCGCCCAGGTGCAGAGTTCATCGGCTCACTCAACGGCCAAGACACCCCGCACAGAACCGCTGGTGAGTGTAGAAGACAACCCGGCGGAAGCAGAATATTTGACGGAGGTGCCCAGCGCGCCGGCAACCTTGCGGGTGTACCTGCCCCTGATCTTGCGACGGGCCGCGCCATAGGCCGCGCAACGAAAGGAGGTGCAAAGGAAACAAACAAAAAGACGGAACCCATCGGTGAGATGCTTTTGGAAAATCCTTTTATCCTATGAACAGGAGGACCAAAATGAACGCGAAAACCCATTGTCTCACGACGGGGATGGCCCTTCTGCTGATCGGGCTATCCCTGGCTATCGCGGTCACCCTGACCGCGCCGCAACCCGCCCGCGCCAACCCCGGCGTGCTCTACGCTGCGCCGGACGGCGCGACCAGCGGGACGTGCAACAGTTGGGCCAACGCCTGCACCCTGCAATATGCGCTCTCTCGGGCCGTGAGTGGGGACGAAATCTGGGTCAAAATGGGCGTGCACTACCCCGGCGGGGCCGGGAACCGCACTGCCACCTTCACCCTGAAGAACGGCGTGGCCCTCTACGGCGGCTTTGCCGGGACGGAGACCAGTCGCGACGAGCGCGACTGGCAGGCCAACCCCACCATCCTCAGCGGCGACATTGACCAGAACGACATCAATGATGACGGCAACTACATTGCCGAGACGTGGAACGACATTGAAGGCGAAAACGCTTACCATGTACTCACTGCCATTTATGCGGAAACAGGTAATTTCACACTGGATGGCTTTGTCATCACTGCTGGATTAGGAGATTCCATTGCTAAGGGATACGGTGCGGGATTGCACGCCAGCAACAGCAATTCAACGCTGCAAAACATCATCTTTTGTGGAAACGAGGCTTGGAATGACGGTGGCGGTCTCTATGCCTACTTAAGTACAATACTTCTGACCAACGTCACTTTCAGTGGGAACAAAGCGTCCCTATTTGGTAATGGCGGGGGAATGATGATCACATCTGGTAGCACTGCAACGCTTACAACTGTCACCTTTGAAAACAACGTGGCTACGGATTATACCGGCAGTGGCCTCTCTGTTGGAGAACTTACCACTGGAAGTAGCAGTGTTGTGTTAACGGATGTCACTTTCATTGATAATGGTTCGTCACTGACCGATTATGGCGGCGGTATGTTTGTGTGCTATAACTGCACAGCAGAATTGACCAATGTGGCATTTACTCGAAATACGGCTGAAGATGGCGGAGGACTTTATAGCGATGGCAGATCAACCCTAACCAATGTTACTTTCAATAACAATACAGCCACTGATGCCGGAGGTGGGATGTTCAATTGGGCTGATGACACGTTGGTCACTAATGTCACGTTTACGAATAATAATGCTGAAAGAGGCGGTGGTTTCTACAATGCTAACACCACTCCCACCCTGGTGGATATTATTTTTAGCAGTAATACAGCAAAGTACGGCGGTGGTTTGTATGCACTTGGCGAACCTGTGATCGTCAATGCCATTTTCAACAAGAATACTGGCAATACCGCAGGTGGCGGAATTTACCTCTACAGTTCATCGTTCACAATGGGTGCACGGCTTATCAATGTCACCATTTCTGGCAACTCATCTGGAGAGGGGGGCGGGATTTTCATTAACACTCGAGTTTAGACAAACCATTTTCCCTGACTGAAGTGTCAGGGTTGGGAACAGCACCTTACCAATCGAATTTCAAGCGGTCTGAGCAGCAGAAGCGCCCTTTTTGACCACTTTGTGCCGTGGTTTGGGCGTTCGGTGCTTGCCTTTGGGCCAGCCAGGCGGTTTTCCTCGCGGTTTGGGAGGCCGAGCGGGCGTGCCAATCTGCAAGAAAATCGTCCCCAGGCTTTGGCGCACCCGCTGGGGGGTCAGACGCGTTTGCGCTTTTTGCCAGGGCAGGGGGCTGTCTTTGACAATGGGGCGCGCCAGGAAGAGCATCCAATGCGCCAGGGTCACCAGTTGCGTCCAGGTGTCGCCCGTTTCGGCAGACTGGAAGCGCGGCAAGGTCCAGCCCAGGGTCTCTTTGCGAAAGCGCACGCCGGGTTCAATAGGCCAGCGGTGGACGTAGGCCGTCCAGATGACCTGGGCGGTGATGGCGATGTCAGCGGGCGGGTTGACGGGAGGCAGCCAGGCGAACCAGACCGGGGCAGGTGGTTTTTCCTTTTCGAGATGCACTTGAGCACAGATGACGTCATGGGTCAGGTCATGTGCACGCTTATCACGCAGGCCATTCCAGCGTTGCAGGCGTACCTGACCATAGCGTTCGTCTTCAAACTCCTGAACTTCATCTGGCTCCCCCCAGGTCTGTTCCGCTTTGAAATCAAACCGTTTGCCATACTTGGGCGGATGGCCGCGTTTGCCTGGGGTGGGTCTCGCCGGGCGATAGAGCACCCGATCGCGGCGCAGACGGGCCACGATGCCCACCCGCAAGCCGCTCACGCGGGTTAGAAAGCGTCCATTGCCGTATTTTCCGTCGGCAGCCACAATGTCCAGGGCGCCCAGACAGCCTTTGCGTGCTTCTGCCAGGGCTTGGATTTGTGCCACGCCCACGTCCTGCGCCGTTTGCTCGCTCGAAATTCGTCTTACGTCCAGCGGCAATGACCAACTCGTATGCGGTTCGGCGCACCATTCTAACAGCGAGTAGGGGTAGCCAACAGTGATGTGACCACCATCCACAGCGCTGGAAGCCTGATAGACATACTGCAGGCCTGCCAGTACCCGGCTACGCGGGCGGGGCCAGGAAGAGCCATCCAAGGGAAAGATGCAGATGCCTGCCTGCGGCAATTGTCTGACCAGCAGCTCACGCAAAGCCTGGGTATCCACCTCCCCGTCCTCCACCGCCGCATACAGGCTCGGCCACTTGCGCTGAAAACGCTCGCTCTGGCTCAGGTAGGCAAAGGAAGCAAGGGTCTCGCCTGATAACAAGGCGTCCACAGTGTCGAAGAGGGCGTCGCAGCGTTTCTTGAAGATGCGCGTGTACACCGCTTGACGAAATTCGATCAGTCTGTTAATGTACTCTTTGGTAGAAGTTGGAGTCATCATAACCCCAATTTTTCTACCAAAGGGCGGTTTTGCTCAAGGGCAAGGCCGCCCTCAATTTTGTCTAAACTCGAGTACTATAACAGTCAACCTCACCCCATCCCTCGTGATACCCTGAACACACATAATGACCACTGGGATCTGTATAGCAGACGCTGTTGTTGTAGACGTACGCATAGCGGTTCAGGCTCTGGGGATGGGTCGGGTTGGGAACCAGCACATCCGCGCTGATCCAGCGTCCCAGGCCGGGCGAGTAGTACCGCGCGCCATAGTCATACAGCTCGAATCCCTCCCACCTCTGGCCGGTGTAGCGCCGGTTGGTCGGCGTGTTGCCTCACTCGTACCGCGTGACACCGTACGGGGTGTAGCGCAGTTCGCCGACCCGGTTGCCGTTGAGGTCAGTTGTTAAGGTCGCACTGCCCAGATGGTCGCCGTGCAGGAAGTAGAGGGCGCCGCCCACC
>Ga0209101_1002637_pt1 | contig 11616 bp, 14 predicted proteins | sample ConPoolayeCmetaG_FD_185481 | JGI IMG/M metagenome (GOLD analysis project Ga0209101, IMG submission 185481) | Hot spring microbial mat communities from California, USA to study Microbial Dark Matter (Phase II) - Cone Pool mat layer C metaG... ... | reverse complement strand
TAATCGCTTACTTCATCAATTAATTTTGGTAGATTTGTTCGAAATTGAGAAATAGAAATTGCATCCATATTTTAAAGTGTACAAAAATTTGTACTATTTGTCAATAGATTTTATTCTGTTTTCTCATGAAGCCATCTTTTGATTTTGGGACAGTTTTGAAGAAGAACAACTAAAACCAAAAAACCAATTACTCCATACATTATTATGTCTTTTTGATTTAGTTGAGTTGGTTTCTGGGTTGGGGTGGGTGTTTTTTGAATAGTGGTGGGTGAGATTTGGGAAGAAGGAGTTTCTGTTATTGTTTCTAATTGGGTTGGTGCTTGGGTTTCGGTTGGAATCGGGGTCTCGGTTGGGGTTTCGGTTGGTTCAATAGTTGGGGGTGGAGTGTTGGTAGGTGCTTGAGTCGGGGTGGCGGTTGGTTGAGTTAAGACATCAAAAATATTTTTATCAATTTTTATTTTAGAAAAATTAGGCAGACCCCAAGCAAAAATCGTTGGCGTAAAAATAAGAAAGGAAAAAATAATAAAAATTATTTTTTTCATTATTGATATTAAACCATAATGAAAATTATTTGTCAAATTTATCTTAAAGGATCATAACCGCCTTTTGAAAAAGGATGACAGCGAATGATTCGTTTTAGTCCTAAAAACAATCCTTTTAAAACGCCGTATTTTTCAACTGCTTGATAAGTATACTCAGAGCAAGTTGGAGTAAATCGGCAGACTTGATCGGTTAAAAATAATTGTTTTGCAACTGTTGTATGAAAAATTCCAGTTTTTTGATAAAAACGAATAAGTTTTAAGATAAAGTTTTTGAGCATAAGGTTGATTAATATTCAATTATAAGATATAATTTGCCTATGAGTGAGGGCTTTATTTCAATCCAGTTTGATAAATCTCATCTAACAACCATTGGCGAGCGACTTTATACTCAAAGTTTAGATCTAATTCGGGAATTAGTGGCTAACGGTTATGATGCTGATGCCACCGAAGTTCATATTACCATCACTGATTCCTCAATTGTGGTTAAAGACAACGGTAGCGGGATGAATAGAGACGGTTTAAAACAGTACTTTACTGTTGGCTCAAGTTTTAAAAAACAAAATCCAGTTAGTGAAAAGTTTAAAAGAGTAAGAATTGGGGAGTTTGGGATTGGTAAGTTTGCGGTTTTATCAATTTGTGATCGGTTTGAGATTTACACTCGTACCAAAAACTATGCCGCCACTTTAATTTTTGATCGCTATGACTTTGAAAAACGAAACGACTGGCGTGTTCCTTTAATTGAACATCAAGCCGATGAAACTCAAACTACTGGCACCAAAGTTAGTCTTTTTTCAGTGAAAAAACAACTCTCTATTTTTGATATTGAAAGACATCTGATAAATGTTTTTCCTCTTTATGATAAAAACTTTGCGATTTATCTTAATGGTAAAAAACTTCAACCAAAGTTTATTCCTGGAGAAAGATTTAAGATTAAAGAAGAAACTAAGTTTGGGACAATTAACGGTGAGGTAATTATTGCCTCATTTCTTCTACCAAAGGAGCAGATAGGAATAGGTATTCGAGTAAAAAATGTTTTAATTAAACGGGAAACCTTTGGAATTGAAAAACTTCATACTCTATCAATTCGTCGGCTTACTGGTGAGATAAATGCTGACTTTTTACCAATTACCGCCTCACGAGAAGACTTTATAAAAGATTCACCGGCTTATCAAGAGTTTATAACTATTGTCAGCAAAAAACTAAAACGAGTAATTCGATCTTTAGAAAAATCAATCCTTTCTTATCGCGATAAAAAAGCAGAAAAAATCCTTTCCGACGCTTTAACTACTATCCGTGAGGCTTTAAGAAAAAACAAAGACATTCTTCTATTAGACGCTTTACCCCTTTTTTCTAAAAGCAAACGAAAACTTAACCAACAAGAAAAAATTAAGTCGAGTATTATTGCCACCAATCTGATTCAATCCCAAAAAAAGGAAAATAAGAAAATTTCTTTTGATGACAAGCTTCGTCAGGCTTTAAAAACAATCAAACCAAAGATTCGCGCCCGTCTTCGCACTCTTATTCGTGATAAAAATCGGATCGTTAAAAAAGTAAAAATTGGCGGCACTGAGTTTCTAGTTAGTTTTGCTCATTTAGGTGAAGAAGAAAAAGAAAGTTTTGTTGAAGGTGGGATTATTTTTATCAATCGCGACCATCAACTTTTTAAAAAAATCGAGAAAAAAGGAGAACTGGCTTTATATCATTTGATTCGTTTAGTTACTGGCGAGATTGTCAAACTTACCTCACCAAAAAATTTAGAGACCGCTTTTGACTGGCAAGGAAAACTGATAAAAGATGCGTTTTTATTAATAAAGGAGGAAAAATAAATTAAATCTTTTTATGAAAATCGAAATAAACAACGCTTTTCAAAAAGCTTTTGAATTAATCAATCAAGGAAAAAATGTTTTTATTACCGGTCGGGCTGGTACGGGAAAATCAACTTTCTTACAATATCTTTGTCAAAATATAAAGAAAAATTATGTTCTTTTAGCCCCCACTGGTGTGGCTGCTGTTAACATCGGCGGTCAAACTATCCATTCATTCTTTCGTTTTAAACCCGGAATTACGATTGATGAAGCAGAAAAAAAAGGAGAAAAGAATAAATCAGAAATTTACAAAAAATTAGAGATGTTAATTATTGATGAAGTTTCTATGGTGCGGGCGGATCTTTTTGACTGCGTTGATGGATTTTTAAGAAAGTCCCGCAAAAATAAAAAACCCTTTGGTGGGGTTCAACTTCTTTTAATTGGTGATCTCTATCAGCTGCCACCAGTGGTTAAAAAAAATGAAACGGGTTTTTCCTCGTTTTATCAATCGTCATACTTTTTTTCAAGTAAAGTGATGGAAGAGTTAGACCTATCTTTGGTTGAGTTTGAAAAAATTTATCGGCAAAGCGATGAGACGTTTATCAATATTTTAAACCGGATAAGGAATAAGGATTTAGATGATGAAATTTTAAAAAAACTTAATAAACAATATCAAAAAGATTTTAATGAAGAAAAATATCAAGACTATATTTTTTTAACCACAAGAAACGATCAGGCAGAAGTGATAAATTTTCGTAATTTAGAAAAACTTTCTGGACGAAGTTACACTTTTGAAGCAGAAGTTAACGGTGAAGTTGACGAAGAGCTTTACCCGGCCGATGTTTTTTTGACTTTAAAAAAAGGAGCGCGGGTGATGTTTTTAAATAATGATCGTCAAGATCGCTGGATTAATGGCAGTTTAGGTTGGGTGGTTTCTTTATCTAAGGAAAAAGTGGTAGTTAAGGTGGATGATGGTGGGGTAGAAGAAGTTGAGCCTTATACTTGGGAAATTATTGAGAACTATTTTGATGAAAAAGAAAAAAAGATTAAAAAGAAAACTATTGGTTATTTTTCTCAGTATCCCTTAAAACTTTCTTGGGCTATCACTATCCATAAAAGTCAAGGAAAAACCTTTGATCGGGTGGTTATTGATATTGGAAAAGGAAGTTTTACCCCCGGTCAAGTCTATGTTGCTTTATCGCGTTGTCGAACGCTTTCGGGAATTATTTTAAAGCAACCAATCAGGAAAAAACATATCTGGGTTGATTGGAAGGTTCGTCAGTTTTTAACTAACTTTCAGTATAAAAAATCAGAAGAAGTAGTCTCTTTTGATGAAAAACTGGCGCTAATTAAGAAAGCGGTTAAAAATAAAGAAAAGTTAGAAATTGTTTATTTAAAAGCCAAAGACGAAAAGTCAAAACGAGTGATTTTGCCAAAAAAAGTTTATCAAACAAACTTTCAAGGGTATGATTTTTGGGCGGTTGAAGGATATTGTTTTTTAAGAGAAGAGGAAAGGGTTTTTAATGTAAAAAGAATCGTGGAGGTAAGGGTGGTAAAATAAAATATGACTTTATCTTTTATAAATACCTGGCAGTTTAATTTGCTTGGTTTTATTTTATTTTCAGTAATTTTTAATCAATTTTATAAATTAGCAGTTAAGACTGTAAAAAATGATGGCGCAGCAACTATTATTTTTCAAACAATTGCCGGATTAAGTATCTTATTTTTAACTCCTTTTTTACCAATAACGTTTCCTAATAATTGGAAATTATATGCTCTTCTTATTATTGCTTGCCTTTTTTATGCAATAAATGATCGACTCCAAACAACCGTTAGGAAAAATATCGACGTATCAATTTACACTGTTATTAATCAATTATCTTCAGTTTTTCTTATATTATATGGTTTATTTATTTTTAAAGAACCTTTTTATTTTTTGAAGATTATTGGAGCCAGTTTAATAATTTTAGCAAATATTATTCTTCAATATTCGGGTGGAAAATTTATGTTTAATAAATATGTTTTATTAGCGGCTTTAGCCAATTTATCCTTGGCAACTGCTCTATCAATTGATATTGGCATTTCTTCTAAGTTTAATTTACCAATATACATAATGTTAACTTTAATTATTCCAATGATATTAATAAAAAATTTTGAAAAGATAAAAATCTTAAAAATAAAAGAAGAATTTTTGAGGATAAATAAATTTTTTTCTTTTATTACTGGTGTCTCATGGGGTTTACTTATATTTTTTATGATTAGGGCCTATCAACTTGGTAGTTTTACTTTAATTACACCTTTATCATCTACTTCTGTTTTAATTAATGTATTAATTGCTACGATTTTTTTAGATGAGAAAAAAGATATTTTAAAGAAAATATTAGCAGCAGTTTTGGTTATTGTTGGAGTATATTTAACAGTAATTTAATCATAAAATTTTTGCTATCATATTCTTATGAAGCTTTTAACTCTTAAACAAGCTAGTCAGTGGGCGGTTGAATATTTTAATAAAAAAATCACTGAATCAAATATCGCCTATCTTATTCAATACGGAAAAATAAAAAAATATAAAGAAAATGGACAAACTTCAGTAAACATTGAGGATTTAAAAAAATATTATTCATCTTTTTATGGTAAAAGAGAGCTTCTTTGGAAGGAAAAGTTGGGAGAAGACTTAAACTGGACTTTATCGTTTGATAATTATAAAGAAAAAGAGACCACAAAGCATGTCCATCGTCTTCATCCTTATAAAGGGAAATTTATTCCTCAGTTGGTAGAGTATTTTTTGGATAGTCATACTGATAATTTCAAAAAAAATATTTTTTTTAAAAAAGGCGATATTGTCTTGGATCCTTTTGTTGGAAGTGGAACAACTTTGGTACAAGCTAATGAGTTGGGAATTCACTCTATTGGTATTGATATTTCTCGATTTAATATCTTAATTAGTGAGGTAAAACTTTTGGATTATAATTTTGAAGAACTAAAAAAAACTTTTGATTATTTTAAAAATATTTTAAAAAATTACCCAATTAATAAAAAAATTTTATTCTTTGAAAAAGAGTTAAATCAAAAGATCTTAGAAATAAATAATCAATACTTTTCTATTAAGAAAAAAGACAATGATTTGTTAGACAAAGAAAAAGAAAAAATGGTTTTAGATTTTTATAACAGCCTAATTAAAAAATATAATATTGATTTAATTAATGCTCATCCAAAAAATTTTTTAGATAAATGGTATTTTAAAAACATTCGTCAAGAGATAGACTTTGTTTTTAATGAAATTAAAAAGATAAAGGATAAAAAAATTAAAAAAATAATGGCAATTATATTAAGCCGCACCATAAGATCCTGTAGGGCAACAACCCATTCAGATTTAGCCACCTTAAAAACTCCCCAAATTACCCCATATTATTGTTATAAACACAAAAAAATTTGTAAACCTTTAATGACAATTAAAAATTGGTTTTATCGTTATGTTGATGATACTTATTTTCGTTTAAAAGAATTTTCAAAAATAAAAACAAAGGTTTTTTGGGCGGTAATTACTGCTGATTCAAAAAATGTTAATCTTTTTAAGGAAGTAAAAAAAATAAATAAAGACTTTTTTTACTTACTCAAAAAACAAAAGATCCAAGGAATTTTTACCTCTCCGCCTTATGTGGGTCAAATTGATTATCACGAACAACATGCTTATGCTTATGATCTTTTTGGCTTTGATAGAAAAGATGAATTGGAAATAGGCCCTCTTTACAAAGGACAGGGAGAGGAAGCAAGAAGATCATATATTGAAGGTATTTCTCAAGTGTTAATCAATTGTAAAAAATATTTAGTTGATAATCCCGATATCTTTTTGGTAGCTAATGACAAATTTAATCTTTACCCAACAATTGCTAAAAAATCAGGACTAATTATTGTTAATCAATATAAAAGACCGGTTTTAAATCGTACCGAGCGAGATAAATCCCCTTATTGCGAAATTATTTTTCATCTTAAATATGATAAAAAATAAAAGACATGTTGTTGAAACTATTAAAACCTGCTTAAGAAACAAGTTTAAAACTTATAAACCAGAATCAGAAAATATGCCGTTTCATTATCGATTATTAGGTAAAGATAGAATGGCGCTATTCTCTTTCATTCAATCCCTAAACACAACTTTTGGCGTCTCTATTTATGAGCCCGTAGCCAAAGAATTAGCACAACTCAATTTTTCTTTTGTTGAAACTCAATTTAAACTTAGTAATAAAATTACTGAGGAGACACAAAAAGAAATTCAAAGAATTATTAATGATTTATCGATGGGAAAAAATGTTAATAAATTAGAAGAAATTGAAAGAATAAGAAAAGTAGCTCAAATTGGAAAAATAAATCATCTCAAATCGACTAAGGTTGATTTATTTTTAATTAGTAAAGACAAAAAAGTCTATATGTTTGATTTAAAAACAGTAAAACCAAACATCAAAGAATTTGAATCATATAAAAGAACTCTTCTTTAATGGACTGCTTCTTATTTTTATCAACATCCAAAAAGTAAAGTCTTTACAATGATTGCTATTCCATATAACCCTTATGAACCAAAACCATATGCTCGTTGGACAATGAAAGGAATGCTTGACTTAAATTATGAAGTAAAAGTAGCCGAAGAATTTTGGGATTTTTTATCGGGGAAAAATACTTATCAAGATTTATTAGATTGTTTTCAACAAGCAGGAATAGAATTAAGAGACGAAATTGATCAATATTTTGCTAAATTTAGATAAAATATGCCCTTAAAACTTCTTACTCTTAATACTGATCATGACGAAAGATCAGTTTAGAAACCCAAAAATGGATAGTTAATCCAAGAAAAGAATTAATTCTTAAAGCTCTTTTATTATATAAATCAAAAAACATTCATTATATTGATTCTTGGATCTTTGTTTTAAGTCAAGATATTAAAGCTAAACTAGTCACCTTTGATAAAAATCTAGAAAAATTAGCCAAAAAAATTTAACACCACTGTCACTTCTCCTTTTATCTCCCCCCTTTTTTTTAATTTTTCTAAAACCGTCGAAACATTTCCTTTTATAAACTCTTCATAAACTTTTGTCATCTCACGAGCGATTGAGATTTGGGCTTGAGGGTTAATTTGGGTAATAATTTCTAAAGTGTCAAGCAATCTTTGAGGTGATTCAAAAAAAACTATTGTCGGTTTTTCTTTTTGGATTTTAAGATTTAGCAATTCTTCAAAAATCTTTTTTTTATCAGCTTCTTTTTTTGGTAAAAAACCTAAAAACAAAAACGGTTGAGGAGATAAACCAGATGTGATTAAAGCGCTTAAAATTGATGAGGGCCCAGGAATAGGAATAACTTTTATATCATTTTTTATCGCTTGTTTGACTAAGAAAAATCCTGGATCAGAAATAACTGGAGTACCAGCATCAGAGATTAAAGCTAGATTTTTTCCTGATAAAAGTTTTTCTAAAATCTTTGGTAAAACATCTATTTGATTTTCATCAGATAAATGAATGAGGGGTTTTTTAATTTGATAATGAGAAAGTAAAATCTTTGTCTTATTGGTTGACTCACAAATTATTTCATCAACCTCTTTTAAAACTCTTATCGCTCGAAAAGTGATATCCTCTAAATTACCAATTGGGGTTGAGACTAAAAAAAGATTACCTTTCATAATATTAAATTTTTAAAGGAGGAGCAAACTTTAAATTGGGAATAAGTTGAAAATGTTTTTTGTTTTTCGTTAAAATAGGGGCGTTTAAATAAATACTAGTTGCCGCAATTAAAATATCACCTACCCCTATTTTTTTATAAAGATTATATCTTCTATTTAAAAAGGCGGCAATTTTAGCAATTTCTAGATTAACTTCTTGAATTTTAAAAAAGGAAAAAAGAAGATCTGCTTTTTCTGAAAAATCCTTATTTTCTAATTGCTTAGCGGAATAGTATTCAAAAATAGTAATGGTCGAAACCACCAGATTTTTTTTTATTTGAAAATATTTTTTAAGAAGAGGGTCTTTACCTTTATCATAATCAATAATTACATTGGTATCAACAAGAATAAAATTACCATCCATATTTTTTTAGATCATTAGCCTTTTTTTCTTTTTTAATAATTTTTTTATCTTCATAAGGGAAATAAACTTTTTTATTAGAGAGACGGCCATAAAGTTTATCTAAAACCTTATCCACATCCTCAATCACTGGTTTTTCTCCAGGAAAAATTTTAGCGACAATCCGATTTCTTCTTTTAATCATTACTTCACCATTATAAGTATTAACCCAACTTAGAAGATCAAACCATTTATTTCTTGCCTCAGTTGCCGAAACAATTTTAATATTTGCCATATATGTACATTTTAGTCATTTTGAACGTTATTGTCAAATGAATTGATTTTTTAATATTAGATTGTTATAATAAGATTTATGAGAGAGAGAAGATAATGTTAGATTTGTCCAATTTAGCCATAACTTAACTGATCCCAACTCAAAACTTCGTGAATATTACTATCATTCATATAGAAAAATGGTTGGTTATTACGCCCCAGAACATTATATGGAAATACCCCTATGGATTGCTGCGATTAGTGGAATATTACCTAATGAATTATATAAAAAAACGTTAATGGTTATAACTAAAGAGGAAGAAATGTATATAAATGAACCAATTAAAGGAGAATATTTTTTGTTTTCTGTAATGGAAACGAACAGATCTTTTGTAAAAAAATTTTTTGACCTAAACAAAGAACAAAACTTCAATGCGGTTTTAGGTGGCTATATAAATTTTTCAGATTTTTTAAACTTAAAAAAAGCGGTATGCTTAAATGACATAAATGAACTAGGAAAAATTTTTTCTATTAATATGGAAAATCCACCTGATTATGAGCTTTTTAGGGGAGAATGGTGTATTCCAAGAATCTCGCTAAGTTCAGGTTGCTTATTTAACTGTTCTTTTTGTACGATTCCAAGAATCTTAACAACAAGATCAGACAGGGAGATTTTAAATCAAATTGATGCTCTTCGACCACTAAATTTTAAAGTTGTATACTTAGATGATAAGACTTTTGGCCAAGCTGAAAATTATCGATTAATTGGATTATTAAGAGATCGAATAAGTCAATATAATCCTAATTTTTTTGGTTTTACTGTACAAACGGTCCCTTCCTTAGCTTTAAGAAATGGTTTTTTAGAAGAAATTACCGCATTAGGAGTAAGATATCTTGAGCTTGGGATAGAGATTGTTGATGATAAAATTTTACAAATTTTTAACAAACCATACAGGATAAGACATCTAAATCCCGTCTGCGATAAAGCGAGAAATTTTGGTTTAAAAATTATTCCCAATTTAATTATGGGTTTTCCTAATGCTGATTACCGGCAAACAATTGAATGGATCCAAGATAATCAAGACATAATTCCCATGGCTAATATTTATTTTTTAGCTGATTATGAAGACAAGCATGGTAATTTGCCAATTACCGGAGAAAATGAAGATGGTCGTAACGAAAACAAGATGGAAAAATCTTGGCTTAATCATTTGGATATAATAAAAATAAGAGGGGCTTTGAGAGAAATTTTTTTTATTACCAGTGGTTTCCAAACTGATAAGATATGAAAAAAAATTTTGACTTTGGTTTTATCATTCCTTTAGAAACTGAGGTAAAATTTTTACTCAAAAAAATCAAAATAGAAAAGCAATCAAAAGTCGGTAGGCGTCAAATTTTAGTTGGTAGTTTGAATAAATTTAACCTAGTATTAATAATCAGTGGGTGGGGGAAAATAAAAACTTCTTCTGCGACTCAATTATTGATTGATGGCTTTAATCCGAAAATACTTATTCATTTTGGCACAGCCGGAGCAATTGCTCCTTATTTAAAAATCGGTGATATTGTTTGTCCAACTTCAGTGATAGAACATGATGTTAAATTTTTATTTCCTAAACCTTTACCGCCACCTATTCACTTAATCCAAAAAAAACTTATTAACCAACTAAAGACAACTGGATTTCTTTTTGGTCCGATTGTTTCCGGCGATTGCGATGTAATTGATAGCAATATTAAAAATGAGATTTTTAAAAAATATCAAGCGTTGTCGGTAGACTGGGAATCAGCCGCTTTTTTATTAACTTGCAATCTAAACAACAAAAAAGCGATTATCTTTCGTGCAATTAGTGATTTAGCACACGAAAAAACTTCTTTAGAGTACGAAATTAATGAAGAAAAAGTTGTAAAAAAATTGACAAAAAAAATAATTGAGATATTAGAAATTTTAAGAAATGAAAAATAATTTTTTTATAACTCAATTTTTAAAGAACGTTTTTTAAAGTAAAATATCTTTATGAAAATCTCCATTATTACTCTTTTTCCAAAAATGATTGCTTCTTTTTTTGAGGAAAGCATTGTTAAAAAAGCCAAAGATAAAGGACTGGTTGAGATCGAGCTTGTTAATCTTCGCGATTTTGCTTTAGACTCATATGGCAGTGTTGACGATCGGTCTTATGGAGGAGGTGCAGGAATGGTTTTGAGGGTTAAACCGATATATAAGGCGATTCAATCAGTAAATTCGAAATTCGCCCGCCTGCCGGACGGGCAGGAAATTCTAAATTCTAAACAAATTCAAAATTTAAAATACAAAACTCAAAACAAAAAAACAATTTTAACTTCGCCAAAAGGAAAAGTATTTAATCAAGAAAAAGCAAAAGAATATGCAAAATTGAATCATTTAGTAATTATTGCCGGGCACTATGAGGGAGTGGATGAGCGGGTGTTAAACTTTATTGATGAGGAGGTGTCTTTAGGTGATTTTGTGATGACTGGGGGCGAAATTACCGCCGCAGCTATCACTGATGCGGTTGTTCGTCTTATTCCCGGTGTTTTAAAAAAGGAGGAGGCAACAGAAATAGAAAGTTTTTTTGAGGTTTCTCTTGAAAAGTTAATTGAAGTTGTTGGCGAAGATGAAGTTTTAAAAAAATTAAAAGAAAAAGGAGTAAAAAAAGTAAAGCTTTTAGAGTATCCCCAATACACAAGACCAGAAGATTTTCAAGGACTAAAAGTACCAAAAATTTTGCTTTCCGGTAATCATAAGGAGATTGAAATTTGGCGGCTGAAAAAAGCATATGAGGAGACAAAAAGGAAAAGAAGGGATTTGTTGAAGTAAATTTATATTCATATTATACAATTTATTTGGTAAATTAAAATTTTTTTTATTAGATGAAAGGAGGTGATTTATATGAAGGATGAATTAAAAAAAGAACATAAACCCATTCCACCACCGCC